>Ga0105090_10000003_pt1 | contig 119035 bp, 115 predicted proteins | sample PPLLak3March2015_FD_79110 | JGI IMG/M metagenome (GOLD analysis project Ga0105090, IMG submission 79110) | Freshwater sediment microbial communities from Prairie Pothole Lake near Jamestown, North Dakota, USA - PPLs Lake P7 Core (1) Depth... | ecosystem: Environmental > Aquatic > Freshwater >...
GAGTTCAACGGCCAGCTGGTGGCGCTGGAGCGTGTGGTCATCACGGCCGCGTCGAGCCCGACGGCGACCCGCTGAGCGCGGCGCGCTGAGGCGCGCGGCGACCGGTCCCGCCACGCGCAGCGCATACCCCGCGCAGGAACCACGAAAGCCCGGCTTCGGCCGGGCTTTCGTATTTCTGTGCCCGGCGTGCGGTGATCAACAGTGTTGGCGACCTGGACGTCTGGCCGTCCTTCGCCATTGCGCCGGCGCCTGTCTGCGCCTGTTGCGCCGGCAGCGATGCGGCCGGCGCGACGTTCGCTACGGCGCCCCGAGCAGCAGGTACAAGCTCCAGCGACCGGCGCCAACCCCGACGCCGAAGTACGCGGGCCCCAGGAACGTGTCGGCGCCGAGGAACGCGGAGCCGGACCACACGGTGCCCGGCGAGGGCAATCCGTCACTGCGATCGCTCATGCGACCGACCTCGGCCGAGCCGCCGACATAGATACCCGAGCCCAGCAGGTCCGGCAACGGCAGCGTCCGGTTGTAGTACATCAGTCGGCCGAACGCGTAGCGGCGCCCGGCGAACTCATTGATGCGATACGCCGACAGGTTCAGCGGACCACCGAGCGAGAACGACTCGTAGGCCGGCATGTCGGAGTTGAGCGACGAGCCCCCCTTGGCCGCCAGATTGAACGTGTGCGGCCCCCAGCTCTGGACGACACGGCCACTCGCTTCCAGCCGGTTGTAGCTCGCGTCGGAGCCCAGCGATTCCATGGCCGAGTAAGCCGTCCCGACCAGTGCGTAGCCCGCACGGGCGAACCATGCGTTGTCCGTCTGGTCGATGAAGATCGCCGCGCGCAGCCCGGCCGTCGTGTCCCGCACCGACGGCAGAAGCGGCGATCCGGTCTCGACGCGGGCATAGACGCGGGACATGCTGGCACCCGCGCGCAACTGGCCCCAGGTTCCCAGTACGGCGCCGGCATCGAGCGCGCCCTGCGTGACGCTGGTGAGATAGTCGGCCACCTTTTCTTCGCCGATGAACAGGCCGCGGGTCTGCTGGCCCACGAAGACGCTCGGCGCGACGAACCACTTTCCGGCTTCGTTCAGCGGCTGGTAGAACTCCGTCCCGAAATGCGTGTCCTGCCCGACCTGAACCTCCGTGACCCACTCGGCGCCGAGACGATTCAACCAGCTTCGGCGGTACTGGACCAGCGCATTGAACTGGCTGTCGCCCGAGAAGTCGCTGGCCAGGCCCAGTCCGAAGCGCAGGTAGTTCGGACCCCACGATTTCTCGACCGGCTCGATCAGCATGGCGCGCGGGCCGGTCTCGCCGCCGATGATCCGGTAGCTGATGCTCTCGAAGTCGCCGGTGCCGTAAATGCGGCGCAGGTCGGCGCCGAGCTTCTCTTCGGTCAGCGGTTCTCCCGGCTTGCTTTCCACCAGCGACATCGCCACCGCAGGGTTCGTGCGCTTCAGGCCCTCGACGCGTATCTCGTCGACGGTGCCCAGCGCCCTCGCCTCGGCCACCTGCCGCATGCGCAGCGCCGCGTACTGCTCCGGCGGCACGCTATAGCGCGCGAGCTTGTCGGCCATCGCGCGCGTGGCCTTCTCGCCGATCGTGATGGCGTCCTGGGCACGCTTGAACGAGCCCGCGGAGATGTCGCCGAGTTCGGGCGAGATCAGCACGTCCTTCGCGCCCAGGCTCCTGATCTGCTCGTCGACGGTCTGCTTGCCGAGAAAGTTGATCAGCTGCGCCGTCACGCTGAGCGCCGAGGTCAGCTCCTCGCGCTTCAGTGGCGGCGTCGAGATGTTGACCGCGATGATCACATCGCCGCACAGCCTGCGCGCCTCGTCGATCGGGAGATTGTTGGCGATGCCGCCATCGACCAGCAAGCGGCCATCGATCTCGACCGGCGCGATCGCTCCCGGCACCGACATGCTGGCCCGCATCGCCTGCGCCAGGCTGCCGCGGTCGAGCACGATGGACTGTCCGGTCTCGATGTCGGTCGCCATCGCCCGGAACGGAATCGGCAGCTTATTGAAATCGCCGACGCCGAACGCGGGCGTTGCAAGTTCCCGGAAGAAGGCCTCGATCGAGACACCGGCAATTACGCCCTTCGGCAACGACAGGCCGCCGTCCTTGACGCCGAACTCCGGCTTGAACAGCGTCTTGTAGTCGTCGAACTTGCGGCGCACCGCGATTTCCTTGCGCGGCGGCGCGTCACGGAAGAGTTCGTCCCAACGGGCCGAGACGACGATCTTCGCCATTTCATCGGCCGATCGACCGGAGGCGTACGTACCGCCGACGATTGCGCCCATGCTGGTGCCGGTGATGCAGCTGATCGGAATGCGCATCTCTTCGAGCACCTTCAACACGCCGACATGCGCCAGCCCACGCGCGCCTCCACCGGAGAGAGCGAGCCCGATGCGAGGCACGCCCGGTGTCGCGGTCGCCGCGACGGCTTCAGCGGCAAGCTTCGCGGGTGGTGGTGCTGCCGCCGGCGCCTGCGCCGCCGACGGCATCGAGTGCGCCAGGGCAGCGAACACGACTCCAGTGAAGACGCTCTGGGGAATTCTGCGTTGGGACATGCGGGCTGGCTCCATCGGCGATCGGCCGTGCCCTCCATCCGCAACACGCTGAGGGGCATCGGTGGCCCCCTTTTTAGCAGCAAAGCGCAATCAACGGACTGACGCGCCGCAGAGCCCTCCACTGGGCGAGCGCAGGCACGCCGGTCGGACCGGGCCCACGCCAACGTGCGGTATCACTTGCCAGCCCTGTCCAGGAACCTCGCTTGCCAGGCAGCAAGCCGTTCCAGTCGCGCCGTGCGCACGACCGGAACTCCGCCCGAGATCAAACCAGCCGGGCAGCCCTGGCGTCGGAAGCCTCCGCCGCCAAATCGATCGCCGTAACTGCCGCCGCTGAAGCGACTGCCTCAGTGGCTGGCGCGGTCCATCGCGCTGCTACGCGCCTGCTGCTCGCGGCTTGCCCAGTCGGAGTTCGAGGCGCTATTGCGCGCCCGTCGCCTGAACGTTGGGGCCATAGCCGCGCTGGACGGTCCACGCGGCGACCTGCGGCTGGAAGGTCAGCGCATCGGCGCCGGGCTTGACGAGTCGTCCGACGGCGACATCACGGCCAGGTCGCCGGAACGGTTCGCTCGGGCGGCGACAGTGGCGCCGGTCACGAGGGTGAATCCGAAACGTGTAATCGTCGAAACCAAGGATTCTTCCGGATAGGTTACGGACCAAGGATTACGCTAGCTCCCGCGCTCAGAACCGGAACGACACCCCTACCGCCACTCCGTTGAACGTCAGTGACTGCAGCGGTTCGCCGGACTTGAATTCATAGTCGAGGTAGCGCCACGCGGCCATGACTTCACCCCAGCCGAATGAGTAGCCCAGTCCAGCGAGAGCCTGCCAGGTGAGCTTCGAATTACCGGTGCCGATGTCGGCGTAGTACGGCACGAACCAGCGCAGGTCGCCGCCGAAGCGCGCGCGGCCGCGAACGCCGATGATCGCATCCCAATTTGTCGCGCTCACCTCGGTGGTCCCTGAACGCGCGATGCCGACCGGGCCAGTGCCGTTGAACGCCCAGTTCAGCGTCTGGTCCATGCTGAGCATGCGCGCACCGACCACAGAACCCATGCTGTACTCGGGCTTCTCGATCAGCGCGTAGGTGCCCGCCAGCGTCACGATGTTGCTCTTAACGTCGAGGCTGAGATTGGCGTTCACGCCGGCAGCCAGCGGCTGACCGCGGATCACGAAGTCCCTCGTTCCAGCCTTGTCACCACCGACGTCGGAATAGAACCAGTCGATGAGCCCGCCCCAGCGGCCATACTGGGCCTCGAACGTCCCCATGAAGGCCATCTTGAGGCTTTCGATGAGCGTATCGGCGTTGACTTCGATCGAAGGGCCGCCCGCCCCGCTGGGAAACTCGGTCGTGCCGCTGAGGCCCGGAAACCAGCCATACACCGTCGCGCGGAAGGCCCACTCGTCATGCCGCGGCGGTGCCGACTGGGCGGCGGCCGGCAGCGCCGTAACGATGCCTAACGCAACCAGCAACGCCGGAGCGGCGCGCTCGATGGATTGCTTGTGATTCATGCGGTCCTCCGGTGTTGTTCGAGATTAAGGCGTCGGCACGACCGTGTAGTACACGCCATTGGCGCCGTACGACGGCTTGAACCAGATGTTGCCGTTCAGATAGTAGGTGATGCCGTTCTTGTTGACGGGGAACGAACCGGCCGGCAGCGCCGCGTAGTTCAAGCCCATCACGTAGTTGCCGGGTGCGGCCATCGGCGGAGCACCCGCAGCGCCAGCCGTGCCCGCTGCGACACCGGCGTTGTATGCGTTCGTCGTCGTGGACGCCCCGGCCGCCACACCGGCGCTGTAGGCGCTGCTGGTCGCCGCCGCGGTGTTCGCACTGCCCGCGGCGACTCCGGCAGCGTACGCATTGGACGAAGCCGCCGCGCTTGACGACGCGATCGCCGCACCAGCCGCCACCCCGACCACCGCCCCCGCGGCGGCGGCGCAGCCGTAGCAGCCGCTTGAGTAGTACGGCACCGCGACCGGCGGGTGATAGGCCGGATAGGTGGGATACGCACCCGGCGGGTGGTAGTAGGTCGCACCGCCGGGATAGGTGTGATAGGCGCCTTCGCCCGCCTTGCCGTAGGTTTCGCCGCCGTACATGTTGGTGTGCTCGGTGCCACCGTAGGCCGAATGCGCGGTGTTGCCGCCGTAGGCATTGGTGTGTTCGGTGCCTTCGCCGGCGACATGCGACGAGGAACCGCCCCAGCGGTTCTCGTGCGAAGTGGCGCCGGCGCTATGCGACGTGCTGCCGCCGTAACGGTTGGCGCTCGCCCAGGCTCCGGCTTCCGTGCTCCAGGCGGCTCCGATTGCGACCAACAGTGCGACAAGTTGAATGCGTTCCATGTGTCCTCCAGACCTCACTTCGACTTCGCGGCCGGCTTGGCCGGCGCAGGCTGTTTCATCGTCAGCGGCTTCATGCCCGGAGGCAGCTTCACCGTCGGCGTGGCAAATGGCATGCGGCCAGCCGTTGCGACCTTGGCCGACGCAAACGCGTCCGCGGCGATCGGACCATTGAGCTGCCAGTTGGAAAGTTCGAGGTCGTGTCGCAGCATCAGCGGGTCGGCACTGAACACCGCCCGCACGCGGCGCGGCAGCTTGTCGTCAACACCGATCCAGATCTGCAGGAAGACGTCGTCGTTGGCCCACGCAACCATCTCGGTCTTGACGCCCCCGACTACGCCGGACGGTCCGATGTAAAAGGCAAGCTTGCCCTCCGCCAACGCCGAGTACGGATCGGCGAGCACGAGGTCGGTGAACGGGAAAAAGATCGAGGCCGTGTCGTAGGCGCGCTTGAGCATCGCGTCGATCGTCGGCGGAGCATCGGCAACAGCGGCCAGGTTTTCCACCGGTGCGTACGCGATCATTGACTTGCCGTCGTAGTAGAACTCGGAGGCCGGGCCATCGCCCGGCATCAGCACCCGGAACTTGTCCGGCCGCTGCAGCGCCACGTCGTAGCGGGTTGTATAGACGAGCGGCGGACCCAGCTTGCTCGGGAACTCGAAGCCGGCGGCCGCCGTGAACGACAGCGTCTTCGCTGAAGCCAGCCGCTCGCTCATCGCCTTCAGCAGTTCCATCGCGCGCGGCTCGAGCACCATCTTGAACTGCGGAGCCTCGACCTTCGGCGCGGGCTTTTTCGCCTTGGTCGTCGCGGCGGGTTTCACGGCGGGGTTGGTCTGTGCCGCCACCGGCGCCGACAGCCCGGCGATCATCGCCGCCAGCAGCCCGGCCCACGCAAGCGCTCGTTTCATTGTGTTCTCCGGTTGATCCTGGGCGCCACGGTTACGGGATCATCCCGCACTCGAACATCTTGTTCGCGACCGGCGCGGCGATGCGGTTGATGAATTCCTTGCGCGCACTGGGATCGTTGCGCAACAGCTGGATCAGCTCCTGCTCGCGCGGGCCTTTCGGCTTGCCGCGCCCTTCCCACAACTGTTCGCAGGACGAGCCCTGCACCTTGTCGACGACCTTGCCGGCGAGCATGTCGATCAGCGGATACTGCTGGGCCAGCGCAAAACCGGAGGCAAACAGCAGCCCCGGCACAACGAACTTTGCGAGCCTGGAAACGAGTTGCGGATTCATGCGTTGCTCCTGGTGGAGGCCGTCTGCGCAACCATGCGCTCAGGCCAGGGGTTGAGGAAGGTCACTTCGGAAACATGAACTGCACCTGAGCGCGCAGTTGCCAGTTCGCACCGTTGTCCGGATGGACGATGTTGTAGTAGGCGCCAATCTGCGTGTTCACCGGCAGCTTGCCGATATGGAAGATCTTGCCGATGCCGCCGCCCAGCGGCACGGTCCAGCGCTGATCGCTGTCGGCTTCCCAGCTTGCGGTGATGATCGGCGATGAGGCCAGATAGAGCCCCCCAGAGAAGTTGTAGTTCAGGAAAGGCTGAACCAGGAGGTTGTTGTAGCGCCCGCCCTGCTTGTTGCTGCTAAGTGACCAGATGTTGTTGACCAGCACACCGTAGACCCATGGGTTGCCCTTCTCGAGCTTCAGCAACACCGCTGTCGGTCCCAGGCCCCAGTTCTTGTTGCCGAGCACATCATCGGTATTGGTCGGCATCTGCACGATCGTGCCGACACCCCAGATCAGCCCCCCGGCCCCTGGGCTCGACGGCGACAGGAAAGCCGACAGCTGGATGTCGCCGAGACCGAACGTGTCGCCCTGGCCAGGCACGAACTCCGGCTGCCAGATCAGCGGCAGGATGGTGCGGGTGATGATGTTCCAGTCCTTGCTGACCTCGATCGGATAAACCGGCTGGATGTTCAGAATGTTCTGCGTGCCCGACAACGGCCCGGTGTTGAAGTTGGTGTTGTTCTGGAAGGGCACGCTGACCAGGTTGCCCACCGGGTTCTGCGCCAGCTTGGCGAGCTCCTCGGCCGACAACTCCGCCCGTGCGGGCAGGCACAGCAGCGTCAGCGCTGCGCACGTGCCCACAGCCCGCACGAGGGGCTGGATTAACGAACTCATATGAGCGGCTCCTGCCGTCCGAGAGTGGTGCCGAACCGGATCAATTCGCCAGCTTCAGACCGGGAGGCTGCCACGTGCCTTCACCGGGCGGCAGGATCGACGGCGGCTCGGCCTTCGGCCAGTACAGGCGCATCACCAGGTAGATGGGGCCGTCCGGGGCGGGCAGCCAGTTCGACTCCTTGTCCTTGCCCGGCGAGTCCTTCTGGATGTAGAGCGTCAGCGAGCCGTCCTTGTCCTTCTTCATCGACGGCAGCATCGGCGAGTTGATCAGGTAGCGGTTGATCGGGTTCTTGATCAGGAACTGGGTCTTGCCGTCGTACATGGTCACCGACCAGAAGGCGTTGACCGGCGGGAACTGGTCCTTGGCAAACGTCAGCGTGTACTTGTGCTTGGCTCCGTCGAGCACGTCGCCATTGGCCAGCGTCTTGGTGAGCGGATACATGGCCTCGACGGCGTCGTTGCCGTAGATTCCGCCCTTGGCGGCGGCAGCGCGCTTCAGCCAGTCGCCGTTGTAGAACGCGCGGTCGCCGAACAGCGAGCCGACCTTCCAGCCGTTGATGTCCTTCTGCCCGGCTTCCAGGTACTTGTCGACCTTGCTGTCGCCTTCCTTCATAGCCAGCAGGATGGCGGCCTTGTGCTCGACCGACAGATCCTTGAAGTTGAACTTCTTGCCCGGGCCGATACCGATGCTCGCGAGCTTGGCGCGGATCGCTTCTTCCTCGGGGCCGGCCGGCGCAAACTGCAGCGCGAAGTCCAAGTACTCGAAGAAATTGGTCTTCACCAGTTCCTTGTCGATCTTCGGGAAGTCGATGGCCGGCGGCGCCGGCGGGGCCGGTTGCTTGAGGTACGCGGACAGCGGCTGCGCCTTGTAGCCCGCCTGCACCTTCACGACGTTGGGCATGTCCTTGGCGTCGATGAGCTGCGTGCGATAGGCGGCGAGCGAGAAGTCGGTGGTCGAGCGGAACACTTTCTTGATGCCCGCCGGCGTTTCGCCCTTCCAGTTCGGGCCGACGACCAGGTAGTCGCCGGCGTCATTGCCGGTGGCGCGGCTGCCGATATAGCCGTAGTTGAAGGTGTTGCCGTCGTTGAGCATCACCGAGTAGTAGCGCTTCTTGCCCACCGCCGGCACCGAGAGCACGATGGGTTCAGCGCGCAGGTCCATCCACAAGAGGGAATAGGGCGTGTCGCTGTTGGGCGTGACGATCGCCGTGTCCTCGTAGGTGAAGACGCGGGCCTCGTTGTGGATCCGGTTGAAGGGTGCCTTGAACTGGCCCGAGTTCTTGTCCACCGCGTATTCATACATGACGGCATAGTTCATCACGATCGGCAGGCCGTAGATGAACCCATCCTCGGCGATGGCCTTGACCTCCGCGATGCCGGGCGCCGGCACGCCGGAGGCCGCCGCCGCACCGGCCGCCACGTCCTTCTTTGCCGCCTGCGTGATGGCGTCATCCTTCTTGCCGCAAGCGACGAGCAGAGCCGCCAACGCGACGGTCAGAACTAGAAGCGACGCATGGCGATTGCTCATTGAGAGTCCTTTCACTGGGTGGCTTCGAGGGAGGGGCGTCAGGGCTGCCGCGGATCGCGGGCAGCCCCGTCAAGCGATGCTTAGCGGCGCAGCATCAGCGGATCACATTGCGAGCGCCGACCGAAAAGCAGCCGCTGCCATCCAGCGGGCAGATGACGATGTAGGTCGCACGCTGATCGCAGCCGGCGACGCCGATCGTGTACTCGGCCCGCTCGGGACCGTGGAATCGGACTCCCTGGACCGCCGGCTGCATCATCTCCTTCGAGATCACCGAACCGGTGGCTGCGGGACAGTTCATTTCGAACTTGCCACGGTTGACGGCGGTCTGGACCGCCTCCGGCTCGATCTGCTGAATGTACTGGGCGGTGGAAGTGCAGCCGGCAACGACAACCAGGGCAAGGACACCAATCGAACGGGCAAGACGATGGGCTGGCATTGTGAGCTCCTTGTTTCAATAGGCCGGTTGATCCGAATGGCTTGCGGCGCGTCAGTCGCGCTTTGCCTTTTCCGTCATCGCCGCCTCAAGCTTCTTGACGTCTGCCGGTGATAGCTGCGGGCGGTCGATCTTGATCGTCAGCTTGTTGAGCTTGGCGGTCAGCGGGAACGGTGGCTTGTAGTCGGCGTCGTTGACGCCCGTCAGCGTGTCGGAGCCGACGTCGAAGCTCTCGTCCCACTGCAGGATCATCGGCAGCGTGCGCTCCATTTTCTTGGTGTCGACCACCTTGCCGTTGATCTTCAGGGTGCCGACGCCAGGACGACCGATGCCGCTGAAGTTGTTGAACGCCAGCGTGCCGGCACCCAGTCCGTCGTACTTGAAGTCGAACTCGAGAGTGTGGCGCCCAGGCGGCAGCGCATCCGGCGACTCCCACCTCACGCGTTCCAGGTCGACCAGGTTCCAGAGGAAGACCGGCTTGCCCTTGAGCAGGTAGAACCCGTAGCCGGCGAAGCGGCCGCCCGAGGTCACCATCATGCCTTCGGCGCCCCCGGCCGGCACCTCGACCTCAGCAGTGATGGTGTAGGACGAATTCAGAATGAAAGGGGAGTCGCCTTGCGGCAGGCCGACCATTGGCCGCGTGTAGACGAATTCGGTGCGGCCGGCCGTGATGTTCGGCCGGGGCGCCACGATGCGCGCCGCCACCGATGCGTCCAGCGGGAACACCTGGTACTTCCGCGCCTCGGCGATGAACTTCGCCTTCATCTCCGTGACCTTCTGCGGGTACTTGGCCGCGAGGTCAGTGGTCTGGCTGAAGTCGGTGTTCAGGTTGTAAAGCTCGAGCGTCTGGTTGTTCAGCGGGTCGGGATTGGCCGGGCCGAACGCATCCCACGGCGCACGGTTGACCTTGGTGCTGAGGAACCAGCCGTCGTCATACAGCGCCCACTGGCCCATCATCTCGAAGTATTGGGTCTTGTGCCGCTGAGGCGCCTTGGCATTGGCGGCGTCAAACGTGTAGGCGAAGCTCGTGCCTTCGATCGGCGCCTGCTTGATGCCATCGACCGCAAGCGGCGCCTTGATGCCGGCCGCTTCCAGAATGGTCGGCACGACGTCGATCACGTGCACGAACTGCTCGCGCAACGCACCCTTGTCCTTGATGCGGGCCGGCCACGACACCACCATGTTCTGGTTGATGCCGCCGAGCGCCGAGGCGTTCTGCTTGAACCATGAAAACGGCGTGTCGAAGGCCCACGACCAGCCGGCCGACATGTGGTTGTAGGTCATCTCCGTGCCCCACACGTCGTAGAACTTCATCTGCACTTCCGGGGGCACCTGCACGCCGTTGAAGAAAGCGACTTCGTTCGGCGTGCCGTTGGGACCGCCTTCGGCGCTGGTGCCGTTGTCGCCGTTGATATAGATGATCAGCGTGTTGTCGAGTTTGCCGAGGTCCTGGAAGTGCTGGATCACGCGGCCGATCTCGTGGTCGCTGTAGGCGGCGTAGGCAGCGAAGACCTCCACCTGCCGGATGAAGAGCTTCTTCTCGTCGGCCGTCAGCTGGTCCCAAGGCTTGAGCATCTGGCTCGGCCAGGGCCCGAGCCTGGTGTCCTTCGGAATTGCGCCGAGCCGCTTCTGGTTCTCAAAGATCTGCTCCCGCAGCTTCTCGTAACCACCGTCGAACAGCTTCATTGCACGGATCTTCTCGACCCACTCCTTGGTCGGGTGATGCGGTGCGTGCGTGGCTCCCGGCGCGTACTTGATGAAAATGGGCTTGGACGGGTCGGTCTGGTGAATGCGCGTCATGTAGTCGATCGCGTCATCGGCCATGCCGGTGATCAGGTTCCAGCCCGGCTTGCCCTGGAACGGAAAGATCTGCGTGGTGTTGCGGAAGAGATTGGGCTGCCACTGGTTGGCATCGCCGCCGACGAAGCCATAGAAGTACTCGAAGCCCATCCCGATCGGCCACTGGTCAAAGGGGCCCACCTGGCTGGCGGCAAAGGCCGGCGTGTTGTGGTTCTTGCCGAACCACGAGGTGGCGTAACCGTTGTCGAGCAGAATGCGGCCGACGGTTGCCTTGTCACGGTCGATGATGCTGTTGTAGCCGGGGAAGCCGGTCGACTGCTCGGAGATCACGCCGAAGCCCACCGAGTGGTGGTTGCGCCCGGTGATCAGCGCGGCGCGCGTCGGCGAGCACAACGCGGTCGAAAAGACGCGGTTGTAGCGCAGGCCTTCCTTGGCCAGGCGGTCCATCGTCGGCGTCGGAATGACGCCACCGAAGGTGCTCGGCACACCGAAGCCGGCGTCGTCGGTGATGATCAGCAGCACATTGGGTGCGCCTTTCGGCGGCACGACGCGCGGCGCCCACCACGGCTTGGACTGCAGCGCGCCATCCTTGATTACCCCGCCGAACTTCGGATCGGGGGGCGGCAATTGCCGGTTGCTGATCGTCGTTGTCGCCGAGGGCGACCCCAGGGTGCCCGCGACTTGCTGCGCACCCGCGTTCACGAGGGGAAGAGACAAAGATGCCACCGCCAGCGCCGAAAGCGCGGCTCGAGTTCGCGTCATACATCCTCCCTGCCCTCAGGTAGCGGCAGATATGCCTGCACAGAAAGGGGTCTTGGCGCCCCAACGGGGTGCGCGCCGCTGCCTATGGCGAGCTGAAGCAGGGCGGCCTTGCTCGTCGCGGACTGTATCGCCGGAAGGATGGAATGCGATTGACAATTCCGGCCAAGCTGCAATGATCGTGCGGCTCTCGTCCTCCGACTGGTCTTCATGTCACCGCGCGACTCCAATCCCGGAAAGCGGATCCGCCTTTCGCAGCGAAAGTCCAACGCACCGGTCGAGTCCTTCGGCGACCTCGGGCTCGGACCGGTGCTGCCGATTCCCGCGACGTTGCGCCGGTTCGGCATCGATCCGGCGCCGCTGCTGCAGCAGGTCGGACTCGACCTGCAGGCGTTCGAGAACCCCGCGCATCGCGTTTCGCTCGACAGGATCACGCGACTTCTTGCAGCCTGCGTCGAGGCCACCGGAAAGCCCCACTTCGGACTGCTGATCGGCCAGCAGTTCGAGATGCCGATGTTCGGCGTGCTCGGTTACATGATGAAGAACGAGGCCTCGGTGCGCGCCGCGCTGCGAAGGCTCACCTTCAATCTGCGCCTGCACGATCGGTCGGCCGTTGCCGCGCTGGAGAACCTCGGCGAACGGCTCGTCGGCCTGTCGTACGCGGTCTGCACGCCGGACGTTCCTTCTGTCTGGCTGGCCAACGAAACGTCCATGATGGTCGGCTTGCGCGTGATGAAGTCGTTGTGCGGGGACAACTGGCGTCCTGTCGAGGTGCGTCTCGCACACTCCCGGCCGACGGACCTGGGGACGTACCGCGACCTGTTCGGCGCTCCGGTCCGCTTCGACGCGCCACTGACGATGCTGGTGTTCGAGCGGCGCTGGCTGGATGCGCCGGTTGTCGGCGCGGACCCGGTGCTGCTTGCGGTCCTGGACGCTATGGCAGCCGCGGCACCCGGGTTGCCAGCGCTTCTCAGCGATCAGGTGAGGCGCGTGCTGCGCGGTGGAGTACTGTGCGGCCGCGACGACGCCGCCAGCGTGGCGGATCTGTTTTCGATGAGCGAGCGCACGTTTCGGCGGCGGCTCGCCGATGAAGGCGCGACCTTCCACGCATTGGTCGCCGAATCCCGGCTCGTCGTCGCCCGGCAGTTGCTGGAGTCGACCCGCTTGTCGGTGGGCGAGATCGCGGCTGCGCTTCACTACGGCGACATGACGGCGTTTTCGCGCGCCTTCCGCGGCTGGACCGGCGTGCCGCCAAGTGCCTGGCGGCAGTCCGCCTAGGCTTTCGTCTGGTCACCGCGACCACAGCGACCGTCCCGGTCAAGCGCACTAGCGGCTGACATGCGGCGCCTTCAGGGTCACCACGCAGGCGCACCAGGTCTCCCATTCGCATCGGCCTGATTGCTCTCTTCTGGACCTTTGGCGGCGCGATGGCCGGCATGCGCCTACGCTCGACGCTGCCCGACAAGCATCTCGAGGAGTGGTCGAAGTCGACGATCACCGCGTTGATCGGCCTGGCCGAGCCGATGACGGCGCTCGTGCTCGAACTGGGGTCGCCGTTCGAGGGCATCGTCAAGGTCTCGAGCGTACCAATGCGGCACGCACTAACGCTGATGAACCGCTAGTCCCGGCAGCACCGCACGATCAGAACCTACTGCAGCAAGCCACCCGGCGGGGAGCGCGGCCGGTCCGGGGGCAGTTGCGCGATCATGCAGTCGATCGACCGGTTGGTCCTTGCGTCCGACGACAGGAACTGCCCCTGCACGGCGGTGCGAAAGTCGGCAGGAGTAATGCGGTTGTAGTACAGCCTCGATGCGGAATCGAGCAGCGAAGTGAACTGCGATTCGTACGGCCCGGCCGACGAAACGTCGAAGGTCGGCAGGTTCATCGAGCCGAACCAGAGCGGCTGGCACTGCCGCTGCACGGTGTCGAGATACTCGTTGAAGCCGGTCGCCTTGACATTGCGCCACGCGTCGGGCGCGCAGGCGGCGACCGAAACCACCAGCCCTACCGCGGCAACGAGCCGCAACAACTTCTTCATCGACTTCCCCCGATGGCTCACGAGCCGGTCACTCTAGCGCCTGCAGCCCGCCGCGCCCTTGGCAGTTTCGGCCACTGCCCACGATGCGCCTCAGCGCGTAGCCTTCTCACCCCACAGCTGCTTCAGTCGCGCGTCGCGACCGCAGTTCTTCCGGTAGAAACCGTAGCGGATCGGGTTCTTCAGGTAGTAGTCCTGGTGGTACTCCTCGGCCGGGTAGAACGTTCCTGCGAGCACGATCTCGGTGACGACCGGCGCGCTGAACGGTTTCGACTTTTGCAGCGCCGCCTTCGACGCCTCGGCCTCCTTCAGTTGCCGCGCGTCGAGCGCGAAGATGCCGGTGCGGTACTGTGAGCCGACGTCGCAGAACTGCTGGTCCTTCACCGTCGGGTCGATCGTGGGCCAGAATTTCTCGAGCAGCTGCGTGTAGCTGATGCGCGCCGGATCGAACTCCACCTTTACCGCCTCGGTGTGGCCGGTCCATCCGGCCGAGACTTCCGAGTACGTCGGGTTCGGCTTGTTGCCTCCGATGTAGCCGGAGGTCGTCGCGACCACTCCTTCGATCTTGTCGAAGTCCGACTCGACACACCAGAAACAGCCGCCGGCGAAGATGGCGGTCTCGGTCCGCGCGGTGGCCGGCTTGGTCTGCGCCGACACCGACGTGGCAGACAGCGCCGCAATCAGCAGCCAGGCCCAGCGACGGATCACGCGACCTCCGGCTCGAAATTCAGGCAGACGCCATTGTTGCAATAGCGCTTGCCGGTCGGCCTCGGCCCATCGTCGAAGACGTGACCATGGTGCCCGCCGCAGCGCGCGCAGTGGTACTCGGTCCGCGGCAGGATCAGCTTGTAGTCCGTGCGGAAGCCAAACGCGCCGGGCAGCGCTTCGAAGAAACTGGGCCAGCCGGTTCCGCTGTCGAATTTCATGCTGCTGGCGAACAATGGCAGGTCGCAGGCGACGCACTTGTAGGTGCCGCGCCGCTTCTCGCCATTGAGCTTGCTCGAAAACGGCGCTTCTGTTCCCTCCCGGCGCAGCACGCGGTACTGCTCGGCCGTGAGTCGCCTGCGCCATTCAGCGTCCGGAAGGTCGAGCGCGTCTGCGCGCGCGGGTGGGGCGGGCGCCGCGCCCGAGGTGGCGGCCTTGCCGGCGCCGAGTCCGCCAAGTGCCAGCAATGAAAGCAAGGTTCGTCGAGACATCACGGCAATCTCCTTGAATGCACCTTCGCGTGACTGGGAGCCACAACGGTGCTCCATCAGTCGCCCGAGGCCCGCAATTCTTACGACGCAGCCAATTCGGCTCGATCCATGCCGCGTGAAGAGCCTGCGGAGTTCCAACATCCTGCGCGGCCTGAACGCAGCGGGCCGGCGCATGGAAGCTGTCTGACCGCGATTCGGGAAGAACGTTTCAAGGTGACACGAGAAACGGGCGCCGCAGGGTGGCCCCAGCCGCCACCACAAGCCGCCCGGGTGCTGCTGCAGGGCGACAGCGCGCGAGTGAACTCGCGTTCTGGCAGCCGCCCTGCGGGGACAGTGCGCTGACGCGGGTCAGCGTTGGGCCGATGCTGCCCCTGGCAGCGACGCCGGCGGTACGAGATTCTGGATCCGCGCAAACAGCTGTCGAAACTCCTCTTCCGTGTCCGCGTGGAAGCGCGGATCGCCGTTTTCGGCAAACGCACGGTTGACTTCGGCCCAGTCTTCAGCCGTCAGGTAATTGCGCGCCGCCGGAATGATCACCCGGGTCTCGAGACGCATGTGCTGCTCCTGTCCGGTGGCGAAGCGCCGCGCAGCCTCGGCAAACTGTTCGGCCCCTCCCGCCGGATCCGCTTCGTACAGGGCAAGGCTCTTCTCCAGTTCGTCCACATAGCGGGCGCCCTCATGATGCTGCCGCTGCAACTCGTCGAGCACCTCGTTGAACTCCGACGTGCGCTCACGGAGCTTCCTGAACAGGAAGTCGTCCTCTTTTGGATGATGCAGTTTCTCGGGGAACTCGCGAATGTAATAAAGCATCGCCCTCAGCAGCGCGAATCGCGGTACTTCGCCTACTGAGTGGACTTCGTGCGCAAGCAGTTCGATTCCGTGCACCACCGCCGCGATGGAGCGATGCTCATCGCGGATCACCGCGATGGCGGGAATCAGCTCGCTCTCCGGGGAATTGCTCTCGACGGCAGCCACCAGAACCGGAATCGCCGTGTGCTGCAGCAGCTTGTGCGTCTGCGAGCCGAGCAGCAGGCCCTTGATGCCGCGTCGACCGTGGGAGCCGATGAAGATGAGGTCGCAGCCACGCGACTCAGCCGCCCGCAGGATCGCCTCGTAAGGACGATCGGCCGTCACTTCCATGGCGTCGTGCTCGATACCGCCCTCACGCGCGGCGGCCGTCGCCTTGGCCAGGATTGCGGCCGCCTCGCCGGCCATCTGCTCGTTGTAGGCCTCGGGCCAGACGACCCGTTCGAGCGCCGCCACACTGCTGGCACCGTAGTCCTCCCTGGCATGGAAGAACGTGGCCTTGGCACCCAGTGCTTTCGCGAACAGGACGGCCTGACGCACGATATCCGTCGACAGCAGGGAGTCGTCGATCGGGACAAGAAGGTGGCGATACATCGTGTCTCTCCTAGAGTCCAGTGTGCAGGCTGCAACAAGTCACGCGCGGCGCATTCAGCCCGGATCAACAAAGATTAGTAGGCTTCGTCACTTTCGACCCTGGCGCCATCCACCTCACGAGAAAGGCTGGGGCATTCCACGAGCGCGCAGGCGCCAGGTCGAGCGCCTGCGCCGCATCGTAACGCCAGCGACCATGAGATGGCACACATGCCCTATAGTCGGCACTGTTCCCGGCACAGTCTTCATTGCGGCAGGCGATGAATTTCACCAAGGGCTACCGGACTGCGGTCCGCGGTGCAGGCGTGGCAGTCCTGCTTGCGCTTGCAGTGGCCGGAGCGCCATCGACGACGGCAGCGCAGAGCCTGCGCTACGCGAGCGCGTTCGATCCCAACTCGCTCGATCCGCACGCGCTGGCGCTGGTCTACCAGACCCGGATCGTGACGCAGATCTACGAAGGCCTGGTCAATCGCGACCGCGACTTCGGCCTCGAGCCTTCGCTGGCCACGTCGTGGAAGGCGATCGACGCCAGGACCTGGCGCTTCCAGCTGCGCCCTGGCGTCCGTTTCCATGACGGCACCCCGCTGACGGCCGATGATGTCGTGTTCTCGATCGAGCGTGCGCTCGCGAAGACCTCCCAGCGCACGTTTCAGTTGCGCGGCGTGACCGGCGCGCGCAAGGTCGATCCGCTGACGGTCGACATCCTGACCGCGGCGCCCGACGCAGTGCTGCCGCAAAAGATGTGGCTGATTGCGATCATGAGCAGGGCCTGGGCTGAAAAGCACGGGGTCCAGTTGCCGCAGGACTACAACGCCAAGCAGGAAACCTTCGCGGTGCGCAATGCCAACGGCACCGGGCCGTACCGGCTGAAGAGCTACGACCCGGACCAGCGCACCGTGCTGGTCCGCAACCCCGACTGGTGGGGCTGGTCGGCCAAGGGCATCGGCAACGTGCAGGAGGCCATTTACATCGTCATCCAGTCCGACGCCACGCGGCTGGCGGCGCTGGCGTCGGGCCAGGTCGACTTCGTCATCGATCCCCCGTTCCAGGATATCGCTCGGCTCCGGCAGGACAAGTCCCTGAAGCTCGCGGAAACGACCGACATCGGCACCCAGTATCTCGGCTTCGACCAGAGCCGCAGCGAACTGCAGTACGGCACGGCGCGCGGCAATCCGTTCAAGGATGCACGCGTGCGCCGCGCGGTGGCGCAGGCGATCGACATCAACCTGATCATCGGCAAGGTGCTGCGCGGGCAGGCGGTGCCGGCCGGTTCGCACATATCGAAACTGGTCGACGGCCACGTGCCGGAACTCGAAAAACGCCTTCCGTACGATCCGGCGGCCGCGCGCGCGCTGCTGAAGCAGGCCGGCTATGAAGACGGCTTTGCTGTGACGCTCGATTGCGTCAACGTGACGTTCCGCGCTGCCGTGTGCCAGGCGATCGCCGCCATGCTGGCGCAGGTCAATATCCGCGTCACGTTCCAGCCGTCGCCCAGCGCGACCTTCTTTCCGAAGCTGACCCAGGCCAACACCAGTTTCTTCGAGTTCGGCTGGACGCCCGGCGCGGATCCCTGGGCCACGTTGAACTCGATCGTGCGGACACACGACGGCGCCGGCAGCGGCCAGTTCAATGGCGGCCGCTACTCGAACCCGAAGCTGGACGCCGTGATCGACGGCATCCGCGTGGAACCCGATCTCGCCACCCGGCGCCGCATGGTCGGCGACGCGCTGCGCCTGATGCACGATGACCTGCCGCTGATTCCGCTGTACCGCCGCACACTCGCGTGGGTGATGCGGCCAAGCATCGAGGTTGCAATGTGGCCCAGCGACGTGCTCGAACTGCGCTGGGTGCGCATCGACGGATCTTCAAAGGCGCCCTGACACCATGTCGATTTCCCGCTTCTCCTTCCCGACGACGATTCACTTCGGCCCCGGCGCACGCAAGCTGGTCGGCGTGCACCTGCGCGAACTAGGCCTGCGGCGTCCGCTGGTCGTGACCGACCGTGGTCTGGCCACACTGCCGGTGCTCACCGAATTCCTGCACCACCTGCATACCGGGCTCGATGCCGGCGTCTACTCGGGCGTGCACGGCAACCCGGTCGCATCGCAGGTTTCGCTGGGCGTGGCGGCGTTCAAGGCCCACCGCGCAGACTGCGTCATCGGCTTCGGCGGCGGCGCGGCGCTCGATGTTGCGAAGGTCGTGGCCGCGATGGCGGTGCATGACGGCGACGTCATCGAATACGCGTGGGACCATCCGCAGGTGCGGCCGCTCGTGAACCCCTTGCCGCCCTTCTTCGCGCTGCCGACAACCAGCGGCACCGGCTCCGAGGTGGGCCGCTCGAGCGTCGTCAGCGAAGACGAAACACACGTGAAGCGCGTCGTGTTCTCGCCCAAGCTGCTGGCGCGCGAGGTCTTCGCCGATCCCGAGCTGACGCTCGGGCTGCCGCCGGCGGTGACGGCCGCCACCGGCATGGACGCACTGACGCACAACATCGAAAGCTATCTCTCGCCCGCCTACCACCCGCTGTGCGATGGCATCGCGCTCGAAGGCGTGCGCATCGCCGCGCGCGCGCTGCCGGTGGCGGTGCGCGACGGCCGCAACCTGCAAGCCCGCGCCGACATGATGATGGCGTCGATGATGGGTGCGATCGCCTTCCAGAAGGACCTGGGCGCGGTGCACTCGTGCGCGCATGCGCTCGGTGCGGTGTGCGACCTGCACCACGGGCTCGCCAACGCGCTGATGCTCGAGCCGGTCATGCGCTTCAATGCGGAGTCCGTCCCGGCAAAGTTCGCCGAGCTTGCACACGTCGCAGGCCTCGCCGGCGCCGCGGACTTTGTCCCGTGGCTGATGCGGCTGAAGCGCGAGATCGGCATTACGCCCTCGCTCGCCGCCGCGGGAGTGAAGCGCGAGCAGTTTCCGCGGTTGGTCGAACTCGCTGTCCGCGACACCTGCCACCAGACCAACCCGCGCACGTGCACTGCCGCGGACTTCCAGCGCTTCTACGAGGAGGCGTACGGATGAGCCGTCGGCCCGGCCCCCTGCAGAAGGGCTCGCGCCAGCTCGACGAGAAGGCATGCCGCAGCAAGGACGCACCGTGAGTTCGCGCCCGAAGATCGGAATCTCGGCATGCTTCTTCCATGCCGATCCGGCGCGCCCGATTTTCACCGGCAAGACGCTGCAGTATGTGGAACAGTCGATCGTGCACTGGGTGCAGTCGTCGGGCGCGCTGGCCGTGGTGATTCCCTCGCCGGAGGGACCGACGCAGCGCGGCGATGTCACGCTCGCCGATTATGCGGAACTGCTGGACGGGCTCGTGCTGGAGGGAGGCTCGGACATGTGGCCCGGCAGCTACGGCGAGGAACCGCTGCGGCCGGAGTGGACCGGCGATCGCATCCGCGACCAGTACGAAATCGCCCTTCTGCGCGCCTTCGTCAACGCGGGCAAGCCGGTGCTCGGTATCTGTCGCGGCCTGCAGGTGATCAATGTCGCGTTCGGCGGCACGCTGTACCAGGACATTGCCACGCAACTGCCCGGCGCGCTCGAGCATCGCAATGCCGGGCTGTATGACCAGAATTTCCACACGATCGAAGTCGTGCCCGGAACCCGGCTCGCCGAGCTGTATCCGCATCCGGGATTCAAGGCACCGGACCGCCCCTCACCCCACTACGTGGTCAACAGCGTGCACCATCAGGGCATCAAGGACCTCGCGCCGTACTTCGAGATCGAGGCGCGCTGCCCCAACGACGGCGTGATCGAGGCGATCCGTTACGACAGCGCCCGCGGCCCGGTGAAGTCATATGTCGCCGCCGTCCAGTGGCACCCCGAGTTTCACGACTGGACGAACGCCGCGATCCTGGCCGGCGAACCTCTGCTGTCCGACTTCCTGGCGGCGGCGCGCGCCGCTACAAACGCAACCGGGCTTCCATGCTGACCGTCACCAACCCCGCGAACGGCCGCGTCATCGCCGAACTGGCCGAGCACACCCCTGACGCCGTCGCCTCCGCGTACCTCGCTGCGCGAGCCGCCCAGCCCGAATGGGCGGCGCAGCCGCTTGCGGTGCGGCTGGAGGCGATACGCCGCTTCCGGGCCGAACTGGTCCGGGAACACGAGCGACTGGCTGCGATACTTACTTCGGAAGTCGGCAAGCCGATCCGGCAGTCGCGCAACGAGCTGAACGGCTTGCTGGGGCGCATCGACTTCTTCCTGGCGGAATCGGAGCGCACGCTCGCGCCGCGCCAGGTCTTCGCCGAAGGCGGGATGCGCGAACTGATCACGCACGAGCCGCTCGGCGTCATCGCCAACATTTCAGCGTGGAACTACCCGTACTTCGTCGGCGCCAACGTGTTCGTGCCCGCGCTGATCACCGGCAATGCAGTGCTGTACAAGCCTTCGGAGTACGCCACGCTGACGGGACTCGAGATCGGTCAGCTGCTGCACATCTCCGGCGTACCGCAGGACGCATTCAAGGTGCTGGTCGGCAGCGGAACGGTCGGTTCCGCGCTACTGGTGCAGCCGGTCGACGGCGTGTTTTTCACGGGCTCGCATGCGACCGGCGCGAAGATCGCGCAGACCATCGGACCGCGCATGATCAAGCTGCAGCTGGAGCTCGGCGGCAAGGACCCGACCTATGTCTGCGAAGACGTCGACATCGCGGCGGCCGCTGCCTCGCTCGCCGATGGCGCGATGTACAACACCGGCCAGAGCTGCTGCTCGGTTGAGCGCATCTACGTGCACGCGAAGATCCACGACGCCTTCGTCGAGGCCTTTGTCAAGGAAGTGCGCGCCTTCACGATCAGCGAGCCCACCGACGAGGCAGCCTACATCGGCCCGCTGACGCGCGCGCCCCAGCTCGACGTGCTGGACCGTCAGGTCGCCGATGCATTCGCCAAGGGCGCGAAACTACTGGCCGGCGGGCACCGCCTGCCGGGACCCGGGAACTGGTTCGAGCCGACCGTGTTCAGCGAGGTCGATCACTCGATGGACCTGATGCGCGAGGAAAGCTTCGGCCCGATCATCGGCATCCAGAAGGTGGCGAGCGACGAAGAGGCGGTGCGACTGATGAACCACACCGAGTACGGCCTGACGGCAGGCGTCTACACGCAGGAGGAAGCGCGCGCGCGCCGCATCCTCGCGCAGGTGCATGCAGGTTCGGTCTACTGGAACTGCTGCGACCGCGTGAGCCCGCGGCTGCCGTGGAGCGGCGTCGGTCACTCGGGGGTCGGCCTCACCCTGTCGACGTACGGCATCGAGACCTTCACGCGGCCGAAGGCGTGGCACATGCGTAGTGCGTGAACGATGTACGCGACCCTTCGGGTCGCACGTACATCGTTCACGGTTACGGCCGCATAGCGGCCGCTCAACACTGATCAGGCGGGCTCGCTTCGGAGCGGCCGGGCGCTCCGCCCGCCGAACAAGGACAAGAACAACGGGGAGGCAGTGGTGGACGAGGCACTGACGAGGCAGGACCGGCCGCCGCAGGCGGCGCGGATCGTGGTGATCGGGGGCGGGATCATGGGGTGCTCGGTCGCCTACCACCTGAGTTCGTTCGGCGAGACCGACGTCGTGCTGCTCGAGCAGGGGCGGCTGACGTCGGGCACGACCTGGCACGCGGCGGGACTCGTCGGCCAGTTGCGCAATCACGAGAGCATGACGCGGTTGATCCGCTACTCGACCGACCTGTATTCACGCCTCGAGACGGAAACGGGGCTTTCCACCGGCTGGAAGCAGTGCGGGTCGCTGGCGGTGGCGCGCACGGCCGACCGCATGGTGCAACTGAAGCGCACCGCGGCCGTGGCGCAGGCCTACGGCGTGACGTGCGATGTGATATCGCCGAGCGAGGCAGGCGAGCGCTATCCGATCATGGAAACCTCGGACCTGCAGGGCGCCGTCTGGCTGCCCGGCGACGGCAAGGCCAATCCTGCGGACCTGACGCTCGCCCTTGCCAAGGGTGCGCGCAACCGCGGCGTGAAGATCTGCGAGGGCACGCGGGTCACCGGGGCTGTCACGCAGACCAGCACCGGCAAGCGACTCTCGCACGTCGAGTGGAGCAACAAGGCGGGGGAGTCCGGGCGCATCGCCGCCGACATCGTCGTGCTGTGCGGGGGCCAGTGGTCGCGCGCACTCGGGTGCAGGCTCGGCGTCGCCGTGCCGCTCTTTTCGTGCGAACACTATTACATCGTCACCGACACGGTGCCCGGCGTGCATCGCGACCTGCCGGTGATGCGCGACCCGGACGGCTACATCTACTTCAAGGAGGAAGTGGGCGGACTGCTGATGGGCGGTTTCGAGCCGCACGCCACGCCATGGCTGCAGAGCGCGCAGCACCGCGGTGGGATCCCCGAGAACTTTGAGTTCCAGCTGCTGCCGGACAACTGGGACGCTTTCCAGATCCTGCTCGACAACGCGATGATCCGCGTCCCGGCGCTGCAGCAGGCGCAGGTCAAGCAGTTCTACAACGGCCCCGAGTCGTTCACCGCGGACAACAACTTCATCCTCGGACCCGCGCCGGGCATCGACAACCTCTACGTCGGCTGCGGCTTTAATTCGATGGGCATCGCCTCGGGCGGCGGCGCCGGGAAGGCACTCGCAGAGTGGATCATTGGCGGCGAGCCGACGCTCGACCTGTGGCCGGTCGACATCCGCCGATTCGCGCGCTTCAACGCAAACGAGACCTGGCTGCCGGACCGCATCGCCGAGGTGCTCGGCATGCATTACAAGATGCCGTGGCCGAATCGCGAGCTGGAGTCTGCGCGGCCGTTCCGTCGTTCGCCGCTGTACGCGCAGCTGCGCGACACCGGTGCGTGCTTCGGTTCGAAGATGGGCTGGGAGCGCGCCAACTTCTTCGCGCCGACGCCGGCGCAGGCGCGGATCGAGTACGGCTGGGGCCACCAGAACTGGCACCCGTGGGTCGCCGCCGAACACCGCGCCTGTCGCGAGGCCGTGGCGGTGTTCGACATGAGCTCCTTCGCCAAGCTGCTCGTGCGGGGGCCAGAGGCCTGGAACGCACTGCAGTGGCTGGTGGCCAACGACGTACCAAGGACGCCCGGCAACACCGTGTACACCGGCATGCTCAACGAGCGCGGCGGCTATGAAAGCGATTTCACGATCACCTGCCTCGAAGACGACGAGTTCATGGTCGTCACCAGCTCCGGCTCGGCCGTGCGCGATCGGGATGTCATCGAGCGTGCGCTGCGCCAGCATGGCTGGCGCGCATCGGTGACCGACGTGACACCGATGATGGCCATGCTGGCCGTCATGGGTCCGCGCTCGCGCGAACTGCTGCGCCGTGTGTCCACCGCCCGCTTTGACAGCGCAGCGTTCCCGTTTGGCACGTCGCAGGAGATCGATGTCGGCTACGCGACGGTGCGCGCCACGCGCCTCACTTATGTGGGCGAACTGGGATGGGAGCTGTACACGCCGGTGGAATTTGCCGTCGGTGTATACGAGCAGCTGATGCAGGCGGGACGCGATCTGGGGCTGGTCAACGCCGGCTATTACGCGATCGACTCGCTGCGGCTGGAAAAGGGCTATCGCGCGTGGGGCCGCGAACTGACGCCCGACATCAACCCGTACGAGGCCGGGCTCGGCTTCGCCGTCCGGCTCGACAAGGTGACGGAATTCCGGGGACGCGCCGCCCTGCAGGCGCTGAAAGATGCCGGCGGGGCCAGTGCCGTGGCGCGTCGCATCGTCTCGCTGGTGGTCGATGCGCCGCACACGAACCTGTGGGGCGGCGAACTCATCCTGCGCAACAACACGCCGGCCGGCTTCGTCACCTCCGCGGCCTTCGGTCACACGCTCGGCACGCCGGTCGCCCTCGGGATCCTCTCCCATGCACACGGCGCCGCCGACAAGGCCTGGATCGAGGCAGGCACCTACCAGGTCGATCTGGCCGGAGAGCGCTACGCGGCAAAGGTCTCGCTGACGGCGCCGCTCGACTCTGCGGCGGCGCGCGCGTGACCTGGTCCTGCCCGTCGTTGGACTTCATGCAATGAGGCCTGGCCTGCCCCGCCGGCGCGCGGTGCCCGGCGCCTGCCATTGAAGCCTGAATCGGCCCACCTGTGGAAGGCGCCGGCCTGGGCGCTTTCGCTGCTGCTCGCGTGCCTCGGCATGCTCGGGCCGTTCGCGATCGACACCTACCTGCCGGCATTCGCGACGATCCGCGGCTCGCTGGACGCCACGCCGCTGCAGATGCAGCAGACGCTGTCGGCCTACCTGTTCGGCTTCGCGGCGATGAACCTCTTCCACGGCGCGCTGGCCGACGCCTATGGCCGACGACCGGTCGTGCTGTGGGGCGTGGCCGCGTTCACGATCGCCTCGATCGGCTGCGCGCTTTCGCACACCATCGGCCAGCTGATCTTCTTCCGCGCGGTGCAGGGGCTTGCGACGGGCGCCGGCATCGTCGTGTCGCGCGCGATCATCCGCGACATGTTTCCGCCGGCCCAGGCGCAGCGGGTCATGTCGCAGGTGACGATCTTCTTCGGCATCGCGCCGGCCGTGGCACCGATGATCGGCGGGCTGCTCTACGTCCACATCGGCTGGCGCTCGATCTTCTGGCTGCTGGCGGCCGTGGGACTCGTACTGTGGCTCGCGAACTGGCGCGTGCTGCCCGAGACGCTGCACAAGAAGGATGTTCAGCCGTTCAACGTGCGCAACCTCTTCAGCGGCTATGCCAAGCTGCTCGGGCACCGCAACTTCATGCTGCTGGCGCTGGCCAGCGGCATCCCGTTCAACGGCATGTTCCTGTACGTGCTGTCGGCGCCGGCCTTTCTCGGCGAGTTGCTGGGCCTGGCACCCACGCAGTTCTTCTGGTTCTTTTGCATGACGATCAGCGGCATCATGGGCGGCGCATGGCTGTCCGGACGCCTCGCGGGGCGCATCAAGCCGCGCCGGCAGATCCGCTACGGCTTCACGGTCATGGTCGTCGTGTCGATCGTCAACGTGCTGGCCAATGCGCTGTTTACGGCGCAGGCGTGGTGGGCCCTGCCGCTGATCGGGCTGTTCTCCTTCGGCTGGTCCCTGATGGTGCCGGTCGTCACGATCCTCGTGCTCGATCTCGTGCCGGAAAGACGGGGAATGGCCTCGTCGCTGCAGGCGGTAGTCGGCAGCGTGGCCAATGCACTGGTGGCGGGTGCCCTGGCACCCGCGGTGATGCATTCGACGCTTGGGCTCGCCGTCGCGTCGTTCTGCCTGATGTGCATCGGACTCATCGCCTGGCAGATCGTCCGGCGCAAGCTGCAACCGCGCTGAGCGCCAGTCGCCGCGGCGGTCAGGTGCGGGCACAATTCCGCACCAGAACAACAATCCCGGGATGACAACGATGCTGATCGGCGTACCCAAAGAGATCAAGGTCCACGAATACCGCGTCGGCATGACGCCATCGTCAGTGCGCGAAGCCGTCGCGCATGGACACCAGGTGATCGTCGAGACGATGGCCGGCGCCGGCATCGGCGCCACAGACGACGACTACCGCAGGGCCGGCGCGAACGTCGTCGGCACTGCGGCCGAGGTCTACAAGCGCGCCGAGATGGTCGTCAAGGTCAAGGAGCCGCAGGCGGTCGAACGCAGGCAGCTGCGCGCCGGCCAGGTGCTGTTCACCTACCTGCACCTCGCGCCCGATCCCGAGCAGGCAAAGGATCTCGTGGCCAGCGGGGCGATCTGCATCGCTTACGAGACGGTCACGTCGCCGACCGGCGGCCTGCCGCTGCTGGCACCGATGAGCGAAGTGGCCGGCCGGCTGGCGGTGCAGGCCGGTGCGCGCTGCCTCGAAAAGTCCGCCGGAGGCATGGGCATGCTGCTCGGCGGCGTGCCGGGCGTGGCGCCGGGGCGCATCGTCATCCTCGGCGCGGGCGTGGTCGGGACCAACTCCGCGCAGATGGCCGTCGGTACCGGCGCTCAGGTGGTCGTCATCGACAAGTCGACCGAGGCGCTGCGACGGATCGATGCCATGTTCAACGGCCGCGTCGTCACCGTCTTCTCGAACCAGGACAACGTCGAGCGCGAGGTGCAGCGGGCGGATCTCGTGATATCGGGCGTGCTGATTCCCGGCGCCGAGGCACCCAAGCTGATCACGAAGGCGATGCTGCCGAAAATGAAGCCCGGCTCCGTCATCGTCGATGTCGCGATCGACCAGGGCGGCAGCGTCGAGACCAGCCGCCCGACGACGCATGCGGAGCCCACGTATGTTGTCGATGGCGTCGTGCACTACATGGTGGCCAACATGCCGGGCGCGGTGCCTCGCACTTCGACCTATGCCCTGAACAACGCGACGCTCCCCTTCGCGCTGGCGCTGGCCGACAAAGGCTGGCGCAAGGCGCTGCACGACGACCCGCACCTGAAGGCGGGCCTCAACATTGCCGCGGGCAAGGTCACCTATAAGGCAGTCGCGAAGGCCCTGGGTCTCGGCTACACGGCGGTCGATGCCGTGATCGCTTGATCGTGCTTGGGCGCTCGCGCCGAACGGGATTGCCTCGCGCCGCCGCAGTATTCCGGCGTTTCGGGTCGTCTCGGCGCAACCGGTAAGGGATGGTTCCGCCTGGGCCTGCAATGCAGAACACGCCGTGAGTCTTGAGGTTTCTTTTGCAGTTCTGCTGGCCGCATTGCTGCACGCCAGCTGGAACGCGATGATCAAGGGCGGCAGCGACGTGCTCCTCGACACTGCAGCGATCGTCGCCGGCGCGGGACTCGTGGCGCTGCCGTTCGTGTTCCTCGTGCCGTTGCCCGCGCCGGCGAGCTGGCCGTACATCCTCGCTTCGGTGGCGACGCACGTCGCCTACTACTACCTGATGATCAACGCATACCGCGCCGGTGAGCTATCGCTGGTGTATCCGCTGATGCGCGGCGTGGCGCCGCTACTGACCGGGGTGATCGCAATCTTCTGGTTGGGCGAGCGGCCCGGGCCGGTCGGCTGGCTCGGGATGGCGATGATTTCGATCGGCGTGGTCGCGCTGGCACTGCGGCCGACACGGCTCGGAGCCGCGTTGCAAGGTCACGGTCGGGCGGTCGGGTTTGCGCTTGCCAATGCAGGTGTCATCGCGCTTTACACCATCATCGATGGTAGTGGCGCCCGGATCGCTGGCAACACGTGGTCGTACATCGTGTGGCTCTTCGTGCTCGACGCCTTGCCATTCACGGCCTACATGCTGGTGACGCGTGGTTCTTCCTTCGTCGAAGTCTTGGTGCAGCGCCGCACGCGAGGCCTGATCGGCGGAGGCTTGTCGGCAGCGGCCTATGCGATCTCGGTGTGGGCAATGACGAAGGCCCCGGTCGCCCTGGTGGCCTCATTGCGCGAAACGTCGGTGCTGTTTGCGACGCTTATCGGCGCGCGGCTACTCAAGGAGCACCTGACACCGCGACGTTGGGCCGGGATCGGCGCGGTCGTCGCAGGGGTCTTCGCACTCAAACTGGCTTAGCGTCCCCCGCCCATCTTCCGGCTTACTGTCTTTTGGTCAGTTCCCGCAGCGCGGCCGCTGGCAACCTCTCCTGCCGCGAGTCGCTGGCGGAAGCGTCGGAATTGTTTGCAGCCGCAGAAAGTGCTTCGTCGCAACAATCTCCTAAGTTGATGAAATTAAATGAATTTGCAAATCTGGCACGTCTGATGCTTACTTCATGGCTACCGATCGGATGTCGGTCTGTAACTTAGCACCCTAGGGGGAAAAATGAAGAAACCGAGTTTGAGAACGCTTGCACTGGCAGTGGCGCTCACCGCAGCGACATCGACGGCATCGGCGACGCTTGCCGTGCACGAATTCTTTGCCGACGCCAATTTGAGCGTCGACGCTCTCGGCGTTGATGGTGCAGGATCGGGCCTGCTTCAGGCAGAGGCTGCAGCCGGGTCGACCGTACTGAGGGCTTACCTGTACACGGCGGACGTCTGGGGCGGCGGAGTGGCCCCGGTCACTTTCAATGGCACGCTGCTGAATCCGGCGATGGGTACTTTGCTGACGCCGAACGCCAACCCGGCCAATACGATCCGGTACGACGTCACCGCTCTCGTGAAACCTACGATCGACGGCGGCCCGGGTGGAATATACGACTTCAGACTGTCGGAAAGCGGAGATAACGACGGCTCGGTACTGGTTGTCGTGTACAGCAACGCATCGACGGTCGGTGGCTCCGCGATCATCCTGGATGGCGAGCTGGCGACGGGGGGTGACACCGTGACGTTGAATTTCGCGTCTGCGTACACAGCCGGTGATTTCATCATGTCGCTGGCTTCCAGCTTCAGTTACAACGGCCCCCCCGCGACAGGACAGGTCACAACCGTTGACGTCCAGACGAGCAGCAACCCCGCCTCTCGTCGACTGACAAGTTGCGCCGGCGGAAATGATGATGCGGTTCCCCCGTTCGTTTCGGACAATGGCCGGCTGATCACGGCCGGGGGCGTGGGTGACAATCCGAACAACCCGGATCCGAACTGCACTGTCGCCAACCAGGACGATGAGTTGTACAACCTCGCATTCGGCAACTCGGCGAATGCATCGCCCTTCATTGCTGCGGGGGATACGTTCCTTCGACTGTTGACGCGCAACCCCAGCAACGATGACAACGTGTTCGGCCTGTTCATCACGTCGACGTTCGAAATCGAGGATCCGACCGAGGTGCCTGAGCCGACAACGCTGGCGCTGGCAGGATTGGGACTTGCTGGACTGGCGGCTATGCGTCGCCGTCGCCAAAAATAGTCAACGATTCTTTGAACTTGAAAAACGGCGCCAGTGGCGCCGTTTTTTTTGCTCACAGGACTTTCGAAGTATCACAGTGCTGCCTTCCAACCAAGGCTAAACTCGATTCTCCATCTTCCACGGCTCGCTTATGAAGCAAGCACCCTTCATCGTCACCGCGTCCATGGTTATGTTCCTCACGACCGGCCAAATGGCGCACTCGGCCGTCAGCGAATCGGCCCCGTCGGTCGATCTCACAATGAAAGAGGAGTCCCCTGCAGCAGCCGAGTTCCGCGCCGGGATTCAGAAGTTGGTCAATGGGGACATCAAGGGCGCCGAAAGTTCGTTTCGCAAAGCGAATCAACTGGCACCGAAGTCTCCCGAGCCACTAGTCGCACTGGCGGACATTGAGGTACGGAAGGGCAATCCGGCCGCGGCCGAATCGATGCTGCAGCAGGCGCTGCAGCTCGCGCCGAACAACGTGGCGGTGCACGTCGCTCTCGGACGCTTTTACCGGAACCAGGGCGACCTGAACCGTGCCAAGGCCGAGTTCGAAGCCGCCAAGCGACTTTCACCGGCATCGACGCCGGCGCAGATGGAACTCGCCGATGTCTACCTCCGCATGGGAGACCCGTCGCGCGCTGTCCTGGAGTATGAAAGGGTTTTAAAAGTCCGCCCCAACGACCCCGCGGCTCAGTTTGGTCTTGGAGTCGCCTTGGCCGGTGACAAGCGGGCCGATGAGGCTGCTGCAGCCTTTGAGAAGTCCGCCCGACTCGCACCCAAGGACCCCGAGCCGTTACGGATGCTGTCGCGTGTCGAAGCAGAGCGCAAGCGCTTCCCCGAAGCTCTCGCGGCGTTGGACCGTGCCATCAAGATTGCGCCGAAGTCGACTGCGCTGCAGATGGACCGCGCGAGCCTGCTTCTGGCCAGCGGTGATTCAAAGGGAGCTATCACTGCGGCGCTAGCGGTCGTGAAAGCGAACCCACGCGATGCTGGCGCTCACGGGCGACTGGGCAATTTGCTCGTCGCGACCGGCGACAATCCGGGTGCACGCCAAGCCTATGCGCGATCCCTTGAGCTCTCACAAACAGATGCGCAGATCCTGAACAATGCCGCATGGCTGGAAGTGGAGGCCAAGGGCGACCTCGCGAAGGCCCTTGGATGGGCCAGACGCGCCACTGAATTGCAGCCCAAAGAGGCCGGATACTTCGACACGCTCGCCTGGGTGGAACGAGCGCGAGGGGATTTGCCAAAAGCCGAAGCTGCTCTCAATCAGGCGCTTGCCCTCGCGCCTAAATCTGCAGTCCTTCACTATCGGCTTGGAATTGTCCAAAGCGAACGAGGCGTTGCGGCCAAGGCGACGGAGTCCCTCCAAAAGGCGCTCGCGATCGGACTGCCGGCCCGATATGCCGACGACGCAAAGCAGCGTCTGGCGGCGCCGAAGAAGTGATTGCACTTCGCGCGGACGGGCTAAGAAAGCCTACGACACCCTTGAGTCGTCGACGTCTGGCGGACGTTAGTCAACTCGTCATGCGGCTTTGCGTGGGGTCGCTTCAGTAACGGTCTTGATTCCCATCTCCTTGAGCGTCTGCGCTACCGCCGTAACCACATTGCGCATCTCGTTGGCGTCGATCGCACCGATGCAGCCGACCCGGAAGGTCTCGACCTGCGTGAGCTTGCCGGGATACAGGATGTAGCCGCGGTCGCGCGTCCTGGCGTAAAACAACTTGAAGTTGTACGCGGGATCGGCGGGCGCGTGGAAGGTCACGATGATCGGCGCCTGCACCTCCGGCTTCAGGAAGGGACGAAATCCGAGCGCGGCCATGCCGTCGATCAGCGTGCGACAGTTGCCTGCATAACGCGCAAGGCGTGCCGCCTGGCCGCCTTCTGCCTTGAACTGGTCCACGGCAGCCCGGAGCGCCGCCACGACATGCGTCGGCGGCGTGTAGCGCCACTGCGTCGTCTTCTCCATGTAGACGTACTGGTCGTGCAGGTCCATGGCCAGCGAGTGCGCGTTGCCGGCGCTGGCCTCCAGCACTTTGCGGCGGACAATGACAAACCCCATGCCCGGCACGCCTTCCAAGCACTTGCCACTGGCGGCAATCAGGGCGTCAAAAGGCACCCGGCCCGCGTCAATCGGTAGCGCCGCAAACGAGCTCATCGCGTCGACGATCAAGCCCTTGCCGCGCCGGGCGCACACCTGCGCGATGCCTTCAAGGTCGTTCAGCACGCCGGCGCCGGTTTCGCAATGGACCTGCGCGACATGCGTGATCGAAGGATCGGACGCCAGCGCCGCGTCGACCATGGCCCCGGTCGTCGGCTGGTCCTCGGGCACGGGCAGCTCGACCGCGTCGCGGCCCAGGTACTTGCAGATCCTGAGGATGCGCGCGCAGTAGGCGCCATTGTTGGGCACCAGCACCTTGCCGTTGCGCGGCACCAGGGTTCCAATCGCCGCTTCGACCGAGAACGTGCCGCTGCCCTGCAACGGCACGCAGGTGTACTCCTCGCCGCCGCCAACGATATCGACCAGGTCGCGCCGCAGGCTGGCCGTGATCGTATTGAACGCGGCATCCCAGGAGCCCCAGTCGCGCAGCATTGCCTGCTTGGTGGCGAGCGAGGTCGTAAGCGGCCCCGGAGTGAGCAGGATCGGGTCGTTGCCAACGATCATCATTGTCTCCTTCAGTTCTTGGCGGTGTTGCGCCACGCCTGTGTGCGCCGGATCAGCCACCATTCGAGCGCAAACAGGATCGCCGTGACGACCGCCGAGGTCGCGACGATCAGGGTCGCCATGGCGGCGGCGGAGCCGATCGCCCCGGCCTCGTCCAGTTGCAGGATCGAGATCGATGCAAGCGTTGTCTTGGGCGAATACAGGAACACGACGGCCGAGATGGTCGTCATCGCATTGACGAAATAGTAACGGCCGATATCGAGAATCGACGGCAAGCACACCGGCACGGTCACGCGCCAGAAGGTCTTGTAAAACGGAACCTTCAGCGACGCCGAGACCGACTCGAACTCGCTGTCGATCTGCTTGAGCGCCGTCACGGCCGTCAGGTGGCTCGACGAATAGAAATGCACGATCGTCGAGAGCACGAGGATCGCCATCGTCCCGTAGAGGAAGTTGAGCGGGTTCGTCGGCAGGTTGAAGAAAAGGATGTAGCCGATGCCGAGCACCATGCCGGGGACCGCCATCGGCAACATCGCCTGGAACCGGATCAGCGGCCGCACGAGGTCCGCACCGCGTGTCTTTTCCAGCCAGTAGGCCCCGGCGAATGTGATCGCCGCGCCGAGCACCGCGCACCAGGCCGCCATCACGAGACTGTTGCGGTAGGCGTGCTCGATGCCGGCTTCCTCGAATCCGTAGGTGTAGTGAGTCAGCGTCAACGACAGGTTGTAGGGCCAGAACTTCACGACCGAGCCAAACGCTGCCATCCCCACGACCAGCAGCAGCAGCGCCGCGACGATAACCACGAACACGAGCAGCAGTCCGTCGCGCAGCGCGGCCGGGCTCGCCTGGTAGGGCACGCTGCGCGCCGTCAGCAGGGCCTGCTGGCGCCGCTGCATCAGGTTGTCGATGACGTACGCAACGACGGCCGGCAGCAGCAGCACCAGACCGACGACCGCGCCCATCGAAAAATTCTGCTGGCCGATCACCTGCTTGTAGATGTCGACCGCGAGCACGCTCGTGTTGCCGCCGATTACCTTGGGCACGCCGAACTCCGACACCGCCATCGTGAACACCACCATGCAGGCCGAGATCAGGCCGTACTTGGCGCCCGGCAGGGTGATCGTGAAGAACTTGCGCCTCTCGCTCGTGCCGAGCGCGTCGGCTGCTTCGTACAGGCGCGCGTCCGAGAGCGCCAGGGCCGCCATCAGGATCATGACCGCGTGCGGAAACGACGCGAACGTCATCGCCAGCACCATGCCCGGCATGCCGTAGATCGACGTCAGGCCGAACCACTGGAGCATGAACTTGAACGCCCCCTGGTTGCCGAAGAGGTAGATGAAGGAGATGGCAGCCAGCAACGACGGTGCCAGGATCGGGATCATCGCGAGGTTGCGCCAGATCCCCTTGAAGGGGATGCAGCTGCGCTGGATCGCATAGGCAAAGACGAAGGCCAGTGGCACCGTCACCGCCGTCGTGAGCAGGGCGAAGGTCAGCGTGTTCCGCGTGGACTGGGCCAGCGCGGGTGTCTGGACATACTGAATGAAGTTGGCCAGCCCGACGAATTCGCCGCCGCGACCTTCGATGCTGCGCACCAGAATGATCGCCAGCGGCACCGTCAGGAAGACGAAGAGTGCTGCGGCCAGCAGCACCAGTCCGCCGCGCGCCGCCAGCGCTTCGGACCACAGCGCGAGGCGACTCGGCGCAAGCCCCATCGAAGGGCGAGCCGCGACGGCGCTCACAGCGGTCGCCTCATGCGGTGGTGGCCTCTTCGGCAAAGACGCGTACGCGATCGACACGCAGCGCGATCTCGACCTCGCCGCCTTCGCGGACGTCGAGATCGTGTAACTGGTTCAGCGAGTACGAAATGACGAGTGGCTGGCCGATAGCCTCGCAGCGCAGTTCCGCCAGACAGAACGTACCGAGATAGTCGATGCGCGCGATGCGGCCGCGCAACCGGTTCGGCAGGCTCGCGATGTCGCCTTCGACATGCCGGTCCTCCGGCCGCGTGTAGATGCGCACTTTGCGGCCCGCCGGGTGTTCATCGACCGGCAGTTGCAGTTCGGCGCTGCCGACGCGATACCGCCCGGCACCGAGAGCCTCGCCGCGCAGCACATTGGCCTTGCCGAGGAAATCGGCCACGAAAGGCGTGGCCGCCCGCTCGTAGACTTCGCTCGGTGTGCCGACCTGGTCGATCTCGCCCTGGTTCATCACGACGACGCGGTCGGCCATCGACAACGCTTCTTCCTGATCGTGCGTGACCATGATCGTGGTGACGCGCAGCCGCCGCTGCAGCTGCCGGATCTCGCCGCGCAGCCGCTCGCGCACCTTCGCATCGAGCGCGGAGAGCGGCTCGTCGAGCAGCAGCAGGCTCGGTGAAGTGGCGAGCGCCCGCGCCAGGGCAACGCGCTGCTGCTGGCCGCCCGACATCTGGCTCGGGTACTTGCGGCCCGCGTCCGGCAAACCCACCAGCGCGAGCAGTTCCTGCACCCGGTTCCGGATCTCGGCCTTCGCCTTGCGACGATTGACGAGCCCGTAGGCGACGTTGTCGGCGATCGTCAGGTTGGGAAACAGCGCGTACGACTGGAACACGATGCCGTAGTCGCGCGCCGCCGGCGGCGCGTGCGAGACGTCGCGGCCGTTCTGCAGGATGCGGCCACGCGTCTGCCGCTCCAGCCCGGCAATGATCCTGAGCAGCGTGGTCTTGCCGCAGCCCGATGGCCCGAGGAAGCACACCAGTTCGCCCGGCGGGATGACCAGGTCGATCGACTTCAGTGCGACGAAGTCGCCAAAGGCCTTGTGCACTCCTTCCAGACGCAGGGCTTCGGCTGCCTTCTCAGTGCTCATCGCTGCTCGGACAAAAGTACGCCGGGCCGAACGCCACCTGCGTCCGGACCCGGCGCGTCACGCGGGCGGTTGTGCCGTCCTGGCTGGTTTACTTCGGCGCGGCCTTCGACTCGTAGCGCTTGCTCCACTCCGCCAGAATCTTGTCGCGGTTGGCGGCGGCCCAGGCGAAGTCATTTTTCACCAGCCGGCTCGCATAATCAGCCGGAACGTTCGGCAGCGGCTTCGACAGCGCCGGCACGGCGACGATGGCGAAGTTGGCGGCGTACAGGCCCATCGCCTCGTCGGACACCGACCAGTCGAGCAGCTTCTTCGCGGCGTCCATGTTCTTCGTACCCTTCACGATGCCGACCGCTTCCAGGTCCCAGCCCAGTCCCTCCTTCGGGAACACCAGCTCGATCGGCGCGCCGCGCGCCTTTTCGCGATTGGCGCGGTATTCAAAGGAAATGCCGACGACGAACTCACCCGCGGCTGCGGCCGCGCAGGGCCGCGAACCCGAGTGCATGTACTGCGCGATGTTCTCGTGCAGGCCGTCCATGAACGCCCAGCCGTCCTTTTCGCCCCACAACTGCAGCCAGGCGCTGACGTCGAAGAATCCGGTGCCCGACGAGGCCGGGTGCGGCATGACGATCTGGCCCTTGTAGATAGGCTTGGTCAGGTCCTTCCAGGTCTCGGGCTTCGGGATGTTGCGCTTGGCGGCTTCCACCGTGTTGAAGCAGATCGTGGCGCCCCAGACATCCATGCCGACCCACGCCGGCGGATTCTTCGGATCGCGGTACTGCGGGGAGATTCGCGCCAGGCCAGCCGGCGCGTAGGGCGTCAGCATGCCCTCCTTGTCGAAGATCGCCATGCTGGTCGCCGCGACGCCCATGATGACGTCGGCCTTGGGGTTGGCCTTCTCGGCCAGCAGCTTGGCGGTGATGATGCCGGTCGAGTCCCGCACCCACACGATCTCGATATTCGGATTGGCCTTCTCGAAAGCAGCCTGGTAGGCCTTCAGCTGATCGGTCTCGAGCGCCGTATAGACCGTCAACTGGGTCTTCTGCGCGCTTGCGCCGAAGGCGAATCCCGCCAGCACGGCCGCTGCGAGCGCCTTGCCGGCGATGGTTAGCAGTTTCATCGACTCCTCCTTAAGGCCCCGTACGGAAATGTGTGGCGGTTCGTCACAGGACGGAAACGAACAACCCGTAAAGCTAGCGCACGCGCTTGACACTTCTGTGACGGATCTGCGCCCGCCTCTGCCTACCCCGGCCCGAGCGCAGGCAGTCTACGCAGCGCCAAAAATCTATGTCAATTGTTTTTTGCAGATTGTCAACAATTTCGTGTAGTCTTGCGCCATGCCTGTCGCTTCCAATGTGGTCCCGCATCCGACCATCGCGCTGCTGCGCGCCAACTCGCTCGCGAGCGCGGCGCAGCAGGAGATCGAGCGGATGATCCTCGACGGCGAAATCGCGCCGGGGGCCAAGCTCACCGAGGCCTGGCTCTCGGAGCGGCTCGGCGTCTCGCGCGGACCGATCCGCGAGGCCTTCCGCATGCTTGAAGAAGCGGGCCTGGTGCGGCAGGAGAAGAACCGCGGCGTGTTCGTGCGCGACATTCCGCACGAGGAGGCCGCCGAGATCTACGACCTGCGCGCGGCGATGGACGAACTGGTCGGCCGGCGTCTCGCCACCAACATCACCCCGCCGAAGATGAAGACGCTGCGCGCCATCGTCGACCGCATGGAGCAGGCGGTGAAGGCGGATGACCGCGACCAGTATCACCTGCTCAACCTGCAGTTTCACGATCACCTCGTCGAGTTCGCCGGCAATCGCAAGATGGCGGCGATCTACGGCAAGCTGGTCAAGGAACTTGCCCTGTATCGACGCCGCAATCTGGTCGATGGCGCCGTGCTGCCGCATTCGGCAAGCGAGCATCGCGCGATCCTGAAGGCCATCGCTTCCGGAGATTCCGAGCTGGCGGGCAAGGCCATGTACGACCACGTCATCGAAAGCAAGGAGCGCGCGTTGCGCGCCGCCACTTTCCCGCATCCCGCGCGCGCGCGGGCCGGACGCAAAGGATAGCCACGCCATGTTCGAAGTGAACGGCCGCCACTACGCGGCCCCGCGCCAGCCCACCGTCGTCATCTGTGTCGACGGCTGCGAGCCCGACTACATCGCCCAGGCGGTCGCAGGCGGCCACATGCCCTGGATGAAGCGCGTGCTGGCAGAAGGCACCGCACTGGTCGGCGACTGCGTGGTGCCGAGTTTCACGAACCCGAACAACCTGTCGATCGTCACCGGCGCGCCGCCTTCGGTGCACGGCATCTGCGGCAACTACCTGTTCGACGTGGAGACCGGCACCGAGGTCATGATGAACGACCCGAAGTGGCTGCGGGCGCCGACCATTCTCGCGACGCTCGCAGATCGCGGCGCCAGTGTCGCCGTCATCACCGCCAAGGACAAACTGCGCAAGCTGCTCGGGCACCGGATGAAGGGCATCTGTTTCTCCTCGGAGAAGGCGGACCAGGCCAACGTTGCCGAAAACGGCATCGAAGGTGTATTGCCGCTGGTCGGCATGGCGGTGCCCGACGTCTACAGCGCCGAGCTCTCGGAGTTCGTCTTCGCCGCGGGCGTGCGCCTGCTCGAGACGCGGCGACCGGACGTCATGTACCTGTCGACAACCGACTACGTTCAGCACAAGCATGCCCCGGGCGATCCGGATGCCAATCGCTTCTACGCGATGCTCGACGGCTACCTCGCGCGGCTCGACGAACTTGGTGCGGTCGTCGCTCTCACCGCCGATCACGGCATGAACGCGAAAACCAAGCTGGATGCCAGCCCCAACGTCATCTTTCTGCAGGACCTGCTGGACGAGTGGCTCGGTCCGGAGCGCGGCCCCGCCGCCCCGGTGGCGCCCGCATCGCAGGGCGAAGCACGGAGGTCTGCGTCGCGCGCCCGCGTGATCCTGCCGATCACCGACCCCTACGTCGTGCACCACGGGGCGCTCGGTTCCTTCGCGACGATCTACCTGCCGGCCGACGTGGTCGGTGACGTCGCGGCGCGCCTGCGCAGCCTGATCGGCATCGAGGTCGTGCTGCCCCGCGACGAAGCCGCGGCGCGCTTCGAGTTGCCGGCCGACCGCATCGGCGATCTCGTCGTCGTTTCCGAGCGCAGCGTCGTGCTTGGCACGTCACGTTCACGGCACGATCTGTCGCAGCTCGAACTGCCGCTGCGCTCCCACGGCGGCACCTCCGAACAGCGCGTTCCGATCATCCTGAACCGGCGCATCGCAGGCCTCGACACGAACCGCCGCTGGCGCAACTTCGACGTCTTCGACCTTGCGCTCAACCACACCCAGTCATGACCGCTCCCCTCGCCGCCCCGCGCCACGAAACGCTCCGCATCGCCGGGGAGAAGGTGGCGACCGAACGCAGCTTCGAGGTCCGCTTCCCGTACACGAACGACGTCGTGGCCACGGTCCCGAAGGCGACCGTCAATGACGTTCGCCGCGCGATCGCGACGGCACGTGCCTTCAAGGCTCGCCTGACGCGCTACGAGCGCTACCGCATCCTGATGAAGGCTGGCGAGATCATCGCGGGCCGCCGCGACGAGATCGCCCGCACGATCACGCTGGAGTCCGGCCTGTGCCTGAAGGACACGCTGTACGAGGTCGGCCGCGCCAGCGACGTGCTGCTCTTTGCCGCCAACCAGGCGCTGGTCGACGATGGCCAGGTCTTCTCGTGCGACCTGACACCGCACGGCAAGAGCCGTAAGGTCTACACGCTGCGCGAACCGCTGCAGGGCGTCATCACGGCCATCACGCCGTTCAACCATCCGCTCAACCAGGTGATCCACAAGGTGGCGCCGGCCGTAGCGACCAACAACCGCGTGGTGCTCAAGCCGAGCGAGAAGACCCCGCTTGCTGCCTACCTGCTGGCCGACATCCTGTACGAAGCGGGGCTACCGCCACCGATGCTGTCGGTGGTGACCGGCGATCCGCGCGAGATCGCCGACGAGCTGCTGACGCACGCCGACGTCGACCTGGTCACCTTCACCGGCGGCGTCGCGGTTGGCAAATACATCGCCGCCAGGGCCGTCTACAAGCGGCAGGTGCTCGAGCTCGGCGGCAACGACCCGATCATCGTCATGGACGATGCCGACGTCGAGGAAGCGGCCACGCTGGCCGCCAGCGGCTCGTACAAGAACTCGGGCCAGCGCTGCACCGCCGTCAAGCGTATGCTGGTGCATCGGTCGGTGGCCGACGACTTCGTCGAGCGGCTGGTGGCGAAGACCCGGGCTGTGAAGGTCGGCGATCCGCTCGACTCGGCGACCGACATGGGTACGGTCATCGACGAGGCCGCGGCCGTGGAGTTCGAGCGCCGCGTCAACGATGCCGTGCAGTCGGGCGCGCGCCTGCTGGCAGGCAACGAGCGGCGCGGGGCGCTCTTCTCGCCCACGGTGCTTGACCAGGTTCAGCCGGGCATGCAGCTCGTCAAGGAAGAGACCTTCGGCCCTGTCTCGCCGGTCATCCGCTTTGGTTCGCTCGACGAAGCGATCGCCATTGCGAACTCGACCGCGTACGGTCTGTCCTCATCGGTCTGCACCAACCGGCTGGACGTCATCACGCGCTGCATCGCGGAACTGAACGTCGGGACCGTGAACGTGCGTGAAGTGCCGGGTTACCGGCTGGAACTGACGCCTTTCGGCGGAATCAAGAACTCGGGCCTGGGGTACAAGGAAGGCGTCCAGGAAGCGATGAAGAGCTTCACCAACGTGAAGACCTATTCCCTGCCGTGGTGAGGCGGCGCAGAACGTGTTGTGCAGACCGGCCACGAGGCCGCGATGGAGGTAACAACCGCAATTGACCACCCTGCTGAATCTTCTGGCCGCCATCGCCCTGCTGGTCTGGGGCACGCACATCGTCCGCACCGGCGTGCTGCGGGTCTACGGCGCCGTGCTGCGCAAGTTCCTCGCACGGAGCATGAACGGCCGCGCCACGGCCTTTTTCGCCGGCCTCGGCGTGACGGGGCTGCTGCAGAGCTCGACCGCGACCGCGCTGCTGACCTCGTCCTTCGTTGCCCAGGGGTTGCTCACGACCTCGGCCGCGCTCGCCGTCATGCTCGGCGCGGACGTCGGCACCGCTGTCATGGTGCAGGTGTTCGCGCTCGACCTGCGCTGGCTGGCGCCGCTGGCGATCATCGTCGGGGTCGTGGTCTACCTGTCGCGCCGCAACGAGCGCGCCGGCCAGATCGGTCGCATCGTCCTCGGCCTGGGCGTGATGATCCTTGCACTGCAGCTGATCACGGCTGCGACCGCTCCGCTGGCGCATGCCGCGGGCGTCAAGACGCTGCTCGCGCAGTTGTCCGGCGACACGCTGCTCGACGTGCTGATCGGCGCGATGTTCGCGGTGCTGTCCTACTCCAGCCTGGCCGTGGTGCTGCTGGTGGCGACGCTGGCAGCCTCGCACGTGCTGCCGCTGCACGTGGCGCTGCCGCTGGTGCTCGGGGCCAACCTCGGCAGCGGCTGCCTCGCGCTGCTCACGACGATGAAGTCCGACGCGGTGACGCGCCGCGTCCCGCTGGGCAACTTCGTGTTCAAGGCCGTCGGTCTCGTCCTGGCGCTTGCGCTGCTGCCCTACGTGATGCCGAAGCTCATCGCGCTGCGGGTCGAGCCCGGCACACTGGTGGTCGCCTTCCATCTTGCCTTCAACGTGCTGCTGGCACTGACTTTCATCCAGTTCACCGGGCGCGTGGCCCGGCTCACCGAGCGGTGGCTCCCGGACGTGCGCAGCCCCGAGGGCGCGGGCCAGGCGCGCTATCTCGACCCGGTTGCGCTGGCCACGCCGCCACTCGCGCTCGGCAATTCCGCGCGCGAAGCGATCCGGCTGGCGGACACGGTGCAGGACATGCTCGACGGCCTGCTGACGGTGCTGCGAACCAACGACACGCAGCTCGCTGAGTCGCTGCGTCGGCGTGATGACGAAATCGATCGTCTGTATTCCGCGATCAAGCGCTACCTGGCGCAGATCAGCCGCGAGGCGCTGGACGCCGGTGAGTCGCGCCGCTGGACCGAGGTGATCCAGTTCACGATCAACATGGAGCATGTCGGCGACATCATCGAGCGCGGCCTGCTGGACGTCGCCGAACGCAAGATCCGCCACGGCCTGTCGTTCTCCGACGCCGGCATTGCCGAGATCACGGACCTGCATGCGAGGCTGGTCGCCAACCTGCAGCTGGCGGTGGCGGTGTTCCTCAACGGGGACCTCAAGTCCGCGCAGTCACTGATGTCGGAAAAGGTGGCGTTTCGCGAACTGGAGATGCGCTACGCCGATCAGCACCTGATGCGCCTGTCGGACAACACGCGCCAGTCGATCGAGACCAGTTCACTGCACCTGGATCTGCTGGCGGACTTCAAGCGCATCAATTCACTGTTCTGCTCGGTGGCCTACCCGATCCTCGAGTCGGCCGGCGTGTTGTCAAAGTCGCGCGTGCTTGGCGAACCACCTGCTCTCTTCGAACCCAACGAACCACGGACGACCTGATGGCCCTGATGCTCGAGGACATCGAGCGGCTGTATGCCGCAAAGGGCGACCGGATGTACACCGGCGAGCCCGTCACCCAGTTGCAGCATGCCCTGCAGTCGGCCGACCTGGCCGAGCGGTCGGGGGCCAGCGAAGCGCTGGTGCTCGCGGCCTTCCTGCACGACATCGGCCACCTGATCAATGACCAGGGCGAGACCCCGACGCTGCGGGGCGTGGACGACCGCCACGAGTATGTCGCCCTGCCCTTCCTGCGAGGGCTCTTCGACGATGCCGTCCTGCAGCCGATCCGCCTGCATGTGGAGGCCAAGCGCTATCTCTGCGCGCACGGCGATGGCCGCTCGAGCGGCGCCGAATACTGGGCTGCCCTGTCTGCAGACTCCAAGCGCAGCCTGGAACTGCAGGGAGGCATCTTTTCGCCCAGCGAGGCCGACGCGTTCATCGGCCAGCCGTTCGCGGCCGATGCCTTAAGGCTGCGGCTCTGGGACGACTTGGCCAAGTCTGCCGACGCCAGTGCGCCACCGTTCGAGCGCTACCTGGGCCTGGCCGACCGCCTGCGGCTGCGCTAGGCCCGAACACGGCGCCGCCGCGAGCGGCGATAATCCGCGCCACTGCAAGCGCCGACGCGGCGCCGTTCCGAGGAATCCGCATGAACCGTCTGACCCTGCCGGCTCTCGCACTGATACTGCTTGCCGGTTGTTCCAAGGCACCCGATACCCAGGCGCCTGCAGCGGCCACGGCGCCGAGCGCGGAGATCGCGTGGGTGCGCCCGGCGGCGGCAACCGACGTCGACCGCGCCTTTGAACAGGCAAAGGCCGACAGCAAGCCGGTGTTCCTGTTTTGGACCGCGGCCTGGTGCCCGCCCTGCAACCAGGTCAAGAGCACGATCTTCACCCGTCCCGAATTCATCGCGAAGTCGCGCGCCTTCATCCCGGTGTACGTGGACGGCGATACGCCGAGCGGGCAGGTGCTGGGCAAGCGCTTCAGCGTCAGCGCCTATCCGACGATGGTGCTGTTGCGACCGGATGGATCCGAGATCACCCGACTGGCCGGCTCGGTCGAGCCGTCCAAATACATGCAGGTGCTCGACCATGGCATCGCCGGCGGCTCGTCGGCACGCGAGGCGCTGGCGGCGGCGCTGGAAGGCAAGCCTGTCAGCGCTGAAGATTGGCGCCTGCTGGCGTTCTATGCGTGGGAATCCGACGAGCAGCAGATGATCCCGAAGCCGGAGGTGCCGGCAACGCTGATCCGGCTGGCGCAGACCTGCCCGAGCGATCAGCGCGAGGCGGCTTCCCGGCTCACGCTGCAGGCGATCGCCGCATCGGCGACCGCCAAGGGCGAGGTCAAGCCCGCTGCCGACAAGTCCGACGCGCTGGCGAGCGTGCGCAGCATCCTGGCGCGGCCCGAACTGGTGCGTGAGCACTACGACCTGATCTCCGGTTACGCCGCCGATATCGTCGGCTACACCACGGCGCCCAAGTCGCGCGAGCGCGAAGAACTGCTGGCTACGTGGAGCGCCGCGCTCGACCGACTCGTCGCGGACCCGACGCTGTCCAACGGCGGGCGCATCGCAGCCCTGAGCGGCAAGGTCGATCTGGCGCGGCTCGACAACAAGTCAGGCCCCCTGCCGGCCGCGCTGATCGCGCAGGTGCGCGCCGAGGTCACGCGGGTCGACCGCGAAACAACCGACCTCAACGAGCGGCAATCGGTCATCACCGGTGCCGGAGCGGTGCTCGCGGACGCCGGTCTGCTCGACGAATCGGATGCTTTGCTATCGATTGAACTCGAACGCTCGCACTCACCCTATTACTACATGCTCGGCCTCGCCTCGAACGCCCGCAAGCGCGGCACCCCGGACAGCAAGGTCGCGGCGATCGAGTGGGCACGCCAGGCCTATGAGACCTCGAAGGGCCCGGCGACGCGCCTGCAGTGGGGCGGCGCCTACGTCAACTACCTGCTCGAACTTGCCCCGGTAGACGCGGCTCGCATCGAGGCCGCGGCTACGAGCGTCGTCGCTGAAGCGGCGACGAATCCTGACGCCTACTCGGCGCGCAGTCGCAGCTCGCTCGAACGCCTGAGCAAGCGCCTGCAGAAATGGAACAAGGACGGCAAGCACGACGCGGCACTGGCGCGGCTGCAGGAGAAGATGACGGCGGGTTGCACCTCGGAGTCGCTGTCGCCGGCCGATCGTTCCGACTGCGAAGCCCTGTTCACGCCGGCCAAAGGCGCCTGAGCGCACCGTGGCGCATCACCGCTACAGCGCGCCCCTGACGCGCGCCGAGGAGCGCGAGTTCGTCCCGTTCGCGCACGAACTCATCGGCGCCGCGTTCGCCACGATCCGCCCTTACTTCATGTCCGGCACGGCGGTCGTGACCAAGGACGACGCGTCGCCCGTCACGCTGGCGGACCGCAACGCCGAGACCGCGATGCGATCGTTGATCGGGCGCCGCTATCCCGACCACGGCATCATCGGCGAGGAACACGGCACCAAGACCGGAGCGCGCTACCGCTGGGTACTCGATCCGGTCGACGGCACGCGCGCCTTCATCACCCACTGCTTCCTGTTCGGCACCTTGATCGCACTGGAGCGCGACGACGGTGCCGGCTTCCGGCCCGTGCTCGGCGTCATCGCCCACCCGGTGGCCGGACTGGCACTGATCGGCCACGGCCAGGACTGTGCCCAGTATGCGAGCGACGGTTCGGTGCGGCGTGTCCGCGTGCGTCCGTGTTCCCGATTGCAGGATGCGACCGTGCTCGCCACCACGCACTGGAGCACCGGCGAGCAGCGCGGCGCTGCAAACACCGACCGCATCGAAGCGATCATTGCGCGCGCGAAGCTGTATCGCACCTGGGGAGACTGCTTCGGCTACTTCGCGCTCGCGACCGCCGGCGCGGACCTGATGCTCGACCCCACGCTCGCCCACTGGGACGTGGCCGCGATCGTGCCGGTCGTCGAGGCGGCCGGGGGCACAGTGACGAGCTGGCGCGGCGGCGATCCACTGGCAGAGCTGTCGCTGATCGCCAGCGCCGGGGAGCTGCACGCCGAAGTACTGCAACTGCTGCACGGCAGCCCGAACTAGCAGCCTGTAACGGCCGACGCGGACCCGAACGGCGCGACTGCGCGCGCCGGGTGCGCGCAGCGAGCCGCGCCCAACAGCCGCCGCAGGTTCGCGAGGCGAGCGACAAAGCAATCGGCCGGCCCGGCCCGCAAGGCGCTACTGAACTGGCTGTTACAGGCCACTGGCCTCAATCGGCCGGGCCGTGCGGCGCCGGCGTCCTTCCCCGCCACCGGTCCGCCGACTGCAGCACCAGTTCGCTCAGAGAGCGGGACTGCTGCATCGTCTCTCGCTGCCAGCGCGCGTCGTTGCCGCCGGTGCGGACCCAACGCTCGATTTCGTCAAGCGCATCGACCGAGCCCAGCTCGCGCGCATAAGGTCGGCAGGCGTCTAGCGTGCGCAGGACCGCCATGTGCAGCGGCGTCGACTCGCCATTGATGCTGTCCAGCACCTGCCCCTCGAGCCCGAAGCGGCACGCCTGGAAGCGGTTGTAGTTGTAGGCGAGGTAGATATCCTCGGTGACCGTTTCGTCGTGTTCGAGCAGCATGCGGCAGATCGCCTGCAGGTAGGCCGCGAGCGCCGCGGCCCGCTCGACCGTCAGCGGCGTGTCGAAGACCCGGACCTCGATCGTCCCGTACTCCGGCTTCGGGCGGATGTCCCAGTAGAAATCCTTCATGCTTTCGACGACGCCGAGCCGGCGGAGCTTCTCGAAGTACTGCTCGAAGGCGGGCCAGTCGGTCAGAAACGGCGCCCGGCCCGACAATGGAAAGGCGTAGATGCTGTTCAGGCGCGAACAGTCAAACGAGGTATCGACGCCCTGGAAGTAGGGGCTGCTCGCCGCCAGCGCGATGAACTGCGGAATGTAGGTCGACAGCCGGTGCAGCAGGCGCATCCCCTGCGTGCCGTTCTCGCAGCCAATGTGGACGTGCTGCCCGAACACCGTGAACTGCTTGGCGAGGTAGCCATAGAGACCGGCCACGTGGCGGAAGCGCGGGCGATCGTAGATCTGCCGGTCGTACCAGCGCTGGAACGGATGCGCTCCGCCTCCGGCCACTTCGATGTCGAGCCGGTCGGCACCGACCACCAGTGTGTCCCGCATCGCGATCAGCTCGGCTCGCAGGGGCGCGAAGGCCGTGTGCACCGACGTGCTGACTTCCAGCATGCTCTCGGTGATCTCCGGCTTGATGTCGCCGGGAAAGGGCTTGCGGGTGACGAGCGCGATCAGGTCGGACGCAGCCCGCGTCAGGTCGCCGCTGCGCCGGTCGATCAGCTGCAGCTCGAGCTCGACGCCGACCGAGAGGGACTGCGAAGTCTTGAACTCGAGGATGCCTTCGCTCATCGTTCCGCCTGCAAGAGGGATTCGTCGATTACGTCCAGCAACGCCCTCGGCCTCATGGCTCCATCCTCGCCTCGCCACTGCTGCGCAGCGCGTAGACCAGTGTCAGCGCGCCGACGATCTGGAATACGATGACGCTCGCCAGGAGCACCGCGCCGGCCTGCGCGCCGAGCTGCGGGTCGATCTGCGTCACCTGCTGCGTCAGCATCAGCGCGATGGCCGACATCGGCAGCAGTCCCAGGCCGATGAGCAGCCCCTTGCGCCAGACGATGCCGGTCAGCGGCGCCATGAGCCCCACGGCCGTCACCTTGCACGCACTGCGTGCCAGCACCACGGCGAGCGCCGGCAGACCAGCATTGAGCAGGACACCGAGGTCGACAGTAGCTGCAGACAGTGCGAAGAAAAGCATCAGGGCCAGCGCCGACACCAGTCCGAAGTCGCCACCCGAGAAACGGCGCTGGCGATCAAACGCCCGCGCGAACGCGCCGCAGGCCAGCGAGGCGAGCAGCGGGGAAAGCCGCAGCGCGAGCGCCGACGCGAACACGATCCATACGACCGCCAGCATCAGCGTGAGCTGTGCGGCACGATCGCGCCCGACAAATCCTGCAACGAGGAGCAGGACGCGCGCACCGAGCGCAGCCAGCGCGAGTGAACCGGCGATCAGGTAGAGCGGATGCAGCAGATAGTCGTCGAGCAGTCCGCGCGATTCGACCCGGGCCCATGCAAGCAGCAGTGTCGTGAGCACGACGGCATAAATGGAATTGAGCGCCGTGAGAAGCAGCACGCGCTCCGTGACCTGGCCCTGCGATCGGGCCTCGCGCGTGACGGCCAGCACCACGGCCGGCGACGTCGACATGCTGACCGTGGCAATCAACGCAGACGCCAGTGGCGCGACCTCGAGCCAGCGCAGGACCGAAAAGACAACCGCAAACGTCAGGCCGCTTTCCAGAAGGCTTGCGCCGAGCAGGGCGGGATTGCGGCGCAGCCAGCCGAACGAGACGCGCTGACCCAGGTCGAACGCGATGATCGCGGCCGTGAGCTCCAGCGAGAACTGCAGCGTCGCAGTCGGGAGCTGTTCCATGTTCAGCGCCCGCAGAACATAGCCGCCCGCACCGAAAAACGCGCCCGCGGCGAGATACCCAAGCAGCCGCGGCGCTTTCAGCCATCGCGCGGCCACCTCACCGAACGCCGCCGCCAGCAGGGCCAGTGCCGCCACCGCAACGGCAGCGGGAAACGCAGGTGGCCAGTCGGGCAGGAAGCTCAGGTCCATGGGATTCGATTGCGATGCTCCGGCCTCGGATGGCCGGGGATTCGGAACCCGCGTCATGCGCGGGGGCAGGATGCGAGACGGGATGCAGGCAGGAAGCCGCGGGCCAGGGCGGCACGCCCACTGGACGACCTTAGCGGCCGCGCGCCAGCCTCGGAATACCGGATATCGCCTAGGTGATATTACCGACGGGCGCACGAGCCAGCGGCGCAATGTGCCAACGACATGCGGCCAGCGCGCTTTGCAACATGCACCGCTGCTGCAACCAGGAATCCGCCAGGCAGCCTGCGTCCGCGCTGACCTTGCGCGGCCGCTCGCTAGAACGGAATGTCTTCGTCCATGTCGGCGATATTGGTCGCCGGCTTGGCAGCCGGCGCCGGGCGCGCACCACCCGAGCGGGCCGGCGCCGGAGCGCGCGCCTCGTCACCGCCGTCAAAGTCGGCTCCGCCTCCCATCCCTTCGCGCGAGCCCAGCAACTGCATGTTCTCGGCGACGATCTCGGTCGTGTACTTGTCGTTGCCGTCCTTGTCCTGCCATTTGCGAGTACGCAGCCGACCTTCGACGTACACCGGCCGGCCCTTGCGCAGGTATTCGCCCGCGATCTCGGCCAGTCGGCCGAAAAACGCAACCCGGTGCCACTCCGTTTCTTCCTGCTGCTGGCCGGAGGCGTCCTTGTAACGGCGCGTCGTTGCGATCGATACGTTGGTGATCGCCGCGCCGTCGGCCGTGTAGCGGGTCTCGGGATCGCGCCCAAGATTGCCGATCAGGATCACCTTGTTGACGGATGCCATGCTGTTCTCCTTCGGAGGCGAGGAACCCTGCTGTCAGCGCGGCGGCTGGTGTGGGCCCGGGAGCGATGTGGTTTGTGGCTATAGTAACAAGTTCGCCTCCTGCAGTTCGCCTCCCTGATGGATGAAATCCGCATCCGCGGCGCCCGCACCCATAACCTCAAGAGCATTGATCTCGACCTGCCGCGCGAGCGGCTGATCGTCATCACCGGGCTGTCCGGCTCGGGCAAGTCGTCGCTGGCATTTGACACGCTCTACGCCGAGGGCCAGCGCCGCTACGTGGAGTCGCTTTCGGCGTATGCGCGGCAGTTCCTGCAGCTGATGGAAAAGCCCGATGTCGACCTGATCGAAGGCCTGTCGCCGGCGATCGCGATCGAGCAGAAGGCGTCCTCGCACAATCCGCGCTCGACGGTTGGCACGGTGACGGAGATTCATGACTACCTGCGGCTGCTCTTCGCCCGGGTAGGCACACCGTACTGCCCGGACCACAAGGTGCCGTTGCAGTCGCAGAGCGTTTCGCAGATGGTCGACGCGACGCTCACATTGCCGGAAGACACGAAGGTTCTCGTCCTAGCGCCGGTGGTGCGCGAACGCAAGGGCGAGTTCATCGAGTTCTTCGACGACATGCAGGTGCAGGGCTTCGTGCGCTTTCGCATCGACGGCGCCATCGTCGAGGCCGAAAGCCTGCCGCCGCTGGCCAAGAACGAGAAGCACTCGCTCGACGTCGTGGTCGACCGCCTGAAGGTGCGAGCGGACGCGAAGCAAAGACTGGCGGAGTCGTTCGAGACGGCGCTGCGGCTGGCCGACGGGCGCGCCTTGCTGCTCGACCTCGATAACGGTCAGGAACTGGCCTTCTCGAGCCGCTTCGCGTGCCCGGTATGCAGCTATTCGCTGGCGGAACTCGAGCCGCGGCTCTTCTCGTTCAACAATCCGATGGGCGCCTGCGAGGCCTGCGACGGTCTGGGCACCGTCGAGTACTTCGACGAGCAGCGCGTCGTGGCTCATCCGGAACTGGCACTGGCGAGTGGCGCGATCAAGGGCTGGGATGCGCGCAACCAGTACTACCACCAGATGCTGGTCACGGTCGCGCAGCACTACGGGTTCGATCTCAACCAGCCGTATGACCAGTTACCCGAATCGGCGCAGCGTGTCATCCTGCATGGCTCAGGCGAGACCGAGATCCCCTTCACCTACACCAACGAGCGCGGCCGCAAGATGGTGCGCCGCCATCCGTTCGAAGGCGTGATCCCGAGCCTCGAGCGGCGGCTTCGCGAAACCGACTCGCTGGTGGTGCGCGACGAACTGGGCAAACTGCGCAGCCAGCGTGCCTGCCCGGCCTGTGAAGGCTCACGCCTGCGGCGCGAGGCACGCAACGTGTTCATCGGCGAAGGTGATCAGCAGCGCGGCATCTGGCAGATCTCCGCGGCGCCATTGGCCGAGGCGTCGAGGTACTTCGAGTCCCTCGCCTTCACGGGATCGAAGAAGGAGATCGCGTCCAAGATCGTCAAGGAGATCGGTTCGCGGCTGCACTTCCTGGTCAACGTCGGCCTGGACTACCTGTCGCTGGACCGCTCCGCCGACACGCTCTCGGGCGGAGAGTCGCAGCGCATCCGCCTCGCCTCACAGATCGGCTCCGGCCTGACCGGAGTGATGTACGTGCTCGACGAGCCTTCGATCGGACTGCACCAGCGTGACAACGACCGGCTGATCGGGACGCTGAAGCACCTGCGCGATCTCGGCAACAGCGTCATCGTCGTGGAGCACGACGAGGATGCCATCCGCGCTGCCGACTACGTGGTCGACATGGGACCGGGCGCCGGCGCGCACGGCGGCGAAGTGGTGGCTCGCGGCACGCTCGACGAGATCGTGGCCAACTCGAAGTCACTGACCGGCCAGTACATGGCGGGCAAGCGCCAGATCGAGATACCTGCCGACCGCACGCCACCCTTCACGCACTGGCTGAAGCTGATTGGCGCCCACGGTAACAATCTCAAGAACGTCACGCTGGATCTGCCGATCGGCCTGCTGACCTGCATCACCGGTGTCTCGGGCTCGGGCAAGTCGACCCTGGTCAACGACACGCTGTATGCCGCGGTTGCGCGCCACCTGTATGGTTCCGCGGCCGAGCCGGCGCCCTACACGATGCTCGAAGGGCTCGAGCATGTCGACAAGGTGATCAGCGTCGACCAGAGCCCGATCGGCCGCACGCCGCGCAGCAATCCTGCCACGTACACGGGGCTCTTCACGCCGATCAGGGAACTCTTCGCCGAGACACCGACCGCGCGCGAGCGCGGCTACGAGGCTGGCCGCTTCTCGTTCAACGTCAAGGGTGGCCGCTGCGAGTCGTGCCAGGGCGATGGCGTCATCAAGGTCGAGATGCACTTCCTGCCGGACGTTTATGTGCCCTGCGACGTCTGCCACGGCAAGCGCTACAACCGCGAGACACTCGAGGTCCACTACAAGGGCCGCAACATCGCCGAGGTGCTCGACCTCACGGTCGAGGACGCCTTCGAGTTCTTCAACGCCGTGCCCACGATCGCCCGCAAGTTGCAGACGCTGCTCGACGTCGGTCTCGGCTATGTGCGGCTTGGACAGAGCGCGACGACGCTGTCGGGCGGCGAGGCGCAGCGCGTCAAGCTGTCGCTCGAGCTCTCGAAGCGCGACACCGGGCGGACGCTATACATCCTCGATGAGCCGACGACCGGCCTGCACTTCCACGACATCGCGCTGCTGCTCAAGGTGCTGCACCAGCTGCGCGACGCCGGCAACACGGTCGTCGTCATCGAGCACAACCTGGATGTCATCAAGACCGCCGACTGGGTGGTCGATCTCGGACCCGAGGGCGGAGATGGCGGCGGACGCATCATCGCCGCGGGACCTCCCGAGCAGATCGTGGCGAGCGCGGAGAGTCACACCGGCACCTACCTGGCGCCGGTGCTCGCACGCCGGCGGCGCCAGCGCGCGGCGTAGCGCGCCTCAAAAGCGGACCGTCCCGAGCACTTTGAAGTCACCGGCGGCGGGAAGCAGCACGACCGCCTCGCCCATCGCCGTCGGCTGACCCGTCAGCGCCGAGATATTGACCTGGTGCGTGACCAGCACCAGGACTCCCGGGCCCTTCCACGCGGCAATGCGGGCACGCAATGCGCGCGTTTGCGCGTCCGCCGTCGATCGATCGTCGAAGAACGAGTTCAACGCATCGAGGTATGTCACCGGCAATCGCGGAAACGCCAGTTGCGCCGTGTCCGCGCAGCGGCACCAGCGGCTCGACTCGACCTTCGCGACGGTGACACCTCGTTCGGCCAGCGTCCGCCCCATCGCAATGGCCTGCTTCCGTCCCGCTTCGGACAGGTTGCGCTGCGTGGCACAGTCATCGATCCGGAACCCTGGGGGATCACCGATGCCGGGCACGGTCTCGGCGTGCCGGACGATCAGCACGGCGCCCGGCTCGCGCAAGGCGGCCCAGGTCTCCACGGCCCGCGCCTGCCAGGCGACGAGCAAGCCAGCCGCCAGCACCCATGGCGCCCACGTCTTCGGCGTCATCGCTCCAGCAGCCTTTCCTCGGCCAGTTCCAGGGATTCCGGCACGCCGCGCAGCACGATCACATCGCCGACCTGCAGCTTCATGTCCGGACTCGGATCTGCGCCGCGGATTCCGCGCCGTCGCACGGCGGTGACTTCGGCTCCCACGGCCTGCAGACCAAGGTCAACCAGGCGCTTGCCAATCGCCCGCGCACCCGCGTCGATCGGCACTGAATGCAGCCGCTCATGGGATTCGCTCTCGGGCGACAGGTCTTCATCTCCCGTTCCATGAAAGTAGCCGCGCAGCAGGCGATAGCGCTGGTCGCGGGCCTCGCGCACGCGCCGGACCACACGAGCAACCGGCACGCCGAGCAGCACCAGGGCATGCGAGCCGAGCATCAGGCTGCCCTCGATGACTTCGGGCACGACCTCGGTGGCCCCGGCCTGCATCAGCTTGTCGAGATCGTGGTCGTCCTGCGTCCGCACGATGACGGCGAGGTTCGGGCGCAGCTCGTGGGCGTGGTGCAGCACTTTCAGCGCCGACCGCGTATCCGCGTACGTGACGACCAGCGCGGCCGCGCGCCGTATGCCGGCCGCGACCAGTGTCTCGCGCCGTGCCGCATCGCCATAGACGACCGAGTCACCGGCTGCGGCCGCCTCGCGGACGAGGTCGGGGTCGAGATCGAGCGCGACATACCCGATGCCTTCCTGTTCGAGCATCTTGGCCAGGTGCTGGCCGCTGCGGCCAAACCCGCAGATGACCACGTGGCGCTCGGTGGCGATCGCCCGCTGAGCAATCTGCGCGATCTCGAGCGACTTCTGCAGCCACTCGCTCGATGCCAGTCGCATCGCGATCCAGTCGGCATGCTGCACGAGCAGGGGTGCGGCAAGCATTGAAAGCAGCATCGCTGCGAGGACGATCTGCAGGATCAGGTCGTCGAGCAGGCGGAACTGCCCGGCGAGTCCAAGCAGCACGAAGCCGAACTCGCCCGCCGTGGCGAGCGCCAACGCGGCGCGGATCGAAGTCCCGGCCGCCGCTCCGAAGATACGCGCCAGCAGGTAGATGAGGCCGAACTTGAACGCCACCGGCACGGTCAGCGCCAGCAGCACCCAGCCGAAGTGATCGACGACGACCCGCGGATTCAGCAGCATGCCGATCGTCACGAAGAACAGACCCAGCAGCACGTCGCGGAACGGCTTGATGTCTTCTTCGACCTGGTGCCGGAACTCGGTCTCGGCGATCAGCATGCCGGCCACGAATGCGCCCAACGCCAGCGACAGGCCGGCGACCTCGGTCAGCCACGCCAGTCCGAGCGTGATCAGGAGCACGTTCAGCGTGAAGAGCTCGTGCGACTTGCGTTTGGCAACGAGGTGCAGCCACCAGCGCAGCACGCGCTGCCCCCCGGCCAGCAGGACAGTCAGCAGCAGCGCCGCCTTGATGACCGCCGTGCCGAGGGTCCAGCCCAGGTCGTCCGCGTGGGCGGCCAGGGCGGGCAGCAGCACCAGCAGAGGCACGACGGCCAGGTCCTGGAACAGCAGGACGCCGACGATGCGCCTGCCATGCTCCGTGTCCAGTTGCATGCGCTCGGCCATCAGCTTCATGACGATGGCAGTCGACGACATCGCGAGCGCCGAGCCGAGCGCAAAGGCCCCGATCAGATCAACGCCAAAGTAGCGGCCCAGCAGTGCGCCGGCGACCAATGTTCCGGCGATCGTCAAGCCGACCTGCGCGCCCCCCAAACCAAAGACGATGCGCCGCATCGACTTCAGGCGCGCCAGCGAGAACTCGAGGCCGATGGAAAACATCAGGAACACGACGCCGAACTCCGCCAGGTAGCGCGTTTGCTTGCTGTCCGGCACCAGTCCGAAGGCGTGCGGCCCGATCAGGATGCCTACCGCGAGATAGGCGAGCAGCGGCGGCAGCGACAGCAAGCGGAAGACGACCACGCCCAGCACCACGGTGGCCAGCAGAATGAGCGTTACTTCCAGACCTGAAGTCATCGGTCGCGGTGCAGGGCAGAGTCGGGCGCGCCGGTTAAGCAAACGTCATGCCAGCGCAGTTAGCGCGTGTATTATCGCCGCAGCTTCCCGAGCGCCCTTCCGCCACCGCCTTTCACACTGCAACACCCCTCAGCCCGCGATGCCCACCGCCGCCCCGACCATCGAAGCGAACGCCAGTGCGCTGGCGCTGGCGCGCGAAGTGATCGAGATCGAGGCCAGCGCCGTCGCCGCGCTTGCCGCCCGGATTGATGCAACCTTCGGCAAGGCAGTCACGCTGCTGCTTCGCTGCCGCGGGCGGGTCGTCGTCACCGGCATCGGCAAGAGCGGCCACATCGGGCGCAAGATCGCCGCCACGCTGGCGTCCACCGGGACACCGTCGATGTTCGTTCATGCGGCCGAAGCCGCCCACGGCGACCTCGGCATGATTACCCGCGACGACGTCCTGCTCGCCCTGTCGTACTCGGGCGAGGGCGACGAGTTGCTGACCATCGTCCCCGTCGCCAAGCGCGAGGGGACGCCCCTGATCGCGATGACCGGCAACACGAGCTCCGCACTGGCCCGGCTTGCCGATGTCCATCTGGATGTCCATGTCGAAAAGGAAGCCTGCCCGCTGAACCTGGCGCCGACGTCTTCGACGGCTGCGATGCTCGCCTTCGGTGATGCACTGGCAATCGCCTGCCTCGATGCACGGGGATTCGGCCAGGAGGACTTCGCGCGCTCCCACCCCGCTGGCGCCCTCGGCCGGAAGCTGCTCACGAGGGTCAGTGACGTCATGCGCAGCGGCGATGCCATTCCGCGGGTCACCAGCACCGCCACCGTCATGGACGCGCTGCACGAGATCACCCGCAAGCAGCTGGGCATGACGGCCGTGCTCGACGTACATGGAAAGCTGACCGGCATCTTTACCGACGGCGACCTGCGCCGCCTGCTGGAGCGCGTCGGCGATGTGCGGCCGCTCGCCGTCGCCGAGGTCATGACCCGCACGCCACTGACGATCGCACCCGATGCGCTCGCGGTCGAAGCCGCGCAGCTGATGGACCGGCACCGCAAGAATCAGCTTCTGGTGATCGACCAGGGTGGCCAGCTGGTCGGCGCGCTGAACAACCTCGACCTGATGAACGCAAAGGTCATCTAGATGAAGGCCGAAGAGCGCGCGGCGCGTGTACGACTCGCGGTCCTCGACGTCGACGGCGTGCTGACCGACGGCAGGCTCTACTACGGGCCCGAGGGCGAGGCGCTCAAGGCCTTCGACGTGCGCGATGGCCACGGCATCAAGATGCTGCTCGCGCGGAAGATCGAAGTCGCCATCCTTTCGGCACGCAACTCGCCGATTGTCGCGAGGCGCGCACGGGAGCTTGGCATCGCGCGCGTGCTGCAGGGGCGGGGCGACAAGGCCGCCGGATTCGTCGAACTGCTGCGGGAGTTCGGTTGCCCCGCTCAAGAAGCGGCCTACATCGGCGACGACCTGCCTGACCTGCCGGTGCTGCAATCGGTCGGCTTCGCCGCCACGGTCGCTGATGCACGCGACGAGGTCAAGGCCGCCGCGCACTGGATCGCCCCCTGCCCTGGCGGCCACGCTGCCGTGCGCGCCTTCGCCGAGTTCATCCTGCGCGCCAAGGGCATCGACATAGCTTCAATGGTCCACGGATGACGGACTGCCACTCGCCTTGCCTGTCGTTGCCTTCGCGCCGCCCGCCCGGCCGCCCGAAGGGCAGCGCCCCGTATAAAGCGTGGCGGGTGCACGTGCGATGCGAAGCATCGCGTACACCCGCTGCGAATCTCTATGCGTGACCGCATCACCGCCATCATCGCCATCGTGCTGCTCGCGCTGCTGGCCGGCTCGACCTACTGGTACTCGATCTCGACCCGCCTCGGAGCCATTCCAAGCGCCGTATCGCGCGAGGGACCGGACGTCATCGGCGAGAAGGTCACGTTGACCCAGTTCGACGCGGCAGGCCGCGCTGTCAACAAGCTGATCGGCGAGCGCATCACCCACTACCCAAGCGACGATCGCGCCGAGGTGGTCCAACCCCGCATGGTCAGTCTGCGCGAGGACCAGCCGCAGATCGACGCACGCGCGGACCGCGCGCTGGTGGAAGAAAGCGGTGCGCGTGTCACGCTGACCGGCAACGTGACGCTGGTCCGCGCCGCCGGCAAGGACGGCGAACCGCCGATGCGACTGACGACCGAGAAGCTGGTCGCGCTGCCTGACGTCGAACAGTTCGCGACCGATGCGCCGGTCGCCATCGAGCGGGGCGGTTCGCGCATCGACACGGTCGGAATGGACTACGACAACATCAAGCGAAGCGTGAAATTCAGATCGCAGGTCCGGGGCTCGATCGAACCGGGACCCGCCGACCGGGAGGGACGATGAACCGCCACTTGATCGCGCTTGCGCTCGCCGGGCTGCTGGCAAGCCCCGCTCAGGCGGAGCGTGCAGACCGCGAAAAGCCGCTCAACTACGAAGCCAATACGGGCGAGTGTGACGACCTTAAACAGGTGTGCGTGCTCGCCGGCGACGTCGTGCTCGTCAAAGGCACGATGCGCGCGACGGGCGAACGCGTGCAGATCCGCAAGGACCCGGAGGGTTATCAATACGGCCTGATCGAGGCGGCGCCAGGCAAGCTCGCCACCTTTCGCCAGAAGCGCGACGCCAGCCATGCCGGGCCCGACGAGTACGTCGAAGGCTATGCGGAGCGCGTCGAATACGACGAAAAGGCCGACACGGTAAAGCTCATCGGTCGCGCCCGCGTGCGCCTGCTGGAAAACGACGCTCAGCGTGACGAACTGCGCGGCGACTCGATCACCTACGACCAGCGCAACTCCAAGTACTTCGTCACCGGCGGCAAGTCGGCCGCCGATCCTAATAATCCAGACGGCCGTGTGCGCGGCACCATCGCGCCGCGTTCGACCGCGCCAAAGACGGGCACACCGGCGCCGCTGAAAGCCGACACCAAGGTCGCCAACCCCCGGGCGGATTAGGATGAAACGACCCCCACGCCCGCGCGCGCTCGCGCTCGCGGCCGGCCGCTGACATGGAAGCGCGCACCCGAGCCGGTGATGCCGCCACCCCGCTCGCGCGGGAGCAGAGCACGCTGACCGTCGAGCGGCTGCAGAAAAGCTACGGCAGCCGCACCGTCGTGAAGGATGTTTCGCTCACGGTGGAAAGCGGCGAAGTCGTCGGACTGCTCGGCCCGAACGGCGCCGGCAAGACCACCTGCTTTTACATGGTCGTCGGGCTCGTGCCACTCGACGACGGCGACATCCTGCTCGACGCGAAGTCGATTGCGCACCTGCCGATTCATCGACGGGCGCGCCTCGGGCTGTCGTACCTCCCGCAGGAAGCGTCGGTCTTCCGCAAGCTGACGGTCGAGGAGAACATCCGCGCCGTGCTGGAACTGCAGATCGACGACCAGCAGAAGCCATTGCCCAGAAACGTCATTGACGACCGGCTCTCCGAGCTGCTCGACGACCTGCAGATTGCGCACCTGCGCACCAACACCGCACTGTCGCTTTCGGGCGGCGAACGGCGACGGGTCGAGATCGCGCGTGCGCTGGCGGCGCGGCCCCGTTTCATCCTGCTCGACGAGCCGTTCGCCGGAGTCGACCCGATTGCCGTGCTCGAGATCCAGCGCATCGTGCGTTTCCTGAAGGAGCGCGGCATCGGCGTGCTGATCACGGACCATAACGTGCGCGAGACGCTCGGCATCTGCGATCACGCCTACATCATCAACGAAGGCGTGGTGCTCGCCGCCGGCCGCCCCGACGAGATCGTCGGCAACGAGACCGTGCGCCGCGTCTATCTGGGCGAGCACTTCCGGATGTAGCAATGGGCGGTGTGCTTCTGCAATGCGCGCGGATGCCCAGCGGAACGCTGTGGGAACCTGCAACTGTCCACATTGGCTTTGTACTGCGCGGGCCCGCCCGGCCGCCCGAAGGGCGCGCGCCTGATCGTTCCGCGAACGATGCACGTGCGACCCGAAGGGTCGCGTACATCGTTCGCGCCTTCCAATGAAGCCCAGCCTCCAGCTCCGCCTCTCGCAGCACCTGGCGCTGACCCCGCAGCTGCAGCAGTCAATACGGCTGCTACAGCTGTCGACGCTGGAACTAAACCAGGAAATCGAGCAGGCCATGGCGGACAACCCGCTGCTCGAGCGCGACGACGATCCACTCGCCGGTTCGCTGCATCTGCGCTCGGACGGCTCGATCGAGCAGGCCGCGACGCCCGCCGGCAGCGAGGCTGCCGGCGGCGAGGCCGACCGCGGCCCCGCCAACGAGCCCGAAGTCGCCCACGACTCGATGCTCGAGTGGGGGCGCGGTGAGTCGCGGACCGACGACGATGAGTCGAGTGCGGTCGACTGGGCGACAACGCGGCCGTCGCTGCGGGAACACCTGCTTCAGCAGCTCGCCTGCACGCAGGCGAGTCCGCGCGACCGGGCCCTGGTCGAGTTCCTCATCGAGGCCCTCGACGACGATGGCTACCTGCAGCCACCGCTCGATGAAATCCTGGCCATGTGCCCGGACGCCGCGGAGGTCGAGCCCGACGAACTGCGATCGGCATTGCGCCTGCTGCAGAGCTTCGACCCGCCAGGCATCGGAGCGCGCGACACCGCCGAGTGCCTCCGCCTGCAGCTCGATGTGCTCGCGCAGGGCGATCGCGCCCCCGCGGGACTCGCTCTGGCGCGGCGGATAGTTAGCGAGCACTTGCCTCTACTGGCGGCGAGGGATTTCCTCAAGCTGAAGAAGGTACTGGGATGCACCGACGACGCGCTGCGGGCGGCGCATCAATTGATTCGCACACTGTCGCCGCGGCCGGGTGTAGCCTTTGGTGACACGCGCGCCGATTTCGTCGTGCCTGAAGTGTTTGTTCGGCGGATCAGGGATCGCTGGACTGCCGTACTAAACGCAGAAGTGATGCCGCGACTCCGGGTCAACCAGGCCTATGCCGACATCCTCAAGCGGGGACGGGGCGATCGCTCGGTGGATCCGGCCCAACGGGGACAGTGGACGACGCGCGTACAGGAAGCACGGTGGCTGATTCGCAATCTCCAGCAACGCTTCGATACCATCCTCCGCGTATCGCAGGCCATCGTCGACCGGCAGCACAATTTCTTTACGCACGGCGCCGTCGCGATGCGACCGCTGGTCCTCAGGGAAATTGCCGATACGGTTGGATTGCACGAATCCACCATTTCGCGTGTCACATCCAACAAGTACATGGCCACGCCGCACGGCGTGTTCGAACTCAAGTTCTTCTTCGGCAGCCACGTGGCGACCGAGGCGGGCGGGGCGGCGTCATCCACGGCGATCCGCGCATTGATCAAGCAACTGATAGGAGCTGAAGACACCCGGAATCCACTCTCGGACAGCAAGCTCGCCGAACTGCTGGGAGAGCAGGGCATCGTGGTTGCGCGACGCACGGTCGCCAAGTACCGCGAAGCCATGAAGATCCCCGCAGTGGCGATGCGCAAGTCGTTATAAGCGCGCTGCGGCACGTGCCGCAGCGTTGTTCGAACCGACTGACTCCATCTTGGGGGTTTGCATGAATCTGTTGATCCACGGAAACCATGTCGAAGTCACGCCCGCGTTGCGTGACTACGTGGCCGGCAAGCTGAGCCGCGTCGAGCGGCACTTTGACCAAGTCATCGATGCCAACGTGCAATTGACGGTGGAAAAGCTGCGGCAGCGCGCCGAGATCACGCTGCGAATGCGCGGCAACAACATCCACGTGGAATCCGAGGACGGCGATATGTACGCGGCGATCGACATGCTGATCGACAAGCTCGACCGCCAGGTCCTGCGGCACAAGGACCGGGTCAAGAACCACACGGCCGACGCACTGAAGCGCCAGCAGGCGTTGCAGCAGTCCCAGTAGTTCGTCCGCGGTTCCTCAGGTGGCACGCCACGAACGCGTGCCACCTGTCCGGCGCCAGCCCCACTTGATCGCCATTGGTAGTGACCGCTTTCCTGGTGACACGCGGGATCCCGCCGCTTTGCCAAGCCTGTTCCGGCCCCCGTGGAACCACTACTCCAATCGACCCTCCGGCGGCGCTGCGGTGCGGCAGTGCGGGTGTATGATCCGCGCCTTCTTTTTCAACGGCCCGCACTTCGCGCGTGGCGGAAAAGACTCCGGAAAGCTGCGGTTTCCCGACGGATGGATCGCACCCCGCGCGCCTAGCCTCGCATCCAGTTCCGGCCCCACTCCAATCTGATGAACCACCTCTCACGGCTGCTGCCCGCTTCAAATGTTCTGCTGGACTTTCCTGCGTCCAGCAAGAAGCGGGCCTTCGAGCAGGCCGGGCTGATCTTCGAGAACCATCAGGGCATCGCCCGCGCCAGGGTGTTCGACAGCCTGTTTGCGCGCGAGCGCCTCGGCTCGACCGGGCTCGGTCAGGGCGTGGCCATCCCGCATGGAAGGATCAAGGGGCTCAAGGATGCCGTTGCCGCCTTTGTGCGCGTGTCGGAGCCCATCCCGTTTGACGCACCCGATGGCCAACCGGTCGCGCTGATGGTGTTCCTGCTGGTGCCCGAGCAGGCCACCCAGCAGCACCTCGACATTCTCTCGGAGCTTGCCCAGATGCTGTCGGACAAGTCGTTCCGCGAGACGCTGCTGATCGCCACGGACCCGAATGCCGTTCACCTGGCGCTGACCACGTGGGAGCCGGTGCGGCCTGCGGCCTGATCTGCACCTGACGTTTCCGTCGGGGCATCCATTGCGGTAGCCTCCTGCGCACCCGCTGCCAAGCGCAAGACGGGTGCGAGGACGATCGATGCCGACCTTCAATTCGCTCTACGAGGACAATCGCGAGGCGCTGCGGTGGACTTGGATCGCCGGTCGCGGTTCGTCCGAGCGGCTGCTCGACACCCCGGCCACGGCGGGTCTCGCCAGCGCCGATCTCGTCGGCCACCTCAACCTGATCCATCCCAATCGCCTGCACGTGCTGGGCGAAGCGGAGATCCGCTATTACAGGCAGATGGAGCCGGGGCGTCGGCTGCACTACGCCCACGAGCTGATCGCCGGCAACCCGCTCGGCATCGTCATCGGCGAAGGCCTGACGCCGCCCCCGGAACTCATCGAGACCGCCGAACGCGCGGGACTCCCGACTCTGGCATCGCCGCAACCGGCCGCCGAGATCATCGAGGTGCTGCGCATCTACATCGCCAAGGTGCTCGCCGCGCACTGCACGATGCACGGCGTGCTGATGGACGTGCTCGGCATGGGGGTGCTGATTGCCGGCGAGTCCGGCGTCGGCAAGAGCGAACTGGGGCTCGAACTGATCAGCCGCGGCCACGGCCTGGTGGCCGACGACGTGGTCGACCTTTCACGCGTCGCGCCCGACACGATCGAAGGTCGCTGCCCGCCGCTGCTCGCCAATCTGCTTGAAGTGCGCGGCCTGGGGCTGCTCGACATCAAATCGATCTTCGGCGAGACAGCGGTGCGCAGGAAGATGAAGCTGCGCCTGATCGTCGAACTGCGTCGCTATGGCGCGACCGAGACGATGGAACGCCTGCCGCTGGAAGGCCAGACTCAGGACGTGCTCGGAATCCCGGTTCGCAAGGTGTTGATACCGGTCGCCTCGGGTCGCAACCTCGCCGTGCTGACCGAAGCCGCCGTGCGCAACACCATCCTGCAGTTGCGCGGCATCGACACCATGCGCGACTTCCTGCAACGGCACCAGCAACAGATGAGCGGCGGCCAGTAGTGCTGGCTGCGGCCCGCATCTGGGCCGCAGGTTTTGGGCGCACTGCGCGCCGCCAATTCATGACAGGATGCCCGCCGGACTGAACGATCGTCCGTCCGGTCGACGCCACTGGCCCGCTTCGCGCCCGTTTTCCAGTGGGCGGCCGGCGTGTCAGCATGCAACAATTGCAATTCACTTCTCCCGCCGCTGGATGCGCATCGTCCTCGTCACAGGCATGTCAGGCTCGGGCAAGTCGGTCGCAATCCGGCTGCTCGAGGATGCAGGCTACTACTGCATCGACAACCTGCCCGCCCGATTCGTGCGCGATGTCTGCGCGCTGCTCGAAAGCACCGACCACAGCAACGTGGCGCTGTCGGTCGATTCGCGCAGCGAGGCTTCGCTGGACGATGTGCCGGGCATCATCGCAGCGCTCAGGGACGCGGGGCATGACGTTCGGGTCCTCTTCCTGACAGCTTCGAACACTGCGCTGGTGCAGCGCTTCTCCGAAACCCGGCGGCGGCATCCGATGTCGCTCAGGGTCCGGCCCGAGGGCGCGGAGGCGACACTGACCGAGTCGATCGAACGGGAGCGCGAACTGCTGGCGCCACTGGTCGAGGTCGGACACGTGATCGACACGAGCGACCTGCACCCCAACACGCTGCGGCAGTGGGTGCGCGAGTTCACCGGCACCCCGCCGTCGGCGCTGGTGCTTGCTTTCGAGTCCTTTGCGTTCAAGCAGGGCGTGCCAGTCGCCGCCGACTTCGTGTTCGATGTCCGCAACCTCCCGAACCCCCATTACGACCCGCGACTGCGCCTGCTGACAGGGCGCGACGCGGCGGTCATGTCCTTTCTCGAGCGCATCCCCGAGGCGACATCGATGCTCGACGACATCGCCGGCTTCATCGAAAAGTGGCTGCCGAGTTTCGTGGCTGACAACCGCCATTACCTGACCGTTGCGATCGGCTGTACCGGCGGACGTCATCGTTCCGTCTACATGGTGGAACAGTTGGCGCGGCGCTTTGCGCGCCACGATGGCGTGCTGGTACGCCATCGCGCGCTCGGAGACCTCCCGGCCTGATGCGCCTGCCGCTCTTTCCGTTATCGACGGTGCTGTTCCCGGGCGGTGTGCTGCCGCTGCGCATCTTCGAGGCCCGCTACATGGACATGGCGCGCGACTGCCTCCGCAATGACACGCAGTTCGGCGTCTGCATGATCACCGACCCGAAGGCCAATGAGGCGAGCCGCGACGCGGCAGTCGCCGAGGTCGGTTGCAGCGCCAGCATCGCCGGCTGGGACATGCGTCAGCTGGGGCTGCTTCACGTGCGGGCCATCGGCTCCCGGCGCTTTCGTGTCATCGAGTCGGCGACGGAAGCCAATGGACTCAAGGTCGCCGAGATCGAATGGCTGGAAGACGATGCGGACCAACCCGTCGCTGCGGAACACGTACCGTGCGTCGAGCTGCTGGGTCGCATCATCGATGACCTTCGCGCGCAGGCCGCCGAGCGCCGGCGCGAGTTACAGGACGACGACGTACTGGCCCAGCCTCCGTTCGAGGAACCGTTCCAGATGCAATCGAGCAGCTGGGTCTCCAATCGCCTGTGCGAAGTGCTTCCGGTACCGCTGAAGGCCAAGCAGAAGCTGATGGAACTCGACGACGGCCGCGCGCGGCTCGAGATCGTGCACACCTACCTCCGGCAGCACGCCGTTTTCAAGTAGCTTCGCGCGCGACGTTCAGTTCCAGCAGTCTGCGTATCGGTGCCGGCAGCGCCGCGTGCTCGAATCGGTCCGGGCCGAGCCACTCGACACCCGCCGCCTCGGCAGCGACACACGTCCGCGACGCCCGCACTAGCCGGGGGCGCATGACGAAACTGTAGTGGCTGAACTCATGGCGCACCGGCTCCATCGGCTCGATCACGCTGGCGGCCAGTGCGAAGCGGAGCTCGATCTGTCGCGCCAGATCGCTGTCAGACACTTCCGCCTCGAACTCCGGAAGACTCAGCAGTCCGCCCCAGATGCCCGCCGGTGCGCGCCGCTCGAGCAGGACGGCGCCGCAGTCGTCGCGAATCAGGGCAAGCGTCGCGGCGCGCTCTGGACGGGCCTTGGATGGCCGCGGCGACGGCAGTTCCGCAGTGCGCCCATCGCGCCGCGCAATACAGGTGGTACGTACCGGGCACCCCGGGCATTGCGGCTGACTGCGTGTGCAAATGGACGATCCCAGGTCCATCAGGCCCTGGGTGTAGGTCCCGATGTCAGAGTCCGGCAGCTGTTGCTCCGCGATGGCCCACAGCGCGCGCTCTACCGACGACGCTCCAGGGTGGCCGGCGACGGCGAAGTGGCGCGCCAGTACGCGCTTGACGTTACCTTCCAGGATCGCTGCCCGCTCGCCAAAGGCAAACGCCGCGATCGCGGCCGCGGTCGACCGCCCGATACCCGGCAGCCGCTCCAGTTCGGCCGCCGACCGGGGAAACTGCCCGGCGTGCTCGGTGGCGATCACCTGGGCACAGCGGTGCAGATTGCGCGCTCGCGAGTAGTAACCGAGCCCCGCCCAGGCGGACAGGACCGCGTCGATCGTCGCGGTGGCGAGTGCATCGACGTCCCGGAAGCGTTCGACAAATCGCTGGTAAAACGGAATTACCGTCGCGACCTGCGTCTGTTGCAGCATCACTTCCGAGAGCCAGATGCGGTAAGGATCGCGCGTGCCCTGCCACGGCAGGTCGTGCCGTCCGTGCAAGCGCTGCCAGGTGATGATGCGTTCGGAGAACAATGGAGGTGCGGAGACTGGTTCATTCACCGGAGAGCCCCACCGGCGCATCGCCATTATGGAGTGCCGGTTCCGGCACGCGCGGCGTGCGTGGACACCGGCAGCCCTTGCCGCCGCCGCGCTGCTGACGGACAGGACTTGCCTGGATGCCGCCGGGCGCCGCCTGCAGCCCGGCAGATGCGGGTGGAGCGGTTACGCCGCCAGCGCTTCTTCCGACAGGTGCAGGTCGTCAGGCACGCGAGAGCCGATGTCCTGGATGCGCTCCGACAGGCGCCTCACGTCAGCCAGCCTTGATTGCGCTTCCTCGAGCGCTTCTTCGAGTTCGGCAATGCGCTCGTCCAGCGAGCCCTGCGCGTCGCGGATCTTCGAGATCGACTCCGCGCGCTTCCGGAGCTGGGCACGCTGCTCGCGCACCTGCAGCTCGATCGGCGGCAGCAGGGACTTGACCCACGCCTCGGTGTCGCGTTCAGCCGCTGAAAAGATCTCGCGCGACTTCGACACCACCGTTTCGAAGAAGCGCTCCATCAGCGTCCAGCGATCGCGTGTCAGCACGGCGAAAGCACCAAACTGCGACTTGTAGGCCTGCTCGGCTCGTTCGAGTTCGGCGATGTAGGTGTCGAGCGAAAAGGTCATCGGCGGGCTGAGGCTCCAGCCCAGCTCTTCGGCAAATCGGCGCTGAACCCCGAGGACCATCTGCTCGACCTCGAGCACCTTGGCGTTCGCACCGCGCAATAGTTCCCGCAGGTTGGCGAAGTACTCGCGAACCGCCGAAGAAATCGTCGGTGAGAGCTGCGTCTTTCGCATCTTGTTGCGGGTTGCGATCACCTGCGCCCGCAAGGCGCTGACGCGCAGGCTGAGGAACAACTGGTCCGAAAGCTTCTGCAGCACCGCGCGTGCCGCCACGATCTTGCGCACGACATCCTCGAACTCGCGCTGCTCCGCCAGTGCCCGGCGCGTCATGCGCTCAATCGAACTCTGGTTCTTCCCCTGCAGGCCGCGCAGCTCGAAGAGCTGTTCGATGACGCCGCGTTCACGCGCAGACAGCGTCAGGCGCGCTTCGGACGCCACCCGCTCGACCTGCGCGACGGTCTGGTCGCGCACGATCTGCTGCTTGGTCGGTACCAGCAGGTCGATCAGCGCCTCCTCGAGCAGTGGCAGCCGGCTGGCATCGAGCAGCGTCGAGTCGTTCTGAACCTTGGCGACAAGGCCCTTCTGGGCGCTCACCGGGAACACGCGCATCGGATCGAGATCGAGGGTGGCCGCCACCCCGGCACACTGCCGGCGCACCTCACGCTCGATCTCGCCCGGGGTCTTCAACGGGTCCCACAGGCCATCGATCTTGTTGAGCACGGCAATGTGGTTCTTGTGGCCCGCATCGCCAACGACGTGCTGCCAGACATCCAGGTCGCTCTTTGTAACGCCGGTATCGGCGGCGAGCACGAACAGCACGGCATGCGCATTCGGCACCAGTGACAGCGTCAGCTCCGGCTCCGTGCCGATCGCGTTCAGGCCCGGCGTATCGAGGATCACCAGGCCGTGCTTGAGCAGTGGATGCGGGAAGTTGATCACCGCGTGGCGCCATTTGGAGATCTCGACCATGCCGTTCTTGTCGAGCGCGATCACCTGCGCGGGGTCATCCTCGTCGTACAGCGCATAGCTGCGCGCCAGCTCGACCGGCACCTTCACGGTCTCGGCGACGATCTTGAACGCGTTGAGCATGCCGTCGGCGGAACTGGTGTCGAGCGGGAAGACCTGCCACTCGTCAGACCGGCGCTTGAAGTCGGTCGTCGTTCCGTGCCGCCCGCGCGTCTCGATCGGCAGCGCACGTATGCAGGGCGGCAGCGACTCGTCGTACAGCAGTTCCGTCGGACACATCGTCGTGCGCCCGGCCGACGACGGCAGGATGCGCTTGCCGTAATCAGCAAAGAAAATGGCGTTGATCAGCTCCGACTTGCCGCGCGAGAACTCGGCCACGAACGCGATGACGAGCTTGTCCTCGGCCAGTCGATCGAGCGCGACATCGACGCGCCGCGCGGCATCGCCGTCGAGCATTTCGGCGTCGGCCAGCCACTGGCGCAACTGCACAATGGACGATGCGAGCGCATCGCGCCACTGGCCGTATTCCTCAAAACTCGAAGCAAGCTGGGCCATTGGCCACGCGTCAGAGCAAGGTCGGGCCAATCTATCACAGGGTCCTCGGCGGGCGATCACTCGCCATGACATGAAAACGTACCGACATACGGTGCAAATCGAAGCACGCCTCGCTCCGCAAAACGCTTTGAGCAGCGGCCGTCAGCGCTGACAGCGCGGGCAGTAGTAGGTTGCCCTTTGCCCCTGAACGATGCGTCTGATCGGCGTCGAACAACGGCGGCACGGAAGTCCGGCGCGCTCGTACACATTGGCTTCGAGCATGAAGTAGCCTTCGTCGCCTGCCGCCGAGACGAAGTCGCGCAGTGTGCTGCCCCCTACACCGATGGCCTCGGAAAGCACTTCCCGCAGCGCGCCTGCGAGGCGATCACAGCGCTGCCGACCGAGACGCCGCGCGGAAGCGCGCGGATGGATGCCCGCGCGAAAGAGCGCTTCGGACGCATAGATGTTGCCGACCCCGACGACGATGTCGCCTGTCAATAGAACCTGCTTGATCGCGGCCGCTCGCCGCCGCGTCTCCCGATAGAGAAGCGCACCATCGAAGCCCGGGTCGAACGGCTCGATGCCCAGCCCTGCCAGCAAGGCGTGACCATGGACCGGCCCTGCCGTTGTGGGGTGCCAGAGCAGCGCACCGAAGCGGCGCGGGTCATTCAGCCGGACGATATGCGTGGCGAGGATGATGTCGACATGATCGTGTCGCTGTGGCGGCGGCGCAGCCTCACGCGGCCAGACTCGCCAGACGCCCGACATGCCCAGGTGCGAGATCAGAGTGCCGTGCCCGAAGCGCCACAGCAGGTACTTGCCGCGGCGCTCCAGCGCTTCGACGCGGCAGCCCGCCACCGACTGGCCCAGGTCGCGCGGCACGGGCCAGCGCAGGCGCGCGTCGCGCACGACGACCGCTTCGACCGTCCGGCCCTCGACAAACGGGGCCAGACCGCGCCGTGTGACTTCGACTTCCGGCAATTCAGGCATCGCAATGGAACCGATTGCGGCGAGCGCGTTCTGATAATGTGGGGTTCATCCGGCTCGTCGAGCGCCACTGCGCGCACTTCCACTTCATGCAGGTCCTGATCAAACGTTGCACCGCTGCTGCGTTGCGCCTGTTGCTGCCGCTGTCTGTCACGGTCGCGATTCTAGGTTGCGCGTCGCGGCCCGAGACTCCGGCCCCGTACGTCGATGGCAGCGCGACACCTGCGGCGCAATCCGTTCCGGGCGCGGCGGGCAGCGGGGCGCCCGAAAAGGCGCCGTCATCGGCCGCTGCCCCGACTGCACCGGCCCGACCGGGCGCGGACGTGATTCCCGAGGTGCCGATCACCGGCGCGCTGATGTATCAACTGATGGCGGCCGAGCTGGCCGCGCAACAGGGCGAACTCGGGGCCGCCTACTCGATCTACCTGAAGCTCGCGCGCGAAACAAAGGATCCGCGCCTCGCGCGCCGGGCCACGGAACTCGCCGTGCAAGGCCGCGCCATCTCGCAAAGCGTCGAAGCGGCGGAACTGTGGCGCCAACTCGCACCGGAGTCACGCGACGCAGGGCAGGCGCTCGCGCTGCTCTATGCCAGCAGCGGTCGTTTCGATGAGGCGTTTCCCCCTCTGGCAGCCGAGGTCAAGGCCGCGGCCTCGCCGGCGGCGGAACTGGCACGCATCCAGCGCAATCTGGCGCGCGTTCCCGACCGCAAGGGCGCCTTTGGCCTGCTGGAGCGTCTGGCGCAACCCTACCTCAGTGATGCCGATGTCAGGCTGGTGCTGGCCGGTGGCGCGCAGGCGGCTGGATTGCCCAGCCGTGCCGTGGACGAGGCGAAAGCAGCCGTTGCGCTCAGGCCCGACTATGAGCGCGCCATCCTCGCCGCCGCACAGTTCCTGCAAGCGACGGATCGGCCGGCGGCGCTGGCCATGCTGGAGCAGCGGGCGGCCCAGCCGGGCGCGTCAGCCGACCTGCGCCTCGCCTACGCGCGGCTGCTGGTGGCAGACCGCAGATACGGCCCGGCGCGCACGCAGTTCGAGCAGCTGCTGCAGGCCGACCCGAAGAATCCGGATCTCGTCTACTCGCTGGCCCTGCTGTCTCTCCAGGGCAACCTCAACAGCGACGCGCGCACCTACCTGCAGCGCTACCTCGCACTCGTCGAGGGTCAGGACGGCGGTGAGCGCGACCCGGAACAGGCCTATCTTTACCTTGCGCAGATCGCGGAGGAGGAGAAGCAGTACACCGAGGCACTGCAGTGGTTGCGCAAGATTGAAGGCGGCGACGAATATGTGCAGGCGCGCGTGCGCGAAGCGCTCGTGCTCGCCAAGATGAAGCGCACGGAAGAGGCACGCAAGCTGCTGCGCAGCGTCCAGGCCGGCTCTGCCGACGAGCGCACGCAGCTGCTTCTCGCCGAGGGCCAGTTGCTGCGCGAGACGCACCGCTACGACGAGGCCTACAAGCTGCTGACACAGGCGCTCGAGAAGTCGCCCGACAACGTGCCCCTGCTCTACGACGCCGCGATGACGGCCGAAAAGCTCGATCGCATCGACGCCATGGAGCGGCACCTGCGCAAGGTCATCGAACTGCGCCCTGACTACGCCCATGCATACAACGCCCTAGGCTACACCTTCGCGGATCGCAACGTCCGGCTGCCGGAAGCGCTGCAGCTGATCGAGAAGGCGCACCAGCTTGCGCCGGAAGATCCCTACATCCTCGATTCGCTCGGCTGGGTCTACTTCCGCATGGGCGATCTTGCCGCGGCCCGCAAGTACCTCGAGCTCGCCTATAACGCAAAGCCTGACGCCGAAGTGACGGTGCATCTGGCCGAAGTGCTGTGGGCCAGCGGCGAGCAGGTGCGTGCGCGCCAGCTCCTGCGTGACGTGCGCGCCAAGGAACCGGGTAACGAATTGCTGAAGTCGACGGTCGCCCGCCTGCGCATCGGGCTCTGATGCGGCGCCTGGTGTTCCGGGTCGGGATCGCGGCGCTCGCGCTCTGGCTGGGCGCCTGTGCAACCCCAGCCGCACCACCCGAGCGCTTCTACTCGGGGCGCTTTGCGGCCACGGCAGCCAGCGGAGAGCGGCGTGAAACCATCAGCGGCCTCTTCACGGTCGAAGTCCGCGGCGCACGACAGACGATCGATCTCGCCACGCCCGTGGGTACGACCGTTGCGCGGATCGAGATCGAGCCCGGCCGAGCCACGGCCACCGGTCCGCAGCTGCAGACGATCAGCGGCCCCGACGCGGATCAGCTGATTGAAGGCCTGACAGGCTGGCGGCTGCCGGTGGCGGGTCTCGCAGACTGGATTGAAGGTCGCCCGAGCCCGGATCGCCCCGCGTCAACGCAACGTGATGGCGAGCGCATCAGCGAAATCGTGCAGGACGGCTGGACGATCCGCTACGCAGAATTCTCATCGGTCACGCAGCGACCGCGGCGTCTGCTGATGGAGCGTTCGCCCGCCGGTGCCGGCCCGGCACTCAGCGTGCGCCTGATCGTCGATGAGCCCGCGCCGTGAGTCAATGTTGATCGCGCCAGCGATGGAACCCCGCGAACAGTGCACCGCGCCGCGATGATGGAGTGAAGCGATGGAACGCGCGCTTGCCCTGCCGGCCCCGGCGAAGATCAATCTGTTCCTGCACGTGCTCGGACGCCGCGCCGACGGTTATCACGAACTGCAGACGGTGTTCGCCCTGATCGATTTGGCGGATTGGATCGATCTCGAGCGCCGGGAAGACGGCCAGCTGCAGCGCACGGGCGACCTCATCGGCCCGGCCGACACCGACCTTGCCTTGCGCGCTGCCCGCCTCCTGCAGCGGCACACCGGAACCCGCTTCGGGGCCGACATCCATGTACTGAAACGCATCCCCGCCGGCGCCGGACTCGGCGGCGGCTCGTCGGACGCCGCCACCACCCTCATTGCGTTGAACCGGCTGTGGAACACAAGGCTGGATCGCACGCAGCTGGCCGGGCTGGCGCTGGAGCTGGGCGCCGATGTGCCGTTTTTCGTGAACGGCTGCAACGCGTTTGCCGAGGGCCGCGGGGAGCGGCTGAGCCCGATTGGGCTGCCGGCCGCTCACTACGCCCTGATCTGGCCACAAGTTCATGTTTCGACAAAGGAAATCTTCGAAGACCCCGGTTTGACACGAAATACCAAAGCCACGAAAATATCCGACTTTTCTGCGGCGGCCGGGTTATTGCTTCACGGCGCTGGGCCGGCGCAGCACACCGCACCGGTTCTGTTTGGGTCCAACGATCTCGAAACTGTCGCGCGGCGCAGGTTTCCGGACATCGATCGAGTCGTCGCGCACCTTGCTCGCTTCGGCCCGACGCGAATGACCGGTTCCGGATCGGCGGTCTTCATGGTCGCAGGCAGCGAAGCAGCGGCGCGCGCTGCCGTGGCTGACCTGCCGGCAGGCTGGTCGGGGTGGGCAGTTCGCGGATTGACGGAGCATCCGTTGCAGGCGTGGTAACCGGCGGTCAGCCGGGCAGCAAGCGCGGCGGCAGTGCTGGCCGCGGAAGGAATACAGCGCAGGTTTCAGCGCTGGGGAGTCGCCAAGCTGGTTAAGGCAGCGGATTTTGATTCCGCCATTCGAGGGTTCGAATCCTTCCTCCCCAGCCATTCATCACAGCGCCGGATCCAGCGCGGCACCGAGTCGATGCCACGCTTTTCGGTGACCGCTTTCCGCAGTGTGCCCGCCAAGTTCGAACGGGCGCGCCGTCCGGCAGCGAACAGGAACCGCCGGGTTGGCGTCGCGAGCGACTGAATCATGGCCTTGATGGTCCCCGACAATCTGATGGTGTTCACGGGCAACGCGAACCCGAAGCTCGCGCATGCCGTGGCACAACAGATCAACATCCCGCTCGGCAAGGCGCAGGTGTCGCGCTTCTCCGATGGCGAGGTGACGGTCGAACTGTTCGAGAACGTCCGCGGCAAGGATGTCTTCATCCTGCAGCCCACCTGCGCGCCGACGAACGACAACCTGATGGAGATTATGATCATGGCCGACGCGCTGAAGCGCGCCTCGGCCGGTCGGATCACCGCGGCGATTCCCTACTTCGGCTACGCGCGGCAGGATCGCCGTCCGCGCAGCGCGCGTGTGGCGATCAGCGCGAAAGTCGTCGCCAACATGCTGCAGGTCGTCGGCATCAGCCGCATGCTGGTCATGGACCTGCACGCCGACCAGATCCAGGGCTTTTTCGACATCCCCGTGGACAACATCTACGCCAGCCCCATCCTGCTCGGCGATCTGTGGAAGCACAACTACGACAACCTGGTCGTGGTTTCGCCGGACGTGGGCGGTGTCGTGCGCGCACGCGCGCTCGCCAAACGCATGGATGCCGAACTCGCGATCATCGACAAGCGGCGGCCGCGCGCCAATGTGTCCGAGGTTATGCACATCATCGGCGAGGTCGAGGGGCGCAACTGCGTGATCATGGACGACATGGTCGACACGGCGAACACGCTTTGCCAGGCTGCACAGGCCCTGCGGGACCAGGGCGCACTGCGCGTGATGGCCTATGCGACACACCCGGTGCTGTCGGGCAAGGCGGTCGACCGTCTCACGAACTCGGTCATCGACGAGCTGGTCGTCACGGACACGATCCCGCTCAGCCCCGCCGCCGCGGCTTGCCCCAAGATCCGGCAGCTGTCCTGCGCGGCACTGCTGGGCGAGACCATTTCGCGCATCGCGCGCGAGGACTCGGTGAGTTCGCTGTTCATTGAATAGGCGCGCAAGAGTACACCCCTACTTTTGCGCGGGATAGTTGGAAAGAATCGCTGGCGGAGCCGGACGATTTTTTGATGGAACTGCAACGCAAGGGCATTTGCCCCGCGTGCAGCACGAGGCAGGCGACCGCCTGCCTCGAAATTGTCCGTAGTGACTGGTCGCGGTCCGCGGATGACAACTGGAGTGTGAAATGAAAGTCGTAGCCAACAAACGAGACGCGCAAGGCACGAGTGCGAGCCGCCGCCTGCGCCACGCCAACAAGGTACCTGGGGTTCTGTACGGCGGCAGCGGCGCCGCGCAGGCGATCGAGGTCGAGCACAACCCGCTCTTCCATGCGCTGCGCAAGGAGAAGTTCCACGCGTCGATCCTCGACATGGAACTCGACGGCCAGTCGGAGCGCGTGCTGCTGCGCGATTTCCAGATGCACCCCTACAAGCCGCTGGTGCTGCATGTCGACTTCCAGCGCGTCACGGAGAGCCAGAAGATCCACATGCGCATTCCGCTGCACTTCGTCGGGCAGGAAGACTCCCCGGCGTTCAAGGTCGGCGGCGGACTGATCAGCCACGTGATGTCCGAAGTCGACGTCGCCTGCCTGCCCAAGGACCTGCCGGAGTTCATCGAGGTCGATCTCTCGGGCCTGCAGTCCCATCAGACGGTGCGCGTGCTCGACCTCAAGATGCCGACGGGCGTGAAGCCGGTGCTCAAGGGCAAGGAGAACCCGGTCGTCGTCGCCGTGTCGACGCATGGCGAGCAGGCCGAGGAAGAAGTCGCCGCGCCCGTGGCAGCCGCCGACGTGCCCGCCACCGCGCAGAAGGCACCGGTGGCAGCACCGGGCGCCGCACCGGCCAAGGGCGGCAAGGACGACAAGGAAAAGGGCGGCGACAAGAAGAAGTAAGCGCCCCGGCTTGCCAGGCAAACCGGACGCCCCTGTGCGTCCGGCACAATCGAGCCCGCTGCCTGCCCGGCAGCGGGCTTTTTTGTTTCTCCAATGACCGACGAACTCGAGCCCCCACGGAGCATCCGCCTCATTGTCGGACTCGGCAACATCGGCGCCGAGTACGAAGCCACGCGCCACAACGCGGGCTACTGGCTGGTCGACGCCGTCGCGCGCCGGGCGGGTGTCCGCTTCACGAGCGAGCGCAAGTTCCACGGTGACACGGCTCGGCTGCGCCTTGGCGGCCACGACGTCTGGCTGCTGAAGCCGACGACCTACATGAATCGGTCGGGCCAGGCCGTCGTGGCGCTGGCGTTGTTCTACAAGATCCTCCCGACGGAAATCCTCGTCGTGCACGACGAACTCGACCTGCCACCGGGTGCCGTCAAGCTCAAGCGCGGCGGCGGCACTGCCGGGCACAACGGGCTCAAGGACACGCAGGCGAAACTGACGACCGCTGACTTCTGGCGGCTGCGCATCGGCATCGGTCACCCGCGCTCGCTGCAGCTCGAGCAGGACGTCGCCGACTTCGTGTTGCATCCCCCACGGCGCGAAGAGCAGGCGGCCATCGACGAAGCGCTGGAACGTGCGGAGTCGATCGTCGAGTTGCTGGCCGAGGGGCGTTTCGAGGCGGCCATGCTGAGGCTGCACACGAGGCCAGGAGGCACGGCGCCGCAGGAGACCTGACCGTCGCCGACGCAGCGGCATCCAGCCCATTGCAGCCCAGTAGCATGACGATGTCCACAGCATGGATCGAGGTACGCGCCGGCGAGCGCGCGCGCCGGCACATCGCTCAGCAGGGCCTTGTTCCGGCCGACATCGCCTGCATTCCCGCTGCGGCCGGCGGTCCGAAGGGCCTGGTGCTGCTGCCGCTCGATCGCCTGCTGCTCGCCGAGTGGTTGCCGTCCGCGGGACGCCTGGAGTTCGTGGGCGCCTCGATCGGCGCCTGGCGCATGGCAGCGCTGGCGCAGACCGAACCGCTCGCCGCCCTGGACCGGCTGCAACACGCTTACGTGCACGAGCAGAACTACCGTGAGGGCCCGACGCCGAAGCAAGTCGCGGCCGTCTGCCGCGGACTTGCCCGTTCTGTTCTTGCGAACGAAGGCCTGCACATTCGCGCCGGTGCGGCCCTCTCGATCCTGACGGCGCGTGCGCAGGGCGAACTGCAATCACGCGGGCGCACGGCCTTTGCGCGGGCGGCGCTCGCCAACGCGGCAGGCCGGCGCCACCTCGCGTCGCACCTGCGGCGGGTGGTCTTCGCGGCCGGCGAGGCGTCACAGTTCAGCACGCCGTTTGACGCTTTCGGCCTCGAACGCATCGCGCTGTCGGCGGCGAACGCCGAGGACGCGCTGCTGGCTTCAGGCTCGATTCCGCTCGTATGTGACCCGGTGAGCGACATCGCCGGGGCTCCAACTGGCGACTACTGGGACGGCGGCCTCATCGACTATCACCTGCTGCTGCCTTATGCGGAATTCGAGCGACTGGTGCTCTACCCGCACTTCGTGCCGTGGGTGACACCCGGATGGCTCGACAAGTACCTGCCGTGGCGCGCCCGCCCGCGCGGCCACGACTGGCTGTCCAACGTGCTGCTGATCGCGCCATCGCGGGCGATGCTCGATCGCCTGCCCAATGGCAAGCTACCGGACCGCAATGATTTCTACCGCTACGGCACCGACCACGCCGCGCGCATCCAGGCCTGGGAGCAGGCCATCGCCGAGGCGCAGCGCTTCGCAGACGCGGCCATGGCCTGGCTGCAGTCGCCTGACCCGTCGATCGTGCGGCCGCTCTAGCGGGCCGGTCGGTCGCGCGGCACCGCCGCGAAGTACGCATCCAGCGAGTTGGACGCCAGCGGCTTCACCATCACCCACAGCGTGTGACTGAGGTCGCCCAGCACGTAGTCGTGGCGCTGGCACACCTCCACGTAGCCCTGCCGCAGCCAGAAGCGGTGCGCGCGTAGGTGTGCTGCGACCACACCGAGGCGCAGCCAGCGGGCGCCCTGCCCGATCGCCCACGCCTCGTAGGACGCGTGAATCTCGGCGGCGAAACCCGAGCCGTGCCGCGACGTCGCCACCATAAAGAAGCCGAGGTGGGTGACACCCGGCGCCAAGAGGTCGGTCGCCACCGAGACCTCGCCGATCAACCGACCCGTGTGACGCTCGCGGATCAGCCATATCGGCAGCGCGGTATACGGCATGTCGGCGGGCGGCCTGAAGTCAAATCCCTGAAGCGCGGCGTCGGGCGCGGGCGCATGCCCGTGCGTGATCTGGTAGTACTCGGGATTCGCCTCGTAGAACGCCTGCAGTTCGGCGGCCACCGAACGATCGGCCTCGGTCGCGATCCAGTCTGCGTCGGCCCGCAGCGGCCTCAAAGGAGGTCCCGCGCCATGACCAGCTCGCCCTCGTCCTCCTTGCCGGTGTAGCGGAAGCCGAGCGACTGGTAAAAGCGCGCGAGACGGTCCGCGCCCTTAACGTGAGACACCAGCAGTCGTTCAGCCGCAGGACGGGTGCGCACGTGCTCGACCAGACGCTCCACTGTCGCATGCCCATAGCCCTTGCCCTGATGGCGGTGATCGATCATCAACCGCCACAGGAAAAACTCGCGCTCCGCCGGGGCCTCGACGAGCGTGTGGTCGTAGAGCATCACGAAGCCGACCAGAGCGTCACCGGCGTGGACCGCACGGAACCACGCTTCCGGCGAAAAGTAGGCCTGCGCAATCGACACGGCGTTCGGCGCGACCTGCTTGCCGCCGTCGCCGGCATCGAGCTTGCAGACGGAGGACACGGTGTCCTTCGTCACTTCCCTGAGTTCGACAGTCATGGTCATTGGGAAAGAATTCAAAGGCTTGCGATAATTGCACGCTTTCGCCCACGCGGCGCACCGGACACCTCCCAATGGCCCTGAAATGCGGCATCGTCGGCCTGCCCAATGTCGGCAAGTCGACGCTCTTCAATGCGCTCACGAAAGCCGGCATTGCGGCCGAGAACTATCCGTTCTGCACGATCGAGCCCAATGTCGGCATCGTCGAGGTGCCCGATGCGCGCCTGGCCGCGCTCGCCGCGATCGCAAATCCCCAGAAGGTGCTGCCCGCCACGGTCGAGTTCGTCGACATCGCCGGCCTGGTGGCCGGCGCGAGCAAGGGCGAAGGCCTGGGCAACCAGTTCCTCGCCAACATCCGCGAATGCGATGCGATCGCGCACATCGTCCGCTGCTTCGAGGATCCGAACGTCGTCCACGTCGCGGGCAGGATCGACCCCATTTCGGATATCGAGGTCATCAACACCGAACTGGCGCTCGCCGATCTGCAGACGGTCGACAAGCAGCTGGCGCGCTACACGAAGATCGCCAAGAGCGGCGGCGACAAGGAAGCGAAACGGCTGGTCGATGCGCTCGAGAAGATCCTTCCCGCGCTCAACCAGGCGAAGCCGGTGCGCTCGGTCGACCTTTACGAAGAAGAGAAGGACGTGCTGCGGCCGCTGTTCCTGCTGACCGCGAAGCCGACGATGTACGTCGCCAATGTCGAAGAGCATGGCTTCGAAGGCAATCCGCTGCTCGAACGCGTGCGTGAGTACGCCGCGAAGGAAGGCGCACCGGTCGTGGCGGTGTGCGCGAAGATCGAAGCCGAGATCGCCGACCTGCCCGACGAGGACAAGGAGATCTTCCTCACCGACATGGGGATGCACGAACCCGGCCTGAACCGGCTGATCCGCGCCGGCTACACCTTGCTGGGCCTGCAGACCTACTTCACCGTTGGCCCCAAGGAAGTGCGCGCGTGGACCATCACCGCCGGCAGCACCGCACCGCAGGCGGCCGGCGTCATCCACACCGATTTCGAGAAGGGCTTCATCCGCGCGCAGACCATCGCCTACGAAGACTTCGTTGCCCACAAGGGCGAACAGGGCGCCAAGGAAGCCGGCAAGATGCGCGCCGAGGGCAAGGAGTACGTCGTGCGCGACGGTGATGTGCTGAATTTCCTCTTCAACGTCTGAGTCCCGCGATGACCGCCTCGATCGCCCAGCTCTTTTTGTACCCGGTCAAGGGATGCCGCGGTATTGAGATCGAACGGGCCACGCTGGCCGCGACCGGGCTCGAGGTCGACGGCATCGGTGACCGCGAATGGGTCGTCGTCGATGCCGAGGGTGAATTCCTGAGCCAGCGCGAACTGCCACAGATGGCGCTGATCGAGACGCGCCTGACGTCGACCGCGCTCCGGCTGAAGGCCCCTGGCATGCTGCAGCTCGAAGTCCCGTTCGCCAGCGAAGGCGATGTCGTCAATGTCACGGTCTGGAACGACACCGTGGCTGCCGTCACACAGGGCGAGGTCGCGGATGCGTGGCTCTCACGCTATCTCGGCCAGCCGTGCCGCCTGATGCGCTTCGATCCCGAGGCGCGGCGGCTGTCGAACGTGCGCTACACCGGTGCGACGGCAGCCCCGTACAAGTTCGCCGATGCCTTCGCGCTGCTGATCGCCTCGACCGCCTCGCTGGCCGACCTCAATGCGCGGCTGGCCAAGCGCGGCGTGGCTCCCGTCGGCATCGAACGCTTCCGGCCGAACATCGTGCTGGAAGGTATCGATGCGTTCGAGGAAGACTACGTCGAGCGGCTTGCGCTGGGCGATGCCGAACTGAGAGTCGTCAAGCCCTGCGTGCGCTGCTCGGTGCCGAACGTCGATCCTGCAACGGGTGATGCCGCGACCGAGCCCGGAGATACGCTAGCTATCTATCGTGACAACGCGCGCGCGGGCGGCATAACGTTCGGCGTCAACGCGATCATCGTGCGCGGCGCCGGTTGCACGCTTGCGAAGGGTGACTCCGCCGGCCTGACGATCGGCTTCGGTTAGGTCGCCGCTGCCCGCTTGTGGCCGTGGTAGGTCCAGGCGCGCCACACGGCTTCGAGCGGTCCCTGGGCATGGCGGGCCAGCCACCAGCGGCTGAAGATGACCTGCAGAGCGAAGACGCCGAGCGCCAGTGCGCTCACCTCGGCATAACTTGCATTGATTCCGAGCGCCAGGCCCCAGCCGGAAAGCAGCGCACCCATCGCCACCGATTGCAGCAGATAGTTGGTGAGCGGCATTCGTCCGGCAGGTGCAAGCCAGTTCACGACGAAATCCGGCGCCCGCTGGAGGAACACCACAGCATAGAAGACCGACAGCGCCGGACCGAAGAACTGCAGCACCAGCACCCAGGCCGGCAGCAAGACGTTCTCCTCGAGCGACGCATGGGTGGCCGCCCACATGCCGTAGGCCAGCGCGGCAGGTAAGCCGATGGCCAGTCCCAGGTTGGCCGCCCGGCTCCACCCCGGGGAGTCGAGTTCCTCGAGCCAGCCGGACCGCTGCGCGAGCACTCCTGTCATCATCAGCGCAATGACACTGGGCAGGGCGAGCAGGTTGGCCTGCACCTGCCATACGAAGAGCCCTGCGCGCAGCGGCCACTGTTCCATGTATCCCAACCGGACACTGGTCTCGAAGTTCAGCCGGGCTTCCTCGATCCACTCGACCGGCGCACCCGACGGCGCACCGATTGACGGCACTATGAGCAGCAGCGTCCAGAGCGCAGCGAAGATCCACCAAGCCAGCGTCGCGCGCGCAATGGAGGCGACTTCGCGGTCTGCGTACAGCAGCAGTACGAAGCCGGCCAGCGCATAGGCATGCGTGATGTCGGCAAAGTAGAGGAACAGGCCGTGACCGATGCCGAATACAAGGAGGAAAACCAGGCGACGGCGATACGCCGCGCGCGGCTCCGCCACCGTGATCTTCAGCTTCTGGTACAGGAGCGAGAAGCCCGCCCCGAACAGCATGCCGAAGAGCGGCATGAACTTGCCCGCGATGAAGGTGGCCGTGATGAAGTGGGCCGCTCGGTCGAGTGCGCCAGCCCCGGCCTCGAGAAAACCGATCGGATTGATCGCGCCGTAGAGGAAGGACTGGATGTTAACCAGCACAATGCCCGCGAGGGCGGCGCCGCGCAGGGCATCGATGCGCGGGTTCCGCGCGGCTTTGCCGTTCAAGGCGGCATCAGTTCTCGGATGAACCTGCGCCGCCCATCTGCTCGATCTTGACCTTGAGCCACTTCTCGACCGACGGGAAGACGAACTTGCTGACGTCGCCGCCGAGCGTGGCGATCTCGCGCACGATCGTGCCCGAGATGAACTGGTACTGGTCCGACGGCGTCAGGAACATTGTCTCGACGTCAGGCAGCAGGTAGCGGTTCATGCCCGCCATCTGGAATTCGTACTCGAAGTCGCTGACCGCGCGCAGGCCGCGCACGATGACACGTGCCTGCTGCTCGCGCACGAAATCCTTCAGCAGGCCGCGAAATCCCGCCACTTCGACGTTCGGGTAGTGCGACAGGACTTCGCGGGCGATGGCGATGCGCTCGTCGAGCACGAAGAACGGCTTCTTCGCCCGGCTGTCCGCCACGCCAACCACCAGCTTGGAAAACAGCCCCGCCGCGCGCCGCACGAGATCCTCGTGGCCACGGGTCAGCGGGTCGAACGTGCCGGGATAGACGGCAATCACCATGGCATTGTCTCCTCAGCGGCCCGCTGTGCGGTCGGCCGGCGATTATTCATGCAGACGGCTGTCGCAGCAAATGAAACGAAACCTGCCCCGCCCGGCCGCTCCGGACGATCTCCAGCCCGGCCTGCCGCGCCTGCTCCGGGGCAAGGACCGTGGGAGCCTCGAGGTACAGCAGTCCCCCTGCCGCCAGCAGCCGGCGCGCCGCGGCCAGCGCCGGACCCTGCAGACCGGCTTCGAAGGGCGGATCGAGGAAGATCACGTCGAACGAACCCGGCGGCAGCACCGCCGCCACCGACAGCCCATCGCCAGGCCGCACCTCGACGGCGGCGGCCGCCAGCCGCTCGCGCGTGGCACGCAGCGACTGCAGCGCCTGCGGATTCGATTCAACGAGCAGCACGGAGCGCGCGCCCCGCGAGGCCAGTTCGAAGCCGAGCGCGCCGGTACCGGCGAAGAGATCGAGACCGCTCAGCGTTGGAACATCGGGCCGCAGGTGCTGAAGCCAGTTGAAAAGCGTCTCGCGCACGCGGTCGGGCGTCGGGCGCAGGCCGGCCACATCGGGCACCGGCAGCGGCGTCCGCTTCCACTGCCCGCCGATGATGCGCACCTGGCGCGGCGCCGTACGCAGGCGATGTTGGGTCGTCATCGGAGCGTGAGATGGCTTTGTTACACTCGGTTGAGACTTCGCGGGAACCTCGTCGCGCTGTCGACCCGCCACTTTCTCCGATCGTTTCTCCCGCATCGTTTGATGATAAGCCCCGCTTCTGCCGACGGCGCCAAGGGCGGATGGCTTGCGCGACTCAAGCGCGGACTCGACAAGACACGCGTCAACATCGTCGGGCTCTTCTCCGGCGGCGTCATCGACGACGCGCTGCTCGAAGACCTCGAAATGGCGCTGATCGGGGCCGACGTCGGCGTGGTGACCGCCGGGAAGTTGATCGAGACGCTGCGCGCCGAGATCAAGCTCAAGGGGTTGAAGACCGCCGATGAGGTGCGCCTGGCCCTGCGCGACGAACTGGCGCGCCAGCTTGCGCCGGCCGAAGGTCGCTTCAACCTTGCGCACGACAAGCCCTATGTCGTCATGGTCTGCGGTGTCAACGGCTCCGGCAAGACGACGTCGATCGGCAAGCTCGCCAAGTGGTTTGCCACTCAGCATCGTTCGGTGCTGCTGGCGGCGGGCGATACCTTCCGCGCGGCGGCGCGCGAGCAACTCGCCGTCTGGGGCGCGCGCAACAATGTCGAAGTCGTCTCGCAGAGCGGCGGCGACCCGGCCGCCGTCGTCTTCGATGCCGTATCGGCCGCGAAGGCGCGCGGCGTCGATGTGCTGATCGCCGACACGGCGGGCCGCCTGCCGACCCAGTCGCATCTGATGGAAGAGTTGAAGCGCGTCAAGCGCGCGCAGGACAAGGCGTTGCCGGGCGCCCCTCACGAGGTGATCCTGATCGTCGACGGTACCAACGGCCAGAACGCGCTGGCACAGGTCCAGGCCTTCGACGCCGCGGTCGGCTTGACCGGGCTGGTTGTGACCAAGCTGGACGGCACCGCCAAGGGCGGCGTGCTGGTGGCCATTGCGGCGTCGCGTGGCCACAAGCCGCTGCCCATTCTGTTCATCGGTATCGGCGAAGGCATCGACGACCTGCAGCCGTTTTCCGCGGCCGAGTTCGCCGACGCCCTGGTCGGTCCCGGGGTGACGCAATGAATCTTGCCGCCGTCGACCTCGGTTCGAACAGTTTCCGTCTCGAAATCGGCCGTGTCGACGGCTCGCACATCGAACGGGAGGGCTACTGGAAGGAAACCGTTCGTCTGGCCGCCGGGCTCGACGAGAGCCACAAGCTCAGCAAGAAGTCGATCGATACCGCCCTCGAGACACTTGCTCGCATGAACGAGCGGCTGCGCGGCATGCCGCCACAGCAGGTCCGTGCGGTCGGCACCCAGACCCTGCGCCTCGCGCGCAACGTCAACGACTTCCTGATCGAGGCGCAAGACACACTCGGCTATCCGATCGAGGTGATCTCCGGCCGCGAGGAGGCCCGGCTCGTGTTCGAAGGCTGCATGCACACGCTGCCGCCTTCGAACCTGCGGCGCCTGGTCGTCGACATCGGCGGCGCCTCGACGGAAGTCATCGCCGGTCGCGGCTTCACCGCGCAGAACGCCGAGTCCTTCAAGGTGGGCTGCGTCAACACCTCGCTGCGATTCTTCAAGGACGGCCGCATCGATCGCGCTTCGCTGAAGAAGGCACAGGTGGCGGCCGCCGCGGAGTTCGAGGAAGCGATCGATACGTTCTCCCGCAGGAACTGGGACGAGGCATTCGGATCCAGCGGGACCGTGGGCGCCGTGTCGGAAATCCTGCGTGCCGAGGGCTGGTCCGATGGCCGCGTCACGGCCGAAGGGCTGCTCAAGCTGCGCCATGCGCTGCTCGAGGCCGGCGAGATCAGGCGTATCAGGCTGGCAGGCATGAAGCCGGACCGGCAGGAAGTGCTTGCGGGCGGCGTCGCGGTGCTGTCGGCGGTCTTTGAAACGTTCGGCCTCGACGAGATGAGGCCGGCGCGCGGCGCGCTTCGCGTGGGCCTGCTCTACGACCTGCTGGGGCGGCGTGAGCAGAAGGACCTGCGGGACGCCACGGTTGAACGCATACTCGAGCGGTTCAGCGTCGATCGGGCCCAGGCAGCGCGCGTGGCTGGAACCGCAAAGAAGTTCTACGAGGAACTGCTGCCCGCGGCGTCAGAAGAAATGAAGAAGCGGCTGGCGTGGGCCTGCCTGCTGCACGAAGTCGGCTTCACGATCTCGCACAGCGACTACCACAAGCACTCGGCGTATCTGGTGCAGCACACCGACCTGGCGGGATTCTCGACCTCGGACCAGGAACGCATCGCTCTGCTGGTACTGGGACAGCGCGGCAACCTCAAGAAGGTGCATGAGGCGCTCGAGGACCGCGAGCGCTCGGCCAAGATCCTGGCGCTTCGGCTCGCAGTCATCCTCAATCACGCGCGGCGCGATGTCGAACTGCCTCGCTGGTCGCTGAAGTTCGGCCGCTCGATCGAGTTCGGCCTCGACGGCGACTGGCTGCTGCGCCACCCCCTGACGCACTATCTCCTGGAAGAAGAAGCGATGCAGTGGGCACGTGTCGGCATCGCCTTCAGCGTCCGGCCGCACTGACGGTTCTGACAGCGCCTACAGCAGATCCGGGCTGATCACCGCGCGCAGGACGGTCTGCTCCTCGCCGTCGCGCTCGCGCGAGCTCAGCCACCAGACGCCCGATTTCTTGACCGCCCATTCGCGGACCTCGCCGGCGAGCAGGAAGCTCGCGACATGCCCCAGCGTCGGCTGATGGCCGACGACGACCACCGGCACTTTCGAACGTGGCCAGTCGGCCGCCAGCAGCACATCGCGCACGCTGGCGCCGGGTGCAACATCCTCGACCGTCCGCAGCTTGCGGTGCGTAACCTCCGCCAGCGCCTTCGCCGTCTGCTGCGCGCGCATTGCCGGACTCACGAGTATCCGCGCGCTGTCGGGCAGTTGCGCGTGCAGCCATTCCGCGACGCGGCGCGCCTGCTTCTCGCCGCGCGGCGTCAGCTTGCGGCCGAGGTCCGGTTCGCCGATCTCCGCTTCCGCGTGGCGCCAGAGGATCAGTTCCATTTCAGTTCGCCGCTCGTTCCGCCAGCAGGCCCAGCAGCCGCTGCTGCGCCGAGATCGCAGTCGCGCCGCCGCGCGGGGGCCGGTAGTCACCGTTCGCCGTGAGCGTCCAGGCGTCGCGCGTGTCTTCGAGGTAAGGCTTCAGGCCTTCGTCGATGACCCGGCGCGCCAGCTTGGGTTCGAGCACGGGCCACGCGACTTCGATGCGCCGGAACAGATTTCGCCCCATCCAGTCCGCGCTCGACAGGTACACCATGGGCTTGCCGTCGTTGCGGAAATAGAAGATGCGGTGATGTTCGAGAAACCGGCCAACGATCGAGCGCACCCGGATCGTCTCCGACAGCCCCTTGACCCCGGGCCGCAATGCGCAGGCGCCGCGCACGATGAGGTCAATCTTCACGCCGGCCTGCGATGCGGCGTAGAGCGCCTGTATCGTCGCCTCGTCCGTCAGGGCGTTCATCTTGGCCACCAGGCGGGCCGGCCTGCCGGCCCGCGCGAGCTTCACTTCGCCTTCGAGGGCGGCAATGAGCCGCCTGTGCAGCGTGAACGGCGCCAGCCAGAGCAGCTTCAGGCGTTCGACCTTCGTGAGGCTCGTCAGATGCATGAACACCTTTTCGACATCGGCGCAGAGATCCGTGTTCGCGGTCAGCATGCCAAAGTCGGTATAAAGCTTGGTCGTGGTCGGATGGTAGTTCCCGGTACCCAGGTGGGCGTAGGGCACCAGTCGCGACCGGCCGCGTGACTCTTCCCTGCGCAGCACCAGCGTCATCTTGCCGTGGATCTTGAGGCCGACGACGCCATAGACAACCTGCGCACCGACAGCCTCGAGCCGTTCGGCCAGGTTGATGTTGACCTCTTCGTCGAAGCGCGCCTTCAGCTCGACGATGACGGTCACCTCCTTGCCGCGCCGAGCCGCCTCCTCGAGGATGTCGACCAGGATTGAACTGATGCCGGTGCGGTACAGCGTCATGCGGATCGCGACGACCTTGGCGTCGGTCGCGGCCTGGCGCAGGAACTCGATGACCGGCTCGAAGCTCTCGTACGGGTGATGCAGCAGGATGTCGTTGCGCCGGATCGCCTCGAAGATGTCGGCACCGGCCGCCAGCTTGGCGGGCCATGCCGGCTCAAAGGTCGTCCAGCGCAGCTGCGGTGTGGTCAGGTGATCCACGAGCTGGTTGAGCCGCACCAGATTGACCGGGCCGTCGACGCGGAAGACCGCCTGCTCCGGCAGCTGGAACTGTTCCTGCAGCAGAGCCTGCAGATGCGGCGGACAGGTCGCAAGCACTTCCAGTCGAACCGCATTGCCAAAGTGACGCTGCGTGAGTTCCATGCGCAGCGCCTGCCGCAGGTTGTGGACCTCGCGCTCATCGACACTGAGGTCGGAGTCGCGGGTAACGCGGAACTGGGAGAAGCCCCCGAGCTCGCGGCCCGGGAAGACATCCTGCAGGTGCGCACGGATCACCGATGAGAGCATCACGAACGCCTGCTTGCCCGGAACCAGGCCCGGCGGCAGCGGGATCACGCGCGGCAGCACGCGCGGCACCTTGAGGATCGCGATCGTCGACGGACGCCCGAATGCGTCCTTCCCGCCGAGCTGAAGGATGAAGTTGAGCGATTTGTTCAGCACCTGCGGGAAGGGATGCGAAGGGTCGAGCCCGATCGGTGACAGCAGGGGCTTCACTTCGCGCATGAAGTATTCGCGCACCCAGGCCCGTTGCGCATCGTTGCGCTGGGCATGGTTGAGCACGACGATGTCGCGCCGTTCGAGTGCCGGTCCGATCGTCTGGTTGAACAGCGCGTACTGCTGCTGCACCAGCGAGTGGGCCCGCTGCATGATCTCGGCATAGGCCGCGGCCTGCGGCGACGTGCCGCGCGACTCGCGGATTTCCTCGCTCAGGTCGGAGATGCGAACCTCGAAGAACTCGTCGAGGTTGGAAGAGACGATGCAGACATAGCGCAGGCGCTCCGCCAACGGGACAGTCGCCCGGGTCGCCATGGCCAGCACGCGTTCGTTGAACGCGAGCATAGACAGCTCCCGATTCAGGTAGAGCTCGGGGCTGGTCTGCAATTCGAGCTTTCGAGGAGGCGACTTGCGCTTGTTGCGGCGGACCATAGTGAGTTCGTGTGACGCGCCGATGACAACCGTACAATCAAGACGATCGGCGCAACGACCTGATTCAATTCATTCTAGGCGTTGACCCATCGCTCGCTGCTCCGCCGTATGGATGCCTACTCGAACCCCGACCTGCCACCGTTGATCGTCTTTGATCGGGTCGACAAGCGATATGGCAGCCGCAGCGTGCTTGCGCAGCTCAGCTTCTCGGTTGCGCGCAATCAGTTCGTATTGCTGTCCGGACCTTCGGGCGCGGGCAAGTCGACGGTCCTCAGGCTGATCGCCGCGCTGGAACAGCCAACCTCCGGTTCGATCACCATCGCCGGCGAACCCCTCGGACGCCTGAAGCCGCACATGTTGCCGCTGCTGCGGCGGTCGATGGGTATCGTGCTGCAGCATCTCATGCTGCTCGACGACCGAAGCGTCCTGCAGAACATCGCGCTGCCCTGCGCCGCGGCCGGCATCGCCTGGCGCGAGGCACTGGCGCGCGCGGCCACAGCTCTGCAGCGCGTCGGCCTCGACGAAGCCGCGGGGCGCGCCTTTCCACGCGAACTGTCGGGCGGGGAGCAGCAACGCGCGGCACTCGCACGGGCGCTGGTCAATCATCCCGCGCTGCTGCTCGTCGACGAGCCGACGGCGCACCTCGATCCGCTGGCCGCCGCGCACGTCATCCACCTGCTCGAGCAATTCGTCATCGCCGGCGTGACCGTCATCATGGCCTCGCACGGCGAGAGCGTGGCGATGCCATCACGTGCGCGCGTCATCGCGCTCGAATCCGCACAGGTCGCCGCGTGAGTGCCGTCGCAACGCGGTGGTTTGCCCTGAAGCGGGCGATGGCATTGATCCAGGGTCAGCCGGGAAGCTTCCTCCTGAATGTCACCCTGGCCGGGACGGCGCTGGCGGTGCCGCTTTTCCTGGCGATCCTCGCGTACGCACTGGCACCATGGACCGCCCGCATCGAGGCGGGTCCCGAGCTGAACGTCTTCGTTGCCCTGGGAACCTCGACCAGCGACCTGGAGCAGGCGCGCTTGAAGCTGGCTGCCATCGATGGGGTCACGGGAGTGCGCCTGATCGGACGGGACCAGGCCTACGCGGATCTGAGCCGCCGCTCCGGACTCGCGTCAGGTGCGGCACCGCGCTCGAATCCGCTGCCCGACGTGCTGGTGGCGCGCTTTGCGGCGAAGGTCGGACCCGACGTGGTCGAGCGTGCGGCGGCGTCGGTCCGTGACTGGACCGGCGTCGACTCCGTCCGGCTGGACATCGAGTGGTTCCGCCGCGCCAGCGCACTCGCGCGAGCGGCAGGGCTCGTCCTCCTCGTAGTCGCCGGCCTGACGCTGGCGCTGATCGCCCTCGTGCTGGTGGCCGCCGTGCGATTGCAGGCGGAGTCGCGCCGCGATGAAACCGCGGTTCTCCATCTCGCCGGCGCCCGAAGCTCGTTCATTGTCCGTCCCTATGCCTACGCGGGCGCGCTCACCCTGGGCCTGGGCGCCGCCCTCGGACTTGCCATCGCGGTCGGTGGCGCGCTCATTGTCGAGCCTCGCATCACAGCGCTCGCGGCCGCCTTCGGGCAGGACTTCCGCCTCACCATGCCACCGGCATGGCTGGCCGCAGCGATCATTCCCGCCGCCGTCGTGCTTGGGCTCGCGGTGGCCGGTATCGGCGCCCGGGCAGCGGTTTCCGGGTCCTCACTGACAAAGTGAGCGTACGCTCACACCTCTGCAGCACATTGCTGGCTGGTTACCTGAACGAATCGCTCAGGATTGAACTTTCTCCCGAGTCGCCCTTCTAAATCGTTAGCACTCGGCGCATGAGAGTGCTACATTTAAATCAAAGGGGGTAAGTTCAGTGACAAAGACCCGTTCGAGTGCTGCAGTCGCCAACGCCTTGATTCCGGCTGCGTCGCATGCCTTGGTATTGCACCCGGGCAGTGTCGGCAGCATCGATGCCTACATCCAGGCGGTCAATCGCGTCCCGCTGCTGACGGCGGACGAGGAAGTTTCGCTGGCGCGCGAATTCCGCGACCGCGACGACCTCGACGCCGCGGGCCGGCTGGTGATGTCGCACCTGCGGCTGGTGGTTGCCGTCGCCCGCAATTATCTTGGCTACGGACTGCCGCACGCCGACCTGATCCAGGAAGGCAACATCGGGCTGATGAAGGCCGTGAAGCGCTTTGATCCCGAGCGCGGGGTACGGCTGGTGTCCTTCGCGCTGCACTGGATCAAGGCCGAGATCCACGAATACATCCTGCGCAACTGGCGGCTGGTGAAGGTTGCGACCACCAAGGCCCAGCGCAAGCTGTTCTTCAACCTGCGCAGCATGAAGCAGGGCCTGGGCACGATGTCGCCGGACGAGATCGAAGGCGTCGCGCGCGAACTCAACGTCAAGCCCGAGGAAGTCTCCGAAATGGAGACCCGCCTGTCCGGCGGCGACATCGCCCTGGAGGGCCGTATCGAGGACGGGGAGGAAGAATTCGCCCCGATCGCCTACCTGGCCGACGAGGACTCGGAACCGACCGAAGTCCTGCAACGCCGGCAGCACGACATGCTGCAGTCTGATGGGGTGCGTCAGGCCATCGAGCGGCTCGACGCGCGCAGCCGCCGCATCATCGAGGCCCGCTGGCTCAACGAGGATGCCGACGGTCGGGTGGGAACGGCCACTCTGCACGAACTCGCCGAGGAATTCGGAGTTTCGGCGGAACGAATCCGCCAGATCGAGGCCAAAGCCTTACTGAAGTTGCGCGCGGAACTCGCGGCCTTCGTGTAAGCGCAGGCACGCGGCGTACCGCCTGCAACTGCTGTAGCAGTATCCGCCTCCGCTCCTCCCCCCTCTCCTCCGACGAGGCGGATCATGGCCCCAGCCCAGCTGGGGCCTTTTTTTGGCCTGCCGCCGGATAATTGACCGATGCAATTGCTGGCCTTAGATGCGCCGCCACTGCTGGCGGGCTCGGGGACGTCACTGCGCTGCCTGGCGCGCCGCGTCGCGACTGCCCTCGCAACGCCTTTGCCCGACCTGGTAGCGCGCGCCCGCTCGATCAGCGGCCCGGAGCCCGTCGTCGGCCGGGTGCAGTCGGGCGGCGCCTGGCACGACAGTGACGTGCACGGAGCGCTGGTGAAGGCGCTGGATCCCCTGCCGGGGCGCGCACTGCGTCCGGCGTTCGAGTGGTACCAGTGCCGAGGTGCCTTCTTCCACACCGACGCGCACTACGCCGATGTGCTGTTCGGCGTCTGGTACATCGACGGGCCGCCGGTCGACCTCGTGTTTGCGCGCACCTCGCTGCGAGTTGCCGCGCGACCCGGCACGATTGTCGTGTTCGATCCGTTCGAGGTTCACGGCGTGCTGTTGCCCGGCGCCACGGAGTACCGTGCCGACGATTACGCCAGCAGCAGTGCCAGCGTGTTCGTCGGCTTCGAACTGGAACTGGACGATGCGGTGCGAGCTGCCTTCGACCTCGTTGAGCCCACCGCTGCCGCAAGGCTGGTCTCCAGCAGTACGCGGGTCATGCCGACCACCGGCGCCTTCGAATCGCCGCCCGACTAGAGCAGCTTCCTCAGGTCGCTGACGATCTCGTCGACGCTCGCCCCGTGGCGGATGAAGAGGCGCACGCGGCCGTCCTTGTCGATGACGTAGCTGCCCGCCGTGTGGTCCATCGTGTAGGACGTGGCGGTTTTTCCCGGCACCTTCTGGTAGAAGATCTTGAATTCCTTGGCCGTCGCGGCGATTTGCTCGGGCGTGCCGTAAAGTGCCACGAAGCTCGGATCGAAGCCCGGTACGTACTGCGTCAGCACGGCCGGCGTGTCGCGTTCCGGATCGATCGTCACGAAGATCACCTGCAGCCGCTCGGCATCGGCACCCAGCCGCTTCCTGACCTCGGCAAGGTCGGAGAGCGTCGTCGGACAGACGTCGGGGCACTGCGTAAACCCGAAGAAGATCACGACCACCTTGCCGCGATAGTCCGCCAACTTCCGAGGGCCCCCGCCGGCGGACTCGAGCGCGAAGTCGCGCGCGTACTCTGCGCCGGTGATGTCCACTGCCTTGAAGGCGGGCGGCGAGCACGCCACCACCAGGAGAGCCAGCACCGCTGCTGCCACGTTGCGCAGGAAGGGATGGCGGCGAAGGATGAGCACGGTTTCGGCGCCGAATGCGGTCAGACGTAGTGATCGGCCAGCAGCGCGGCGAACAGCGCGGCCAGATAGACGATCGAGTAATTGAAGGTCGCCCGGGCCACTGCGGGATTCGGCGCCCGAAAGAGGCGCCAGGCGTAGACGACGAAGACGGCCCCGAGGGCCAGCGCCGCTATGAGGTAGAGCGCACCCGCCATCTGCACCGCATAGGGCAGGACCGTGGTCGCCACCAGCCCGATCGTGTACAGGAGGATGTGGAGCCTTGTCAGCGGTTCGCCGTGCGTCACCGGCAGCATCGGCCAGCCGGCCTTGCGATAGTCCTCGATGCGATACAGCGCGAGCGCCCAGAAGTGCGGCGGAGTCCACACGAAAATGATCAGTGCGAGCAGCCATGCTTCGGCCGGCGCGCTGTTGGTCACCGCGGCCCAGCCCAGCACGGGCGGCATCGCTCCACTCATGCCGCCGATGACAATATTCTGCGGCGTGTACGGCTTGAGCAGGACCGTGTACACGACGGCGTAGCCAACGAACGTCGCAAAGGTCAGCCACATCGTCAGCGGGTTCACCTGCGTGTAGAGCACCCACATGCCGGCACCGCCAATCAGGCCCGAGAACGCAATGGCCTGGACCGGTGTCAGGTCGCCCCGCGGCAGCGGCCGCATGCGGGTGCGCGCCATCTTCGCGTCGACGTGCTGCTCGATGAGCGAGTTGACCGCGAAGGCCGCGCCGGCCAGCAGCCAGATCCCAAGGGTTGCCACCGCCACGGCACCCAGGGATGGCAGTTCCGGCGTTGCGAGGAACATGCCGATGACTGCGCAGAAGATCGCGAGTTGCGTCACGCGCGGCTTCGTCAACGCCCAGTACTGGGCCAGAAGATGGCCCAGCGATCGCTGAGGAGCAGATAACTCGCGCATCGGGGTGGGAAGCTCTCGCGGGGAAACGGCTGATTTTACCGGCTACGGGCGCCGGCCGCTCTGAAGTTGACGACGACCAGCAAGGCCACCAGCAGCGCCGCCCCGCCGCTGTGCAAGACCGCCGCCACCAAGGGCCAGTTGAGTATCACGTTGGACAGCCCGGTCGCCAGCTGCAGTACCAGCACGGCCAGCAGCCAGCGCACAGTGCGGTCAAGCCCGGCAACCCGCCAGGCGCTCCAGACCAGAGCGCCAAGCGTCGCCGTCGCCACGAGCGCAAAGGCACGATGCACCCAGTGGATCGTGACCAGGGCCTGGAACGGAATGATCTCACCTTCCCCGGTCTTGCCGAGGTCGCGCCACAGAGTGAAGGCATGCTCGAAGTCGAGCGGCGGCACCCACGCGCCCTGGCAGAGCGGGAAGTCGGTGCATGCGAGCACCGCATAGTTCGTGCTGACCCAGCCTCCGAGCGCGATCTGCAGCAAGGTGACGCACAGCACCACCGCGGCGAGCGGCCGCAGTCGATGCGCCGCCGGCGCGACCGGCAGGCGGGGACTCTCACGCAGTGCAAGCCACACCAGCAGCGCCAGCAGGCCGATGCCACCGAGCAGATGCACGGTCACGATCATGGGCTGCAGCTTCTGCGTCACCGTCAATGCGCCGAAAGCACCCTGCAGACAGACCCACACCAGCGTTGCCGTCGCCAGCCACGGCGAGGGTGCCGCGGCCGACGTGCGCAAACGGCGCCACGCCTGCACCGTGAGGATGATGATCAGCAGGCCAACGCCCATCGCGAAGTAACGATGCAGCATCTCGATCCAGGCCTTGGTCATCGTCACCGGCCCTGACGGCTGGGCGGACTCGGCCGCCCGTATCGATTCACCCGCGGTCAGCGGATTCGAGTGTCCGTAGCAACCCGGCCAGTCCGGGCACCCGAGGCCCGAATCGGTCAGGCGCGTGAACGCGCCGAACATGATCAGGTCGAGTGTGAGGAACGCGGTGACCCAGGCGAGCTTGCGATACTTCTGCGGATCCCGCGACAGCGCGATATACGCGAGAGGCACGGCCGCAACCGCGACGCCTTTCACCGCGAGCCAGAAGAGCGCCTCGGGCTCCATCAGTCCTTGCGCTCGACGCGCACCCAGTGGCTGGATGCCGTCAGCAGGCGCGCCAGGTCCTTCTTCACCTTCTGCGGCTCGGGATCCCGCGGCCAGCGCAGCATCAGGTTACCCATCGGGTCGACCAGCCAAACGACGCCGTCCGACGCATCCGCCCCGTCCAGCCGCAGGAACTCGCGCACCGCACCGGCCGGAGCGCGCACGATATGCGTTCCCCCGTAGTCACGCAGGGCGAGCGTGGACAGCGGCGCATCGTCAGTGACCAGCCAGACCCGCTCGACGCGCTGCTGCTCCTTGCCGGTCATCAGTCGCTGCTGCCTCATCTGCAGCAGCGCCGATTGGCAGGGTTCGGTGCAGTCGGCCGGGCTTGCGCTGACCATGACCCACTTGCCGGCCAGCGAACGGAAGGAGAATTCCTTGCCATCGAGCCCCGTCATGCGCATCGTGGCGGGAACCGGTCGCGGCGGAACGATCAGCGTGCCGTAGTTCGTCCGCCCGCTGGGTGGAGCCACGTAGTAGGCGAAGTACGAGGCGAGGACCGGAGCAATGCAGACCGCGAGCACGGCGTAGAGCACACGGTAGCGCTTCCAGTGCGAGGCGGGCGGCGCCGCCCGGGTGGCAGAAGGATCGTTCATCGTCGAGTGCCGCGCAGAGCCTGCGCGCCAAAGAAGATCGTCAGGCATCCGCTCAACGCTGCCAGGCCATACCACTGGAGCGCATAGCCGCGATGCTTCTCAACCCCGCTCGCGGGCCGGACCCAGACGCGCTGCAGGTCGTCGGCGGAAGAACTCGTCTGCTGGACGACGAAACGCGCGACCTCGATTCCCGTGGTCCGTTCGTAGTCGCCGGGCTCGAGATTCGGCCAGATGCCCGGCACGCGCAATGACGGCGGGGCAGCGAGTTCCAGCAATCGCGGCACCCGCGCGACGGCCAGTCCTTCGATCTCGACGCTGCCGGCAGGACTCTCGACACCGGGCATCCGTGCTGGATCGCGCGCGTCGCGCGCGATCCAGCCGCGGTTGACGAGTACGCTCGATCCGTCCGGCAACCGCAGCGGCATCACGACCTGGAATCCCGCGACTCCGTTGAGCGAACGGTTGTCGACGAAGACGGACCGCTCGGGCAAGAACTCCCCCTGCATCCGTACCCGCCGCGGCAGTTGCGCGACCACCTGCGCAAGGTCGGCTCGGGAGGTCACGAGCACCGGCGTCATCGCCTCGGCCGCATCCAGCCGTGCCTGTAGGCCCGCTTTCTCGTCGCCGCGCCGCGTCTGCCAGGATCCCAGCGCAATTCCGAGTGACGTGACCGCAACGCCGACAAGGATCGCACCCAGCACGCGCAGGGAGGAACGCCGATCCATCATCGGCCCCGGTGGGATAATTGGCGGTTCGCGCTCCACGCAATCATGCGCATCATCATCGTCATCGCCTTCATCGGCATCCTCGTCGCGCTCGGCTCCGCGCTCGTATTCCTGGTGCGGGACCGTGGCTCCACCAACCGGACCGTCAACGCACTGACCGTGCGCATCAGCCTGTCCGTCGCGCTCTTCCTGTTCATCCTGTTCAGCTATTGGATGGGCTGGATCGAGCCGCGTTCCTACTAGACCGGCCGGCGGCACAAAGAAATGCGGCGCCCGCAGGCGCCGCCATCTCCGGGCAGTCGTCGCCCCGGCTACAGCCAGTAGACGACGATATAAAGACCGATCCAGACCACGTCGACGAAGTGCCAGTACCACGCGGCCCCTTCGAACGCGAAGTGGTGATCGGGCCTGAAGTGCCCGCGGATCAGCCGCGCCAGCACCACGCTCAGCATCACGGCGCCGACGAAGACATGGAAGCCGTGAAAACCGGTGAGCATGAAGAACGTCGACCCGAAGATGCCCGATGACAGTTTCAGGTTGAGATCGGAATAGGCGTGCCCGTACTCGTACATCTGGACGCCGAGGAACGTGACGCCGAGCAGCACCGTCAGGGCCAGCCAGCGGATCGCCGCGCTCCGGTGGTTGGCCCGCAGTGCGTGATGGGAGAACGTCAGCGTGACACCCGAAGTGAGCAGCAGTGCCGTGTTGATCGTCGGCAGCCAGAACGGGCCGATCGTGGTGAACGCGTCGACGACACCGGCAGGGCCGGCGTGCGGCCAGGCCGGGTTGAAGTCGGGCCATAGCAGCTTATGGTCGAAGTCACCCAGCATCGGAGCCGTGATCACGCGGGCGTAGAACAGTGCGCCGAAGAACGAGGCGAAGAACATCACCTCGGAGAAGATGAACCAGCCCATCCCCCAGCGGAACGAGGCGTCGACCTTGCGGTTGTAGGCGCCGTGCTCGGACTCGCTCGCCACCGCCGAGAACCAGCCGAACATCATATAGACCAGCGTGGCCAAGCCGATTGCCAGCGGAATATAGCCGGTCGTGTTGTGGTTGACCACCAGCCCCGCGCCGATGCCCGTGAACGCCATGGCAATCATGCCGACCATCGGCCACTGCGCCGGCGCCGGTACGTAATAGTCCGGAGCCGCTCCCCCGTGCGTATTGGCCATTTGCTCCTGCTCCCTCTCTGAGTCTGTCGCTAGCTCACTACCATTCGAACCACCAGCACCAGCGTCAGCACGAACAGCGCCGCCGCCCCGATACCGGCAATGATCACGTAGACCGGATTCAGCCGGACCGAATCCTTCTCGTACTCTGACCGCCGCCGCACGCCGAAGAACGACCAGAGGACCGCCCGCATCGTGGGCAGGAAACCCGCGCTGCCCGCGGCGGGCTTCGGTATCGCGATGTCGTCACCTGGTCTCATGCGTCAGCTGCTCGGCGTCACGGCGCGCCCGGACTGCGGCCTCGCAACGGCGCCCGCCACTTCGAAGAACGTATACGACAGCGTGATGGTGTGCACGTCGCGCGGCAGGTCCGGGTCGATGAAGAACACGACCGGGAACTGTCGCGTCTCGCCGGCGGCGAGCGTCTGCTGCTGGAAGCAGAAGCACTCCAGTTTCTGAAAGTGCTGTGCTGACTGCAGCGGCGCGTAGCTGGGAATCGCCTGCCCCGCCATCGTGCGCGGCTGCAGGTTCACCAGGTCGTAGGTGACGTGGACAAGTTCGCCGGGATGCACCTGGAGGTGATTCACGTGAGGCTTGAAGCGCCATGCGCCCTGTGTGTTGGCGTCGAATTCCACGGTGATCGTGCGCGAGAGGTCAACCTGCGTGTTGCGCGCCGCACGCGCGGCATTCTCATCGCGCGCGGTCACGATGTTGATGCCGGTGACTTCGCAGATCTTGCGGTACAGCGGGATCAGCGCCCAGCCGAAGCCGAACATCAGCACGCTGATGATGACGAGCTTGCGCAGGATCGTCCGGTTGTCGTGGCCGACGTCGGACACCGAATCATGGTCGCTCATCGCGCGGCCCCCTTCAGCTGCCCAACATCCAGCGGCGCGCGATGACGCCGGCGAAGAACACCAGAACGACCGTCGCCAGTACCCAGGCGGTGCGACGGTTCTGGCGCCGCTCTTCGGTGTTCTGTTCCATCACGATCGATCGCTTCCCGCGGCTACTTGACGACGGGCGGCGTCTCGAACGTGTGGAACGGCGCCGGTGACGGCACCGTCCACTCGAGACCGCCATCCTCGGCACCCCACGGGTTCGCCGCAGCCTTCGGCCCGCCCTTGATGCACTTGACGACGATGTACAGGAACAGCAGTTGCGTAAAGCCGAAGCCGAACGCACCGATCGACGCCATCAGGTTGAAGTCGGCGAACTGCAGCGGGTAGTCCGCATAGCGGCGCGGCATGCCGGCGAGCCCGAGGAAGTGCATCGGGAAGAAGGTGATGTTGAAGAAGATCATCGACAGCCAGAAGTGCCACTTGCCGAGCGTCTCGTCATACATGTGGCCGGTCCACTTCGGCAGCCAGTAGTACGTACCGGCGAAGAGTGCGAAGAGCGATCCGGCAACCAGCACGTAGTGGAAGTGCGCCACCACGTAGTACGAGTCCTGCAGCTGGATGTCGATCGGCGCCATCGCCAGGATCAACCCCGTGAAACCGCCCATCGTGAACACGAAGATGAAGCCGACCGCGAACAGCATCGGCGTCTCGAAGGTCATCGAGCCCTTGTACATCGTCGCGACCCAGTTGAAGACCTTCACGCCGGTGGGAATGGCGATCAGCATCGTCGCGTACATGAAGAAGAGCTGGCCGGTGACCGGCATGCCGGTCGTGAACATGTGGTGCGCCCAGACGATGAACGACAGGATCGCGATCGAGGCCGTCGCGTACACCATCGACGCATAACCGAACAGCGGTTTGCGGGCGAACACCGGGATGATCTGGCTGACGATGCCGAACGCCGGCAGGATCATGATGTAGACCTCGGGGTGCCCGAAGAACCAGAAGATGTGCTGGTACATCACCGGGTCACCGCCGCCGGCGGCATTGAAGAAGCTGGTGCCGAAGTGGCGGTCCGTCAGGGTCATCGTGATGGCGCCGGCCAGTACCGGCATCACCGCAATCAGCAGGTAGGCGGTGATCAGCCACGTCCAGACGAACATCGGCATCTTCATCAGCGTCATGCCGGGCGCGCGCATGTTCAGGATCGTCGTGATGATGTTGATCGAGCCCATGATCGACGACGCGCCGAGGATATGCAGCGCGAAGATCGCGAGGTCCATTCCGGGACCCATCTGCACGGTCAGCGGCGCGTAGAGCGTCCAGCCGGCGGCAGTGGCCCCGCCGGGCACGAAGAACGAAATGACGATCAGCAGCGCCGCGGGCGGCAGCAGCCAGAAGCTGAAGTTGTTCATGCGCGCGAACGCCATGTCCGGTGCGCCGACCTGCAGCGGAATCATCCAGTTCGCGAAGCCGACGAAGGCCGGCATGATCGCGCCAAACACCATGATGACGCCGTGCATCGTCGTCAGCTGGTTGAAGAATTCCGGCTTCCAGAACTGCAGGCCCGGCTGGAAGAGTTCCATGCGGATGCCGAGGGCCAGCACGCCGCCGAAGAGGAACATCGCGAAGCTGAACCAAAGGTACATCGTGCCGATGTCCTTGTGGTTGGTGGCGAACAGCCACCGGCGCCAGCCGTGCGGGTGGTCGTGGGCGTGATCGTGTCCGGCGTGACCGGTCGGGGTGTGAACGACTGCGCTCATCGGTGCTCCTGGTCCTGTTCTCTGTGCAGCTGACTACGACTACTTCCGTGCCGACTTGAATTCAGCCGGCTGTACTGCGCCCGCGCTGTTGCCCCACGAGTTCTTCGTGTAGGTCGCTACGGCGGCAAGCTCGATGTCCGAAAGGCCCTTCCACGAGGGCATTGCGTTCTTGCCATTCAGAAGCATGGCGATCTGGTCCGCTTTGCTGACAACGACCTTGCTGCCGGCCAGTGCCGGGAACGCACCTTGCACGCCCTGCCCGTTCGCCTGGTGGCACGCCTGGCAGTTGGCCTGGTAGACCTTCTCGCCGCGGGCCATCAGTTCCGCCTGCGTCCAGGTCTTGTTCGGATCGTCGGCGAGCGCCGCCATCTGCTGCTTCTTGTCACTGACCCACTTCGCGTAGTCCTCGGCCGAGACGACCTGCACGACGATCGGCATGAACGCATGGTCCTTGCCGCACAGCTCCGCGCACTGGCCGCGGAAGGTACCGATCTGCTCGGCACGGAACCAGGTGTCGCGCGCAAAGCCGGGAATCGCGTCCTGCTTGACGGCGAATGCGGGCACCCACCAGGCATGGATCACGTCGCTCGCCGTCGTGATGATCCGGACCTTCTTGTTGACCGGCACGACGAGCGGGTTGTCCACTTCGAGCAGATACGTGCTGGTCTTCGGCTCGCGGCCCTCGATCTGCGCCGTCGGCGTGGCCAGCTGCGACAGGAACGCGATGCCCTCGCCCTCGCCCCGCAGGTAGTCGTAGCCCCACTTCCACTGGTAGCCCGTGACCTTGATCGTCAGATCGGAATTGCTGGTGTCCTTCATCGCGATGACGGTCTTGGTGGCGGGCAGCGCCATCACGATGACGATGATGAAGGGAATCACGGTCCAGATGATCTCGACCGTCGTGTTCTCGTGCCAATTGGCCGCGACGGCACCCTTCGACTTGCGATGCTTCCAGATGGAATAGAACATGACGCTGAACACAGCGACGAAGATCGCCGTGCAGATGATCAGCATCAGGTTATGGAGGCTGTAGACCTCCTCGGCGATCGGCGTCTTGGGCGGCGCAAGGTTGAACCGGCTCTGGATCGCCACGGCGCTGCTGGCCGCACCCCACATCGCGGCTGCGAGCGCAGCGCGAACCATCGAGACTTTCGACACCATCGTTGTAGCCATCCGTCCGCTATCGGCTCATTACTACTGGACCACCCAGGCGCCCCGTCGAACGAGTCCGCCGAGGGCCCCCCTTAATTCGCGCCCGAGTGCCGAACGCCTTTCGGCACCCAGACACTGCCCCACTTCCACGCGTTGGCCCTTGCATGCAAGGGCCAACCGGACCTGCCTGCCCTGGCCTGCACCGCGCTCCTCCAACTCGACCCGAACCCAGGCTGCGTCGAAGCTGAATTCCCGTTTGTGGCCACCATCCTGCTGCTCGACCCTCAGGACCCCGCCACGGACATCGATTCGCTCGTAGTCCGCAGCATGGCGTCCGTAACAGAAGAATGCCGCCGCAACGGCCACGACCTCGAGGCCAACAAACGGAAGCACCATCCAGAGCCCTTCCGCCGCAAAGGCCGCGCCGAAAGCAAACGACACCGCCACCAGCGATACAAACACGCCTGCCAGCTGGCGCGGGCTGGCCGAACAGTTCCTCTTTATTAACCAGGTCCTGGGCTCGGCCACGTCTCCCATGCGTCCCCCTCAGCCGAGCCAGCGCGAAAGGGGCGGATTATATGCAAAGCGCGGACCGCAATGCGGCACTGGCGTTGACCAGCCGGCCGCGGGCCCGTCGAGGCGCCCTGGCCGGCACGGCTCGCCCTGCCGGCAAAGCCCGAAAGCCGCGCCGGGCACCGCCCCGCAGACGGCGCCCGTTCAAGCTGGTGGCCCGCTATTCCGCGGGAATCCGCAGGTTTTGCCCCGGATAGATCTTGTCCGGATGCGACAGCATCGGCTTGTTCGCCTCGAAGATCTTCATGTAGGCATTGGCGTTGCCGTAGAACTCCTTGGCGATCTTCGAAAGCGTGTCACCCTTGACGACGGTGTAGAACTTGGCCTCGGGCTGCGACAGGTCGACCGTCATCATGTCCTCGACGCCGGCGACGCCGTGCACGTTGCCGGCGGCCAGAATCACCTTTTCCTTGGTCGCCTGGTCCTTGGCCACCCCGAACACCTTCGCGATGGAGGTGGCGCCATCGAAGGTCACTGTCAACGCTGTCACGGTCAGGCCCAGCGTATTGATGTAGTTCTCAATGGCGGTGGCCGCCTCGCGGTTCGCCTCGGCCAGCACTGCAGGGTCGGCCTTCGCCGGTGCCGCTTGCACCTCCTGGACTTTCTTGCCAAACAGCTTTTCGCCGGCTTCTTTGAAGAACGAGATCAGGCTCATGTCTGCTCCTTGTGTGGGTCTGCGGAATCCTGTGCCCGGCCGTGCCAAGCTACGTGCACACTTTACTGCTTTCCGCGGGGCAGGCCCTGACGCAGGGACTCGAGAGAGACCGTGCTCACGCCGACCGTGCGCGGCGCGGGCTTCCAGGCGTGCCCGTAAGCAACCTCGAAAGTGAGCGGGATGCGCCCGGCGCTGTCGCGGCGCGCGTCCAGCGCCTCCATCAGCAGGCGCGCCCGTCGACCGGAAGGCAGCCCGGGCCAGCGATCGTCCAGCGGACTCGCGCCGAGCGCCCGCACTTCCTCGCACAGCTCGCGCGGACTGCGGTAGGTGAGTGTGATGGACTCGACATCCATGACCGGCGTGGCGAAGCCGCTCGCCACCAGCATGTCGCCGAAGTCGTGCATGTCGACGAACGGCATCGGACGGGCCTGAGGGAGCGTCTCGGCGATAGCCGATCGCAACTCCTTCAGGGTGTCGGGGCCAAAGCAGCTGAACATCAGGAGGCCACCGACACTCAGGACCCGCTTCCATTCAGGAAAGACCACGTGCGGGGTCGGGTGCCAGTGCAGCATCAGGTTCGAGAACACAAGGTCCGCCGACCCGTCGGCGAACGGCAGGCGGGCCGCATCGGCCAGCACCCAGCGCGGGGCCCGGCGCCACCAGCGGGCAAGGCCCAGTGCGCGCAGCTGCTCGTCACGGCCCGAGCGCATCATCGCCGCGGAGAGTTCCACGCCGACCCAGTCGGCGTCCGGGTAACGTGCCAGCAGCTCGCTGCGGGACCGTCCCATCCCGCAGCCGACGTCCAGCAGGCGGGCCGGAGCCAGGCGGATGTACTCGAGGCGACTGATCAGGCGATGTCCGACTTCGCGCAACAGGAGGTCGTGCGAGGCCATGCGGCTGGCGCAGCGGTCGAACTGGCGCGCGACGGTGACAACCCGCGCCGCCATGCGCGGCGGCGCAACGATGCCGGGCGAGATATCCGAGGTGCCAGGGCCGAGCGGCATGATGTCGGGCAGTATAGGGACGCTGGAGAGCCGTGCCGGCCTGCGCGCGGCCTGCGGACATTCACTTCTTACCGTCACCAATGTCGACAGATACACACCGACCGCGCTGGCTGACTCCACGTTGCGTGGTGTGCGCAATCGAGCCCGGAACTCCGCTGTGCGCCGGCTGCGAGGCGGACTTCTTCCCGCCGCTGGCGCTTCGTTGCCCGCGCTGTGCTGTTCGGCTGCAAAGTGCTGCCACGCTGTGCGGCCACTGCATCGCTCGGCCGCCCGCTTTCGACGCAACTCGGGCACTGGCGGACTATGTTGCTCCCGTCTCCGGCATGGTAGGCGCACTCAACTTTGCGGCACGGCTGGACCTCGCCGATGTCTTTGCCCGTTTGCTCGCGGCATGCGAGCCGCTCCCGCGGGAAGCCGACCTCGTCATCGCCGTGCCGCTGTCACACGAACGCGAAAGCGAACGCGGATTCAACCAGTCGCGCGAGATCGCACGCCGCTTTGCCCGCCTTGTCGACCTTCCGCTGCGTGACGGGATCCTCTTGCGAACCTTGCACGCGGCGCCACAGCAGTCGCTGGCGCGCGATGCGCGGCAGCGCAATGTCCGCGGTGCGTTCGCACTCGCCGGCGATGTGCGGGGCCAGCGCGTTGCGGTGGTCGACGATGTCATGACCACCGGCAGCACTCTCGAAGAAGTCGCATCCGTGCTGAAGCGTGCTGGCGCAGAGCGGGTCGTGAACCGGGTCGTTGCGCGGACACCCTGACATGTTCAACGTCGTTCTCGTCGAACCGGAGATTCCGCCCAACACCGGCAACGTGATCCGGCTGTGCGCCAACAGTGGTGCGCGCCTGCACCTGATCGAGCCGCTCGGATTCGACCTCTCGGACAAGCAGTTGCGGCGGGCCGGACTGGACTATCACGAGTACGCCGAGCTTCAGGTGCACGCCAATTTCGCCGCGCTGGTCGCCCACGAGCAGCCAGCCGCCGAGCGCATGTTCTGCTTCACCACGCGCGCCTCCCGTCGCTTCACCGAGGTCGAGTTCCGACCTGGCGACTGGCTGGTGTTCGGAGCAGAAACGCGCGGCCTTGCGCCGGCGCTGCGCGATGCCTTTGCGCCCGACCGGCAGCTGAGACTGCCGATGCGCACCGGCAACCGCAGCCTCAACCTTTCGAACGCCGTGGCCGTCGTGGTCTACGAAGCCTGGCGACAGAACGACTTTCGCGGTGGCGACTGACCTATCCGCGGCCCAGGTCGGTTCGCCGCGGGTGCACCTTTCGCATCTCGGCGGCATGCAGTTCGAGGCGGTCCAGCAGCAACTCCGGCGTGTGATCGACGATCAGGAGGTCCCAGTGCTCCGGGCGAATGAAGCCCTCGCTGGCGGCGTGACGCAGGAAGTCGAGCAGCGGATCGAAGAACTGCTCGACGTTCAGAATCCCGACCGGCTTGGACTGCAGTTGCAGTTGCAGCCAGGTCACCATCTCGAACATTTCTTCGAGCGTGCCGTAACCCCCGGGCAGCACCACGAACGCGTCGCTAAGTTCGGCCATCGTTCGCTTGCGCTCGTGCATCGACTCGACGACGCGCAGCTCGGTTAGCCGCCGGTGCGCCACCTCGGGACGCATCAGGTGCCGCGGGATCACTCCGATGACCTGCCCGCGGTGTTCCAGAGCCGAGTCGGCCAGCGCACCCATGAGTCCGACGTGGCCGCCGCCGAAAACCAGCGTCAGTCCCCGCTGCGCCGCGACCGCTGCGAACTCCCGCGCCGATGCCACGTATTCGGGCCTTGCCCCAGCCTGCGAGCCGCAGAAGACGCAGACTGAACGGAACGTCATGCGTCACCGCTTTCACGCTTGGGATCGCGCGCGAGAAGACGATCGAGCGCCCGGCGCGGGGTCGTGTCGCTGGCGAGAACCGCGCACACCGACTCGGTAATCGGCATCTGGATCCCGGCAGCCCGCGCCCGCGCGAGCACGGCGGGCGCCGAACGAACGCCTTCGGCCACATGCCCCAGTTGTGCAACCGCCGCTTCGAGCCTCAAGCCACGTCCCAGCGCAAGGCCCACCTGCCGGTTGCGTGAGAGGTCGCCGGTCGCCGTAAGGATCAGATCGCCGACGCCGGTCAGCCCCATGAACGTCTCGTGGCGCGCCCCGAGCGCGACCCCCAGACGGCTCATCTCCGCCAGTCCCCGCGTCATCAGTGCTGCGCGCGCATTGGCACCGAGTTCGAGGGCGTCGCTGATGCCGGTGGCAATCGCAAGGACGTTCTTGACGGTGCCGCCGATCTCGACACCGATGACGTCCGACGTCGAATAGACGCGCAAGGCACCTCCGTGCAGGGCTTCGGTCACCACATCGCAGAAGCCGGGAGACCCGGCCGCCGTCAGCGCGGTCGGCAGCCCACGCGCTACTTCGAGCGCGAAGCTCGGGCCGGAGACCGGTCCGCTGCGCCCGTTCGCTTGCGGCCACTCTTCGGCGACCACCTCGTGCGCGAGTCGATGGTCAACCTCTTCCAGTCCCTTGCACAACCAGGCGACGGGGCCGGAAAACGCCGCCGCGGCCAGTTTGCGGCAAGTTTCTCGCAAGGCACGGGTCGGCGCGGCGAGGAGGATCAAACCTCGGGCTGCATGTTCGAGCGCCGCATCAATGTCGGCCGAGATGGCCAGCGAGGCAGGAAGATTTACGCCGGGAAGGTAGCGCTCGTTGACACGCGTCGAGGCGATCTCGCGCGCTCTTGCGTGATCACGCGCGTGCAGCACCACCGAATGGCGGGCGCTGGTCGCACAGGCAATCGCAGTGCCCCACGCCCCCGCGCCGAGCACTGCGATATTCATCGCACGCTAGGCGTTGGCTGCGCCGTTACCCGACGCCACTTGCCCAGCGGCCGGCGGTTGCCCCGCTGCCTGCTGCGCCAGTGCGGCCATGCGCTGCTGATAGAAGGCTTCGAAGTTGATCTCGGCCAGGTGGATCGGCGGCAGGCCAGTGCGGCTGATCAGATCGGCGATGTTCGAGCGCAGGTAGGGATAGACGATTCCGGGGCAGACGATGCCGAGGATCGCCGGCTTCTGCTCGGCCGGGATGTTGCGCAGTTCGAAGATCCCGCCCTGCTTGCCCTCCACCAGAAACAGAACCTTGTCCTTGATCTTGGCAGTGACCGTCACCCGCACCACGACCTCGTGCAGCGCATCCATCACCGCGGCGTCCGTGACTTCGAGCTGCACATCGACCTTCGGGCCTTCGCTCTCGAGGAAGATCATCGGCGCTGCCGGCATCTCGAGCGACGCGTCTTTCAGGTAGACGCGCTGGACCTGGAACACCGGGGTCTGGGCGGCAGCGGCCGCGGGAGTCGTATCGGTCATTTGTTTTCCTGGGCTCCCCGACGGCAGACCGCCGGGGCAATGGGGTTGAGAAGAACTATTGCGCGAGCAGCGGCGTCAGCTTGCCTTCGCGGTCTAGTGCGGAGAGATCGTCGAAGCCGCCCACGTGGGTGGAGCCGACGAAGATCTGCGGTACGGTACGGCGCCCGGTACGCGCGATCATTTCGTCGCGGCGCGACGGGTCGAGGTCGATGCGGACTTTTTCGATCTCGGTCACACCGCGGGCCTTCAGCAGCGCTTCGGCGCGCTGGCAATACGGACATACCGCGGTGCTGTACATCAGGACCTGGGCCATTGTTCCTCCAGTTCAGACGCGGACCGGCAGTCCGGCCTCGCGCCAGGCGGCCAGGCCGCCTCCGAGCACATAGACATCGCCGTATCCCTGCGAACGCAGCAGTGCCGCTGTCCGGCCTGCGCTGGTCCCTGTCGCGCAGACCAGCAGCACCGGCTTATCCTTCTTGAGTTCGCCGACGCGCTCCGCCACTTTGGCGGCCGGGATGTTGCGCGCGTTGGGGAGCGATCCCTTTGCGAAGTCCTCCGCATTGCGAATGTCTACGACCTGCGGGTTGCGGGAATTGATGAGCTGTGTCGCCTGCAACGTCGAAAGCGTGGGGCCGCTCGCCTTTCCCCGCACCAGCGGCCAGACGAGCATGGCCCCGCTGATGAAGGCGACGCCGATCAGGAGGATATTGTCGAGGAAGAACTGCAGCACGGCGGGTTCGATTGGCTGCAGGCGGAATCGATCGCCGACAGCGAGGGCCGAAAAGCCGCGGATTATAGAATAGGGACGTTACCCGCCCCGACATCCCATCGCTTTCATGTTCAAGCTCGTACTGCTGCGTCATGGCGAGAGCCAGTGGAATCTCGAGAACCGCTTCACTGGCTGGACCGACGTCGATCTCACCGAGCAGGGCCGGCAGGAGGCACGCGCTGCCGGGGAACTGCTGCGCAGCGAAGGCTTTGAATTCGATATCGCCTATGCCTCGGTGCTCAAGCGGGCGATCCGGACACTGTGGATCGCGCTCGACGCAATGGACCGGATGTGGCTGCCTGTAGTACACAGCTGGCGCCTGAACGAGCGCCATTACGGCGCGCTGCAGGGCCTGAACAAAGCCGAGACCGCGGCGCGCTTTGGTGAGCAGCAGGTGCTGATCTGGCGTCGCGCCTACGCCGTGGCGCCCGATCCCCTGTCGCCCGAAGATCCGCGCTGGGCCGGACGCGACCCGCGCTACAAGCACCTGCAGCCCCACGACATCCCGGCGACCGAGTGCCTGCGCGATACCGTCGCGCGCGTGATCCCCTTCTGGAAGGACTCGATCGCGCCCGCGATCCAGCGCGGACGCCGCGTCGTCGTCGCCGCACACGGAAACTCCCTGCGGGCGTTGATCAAGTACCTCGACAATGTCTCCGATGACGACATCGTCGGACTCAACATTCCCACGGCCCGGCCACTCGTGTACGAACTCGACGCTGAACTGCGGCCGCTCAGGCACTATTACCTCGGCGATGCCGACGAGATCGCTCGCGCCACCGCCGCGGTTGCAGCGCAGGGCCGCGCCGCCGCAGGCGCTTGAGCGCGCTGCCGAACTCCCGCATCCTGCTGCGCTGCGTGGCCGCCGGCGTTTGCGCCGCCGGCCTTGTTCTGGGTGACGCCAGCCTTGGTCAGCAGAAATCCACCGAGCGAAAGTCCAGCCCGGCGGCGGCGCGCTCCGGGAAGTCCACTGCACCACCTCCGTCCAAGGCGCCGGGCACGGCCGCGCGCCAGCGTGAACTTCAGGGCGAACAGCGCGAGCTTCAGGCTGAACTGGCCAAGCTCAAGCGCCAGCTCGCAGCCAGCGAAACGTCGCACTCCGAGGCGACGGACGCCCTGGCAGACCTCGAGGCGGACATTTCCGCCACCAACCGGCGGCTGCGGGACCTGGCAGCCGCGCGCCTGCGGATCGAACAGCAACTGACTGCGCTGGAACGACGCGAGCGCGACGTCGCGCAAAGGCAAACCGCACAGGAAAGCCAACTCGCAGCCCTGCTGCAACAGCAGCAAGCGCTGACGCTGCGCGACCCGCTTCACCTGCTGCTCGAAGGCAAGGACCCGGGTCAACTGACACGCGAGGGGGAGTACCTGGCCTATCTCAGCCGTGCCGCCGAACGCACGGTGACCGAACTCCGGGATCGACGCGAGGAACTCACTGAGCTTAAAGCCCAATCGGAGCAAAAGAGGGCTGAATTGGTCAAGATAGTTGAAGATGAGCAGCAAAGCCGCGTCAGACTTGAGCAGGAAAACGCGCGGCGTAAGCGCACACTTGACCAGCTTTCAAAACAGATTGCCGCTCAGCGGCAGTCGATCGGCCGACTCGAGCGCGACGAAAAGCGACTGAACGCCGTCATCGACCGACTCGCCAAGGTGCTCGCGGAACAGGCCCGACAGGAAGCGGTACGCGCCCGCCGGGACGCCGAGCGTACGCGGGAGGCAACCACCCGCGCGCGACCTCCCGAAGCCGCGACGGCTCCGCCCAGAACCCCCGAAGACCGCTCAGCGACGCCGATTCTGCCGTCATCTTCAGCGAATTTCGGTCAACGGAAGGGAAAAATCACGCTACCTGTGGAAGGGACGGTTACCGCGCGCTTTGGCGCTGCGAGACGCGGCGAAGGCGGTGCGGCCGGTCCGACCTGGAAGGGAATCTTTATAAGAGCCTCGGCCGGCGCCGAAGTCCACGCGGTCGGGGACGGTCGTGTTGTGTTTTCGGACTGGCTGCGGGGGTTCGGCAACCTGCTGGTGGTCGACCACGGCGATGGCTTCCTGTCGATCTACGGAAATAATGAGGCGCTGCTACGGAACGTTGGGGACCCGGTCGCTGTCCGAGACCCAGTGGCCTTGGTCGGAAATACGGGTGGCAACGAGCACCCGGGCCTATACTTCGAACTACGTTTCCAGGGTCGTCCTTTTGACCCGCTTACCTGGGTCGCGGCGCGCTAATTTCCCTTGAGCGGCGTCCCGTCGCGGCTTCGGCTCCCGGAGGTGGCATGGCTGGCAGGTTACGCAGTGTTGGATTGATCGGTACAGGCGCCATCGCCGGCGTCCTGGTCAGCCTCGGCATCTCGGCGTACGCGTTCCGCGATTCGCGTGGCCAGATCCCGCTCGAGGAAATTCGCCAGTTCACCGAGGTGTTCGGGGCCGTCAAGCAGAATTACGTCGAACCCGTCGACGACAAGAAGCTGATGCAGGAGGCGATCTCCGGGATGCTGGCCGGACTCGACCCGCATTCGGCGTTCCTCGACGCGGATGCGTTCAAGGACATGCAGTCGAGCACGCAGGGGGAGTTCGGCGGATTGGGCATTGAAGTCGGCGCCGAAGACGGGATCATCAAGGTCATCGCCCCGATCGACGACACTCCGGCCGCGCGCGCTGGCGTCAAGGCGGGTGACCTCATCATCAAGATCGACGATAAGGTCACGCGCGGCATGACGCTGCCCGAGGCCGTGAAGCTGATGCGCGGCAAGCCGCGCACCTCCATCAACCTGACGATCGCGCGCAAGGGCGAGGACAAACCGCTCGAATTCAAGCTGATGCGCGACGTGATCCGCGTGCAGTCCGTGCGCGCCAAGATGATCGAACCGGGCTATGGCTTCGTGCGCATCGCGCAGTTCCAGGAGCGCACGGTCGATGATCTGGTCCGGCAGATCAACGAACTCCACAAGCAGGCGCCGCTCAAGGGCCTGGTGCTCGATCTGCGCAACGACCCCGGGGGCCTGCTGCACTCGGCCGTGGGCGTATCGGCGGCCTTCCTGCAGCCGCGCGCGCTGGTGGTCTCGACCGACGGACGCAACGAGGACTCGCGCCGTCGCTTCGTCGCGGCGCCGGAGGACTACCTCCGCGGACGCGGCGAGGATGTGCTGCAGAAACTGCCGCCGCAGATCAAGAGCGTGCCGATGATCGTGCTGATCAACGGCGCCTCAGCCTCGGCCTCCGAGATCGTGGCTGGCGCATTGCAGGATCACAAGCGGGCGACCGTCATCGGCACGCAGTCTTTCGGCAAGGGCTCGGTGCAGACGATCATTCCCCTGCGCCTCGAAGGCGAAGGTCCGGCCGCGATCAAGCTGACGACGGCGCGCTACTACACGCCGAACGGACGCTCGATCCAGGCCAAGGGCATCGTGCCCGACCTTGTCGTGGAAGACACGCCCGAGGGAAATTTCTCCGGCTTCAATGTCCGCGAGGCCGACCTCATGCGGCATCTCGAAAGCAACAAGGCCGAGGATGCGGCGCGCCGCGCCACGACGCCGGCCGGTGCGGCGACCCAGCCCGCCGCGACCCCGGAGCCCACTCCGGCGAGCAAGGCTGCGCCCACGCGCCGCTACGAGTTCGGCAGCGCCGAGGACTTCCAGTTGCAGCAGGCGATGAATCACCTCAAGGGCAAGCCGGTGGACGTGGCGAAGCCTAAGGGCGAGAACGTCGCCAAGGCCCCCGCGCGGTAGACGCACCAACGTGACAAACGGGCCGCGCTGCGGCCCGTTTCTTTTTGAGCCCGCCGTTGAACGACGAACAACTGCTGCGCTACTCGCGGCACATCCTGCTGAACGAACTCGGCATCGAGGGCCAGGAGCGGCTGCGCCGCGCGCACGTGCTGGTCATCGGTGCCGGAGGCCTTGGCTCGCCGGCTGCGCTGTACCTGGCGTCCGCCGGCGTCGGCACCCTGACACTGGTCGACGGCGATCGGGTCGACCTGACCAACCTGCAGCGGCAGGTGCTGCATACGACGGACCGCATCGGCATGCCGAAACCGGCGTCGGGACGCGTGGCCCTCGCGGCACTCAATCCCGACGTGCGCATCGAGACGATCGAGGACCGTGTCGAGGGTTCAGCGCTGGAGGCGCTCGTCGCGCGCGCCTCGATCGTGCTCGACTGCTCGGACAACTTTGCAACGCGCCACGCGGTGAACCGCGCCTGCGTGATGCATCGCCGCCCGCTGGTCTCGGGAGCCGCTATCCGCTTTGACGGACAGGTCGCCACCTTCGACCTGCGCGATCCGCAGTCACCGTGCTACGCGTGCCTGTTCCCGCCGGGTGACGGCGAAGATGAACTGTGCTCGATCATGGGTGTGTTCGCGCCGGTGACCGGCATCATCGGCACCGTGCAGGCTGCCGAGGCGCTGAAACTTGCGGCCGGCATCGAGTCCGGACTCCGCGGACGCCTGCTGATACTCGACGCGCTGACGATGCACTGGCATTCGGTCCGCGTTCCGCGCGACCCGCAGTGCCCGGTTTGCGCGGGGCGCTGAGGAGCAACCCGCCGGCGGGTCGGACACCGCCAGAACTTGGTGGGGCTATCGGGGCAAAGCGAGCTGGGTCGCAGCGCAAGCGCGTTCAGGCAACCAGCGTCGGAAGCTGGGCTTCGAGAGACTCGCCCGGCGGCTTGCGGAAGCCGCTCTTCGCAAAGCGGTGCCAGCGTCCCACGACGAACGCCACGACCAGGCCGGCACGCGCGTTCGCGTCGAACCCTTCAGCGACCTCATTTTCGCTCGCAGCGACGCGAAAACTCTGCCGCAGCGACGATTCGATCCGCTCGATCAGCTGGTTCATGCGTTCCTGCAGGCGCTCGTTCTCGTTGACCAGCGCATCGCCGATCAGCACCCGCGTCATTCCCTTGTTGGTCTGCGAGAACTCGAGCAGCATCGCGATGATCGACCGCACCTGCTTGAGGCCCGAGGTCTCGCGTGTGCTGATCTCATTGATGAGGCCGAAGATCGTCGTTTCGATGAACTCGATGAGGCCTTCGAACATCTGGGCCTTGCTGGCGAAGTGGCGGTACAGCGCCGCCTCTGAAACACCCAGCCGCGCGGCCAGGGCAGCCGTCGTCACCTTTTCACCCTTCGGGTCCTCGAGCATCGTCGCGAGCGTCTGCAATATCTGCAGCTTGCGCGCGCCGGGCTTACGCGGACTGATCGAACTGGCGGTCTCCATGGACGGGCAAACGGGGGTCGGTAGGGTGTGCCGGGAGCCAGGCGCCAAGGCCTGAACGTGAAGGCATACTATCCTAGAAACCCGCAGCCGCGAACCATCTTCCCGACCGTCGGCATGCCGTCAGCGGCTCGAATTGGCCCGCTGAACGGGGCCTTTCCGCAGGATCGACTCAGCGCACAGCGCAGAAACAATAGGCTAGAGATCGCGTGGGGTGTTCCCGCGCGTCCAGCACCAGCCGCAACTCCTGCGGAGCACGTGCCGGCAGAGAACCGGCCAGCGCGCGCGCCAGTCCGTCCCAACCCAGCTCGTCGCGCAGCGATGCTCCCAGCTGGCCGAAGAAAAGCGCCAGGTAGCGATCGATCCCGCGCGGCGCGTGTTCGATGTATTCGACCCGGTAACTCTCACCGAGCCCGGCGCGGCGTGCGGCCGATTTCAGCGCCACGTCCAGACCGCCGAGATCATCGACCAGTCCGCGCTCCCTGGCCTGCGCCCCGGTCCAGACCCGACCCTGCGCCACTTCGTTGATCTTTTCAGGCGTGGACTTGCGGTTCGTTGCCACGACGTCGAGGAAGCCGCGGTACGTGTGACCAATGCTCGCCTCGATGACCTGAGACAGGCGCTTGTCGAGCGGCCGCGTCAGGTCGGTCGCCTCGGCGATCCAGGTCGTACCTGCCCCGGCGCTGCTGACCCCGATCTTCTCCATCGTGCCGGCAAAGCTCGGCACGAGCGCAAACACGCCAATGGAGCCGGTGATAGTCGCCGCGTCGGCGACGACCTCGTCGCCCCCCATCGCAATCCAGTAACCGCCGGACGCCGCTACGTCGCCCATCGATACGACGACCGGCTTGCCGGCCTTGCGCGTCAGTTCGAGCTGCTCGCGGATCAGTTCCGACGCACTCGCACTTCCGCCCGGCGAATCGACCCGCACGACCAGCGCCTTGATGTCGTCGTCCTGCCGCGCGCGCTGGATCAGCTCGGCGGCGGCGCGCGCCCCGACCGTGCCCTTGCGGGCGTCGCCATCGACGATCTCGCCCTGCGCCACGACGACTCCAATGGCGGGGCCGGACGCGCGATCATCGACGTAACGCAGGTACGAGTACATCGAGATCTGCCGGAATGTCTCTGCATCGTCGTCACTGCGTGGGGCACCGCGCTCGATCATCAGGGCGCGGAATTCGTCGCGTCGCTTCAGCCCGTCGACGAGCTTCTCGTTCGCCACGAGTGTGGCGATGTCGCCGCCGACCGCCTGCAGCCGCGCCGGCAGCTCATTGATCGCCGCCATGACGCTCCCGGCCTTCAGCTTGCGCGAGCGCTCCACATCGGCGAGCCAGGTCGACCACAACCCGTTGTAAAGGTAGGCATCGGCTTCCTGCGCCTCCGGTGTCGGTCCGGTGCGGGTAAACGGTTCGCCAAAGCTCTTGAAGCGGCCGGCCTGGAAGGTGTTCACCTTGACACCGACCTTGTCGAGCAGGTCCTTGTAATAGGAGCGGTTGCCACCCACGCCGCGCAGCAGCAGTGCGCCGGTCGGGTGAAGATAGACCTCGTCCGCATGCGCCGCGAGGAAGTATTGCCCCTGGGTGTACGACTCACCCCAGGCGATGACCGGCTTGCCGCTGCCGCGCACGCGCTCGAGCGCCGCTCCGACTTCGCGCAGGGTCGCCAGACCGGCGGAACCCATGTCGTCCAGCACGAGCACGACCCTCGTCACCTGCGGATCGCGCGCTGCACCGTCGAGCACCGCCAGGATATCGCGCAGCCGCGTTTCGAAACGGTCACGGCCGAGCGCCTCCGCAATGGCCGCCTCCTGCGCGCCGACGCTGTACTCCTCGACGATATCGCCCTGGATATTGAGGACGAGCGCGGTGTCGGGCTGCAGGCGCGGCGGCTTGTCCGACGAGAACCAGCCGATAAGCAGCACCGCGACGATCAGCAGGAACAGGAGATTGACGACCAGGCGGCGCGAGAAGTCCAGCGCTCGCCACAGGCCTCCGAAGAAGCGACGAATCAGTCCAGGGCGCGCCGCCATACCAGCTCCAGGTGCAATGTCGGGAAAATGGGAGTGCGAGCTTAGCGCGTCGCCGCAAACCCCACGTGTCAGCGCGGCGTGCGGCGGGCGAGAGCGTGCAGGGTCTTGATGCGCAGGCCGATGTAACTTCCGGCCAGCCGCCGCCGCGCCGGCTGCCGGCCGTGGCGGGTGATCAGCACCGTCTTCAGGCCGAGCGCCCGGGCCGACTTCAGATTGCGCGCGGAGTCCTCGATCAGCACAGCATCGGCGGCGTGGATGCGTTCGCGCGCCAGCATCGTCCGCAACATCAGCTGCGAGGGCTTGGGCCGGAAGCTGCCGTGGATTCGCATGCGTTCGATCGTGTAGCGGGCGGCAATGTGGGAGTGCAGCCTCAGCTCACGCAGCACGGACCCGGCATACGCGCGCGGCGCGTTCGTCAGGAGCACCTTGCGGCCCGGCAACCGCGCAAACAGGCGCGCAAGGCCGCGCTCGGCGCGCAGCAGTTCCGCGACGTCGAAGTCGTGTGTTTCCCGCAGGAAGTGATGCGCGTCGACGCCATGGTGGCGCACCAGGCCGAGCAAGGTCGCGCCATAGCGGCGCCAGTAGAGCGTGCGCAGGCGGTTGGCCTCGTCGCGCGCCACCTCGAGCTCGCGTGCGACATAGTCCGTCATGCGCCCGTCGATCGTGCGGAAGATCGCGTGCGATGCGTCGTGCAGCGTGTCGTCGAGATCGAAGAGCCAGACGGGCCGGCGACGGGGTTCCGTCAGGACCCCGGGCGCCGGACGCAGGCGCGGCCGTGCGGGCCGCGCAGTCCACCCGGCTCGGCCCCGCGCCTGGCGCAGATTCGCCCGCGGGTTCGACGGCACTGCGGCGCTGCGCCCCAAAATTCGCCCGGTCAGTGGCTCTTGATCATCGTGCCGACCCCCTGGTCGGTCAGGATCTCGAGCAGCAGGCAATGATCGACGCGCCCGTCGATGATGTGCACCGCGTTGACACCGCTCTTCGCGGCGTCGAGAGCGGAGGAAAGTTTCGGCAGCATTCCGCCCGAGATCGTGCCGTCGGCGAACAGTTCGTCGATCTCACGCGCCGACAGCCCGGTCAGCAAGCGGCCGTCCTTGTCCAGGACGCCTGGAGTGTTGGTCAGCATGACCAGCTTTTCCGCCTTCAGGATCTCGGCGATCTTGCCCGCGACGACGTCGGCGTTGATGTTGTAGGACAGGCCGTCCGCGCCGAAGCCGATCGGCGAGATCACCGGGATGAAGGCGTCGTCCTGCAGTGCCTTCACCACCGCCGGGTTGATGGCCTCGATCTCGCCAACCTGGCCGATGTCGTAGGTCTTCGCTGGATCGTTCTTGTCCGGCATCCTCATCTTGCGTGCACGAATCAGGCCGCCGTCCTTGCCGGTCAACCCAACCGCCTGACCGCCAAAGGCATTGATCAGCATCACCAGTTCGCCCTGCACTTCACCAGCCAGCACCCACTCGACGACTTCCATCGTCTCGGCGTCGGTGACGCGCATGCCCTGGATGAAGGTGGATTTCTTGCCGACGCGTTCCAGCGCTTCGTCGATCTGCGGGCCGCCGCCGTGCACGACGACCGGATTCATGCCGACCAGCTTGAGCAGGACGACATCGTGCGCGAACGCCTCTTTCAGGTTCTGGTCGACCATCGCGTTGCCGCCGTATTTCACGACGATCGTCTTGCCATGAAAGCGCCGGATGTACGGCAGCGCCTCGGACAGAATGTCAGCTTTCAGCTGGGGGGCGATCTGCGCGGTTTCCATGGCGGATGATCTTCGCGGAAGAGTCGGGAACGAATTCGGCACCGGATCGATGCGCGCGCATGTTACCCCGCCCCTCCCCGGCGCTCGCCGCGCTGGCGCTCGGGAGCGCTACGATCGCTCCATTGCGAACTGGAGACGCACCATGGAGCAGGTGTTCCGCATCGAGGGCATGCATTGTGGCGGCTGCGTGGCACGCGTGACTCGCGCGCTGAAGACGATCGCCGACGACGTGGAGGTCACGCTCGACCCACCGCAGGCGACGCTGGATGTGCCCACCGCGGTAACGGCCGAGGCGGTGCAGGCCGCCGTTGCCACCGTCGGTGATTACACCGTCACCGCGGCCTGAGCTTCAGCCTTCGACCTCACCCTTCTTCAGTCTGATCCTCGCAGCGGCGCGCTCCGCCTTGCGCGTCGGCCCGTGGGCCCCGGCCGGGCGCAGGCGGGCGGCGGTCGCCAACGGATTCCGCGGCCGCGGCACCGCGATGGTGACCTTCACACTGCGCGCCGCCCGCTTCGCCACTAGTGCTTGTGCGCGGCGCCCGCTGCGGTGGCCGGCGCCCGCGTCGCGACCTCGACCTCGATCGGTTGTGTCACCAGGCGCTTGTCCCTGGTCTCGATGCGTAGTTCGACCGGCACGCGCTCGCCCGCCTTGAGGGGACGCTTCAGATCCATCAGCATCACGTGGTAGCCGCCCGGCTTGAGCTCGACGCTGCGGCCCGCCGGCAGGTCCAGCCCCGCGATCGCCCGCATGCGCATGACGCTGCCTTCCATCACCATCTCGTGGATTTCGACGACGCCCGCCACGGGGCTGGCGGCGCCGATGAGGCGCGCACCGTCGGCCGACTTCAGCGACATGAAGGCCCCGGTCGCGGTCTGTCCCTGCAGCGCGGGACGGGCCCACGCATCCGTCACCTGAACCTGGCCGTGGCTCGCGCCCGCCCATGCCAGCAATGCCACCCATGCGAAGAATCGAATCATGCGGACTCCCGGAAACAATAAGAAATTCTACCGGTCGTCGGACGTGGATTCGCTTTCGTTCGGGCCATGCGGCGGACGCAGGCGGGGATCGACATGCGCCGCCGCCTTGACCAGCAGATGTGCCGCAACCGGTGCGGTCATGAAGACAAACAGCGTAATCAGCAGTTCATGCAGGCTGGCGCGGCCGGCTGCGGCAAAGTAGCCGATCGATGCCAGCAGCACCGCACCGACGCCCACCGTGCTCGCCTTGGTCGGCCCGTGCAGACGCTTGAGGAAGTCCCGGAACTTCACCAGACCCCACGCGCCGACGAGAGCGAAGGTGGCCCCCAGCACGACCAGCAGCGACAGTACGATGTCGAGCACCAACGGCAGGTCCCTCATTCGATGATGTCTCCCCGTAGGAGGTACTTGGCGAGCGCCACGGTGCTGACGAACCCCATCATCGCGATGATCAGCGCCACCTCGAAGAACACCGCCGTGTCGAAGTAGATGCCGATCAGGACCAGCAGCGCAACCGAGTTCACGTAGAGCGTATCGAGCGCGAGGATGCGGTCGGCGAGCGTCGGCCCGCGCAGCAGCCGCCAGCCCGCAAGCAGCAGCGCGACGACGAAGGCGCCGGCCGCCCACGGCAGTACGGTGGCGAGCAGGTTCATCGCAGATTTCCCTCGAAGATCGCCATCAGTGGCCGTTCATAGCGTTGCTTGATCGATGCGATGAGGTCCGCCGGATCGTCCACGTGCAGCGCATGCACGAGCAGATGATGACGGTCCTCGGACAGGTCCACCGACAGCGTGCCGGGCGTCATCGTGATGATGCTGGCGAGGCTGGCGAGACCATAGGGCTCGCGGATCGACAGCGGGATCCAGACGAAACCCGGACGGATGCGCTCTTCCGGACCGAGGATCTGCCGCGCGACAACGAATGCCGACGCAACGATGTCGTACAGCACGACACCCGTGAGCCGCACAACTGCACCCCAGGCGCCAATCTTCGGGGGATCCGGTCGCAGTCGTTCGCTCCACAGGGGTATCGCGAGCGCAAGCACACCAGCGAGCGCGATATGGCCCGCCGACACACTGCCGACCAGCAACAGCCAGCCGACGAACAGCATGGCCGAAAGCAGCGGAGCCGGGACACGCCGCATCACTTCTCCTTCTTCATGTCGGCGCGCGGATTCCACGCCGGCGGCGCGGGCTCGGCACCGAGCACCGCGGCGATGTAGCTCCTGCGATCGAGCATCTGGTGTGCCGTGGCCTCGGCATAGCGCGCGAGCGGGCCGGCCCACAGCACGATGCCGCAGGCGATCGCGAGCAGCAAAGCCAGCGCACCCCGCTCCGGCGGCGACATGCGCGCGGCGGCTGACTGCATCGCATTGGGCGCTTCCGCCTTCCAGAACACGGTCGAACCGGCACGCGCGAGCGCCACGACAATGCCGAGGCTCGACAACAGCACCACGGCCCAGACAGCCACCGCCAGGGACTCCCCGCGGCTGGCAGCGAGCAGCATGCTCTTGCCGAGGAAACCACCGAACGGTGGCAAGCCGGCGACCGCCACGGCGAGCAGGAAGTAAAGCGTTCCATAGCCTCCCGCCGAGGCCAGCGGCGCCGGAATCATTTCGTCGTCAGCCTGTCCGCGCGATGCGGCCGTCGAGTCCACCAGCAGAAAAAGCGCAGCCGCCACGACAGTGCTGTGCACGAGGTAGAACAGGCCCGCCGCGAGCGTGCCGGCCGACCCGAGCCCTACGGCCAGCAGCAGCATGCCGGCCGAGGCCAGCACCAGGTAGGCCACCAGTCGCCGCAGGTGCCACGCGGCCAGCGCCCCGAAGGCGGCCAGCGCCAGTGTCGCGAGTGCCAGCCACGGCAGCCAGGGCCCCGCGACCGACGCCGCCGCCCCCGCTTCCGCGCCGAACAGCAGCGTGGTCGAGCGCGCAATGCAGTAGACGCCCACCTTGGTCATGATGACGAAGAGCGCCGCCACCGGCGCGGTCGCGGCCCCATAGGTGTCGGTCAGCCAGAAGTACAGCGGGAAGATCGCCGCCTTCACCCCGAAGACAACGATCAGCAGCAGCGCGGCGGACTGCACCAGGGCGGCGCTTTCGGCCGGTACCGCCGGGATGCGCTGCGCCAGGTCCGCCATGTTCAGCGTGCCCGTCAGGCCGTAAAGCGTCGACACGGCAAGCAGGAACAGCGCCGAACCCGTCAGGTTGAACACGACGTAATGCACCGAGGCGCGCAGCCGCACCGGCCCGGCACCGTAGAGCAGCAGCCCGTACGAGGCGATCAGCAGCACCTCGAAGAAGACGAAGAGATTGAAGAGGTCCGCGGTCAGGAAGGCGCCGTTGAGCCCCATCAGCTGGAACTGGAACAGCGCGTGGAAGTGCGGCCCGCGCTCATCGTTCCGACCATGCGCGCCACGCCCGCAGGCGTAGAGCACGCTGGCCACGCCAACCAGCGCAGTCAGCACCAGCATCAGCGCCGCCAACCGGTCGAGCGCCAGTGCGATGCCGAAGGGGGCCCGCCAGTTGCCCAGCAGATAGGCACTGACTTCGCCGCTGGCGGCCATCACGGCCAGTCGCAGGGCGATCCCCGCGAGGGCAACGGTGGCGCACACTGACACGGCCGCCGCCGCACGCCGGGAGCGTCGCTCAACCAGCAGCGCCAGCGCGCCGGCCAGCAGCGGCAGCACGATCGGCGCGACGATCCAGTGCGATCCAGTCATCGCGCGTTCTCGCCCGACGCCGCAGACGGTGACGCCGGCTCCTCGCAGTCGACATGGTCGCTTTCCGTCTCGGCGCGCGCCCGCAGGGCGATGACCAGCAGCAGTGCCGTCATCGCGAAGCTGATAACGATCGCCGTCAGCACGAGCGCCTGCGGCAGCGGATCGGCGTACTGCGCCAGCGTTGCAGCGCGCTCCCCGTCGATGATCGGCGACCTGTTGATGGCCACCCGCCCGGTCACGAAGATGAAGACATTCACCGCGTAGGACAGCAGTGTCATGCCGAGCACGACGTCGAACGTGCGGGCACGCAGCAGCAGGTAGACGCCGGCGCCGGCCATCACGCCGATGAAAAGTGCGAGCAGTGCCTCCATCAGCTGACCGCCCGCAACCGGCCCAACGCCGCCAGCATCATCATCGTCGCGCCGACCACGGTGAGAAACACGCCCAGGTCGAACACACTGGCGCTCGCCAGCGGCACCGGGCCGAACAGCGGAAGCTGCGGATAATCGTAGGTGCTGGTGAGAAAGGGACTGCCGAAGAGCCCGCTTGCCAGGCCCGTCAGACCCGCGATCAGCAGCCCGCTGCCCACCCACGGCGAGAAGTCGCGCGGCAGCCGCTCCTCGGTCCAGCGTTGTCCGTTGGCGACGTACTGCAGGATCAGCCCGATGGCCAGCACCAGTCCGGCGATGAAACCACCGCCCGGCTCATTGTGCCCGCGCACGAACAGGAAGATCGCTACCAGGACGACAAACGGCATCAGAAGCCGCGAGACCAGCGCCAGCATCAGCGAGGCCTGGCCGGTGCCTGGCTCGGGGGGCGAGGCATGGACATGCGGGATGGCCTTCGCTCCCGGCATCAGCAGCGCCGCGATGATGACCGCAGCGATACCGAGCACCGTGATCTCGCCCAGCGTATCGAAGCCCCGGAAGTCGACGATGATGACGTTGACCGCATTCGCCCCGCCCCCAAGCGACACTGAATTGGCGAGGAAGTACGAGGCAATCGAATCGAAGGGTCGCGTCATCACCATGAAGGCGAGCGCCGCGGTTCCGAGACCGGCGGCGACGGCGACACACACGTGCAGCGCGATCCGGGCGCGCCGCGCCTCGCGCGGGCTCGCCGGCGGCAGCCAGTGCAGAGCCAGCATCATCAGCACGACCGTCACGAGTTCGACCAGTACCTGCGTCAGTGCCAGATCCGGCGCCGACAGGTAGACGAAGACCCACGCCACGACCAGTCCTACGGCACCGAGGAACAGCAGCGCCACCAGACGGCGCCGGTACGTGACAGCTGCCGCGATCGCGCAGACGGCGCCCATCAGCAGGACGGCTGGTGCGAACGGCCCGGCGGGAGTCAACGGCGCCACCGTACCGGCCGCGCCGCCTCGTAGGAACGGCAGTGCGCCGGCGACCACGGCCACCAGCACCAGCATCAGCAGGTACCACTGCAGGCTGCCGTTCTGCAGCGCCAGCGTCAATGCGCGCGCCGCCCCGATACTGCGATCGATGAAGAGCAGGAACGCCTCTCGGCCTCCACGCGGCAGCATAACCACGCGGTGCAGGTTGACGAAGCGCTGCAGCCCGAAGTAGAGCGCGAGCCCTCCTGCCAGCGCGATGACCGACATCAGGAGCGGCAGGTTGAATCCGTGCCAAAGCGCGAGGCTGTAGTCCGGCAGCGGGCCGCCGAGCGCCGCGCCCGCCGCGACCGCCAGCAACGGACCCACCGTCAGCGCCGGAGCCATGCCAACGGCCAGGCAGATGACGACCAAAATCTCGACCGGCACGCGCATGAAGCGCGGCGGCTCATGCGGCGTATGCGTCAGCCCGACCGGCTCGCCGTTGAAGAAGACGTCGTGGATGAACCGCGCGCTGTACGCCACGCTGAAGATGCCCGCAAGCGTCGCGCCCACCGGCAACGCAAGCGCGATCAGTCGCGGACCCTCGGCCGCCACCGCAACGCCGAAGAACATCTCCTTGGACAGGAACCCGTTGAGCAGCGGTACGCCTGCCATCGCGGCGCTTGCGACCATCGCGAGTGCGCCGGTCCACGGCAGGTACTTCCACAGCCCGTTGAGTCGCCGCATGTCACGCGACCCGGTTTCATGGTCGATGATCCCGGCCGCCATGAAGAGCGAGGCCTTGAAGGTCGCGTGATTGAGAATGTGGAACACGCCCGCCACGACGGCCAGCGCGTTGTCCATGCCGAAGAGCAGCGTGATCAGGCCCAGATGGCTGATGGTGGAGTACGCCAGCAGCCCCTTGAGGTCATGCTGGAAGATCGCGAGGTAGGCGCCTACGAGCAGGGTGGACAGTCCCGTTAGGCTGACAAGCCAGAACCACGCGTCGGAGTGCCCCAGCGCGGGATACATGCGCGCAAGCAGAAACACGCCAGCCTTGACCATCGTGGCGGAATGCAGGTAGGCCGACACAGGGGTCGGTGCCGCCATCGCGTGCGGCAGCCAAAAGTGGAACGGGAACTGCGCACTCTTGGTGAACGCGCCCAGCAACACCAGCACGAGGGCCGGCAGATACAGCGGATGGGCGCGGATCGTCGCGCCAGCGGCTAGCACAGCATCGAGCTGGAAGCTGCCGACGATGTGTCCGAGCAGCAGCACGCCGCCGAGCAGCGCCAGCCCGCCGGCCCCGGTGATCGTCAGCGCCATGCGGGCGCCCTCGCGGGCGTCTGCGCGATGATTCCAGTAGCCGATCAGCAGGAACGAGGCGAGGCTCGTGGCTTCCCAGAACACGACCAGCAGCAACAGGTTGTCCGCCAGCACCAGCCCCAGCATGGCGCCCATGAAGAGCAGCAGGTAACGGAAGAAGCGCGCCGCCGGGTCCTTCGCATGCAGGTAGTAGGCGGCATAGAGCACGACCAGGGCGCCGATGGCGCAGATGAGCAGCGCAAACACCCACGCCAGCCCGTCCATGCGGAAGCCGAACGTCAGTCCGAGCGTTGGCACCCAGTCGGTTGCCCAGCGCAGCACCTGGCCACCAAAGATCTCCGGCGCGGCCGCCAGTACCAGCGCCAGTGCGGCCAGCGTTACGACGCCAGCCACCCAGGCGGCCGCGCGCCGCCGCTCGTTCGGCACCACGCCGAGCAGCGCAGCGCCGGCAAAGGGCAGCAGCGCGAGCAGCAACAGCTTCATGCAGCGGTACGGGGCTTGCGCACCAGCACGACGATCAGCGTGATGACCGTGATCGGGATGACGAAGCTCATCATCACGGTCGAGAACGGCTCCAGCGCGGCATGCTTCTGCGC
>Ga0105090_10000004_pt1 | contig 115307 bp, 104 predicted proteins | sample PPLLak3March2015_FD_79110 | JGI IMG/M metagenome (GOLD analysis project Ga0105090, IMG submission 79110) | Freshwater sediment microbial communities from Prairie Pothole Lake near Jamestown, North Dakota, USA - PPLs Lake P7 Core (1) Depth... | ecosystem: Environmental > Aquatic > Freshwater >...
CACGCTCAGCACGCCATGGTTGATGCTGCCCTTCGGCCGCTTGACGTTCGGGCCGCTAACGATCAGCGCGTTGCGGATGCCGCCTTCGGCCATCCAGCCCTTGTACTGACTGAACGGCGTCATCGACACCTGCGCCCACATCGGACCGTAGCCCACGTACGAGCCGGGATCGCCCCACGCGTTCGGATGCGTTTGCGACCAGTTGATCGCGGCGTACAGGAAGTCACGCGATCCCGGCGAGCCGGCGATCATCTGGAACAGGTCCGTGCCCTCGGCCCCGTTGTCCCCGAACACGATGAAGATCGTGTTGTCGTACTCGCCAATCTTCTTCAGGTGGTCGACGAGCCGGCCGACGTGGTGGTCCATGTTCTCCACCATGCCGGCATACAGCTCCATCTTCTTGCCGAGGATCGCCTGGCTGGCCGGGGCCAGCACGATGGGATCGGGCACGAACCACATGCGTTCCGAGAGCTCGGTCCCGGCCGGCATGATGCCGAGCTCGATCTGCCGCTTCAGCCGCTCCTGCCGCACCGCGTCCCAGCCCTTGTCGTATTCGCCAACGTGCCGGTTGCGCCAGTCCTTCGGCAGGTGGAAGGGATCGTGCGGCGCCTGGTGCGAGACGTAGGCGAAGAACGGCTTGCCGTCGCCGCGGTTGGCGTCGATGTAGCCGATCAGCTTGTCGGTGTAGGTCTTAGTGGCGTAGTAGTCCTCGGGCAGCTTGGTGAGATAACGCCCGTCTTCGGTGAAGACCGACTTGGGCGAGGCACTGGTGAAGTTCGTCATGTCCCAGTAGCTGCCCGCGCCGTCCAGCAGCGTGAAGTCGCGCTCGAAGCCGCGCGCGGCAGGAATCTGGTCGGGGGCCTTGCCCAGGTGCCACTTGCCGACCATGTAGGTGTGATAGCCGGCCGCCTTCAGCAGCTGCGGCAGCGTGACGACCCGGTTGCTGAGGTAACCCTCGTAGCCGACCGCACCGCGCTGGTTGGGCGCGGTCCACTCGTCCATGTTGCCCAGGCCATTGAGGTGCGTATCCACACCCGACAGCAGCATCGATCGCGTCGGCGAGCAGGTCGCGTGCGTGTAGAAGTTGGTGAAGCGCACGCCGTCCTTCGCGAGCGCGTCGAGGTTGGGCGTGCGGATCTCGCCGCCGAACGAGCCCATGTCGGCGAACCCGAGGTCGTCGCCGAGGATGATGACGATGTTGGGGCGGCGGGGGGCGTCGGCGCCGGCTGCCGCAAAGGGAGCGGCCAGGGTCGCGAGGGCGGCGACCATTGCAGCGAACGCCGGTCCGATCAGCCGGCTGCCGATGGCACTGGAAAAAACCTTTGGAAGGACCAGCGTTGCGGATTGACTGTGCACTCGGTACGTCATTGGATTGCGAATTTCCGGACATTACCGGTATGGAAGTCCGGTTGCATTGAACGTCGGCATCAGAGGGTGAACGAAGCAGATTGTGCAACATTTTGGGTTCAGGCCCGCGGACTCCGGCGGACACGGCTGCCTTGATCTGAATTCGCCGACTCGGACGCGTTTAGATCCAGGCACTTCTGAATGCTGTCGGCGGCGCTGGCAAGAGCTGATCAGCGACGGGGGCGACGTCGCAGGGGATCAAGTCCGAAGTGAGAAAGCGCTGTGTGCCTTTGAGCGATGACCGCGCCATTCGGTACAGGCCTGCTCGTTGCGGCAAAGGAATCCCTTGCGGGTCGCTCCGAGGCTTAGCCCCGGGCCTGCCGGGTCCCCAACTCAACTAACCGGCGCGAGATCTCGAGACAAGGCCTGAGTCGGAAGCGACAGCACGCGCAGTCGCTTGGCCACGCCGACTAATTGAGCCGGAGCCGGAATCCGAACACCGGCAATCCCTGCTGTGAGAAGTCGAGGTCTTCCGACCGCGCGAAGCCCAGGCGCTCGTAGAGACGCCAGGCAATCTGCATCGCCTGGGTGGTGTGCAGGATCACCTCGGCGTGCCCGGCCTTGAGCGCCAGTTCGATGCACGCCTGCGTCAATGCACGGCCGGCTCCGAGATTGCGATGCCGGGTACTGACACCCAGCAGGCGGATACCCGAGGCATTCTTCACGCAGGTCGCGCTACCACCGGATCCGTAGTGCGCCATGTCGCCGAAGTAGACGACGGCGCCGGCCAGCTCGCCCGGCGGGGCCACGGCAACCAGAAGCCTCGCCTGCGGCCTTTCCGCGAGGCGTCCAATGTTTTCCAGCATTTCGTAGTACTGCGGCTGCTCGGCTGGCGTCGGAAAGCCGGCGAGTCCGGAGTAGACCTCGACGAGGAGCCGCCCGATGGCGGAGAACTCGTCGGTACGCGCGTCGCGAATCGTCAGATCGGTGGTCACATCGGCCTCCCCAGTGAGACGGAGTGGTCGGGTTCAGTGCCGGGGCGTTATCTTGCCGGCGAACGACTGAACCACGATCTTGCCGTCCCGCACATAGAACGTGTCGGTGCCGAGTTCGTACAGGTTGTCCGCGGTCTGCGCGGTCCACACGATGTACGCGTGGTCGCCCTCGACCTGTTGCTGTTGCAGGCTGAAGTCGGAGCCGGGCTTGCTGAATTCCTCCAGCATCGCCACGAACAACGCCCTGATCGCGGCGTGGCCCCTCAGCGTTCCTTCGGGGGTGAACAGCAGTGCGTCCGGAGCGTAGTCGGACAGGATGCCGTCGAGGTCGCCGGCACCGAAGCTCTGCAAGTGGTGCTGCACGACTTCCGTGGTTGTAGCCATCACGCTATCTCCTTGACTGGTCAGCGCCGGACGATGACGACTTCCAGGTACTCGTCCGGAACGACGAGCGAGCTGCCACCTGCGATGTTCAATTCCTCGAGCAGGCGGACGATGTCGGTTGCGAGTGACTTTTGCCGGACACTGTCCAGCGCAGCGAAAGCCTTGTGGACCGGTCCGTAGTACTCGCGAAAGACCTGCAGCCAGTGCGCGGGCGACCGGTAGCGAAAGTTGAAGTGCTTCCGCTCGGTCCAGATCTCCATCGCCTGCGCGCCAAACAGCTCGACGATGTGAGGCTCGGTACCCCACAGTGCCGGCGACTTCAGACCCGACGGCGGCGGCAGATAGGTGCCGACGATCCTGAACAGCCGGCCGATGAAACCTTCGGGCGTCCAGTTCGCCAATCCGATGCGACCACCGGGCCGCGTGACACGCAGCATTTCGCGCGCCGGGCGCGTGTGGTCAGGCGTGAACATCGCGCCGAAGGTGGACAGCACGACATCGAAGGTCTGATCCTCGAACGGCAGGTCCTCGGCGTCCGCCACCTCGAAGGTGACGTTCAGACGCTCGGCGGCGGCCCGCCGCGCGCCGTCGTCGAGCAGCGCCGGCACGTAATCGGTCGACGTCACCTTCGCGAAGCGGCGCGCCGCGGCGAGCGTGGCATTGCCATTGCCGGCGGCAACGTCGAGCACGCGCTCGCCTGCGCGCACGTCGGCCGCCTCGGCCAGCGTCTCGCCGACGATCTGCAACGTGGTGCCAATCACTGCGAAGTCGCCGCTGGCCCAGGTAGCCTGCTGCTGCTTCTTCAGGCCTACAAAGTCGTCGGCGAGCGACACCTCTGCTAATGGGGATGAGTGGATTTCGATGGCTGTCATGGGTCTCTCCGGATGGTGGGTTGGCTCAGTCCTGGATCGAGGCGTCGATTCGGGTTGAATCGAAGTCGCATCGACCGGTTGCATTCTTCGCAGCCACCTGCCTTGACGCTTCACCCTGCATCGTTCAGATTTGCTCGCCCGTCCGCTTTCGCAGGTTCGATCGCCTCGGCTTTGCCGCGCGTCCGTGCGGCTTGACCGGGAATCCGGCGAGGAGTTTCGAATGTCCCAGGACACCCTGTCCGACGTGTTACGGACCGTGCGATTGCGCGGGGCCGTGTTCTTCTACGTCAGCGGCGGTCACGACTGGGCAGCCGAGTCGCCCGCGTCGAAGGACTTCGCCGGCGCGCTGATGCCGGGCGCGGAACACGTGATGCAGTACCACGTGATCATCGACGGCAACTGCTGGGCCGGAGTCGTCGGCCAGGCGCCGGTTCGGCTCGGTGCCGGCGATGTCGTGCTGTTTCCGCACGGCGACGCGCACGTGATGTCCAGCGCGCCGGGGATGCGGGCGGAACCGAGCCTCGCGTGGTTCTACGAAGCGAAGATCGACCGGCTGCCAATCCGCATCGCGTACGACGGCACAAGTGCACCGACGCTTGCACCGCCCGACCACAGCGGGCTTGCAACGATCGTCTGCGGATTCCTCAGCTGCGACCTCAGGCCCTTCAACCCGCTGATCGCCGCCCTGCCGCGCCTGCTTCACCTGCGCGCGGCCGACGGCGGCCGCTGGATCGCGCAGTTTCTGCAGCAGGCTGTCGAGGAGTCACACTCAAGCCGCCCCGGCAGTGAAGCGATGCTTGCGCGGATGAGCGAGATGCTGTTCGTCGACGCGGTGCGGCGGCACGTGGAAGCCCTGCCGCCGGAGGGAACCGGTTGGCTCGCCGGCCTGCGGGACCGCTTCGTCGGACGAGCGCTGGCGCTGCTGCACGAGCGGCCGGCCGAGGCCTGGACGATCGACGAGCTGGGACGGCAGGTCGGGCTCTCGCGTTCCGCACTGCACGAGCGGTTCGTGCAGTTCGTCGGCCAGCCGCCGATGCAATACCTCGCCCAGTGGCGGATGCAGCTCGCCGCGGGACTGCTGCGCGGTTCGAATGCGAATGTCGCTGCCATCGCCCAGGACGTCGGCTACGACTCCGAGGCCGCCTTTGCCCGTGCGTTCAAGCGGCTGGTAGGTCAGCCGCCCGCCACCTGGCGGCGCATGCAGGCCGCCTCGTGCTGAGTGGCCCCCGCCGAGTGGTCATGAGTAAGAAGGGTGTCTGCCGAGCGAGCGCGTCAAACTGCACGCCGAACCCCTCGCCGCCTGGATGACTACTGCAGTGAACAGCACAGAAACGAAAACGACCGCCCGTGATGAGCGGCCGCCTTCGTTGTCGCTAAGGAATCGACCCGGACGGGGCCGACTAAGCCATCGCGGCTTCGATCCGCGCGAGCGCGGCCTTTTCGTCGTCGCTCACCAGCGTGCCGCCGATGCCGAAGATGCCACCTTCCTTGGCGGCTTCCGCCGTTGCTTTGCCGATTGAGCGGATTGTTGCCTTGAAGGCCTCGAGTTCGCCCGGCGAGCGCTGCTTCACGGCTGCTGTGGCGTCGGCGATCAACCGCGTCAGGGTTTCGCGATCCTTCGCCATGGCACGGATCGACTTCAGCGCGTCCTGCGTAAGTCCGCCGCCGAACGCGGCCGACAGGATCGAACCGGCGGGCGCGGCCTTCGTTGCCTCGAGCAGAGCTGCCTGAGCGGCCTTGACCTCCTTCATCGTGTCGAATGGACCGTCGAGATCGGAACTCGACACGGCCAGCATGGCGGCTACGGGTGCCGCGGCGACCTTGCTCCAATCGGCGCCATAGGAGTCAATCGCCGCTGCAGCCTTGTCACCAGCGGCCATCGCCTCGTTGACCAGCTTCATTGTCGCCGAATTGGCAGGGTCGCCGGTGAACTGCGTGGTTTCTCGCTTCAGCAGGTCAGCCAGTCCAGTGGGGTCGAGCTTGTCGCTCTGCACAGCCTTGCTGACCAGGCCCATCAGCGCCGGGGTAGCCATGCCGAGCAAGGGCATGACATTGAAGCCGAGGGCTTTGGTGAGCGACCCACCGATCGCATTGAGTCCGGGACCCATCAGCGACGACAGCATGGTGTTGCCGGTCTGCTCGCCGCTGAAAAGGTTGCTGATGAGGCTGGTGAGATTCCCAAAGCCGCCCAACAATCCGCCGGTGTCTTGCGGCAGCATTTTGAGCAGCGATTCGGCACCGGTTGGCGTGCTCGCCATTTTGGACATGCTTCCCATCAGCAAGGGCGCGGCCGCCGCCAGGCCCTGGTTGATCGCCGAGGTATCGGCACCCAACGCCTTGCCAAGGGCGGAGACGATCTCGGGATTGATCGCCGAGGACAGTGAGTCGAACAGGCTTGCCATGAAGTATCTCCGTTGGTTGTTTGTTGATTGGAGGGGAGACGCGCTCCGGTAGATCCGGAGCCAAAAGGAGGGCGCAAAAGCTAGAAGTGTGCCCGCTAAACATTGAGGCTTGATGACAGCAGCCAGGAGACAATGAAGTCAAGCTCCACGGCAGCGAGTCGCCGAGGCGGCCCGCAGGAGGCGGCAACAAGCAAAAATTCACGCGTTCAGCGCAACGTCGGCTTGGGGGCAACCCTGAGGTCAGGAGTTGAGACTGCGATGGGCCGGAAGCGAAATTACCCACGCTGGGTGCGGTCGGGTCACGCTCCGTCGGGCAGCGGGATCCATTCGCCGGCATCCGCGGGAGGCAGCGGAATGCGGCCCGCGGACCAGTCCTGCTTCGCCTGCTCGATGCGCTCGCGCCGCGAAGAGACGAAGTTCCACCATGCGTAGCGATGCCCGACCGGCTCCCCGCCCAGCAGCATGACCGTGCAGGCCTCGCGTGCGACCAGGCTCGGCACGGCGCCGGCGCGCAGGACGGCGAGCGATCGTGCTTCGACCGGCACGCCGCCGATCGTGATCGTTCCGGTGACCGCGTAGACCGCGCGCTCGGAGGCGTCCGCGGGCAACGCGAACGTCGCGCCGGCCTTCAGTTCGAGATGCGCGTAGTAGAGCGGCGAGAGTATCCGTACCGGGCTGGCCAGACAGAAGGCCGCGCCGGCGATCAACCGGATCTGCACGCCATCCGCTTCGCGCGTCTGCAACTCGGTGCGGCCATGGTGCTCGAAAGCAGGCTCGGTCTCTTCATGTTCGAGCGGCAGTGCGACCCACGCCTGCAGCCCGTGCAACGGGCCACCCGTGGTACGCAGGCCGTCGAAGCGCTCGGAATGGCTGATGCCGCGCCCGGCCGTCATCCAGTTCACCTCCCCAGGCCGGATGACCTGCTCGACACCCAAGGAGTCGCGGTGCGTGATCTCGCCTTCAAAAAGGTAAGTGACCGTCGCCAGCCCGATGTGCGGATGGGGCCGCACGTCTGCCGTGCGCGGCACCGGAGCCGGCAACGTCAGTGGCCCAATGTGATCGAGGAAGATGAACGGGCCCACCATGCGGCGTGCAGCGGCCGGGAGTACGCGACCGACCTGCAGGTCGCCGAGGTCGTGACCGCGCGCCGCGATCAGGTGTTCAATTGATTCGCTGGCGGCCGACATGACTATTTCTTCTGCGCGGCCTGCTCGCGCCACTTCCGCAGCTGGTTCATCCACTCGGTCCAGTCCTGCGGCCCTTGCGTCCAGCGCTTCTGCAGGTTGCCAAGCACGTTGCCCCAGGCGCGGTCGAAGTAGGCGTAGGCCTTGTCCCACTCGCCACCTTCGCCCCACCCGGAGTGATGCAGCGTCACGCGCGTCTGCTTCTCGCTGACGGGCTCGAAACGCACGACGACGAACGTGCGTTGGGCACGCGCCTCAGGCAGGCTGGGCGGCGCATTCCAGTCGAACGAAATCATCTTCTTCGGCTGCAGCGCCATGAACCGCATCTCGTCGGCGCCCTTCATGCCCGGCTCGGCCAGCGGATCGATGTAGATCTGGAACGCCCCGCCCACGCGCGGCTCGATCTTCGCGTCCGGCGCGAAGAACCCGATGATGCCTTCGCGCGTGGTCCAGCTGTCCCACACCTGGTCGAGCGTCGCTTCGACGACCACCGACTTCTCGATCGCACGTTCGGCGGCCAGCACATGCCCGACCCATGACAGCAGACCCAGGATCGCCACCCCAACCAGTACGACCTGCCGACTACGGGCCATATCACCTCCTTCGCATTCAGGCGTGCGGGACGATCACGAGTTTGCCAACGGCCTTGCGCGCGAGCAGGGCCTCGAGCGCCGAGGGCGTGTCGGCCAGCGGGTATGAACGCGAAACGTGCGGCTTGAGCCGGCCCTGCGCCAGCCAGGTGAAGAGCTCGGTAAGCATGGCCTGATTGGCCTGCGGCTCGCGCTTGGCAAACTCGCCCCAGAACACTCCGATCGCCGCGGTGCCCTTGATCAGCAGCAGGTTGGCGGGAATCTGGGGAATCTCACCGTCGGCAAACCCGACCACCAGCAGCCGGCCGCGCCATGCGAGGCTACGCAGTGCCGCTTCGGTGTGCTTGCCGCCTACCGGGTCGTAGATCACGTCGGCGCCCTTGCCTCCCGTGACGGCCTTGAGCGCCTCGCGCAGGTCCGTTGAACCGTAGTTGATGGTTTCATCGGCGCCGTGGGCGCGCGCGGCGGCGAGCTTCTCGTCGCTCGAGGCGACGGCGATGACGCGCGCGCCGGCAATCTTCCCGAGTTCGACCGCCGCAAGGCCGACGCCTCCACCCGCCCCAAGTACGACCAGCGTCTCGCCCGCTTTCAACTGGCCCCGGTCGAACAAGGCGTGGTGCGAAGTCGCATACGTCAATGTGAAGGCAGCCGCAGTTTCGGTCGAGATGCCGGGCAGCAGCGGCGCTGTCATTGCGGCCGGCGCACAAACGAACTCCGCAAAGCCGCCGAGCCCGACAAAGGCCCCGACACGGTCACCGGGCTTGAGGCGCTTCACGTCCGCACCGACGGCATCGACCGTGCCGGCGACCTCGGTGCCCGGGGTGAAGGGAAGCGCGGGCTGCAGCTGGTACTTCTTCTGCACGATCAAGGCATCGGGGAAGTTGACGCCCGCCGCCTCGACCCGGATCCGTACCTCTCCCGCCCTGGGCTCCGGCAGCGGAAGTTCCACTAGCTGCAAGCGCTCCGGCAAGCCCCACTCCACGCACTGAATCGCCTTCATCGTTCCTCCTGCGGCGCGACTCTACGCGGAGCCTCCGACGCGAACAACCACGCTGCGCTATTCTGGCCATGGGAGGGAGCCAGCCATGGATTTCCAGTACTCAAGCAAGACGCAGGACCTGCGCGAGCGTGTTGCAGCGTTCATGCAGGAGCACATTTACCCCGTCGAGGGGCAGTTCTATGCCGAGGTGGAGGAGAACACCCGCCGCGGCGCCCGCTGGACGCCGACCAAGTTGATCGAGGAACTGAAACCCAAAGCGCGCGCCGCCGGACTGTGGAACCTGTTCCTGCCGGACTCGTCGCTGGGTGCCGGACTGACGAACCTGGAGTACGCGCCGCTCGCCGAGCTGATGGGCCGCGTGCCCTGGGCCTCCGAGGTCTTCAACTGCTCGGCGCCGGACACCGGCAACATGGAAACGATCGAGCGCTATGGCACGCCCGAGCAGAAGGAAACGTGGCTCAAGCCCCTGCTGGCCGGCGAGATCCGCTCGGGCTTCGCGATGACCGAGCCCGACGTCGCCTCGTCGGACGCGACCAACATCCAGACCTCGATCCGGCGCGACGGCGATTCCTACGTCATCAACGGCCGCAAGTGGTGGACCTCCGGCGCCGGCGATCCGCGCTGCCGTATCTACATCGTGATGGGCAAGACCGACCCGGAAGCTCCGCGGCACCAGCAGCAGTCGATGATCCTGGTGCCGGCCGACACGCCGGGCGTCAAGGTCGTGCGCCCGCTGAATGTCTTCGGCTACGACGACGCGCCCCACGGCCACATGGAGACGCACTTCAAGGATGTGCGGGTGCCGGTGTCGAACATCCTGCTCGGCGAGGGGCGCGGCTTCGAGATCGCGCAGGGCCGCCTCGGACCTGGCCGCATCCACCACTGCATGCGCTCGCTCGGCCTGGCCGAACGCGCGCTCGAGCTGATGTGCAAGCGGCTGGCAAACCGTGTGGCCTTCGGCGGCCCGATTGCGCGCCAGACGGTGTGGCAGGAGCGCATCGCCGAATCCCGCTGCCTGATCGATCAGGCGCGACTGCTGACGCTGAAGGCCGCGTGGATGATGGACACGGTTGGCAACAAGGCGGCCAAGGCCGAGATCGCCATGATCAAGGTGGTGGCACCCAACGTGGCCTGCACCGTGCTCGACTGGGCGATACAGGCGCACGGAGGCGCCGGCATGTGCGACGACTTCCCGATCGCGTACGCCTACACGCTGGCCCGCACGCTGCGCCTGGCCGATGGCCCTGACGAGGTCCACCGCAACGCGATCGCAAAGCAGGAGATCGCCAAGCACGTTCCGCTGCCGCCACGACCACACTGAGGAAGCGATGATCGAGCTCTACACCTGGCCGACGCCGAACGGCCACAAGATCCACATCATGCTGGAGGAATGCGGCCTGCCGTATCAGACGCATGCAGTGGACATCGGCACCGGCGACCAGTTCAAGCCGGACTTCCTGAAGATCAGCCCGAACAACAAGATCCCGGCCATCGTCGACAGCGACGGACCGGACGGCAAGCCGATTTCGCTGTTCGAGTCAGGAGCGATCCTGATCTACCTGGCGGGCAAGACCGGCCGCTTCCTGCCGCAGGACGTGCGCGGCAAGTACGTCGCCCTGCAATGGCTGATGTTCCAGATGGGCGGCGTCGGGCCGATGCTCGGGCAGGCGCATCACTTCAGGCTCTACGCGCCCGAGAAGATCGAGTACGCCGTCAATCGCTACACCAACGAAGCGAAGCGCCTGTATGGAGTCATGGACCGCCGGCTCGGCGAGGCCGAGTACTTCGCCGGCGATTACTCGATCGTGGACATGGCGATCTTTCCCTGGACGCGCTCGCACGCCAACCAGGGTGTCGACCTTGGCGAGTACCCGAACGTGAAGCGCTGGTTCGACGCGATCGCGGCGCGGCCCGCCGTTGAGCGCGGCCTCAAGGTGCTCGCAGACCGGCGCAAACCGCTGGTGGACGACAAGGCGCGCGAGACGCTCTTCGGCTCGACGCAGTACGGCCGGCACTGAGCCGCTACTGCAGCGGGTTTTTCAGCAGGTCGCTGAACGGCACGGGCATCACCTCGATGCCCTCGTCGGCGAGGCCGGCCGCTTCCTCGGGCGAGGCCAGCCCGCGGATCGAACGCTTCGGTGCTTCCTGGTAGTGGATGCGGCGCGCCTCCTCGGGGAAGCGCTCGCCGACGTCCTCCGAGTTCGCCTGGATGTGACGAGCCATTTGCAGGAGCATCGCCTGCATCGCGGCGTCATTCGGCATCGCGACAGGCTGCTTGTCCTGCGGAGCTAAAGCGCCCTTGTTGATGCGTGGCGCCGACAGCAGCTTGCGCACCGCGTGGCTGCCGCACACCGGGCATTCGACGAGCCTGGCTTCCTGCTGGCGATCGAAGTCATCGGCCGAGGCAAACCAGCCCTCGAACGGGTGCTCGTTGTCGCAACTGAGATTGAATACTTTCATTGATTCCTGGTGCCGCGGGCCGGACTCGAACCGGCATGCTTGCTTTCGCTTGCGGCGGATTTTAAGTCCGCTGTGTCTACCAGTTTCACCACCGCGGCGGTGAAAGGCGCGGGGAAAGCCTAGCAGTTGTCACGGAAACGCCGCAGTTACGCACCGAGCGTTCCGTGAAATAAACCGATTACACAGGCCTCGTAGCGTTCGGTCCCACAGATTCGCAACTCGAACCATGGAGACCGGAATGCCAGAAGACGCCCAAAGCCGCATGCTTGCCGTCCTCGAGACCTGCCTGATCGGTTTCGTTTTCCTTAGTCAAAGCCTCATCGCGCTGACCGTCGTGGTTCAGGCGGCCTGATGTCCGATGCGCTGCGCCGCGCGCAGGGGTCCGTTTCATCGGCGCCGCTTGATGCAGGGGTGGAGGCGGGGGTCGGAATCGAACCGGCGTACACGGATTTGCAGTCCGCTGCATGGCCACTCTGCCACCCCGCCAAGGGGGCTCAAACCAAAAGGGGAAGCGCGCCGGCTTCCCCTTCGTGCTGAATTCTGGAGCGGGCGAAGAGTCTCGAACTCTCGACCTCAACCTTGGCAAGGTTGCGCTCTACCAACTGAGCTACGCCCGCGCTCGAAGCGGCGAATTATAGCGGGGGTCGAAAGGGTGTCAAACCTGTCCCCGACTACGCGCTACTTTTCATCGAGGTGCGGCCACGCCATGCGCAGGTAGACGAACATCGAATAGACCGTGAGCGCAGCGGCGATATAGATCAGGATCGTGCCGATCAGCCGTACGTTGATCAGGCCAAAGAGCGGGTCGTGGAACAGCAGCATCGGGATCGCGACCATCTGCGCGATCGTCTTGAACTTGCCGAGCGAGTTGACGGCGACGCTGGCCGAGCGCCCGATCTGCGCCATCCATTCGCGCAGCGCCGACACCGCGATCTCTCGCCCGATGATGACGAGCGCGACGAATTCGTCAACGCGATCGAGCGACAGCAGCACGACGAGCGCCGCACAGACCATGAGTTTGTCGGCCACCGGATCGAGGAACGCACCGAGGCGGCTCACCATGCCGTACCTGCGAGCGACGTAGCCGTCGATCGCGTCGGTCACCGCCGCCAGCACGAACAGCCAGCACGCCGTGGCGTTCTTCCAGTGGTCCGGCAGCACGCTGTCGGGCAGGTAAAAAATGCCGACGATGACGGGAATCATCGCGATGCGCGCCCAGGTGAGCGCCATCGGGACGTTGAACGCCAGCGGCGGATTATTCGATGGGCTGGCCATGCAATTGCGCGTATATCCTCTCCGCGAGCTTACGCGAAACGCCTTCGACGTTCGCAATGTCGTCAACGGAAGCCGCCGTCAACCCTCGCATGCCGCCAAAGCGTGCCAGCAGGCGCTGGCGCCGCTTTGGCCCGATGCCGTCCATCGTTTCGAGTTCCGAGGACTTGCGCGCCTTGGCGCGGCGCGCCCGCATGCCGGTGATGGCGAAACGGTGTGCCTCGTCGCGGATCTGCGCGACCAGCATCAGCGCCTGCGACTCGCGCCCCAGCGTCAGAGGCGGCCGCTCGTCCGGGAACACCAGTTCCTCGAGTCCCACCTTGCGCTCCTCGCCCTTGGCAACGCCGACGAGGATGGAGGGATCGAGGCCAAGCTCCTCGAACACCTGGCGCGCCACGGCCACCTGCCCTTTGCCGCCGTCGATCAGCACGAGATGCGGCATCGTGCCCTCGCCCCGCGCCGGCGCGGCAAAGCGGCGCGAAAGCACCTGCCGCATCGCCGCGTAGTCGTCACCCGGCTCGATGCCTTCGATGTTGTAGCGCCGGTACTCCGCCGGACGCATCTGGTGGCCGGCATACACGACGCACGAGGCCTGCGTCGCTTCGCCTGCGGTGTGGCTGACGTCGAAGCACTCGACGCGCAGCTTGTCGGCCTCGTCCTCGCCGACATCGAGCCCGAGCGCATCGATCAGCGCCCGGGTACGAGCCATCTGCGAGCCCTCTTCCGCCAGCCGTCGCGCCAGCGCCAGCCGCGCGTTTGACTCCGCCATCTCGAGCCAGCGCCGACGCTGCTCCTGCGGGTGCCGCACGATCTGGACCCGACGGCCGGCCGCTTCCGACAGCACCGCGGCGAGCTCCGGGGCATCGACATCGGCATTGACGAAGAGCGTCGGCGGGCAGGCCTGCGCGGCATAGTGCTGAGAGATGAACGCTTCGAGGACTTCGGCCCCGTCGGCCGCTTCGCCACTGCGGACCGGAAAGCTGGCCTTGTCCCCCAGGTGCCGTCCGCCCCGGATCATCGCCAGGTTGACGCACGCCAGACCACCGTCGACGACCACCGCCAACACGTCGGCGTCCGCCTCCGAGCCTGTCGTCTCGACCGCCTGCTGGTGCAGCACACGCGCGAGCGCGCCCATCCGGTCGCGCACTGCCGCGGCCTCCTCGAACTTCAATTCAGCGGCCAGGCCATGCATGCGCTCCTCGAGTTCGCGCATCACGAGATCCGTCTCGCCCCGGAGGAAGCGCACGGCCCGGTCGACATCCTGTGCATACGCCGCCGCATCGATCAACCCGACGCACGGGGCGCTGCAGCGCTGGATCTGGTGCAGGAGGCAGGGCCGCGAACGATTGGCGAACACCGTGTCCTCGCAGGTGCGCAGGCGGAAGACCTTCTGCAGCAGCTGGATACTGTCCTTGACCGCCCACGCATTGGGATACGGGCCGAAATACTGCGCACGCCGGTCGACTGCGCCCCGGTAGTAGGCGACGCGCGGGAAAGCGTGGGTCGTGAACTTCAGGTACGGATAGGACTTGTCGTCCCGGAACAGCACGTTGTAGCGCGGCGCCAGCGACTTGATGAGGTTGTTCTCGAGCAGCAGCGCCTCGGCCTCCGAGCGCGTCACGGTGGTATCGATCGACGCGACGCGCGCCAGCATGTGGGCCGTGCGCGGTCCGACGCCCTTGTTGAAATACGACGCCACGCGCTTGCGCAGGTCGCGCGCCTTGCCGACGTAGAGCGCCACGCCCTGGGCGTCGAGCATGCGATAGACCCCAGGCAGGTGCGGCAGGCCGTCGACGACGGGCCGCGGGTCGAACGCTGGCAGTGGTTCGGTCATGGGGAGGTCGGCAACGCGGCATATAATCGCGGGCTCCTTCAGTCCTGACCGAAGGCGTCGGCTGCGATTTGCACGCCGGCGCCATTCTAGGGTGCCGCTCGCCGGCGCCGGGACGATGGCTTCCATCCGAGTCACCACTACCTGCTGCGCGCCTGGCGCGCGCTCACAACGCCCGAGTCCACCTTATGGCCAAGATCCTCGCCACCGAAATCCGCGTCGGCAACCTTCTCGAGTTCGACAAGCGTGTCTGGCGCGTGCTCAAGAGCTACCACGTCCACGTCGGCGGCCGTGGCGGCGCCTACATGCAGATCGAGATCAAGGACATCGAGAGCGGCCAGAAGCGCAACGAGCGACTGTCGACGGACGACAAGATCGAGCGGCCGTTCATCGATCGCCGCACGATGACCTACTCGTACCACGACGGCGCCAACTGGGTCTTCATGGACAACGAGACCTACGAGCAGCTCACGCTGGGCGAGGACTTCCTCGAAGGCCAGACCGGCTTCCTGATGCCGAACATGGAAGTCGAGATCAACTTCCACAACGGACGTGCGATCGGCATCCAGCTGCCGACCACCGTGGTGCTCGAAGTGGTGGACACGGAGCCGGGCATCAAGAACGCCACGGCGACGACGTCCTTCAAGCCGGCCAAGCTCGAAACGGGCATCTCGGTGCAGGTCCCGCCGTTCGTGAACACCGGCGAGAAGATCCGCGTCAACACCGACGACGGCTCGTACGTCGAGCGCGCCTAGCGCGGTCCGCCTTTAGGCGCGCCGCCCGTCGCACCGCCGCCCTTCCATTCACCCTGCGATTCGCGGATCTGGTCACGCAAGCGCTGCCGCTCTTCCGGCGTCAGGCGCTTGCCGCCCATCGGTCCGTCCCCTTGCCGCTCCTCGTGCCGCTGCAGGAAACGCTGGCGCATCGCTTCGCGCTGCTCCGGCGTCATCCTTTCCCACATCTGGCGCCGCTCCTCGTTCGGGACACGCCGGAGCATCAGCTCGCGCTGCTCCGGCGAGAGCCCCTGCCAGAATTCGCGCCGCTGCTCCGGCGAAAGCCCCCGCCACGCGCGCTGCCGTTCCTCGGGCGTGCGGGCATTGCGGAAGGCTTCGCGCTGCTCGGGCGTCATCTGCTGCAGCATCTGCTGGCGTTGCTCAGGGCTCAGTCGGAGCTGCTGGCCCGGCTCGCCGGGAACGCCAAAGGCCATCGCACTCGATGCAACAAGGCACGCCAGCGCAGCCGCCAGGCGACGCAGCGGGTCGGTGAACATGCTCATGACTTCATTGTGAACGGCGCCACTTCCGGTAGACACGATTTTCAGGCCTTCGCCCGGTGTGACGGGGTAAAGTCTGTAACCGTTTGTGAATTCACGCCATGCGCGGCGGCCCGGGCCACGTAGCATCGTTGCCGTGCCAAGGACGATCCTTTCCCTATGACCGAGCGTACGCCCCACAAGGTTCTTGTCGTCGACGACGACCAGCGCCTGCGCGACCTGCTGCGGCGTTACCTCGGCGACAACGGCTTCGCTGTCTACGTCGCCGAGAACGCCCAGGCGATGAACCGGATCTGGCTGCGCGAGCGTTTCGACGTGCTGGTGCTCGACTTGATGATGCCGGGCGAAGACGGATTGTCGATCCTGCGTCGCCTGCGGGGCGGCAACGACCGCACCCCGATCGTCATGCTGACGGCCAAGGGCGAAGACGTCGACCGCATCATCGGACTCGAGATGGGCGCGGATGACTACCTACCCAAGCCATTCAATCCGCGCGAGTTGCTGGCCCGGATCAATGCGGTCCTGCGGCGACGCGGAGCGGAGGAGTCGCCCGGTGCGCCGAGCAGCGGCGCGGAGTCGGTCGCCTTCGGCGACTTCGTGCTCGACCTCGCGACACGCACGCTGACGCGTGCCGGTGAGCCCGTCACGCTGACGACGGGCGAGTTTGCCGTGCTCAAGGCGTTTGCGCGCCACCCGCGCGTGCCGCTATCGCGCGAGAAACTGATGGAAATGGCGAGGGGCCGCGAGTACGAAGCCTTTGATCGGTCCCTCGACGTGCAGATCTCGCGCCTGCGCAAGCTGATCGAACCCGACCCGGCCAAACCGCGCTTCATCCAGACCGTGTGGGGGCTCGGCTACGTGTTCATTCCGGACGGCGGCGCCTGAGCGTGGAGGCGGCCAGGTTCGCCCGATGAAACTGCGCTCGCCGCCGCTTTTCTGGCGCACGCTCCTGCTGGTGCTGCTGCTGATACTGGCGAGCCTGGCGGCCTGGCTGCAGAGCTTTCGGGTATTCGAGCGCGCACCGCGCGCCGAGACCATCGCGCAGCAAGTTGTCTCGATCGCCGAGCTCACGCGGGCGGCACTGCTGTACGCCGACCCTTACGTCCGCCGCGACCTGCTTGCCGAGCTGGCGCGCAACGAAGGCATCCGCATTGCGCCGCTCGAAACGAGCGACCGGGTGGTTCCGTTTCCCGACCGGCCGGTGCTTCGGCTCGCCGAACAGTCGATCATTGCCAAGCTCGGGCCCGGCACCCGCGTCGCGTCGGTGGTCAATGACCAGCCCGGGATCTGGGTAAGCCTGACGATCGAGGATGACCAGTACTGGCTCTACATCGAGCGCGATCCTGTCGCGCGCAACATCGGAACGCAGTGGATCGGCTGGGCCGCGGTCGCGATCGCCCTGTCGGTGCTTGGCGCGATCCTCATCACGCGCGTCATCAACCTGCCGCTCGCGCGTCTGTCGACGGCAGCCCGCGACCTCGGTGTTGGGAAGCTTCCGGCGGTTTTGCCGGAGGTCGGGCCGCCCGAAATCCGGACGGTCAACGCGAGCTTCAACCGCATGGTGACTGACCTCGGCAAGCTCGAGGAGGACCGCGCCGTGCTCCTGGCAGGCATCTCGCACGACCTGCGCACGCCGCTGACACGGCTGCGTCTCGAACTTGAAATGAGTGGACTGCCGGAGGAAAGCCGCAGCGCGATGATCGGCGATCTCGAACAGATGGACGCGATCGTGCGGCAGTTCCTCGACTACGCACGCCGCGCACCGCAGCAGCCCGCCGAGCGCATCGATCTCTCTGCCCTGGTTGAGCAGGCACCGGCACGCGTGCGTGTCGATGCCGACGCACACACGACGCTCAACCTGCGGGTGGCGCACGGAATGACCGTCAACGGCTATCGGACCGAGCTCGATCGCGCGCTCGACAACCTACTGGTGAACGCCATGCGGTACGGGCGTGACCCGGTCACCGGCCGGCTCGACCTGACTGTTTCGCTGGCCAGCGACGGCCAGGATGCGGTCATCTCGGTGGCAGATCACGGGCCAGGCGTTCCGACCGAACAGATCGACCGCCTGCTGCGTCCGTTCGAACGCGGCAACAGCGCGCGCAGCGGCAGTGGTGGCGCAGGGCTCGGTTTGCCGATCGTGCAGCGGATCGCACGGCTGCACGGCGGAAGCCTCCGGCTGCTGGCCAACTCTCCGCACGGCCTGCGCGCCGAGTTGTCCCTGCCCCTTGAGCGCGGCGCATGAACCGGGCCGGCATCAGCCGAAGGCGGCGGACCCTGATCACGACGGCGCTCGCCGGATTCGCACTGCCGCCGCGCTTCATTCGCGCCCAGGCCTGGGCGATACGCGTGGAGAGCGGCGCGCCGCATCGTTTGCCGCGGGCCGCTGTCGATGACCTCGAGATCGAGCTGGACGCCAGCGACGGTGAAGCGCCCGTCGACTTCGCAGCGCTGACACTTGGCACGCTCGAGATCGCGAGCGGTCAACTGGCCGCCGGCGACGGCATGCGGCTTGACGGTGGCTCGTTCGCGCGGACCGTTCCGGCGGGCCGCTATCCGGTGCAGGCCATCGTGGCGCGTTACGCGGACGACACCGAGCGGATTGCATTCGCCCAGGTGAAGTTCACGGATGGAGCAGCGACGCGCTGGAGCAATGCCGTCTTCGAGGGCGACGACGCCGAGCCCCTCCCCGAAGACGAGTTGTCGGGCTACGAAGTCGAGTCCGGACTCGGCAGCGTGTTCGACGTGCAGGCGCTGCGTGCCTATGGCCAGGAATTCGTGCAAGGCCCCCGACTACGCCAGGAACTGGAACAGGTCCTGCTGCGGAATCGCCGCCCGTCCTGGAGCTGGGCCTGGGTGAGGACCCCCGCCGGCTCGGGCATCCTGCTCTCGTCCGGGGAGGGCGCCGGCTTCTTCGGCTCGTATTGGGGCGAGGACGCCTCCGGAGCGATCGTCTCGCTGGTCACGGACTTCGACCTGCTCGACTGGGCCGGGCTGCCGGAAGCCGAACCCGTCAGGGCGTGACGAGCAGCGCCACGGCCAGGGCAGCGATACCTTCGCTGCGCCCGAGCGCACCGAGCATCTCGCTGGTCTTGCCCTTGACGCTGACCGCCGCGGTCTCGAGGCCGCAACTGGCGGCGATCGCTGCGCGCATGGCGTCGACATAAGGTGCGATCTTTGGCTGCTCGGCAATGACGGTGGCGTCGATGTTCTCGATGCGCCAGCCCGCCTCTCGAACGCGCCCGGCCACCGCCTGCAGCAGCACGCGGCTGTCGGCATTGCGGTAGCGGTCATCCGAATCCGGGAAGAGCTTGCCGATATCGCCGAGCGCGGCCGCACCGAGCAGCGCGTCGGTGATCGCATGCAGCAGCACGTCGCCGTCGGAATGCCCGAGCAGGCCTCGCCCGAACGGAATCTCGACGCCGCCGATGACGAGACGGCGACCGGGCACCAGTGCGTGAACGTCGTAGCCCTGCCCGACGCGGAAACGTGTCATGCCAGCCTTCCCTGTTCGCCCAGTATCGCGCGCGCGAGCACGAGATCCTCGGGAGTCGTGACCTTGAGGTTGCTCGCGCCGCCCAGGATCAGGCGCGGCGCGTGCCCGGCGCGCTCCATCGCGCTGGATTCGTCCGTCACGGTATCGAGGGCACCGCTCAACGCCGCGCGCAAGGAACCGACGCGGAACAGCTGCGGCGTCTGCGCGCACCACATCGATGCGCGGTCCAGCGTCATGCCGACCCGCCCTTCTTCGCCGCGCTTCAATGTGTCGGCGAGCGGAATCGCGAGCAGTCCGCCGCTGCCGTCGACACCGACTTCGTCGATCAGCCGACCGAGTTGAGCCTCGGTCAGGCACGGGCGCGCGGCGTCGTGCACCAGGACGCGATCGTCGTCGTCGGTGCGGGCGGCGATCGCGATGAGACCGTTGCGCACGCTCTCGGCACGCGAAGCGCCGCCGACCGGCAGGAACTCGACCCGTTCGTCGTCCAGACGGAATTCCGACCAGCGCGTATCCGTCGGCGCGACCACGACAAAGACTGCGTCGATACGGGCATCCGAGAGCATCGCCGCGATCGAATGCTCGAGCATCGTGCGGTCACCCAACGCCAGATACTGCTTTGGAACGTCGTGCCCGCCCATGCGGGAACCGATGCCGGCAGCCGGTATCAGGGCAATGTAGCGAAGCGGTCGGGGCACGGGAAAGCTCGCTCACGAGCAGGAGGGGGCCTTCGTATAATAACGACCGAGTTCGGCGGCCCTTGAGCCCTCGCAACGGAGGGTCCGATGGTCGCCGATTCTTTTCTGCCGTGAGCACCGACGTTTCGCTCGCCCCGCCCGCCACCTCCCTCGGGGGCCTGCTGCCGCGATCGCTGCCGATCGCAGGGGCCCGCTTTGCTCTCCCCCGCCCGCCCGGCTCCGCCGACGCCCTGCTGCTGGCGCGCACCGGCGCCCAGCTGCGCGCAGCGCGGCGACTGCTGGTTGTCATCGCGGCCGACGCGCTCGATGCGCAACGCCTGGTCGACGAGATCCCCTATTTCGATCCGACGCTGGCCGTCCGGCCACTGCCCGACTGGGAGACGCTGCCCTACGACACGCTGTCGCCACACCAGGATCTGGTGTCGGATCGCCTCGAAACCCTGTTTCGGCTGAACCAGACCGGCGGCGGCATCGACGTCCTCGTGGTGCCGGCAACGACGGCGCTGTACCGGCTGGCGCCGCCGCAGTACATCGCGGGGCACACCTTCTTCTTTCGCCAGGGGCAGACGCTCGACGCTGAGGAACTGCGGACGCGGCTGGTGTTCGCCGGCTACCAGCACGTGTCACAGGTGGTGGCGCCGGGCGAATTCGCGGTTCGCGGCGGCCTCATCGACCTCTTTCCGATGGGCTCCACGCTGCCCTACCGGCTCGACCTGCTCGATCAGCAGCTCGACTCCATCCGCGCGTTCGACCCCGACACTCAGCGGGGGCTCTATCCCGTGCCGGAAGTGAGGCTGCTGCCCGGCCGCGAGTTTCCGCTCGATGAAAGCGCGCGCCAGTCGTTCCGCCGGCGCTGGCGCGATCGGATTGAAGGCGACCCGAGCCGGTCCAGCGTCTACAAGGACATGGGCAGCGGCGCGGTCCCGGCCGGGGTCGAGTACTTCCTCCCGCTCTTCTTTGATGAGACCGCGACGCTCTTCGACTACCTGCCGCCCGCCAGTCTCGTCGCACTGCATGGGACCGTCGAGGCGGCGATCCAGCGATTCTGGAACGAAACGAGCGAACGTCACCGCTTCCTCGCCCGCGATCCGGCCCGGCCCATCCTGCCGCCCTCGGCGCTGTTCCTGAATGCGGAGGCGTTCTTCGCGCGCACCCAGGACTACGGGCGCCTGTCGCTGGGCGACTCCGCGCCGAGCGACAGCGACACTGCCTTCGCGGCAATGCCTGCGCTCGCGGTCGAACGGCGCGCTGAGGACCCGCTCGGCCGCCTGCGGCACTTTGCCGAGGAGTACGCAGGACGCATCCTGGTCGTGGCCGACTCCGCCGGGCGACGCGAAACGATCGGCCAGATGCTCGCGGAGTACGGCATCCCGTTCGGTGACAGTGCCGACTTTGCCGCTTTTGTCGACGGCGACGTCCGCTTTGCGCTCGGCGTAGCGCCGCTGCACGAAGGCTTCGCGCTCCGCGATCCGCAGGTCGCAATCGTCACCGAGACCGAGCTCTACGCCGCCAGCCCGCGCCGCCTGCGCGGCAAGCAGCGCGAACGCGCGTCCAACGTCGAGGCGATGATCCGCGATCTCGCCGAACTGCGCGTCGGCGATCCGGTGGTTCACGTCGAGCACGGCATTGGCCGCTACCTCGGCCTGCAAGCGATGGATCTCGGCGATGGACCGACCGAGTTCCTGCATCTTGAGTACGCCAACGAGGCGACGCTGTACGTGCCCGTGGCACAGCTGCACCTGATCGGCCGCTACAGCGGCGCCGATCCGGCCGCGGCCCCCCTGCACCAGCTGGGCAGCGGTGACTGGGACAAGGCGCGCAGGAAAGCCGCGAAGCAGGTCCGGGACACCGCGGCCGAGCTGCTCAACCTCTATGCGCTGCGCGCCGCGCGCAAGGGACACGCGTTCGAATACCGGCAGCACGACTACGAGGCCTTCGCCGAAGGCTTCGGCTTCGAGGAAACGCCCGACCAGCAGGCCGCGATCGAAGCCGTCCTCAAGGACATGTCCGCCGGCTTTCCAATGGACCGGCTGGTATGCGGCGATGTCGGCTTCGGCAAGACCGAGGTCGCACTGCGCGCGGCGTTCGCCGCCGTCGCGGGAGGCAAGCAGGTCGCCGTGCTGTGCCCCACGACGCTGCTGGCCGAACAGCACTGCCAGACCTTCCGCGACCGCTTCTCGCAGTGGCCGGTCAACATCGTCGAGCTGTCGCGCTTCCGCTCGCCGAAGGAAGTGGCCGACGCCATTGCGGGCATGAACGCGGGCACGGTGGACATCGTCATCGGGACCCACAAGCTGCTCAGCACCGATGTCCACTTCGAACGCCTCGGGCTCGTCATCATCGACGAAGAGCACCGCTTCGGCGTGCGCCAGAAGGAGCGGCTCAAGGCCCTGCGCGCCGAAGTCGATGTGCTGACGCTGACCGCCACGCCGATACCCCGCACGCTGGCGCTCTCACTCGAAGGCATCCGCGACTTCTCGGTCATTGCCACCGCGCCGCAGCGGCGGCTCGCGATCAAGACCTTCGTGCGCAAGGAAAGCGCCTCGCTGATGCGCGAGGCGGTGCTGCGCGAGCTCAAGCGCGGTGGCCAGGTCTACTTCCTGCACAACGAGGTCGAGACGATCGAGAACCGCCGCGCCCGGCTCGCCGAGCTGCTGCCGGAGGCCCGCATCGAGATCGCGCACGGCCAGATGCACGAGCGCGACCTGGAACGCGTCATGCGCGACTTCTATCAGCAGCGCTTCAACGTACTGTTATGCACGACCATCATCGAGACCGGCATCGATGTCCCGACCGCCAACACGATCATCATCCACCGTGCCGACAAGTTCGGTCTCGCGCAGCTGCACCAGCTGCGCGGCCGCGTCGGCCGCTCGCATCACCAGGCCTATGCCTACCTGATGGTGCCCGACGAAGGTGGCCTGACGAAGAACGCCGAGAAGCGCCTGGAGGCGATCCAGAATCTCGAGGAGCTCGGCAGTGGCTTTTACCTCGCGATGCACGACCTGGAGATCCGCGGCGCCGGGGAGGTGCTGGGAGAAAACCAGAGCGGCAACATGCAGGAGGTCGGATTCGACCTGTACACGCAGATGCTGAACGCCGCGGTGCGTGCCCTGCGCTCCGGTCGCGAGCCGGATCTGCTGGCGCCGCTCGCCGCCGTCACCGAAATCAATCTGCGCGTGCCCGCCCTGCTGCCGCCCGACTATGTGGCCGACGTGCACCAGCGTCTGTCGATGTACAAGAAGCTGGCGAGCTGCGATGAGGAGGACAGCCTGATCCGGCTGCAGGAAGAACTCGTCGATCGCTACGGCAAGCTGCCCGAGCCCGCGCGTGCGCTGGTCGAAACGCACCGCCTGCGCCTCGTCGCCGAGCGGCTCGGCGTGAAGAAAATCGACGCGTCGGGGGATGCGCTCGTGGTCCAGTTCATACCCAACCCTCCGTTCGACACGGCGCGTTTGATCGCGCTGATGCAGCGCTCGAAGACGATGCGGCTCGCCGGACCGGAGCGCCTGCGCATTGACGAGAAGACCCCGAACCTGGACGACCGCGTGCGGCGGCTGCGCGAGATCTTCAAGGCGCTGTCCTGATGCTGCCCGGCCGGCGGCTCGGACCGTCGCAGCCGTCCCACTAAACTCCGGCCCGTGAAAGATCTCGTCATCCAGGGACCGGCCCTTTCTTCGGAAGCGCTCGACACCTTCAAGGTCGTCTGCGCGCCAGTGCGCATCACCCTACGGGGCAAGTCCGCACGCTGCGTCGGCACGGCGGACGACCTCGAGACGCGCAAGGCCATCAAGGGGCTTGGCGAGTACTGGAAGCTGGACTGGGCGTTCGTCGAGCCGGGCTGGCGCCTGGCGGACTTCCGCCTGCTCGCGCTCGACATGGACTCGACGCTGATCAGCATCGAAAGCCTCGACGAAGTCGCTGCGTTTGCTGGCAAGGGAGAAGAAGTCGCGGCGATCACCGAGGCCGCGATGCGCGGCGAGATCAGCGACTACAGGGAGAGCCTGCGCCGGCGGGTTGCGATGCTCGCCGGCGTCGATGCCACCCTCCTCGCACGTGTCTACGAAGAAAAGCTCGCGCTGAACGACGGCGCCGAGCGGCTCGTCTCGACCTGCCGTGCGGCGGGCCTGCGCACGCTGCTGGTCACGGGCGGCTTCACCTACTTTACGGAACGCTTGCAGCGGCGGCTCGGCTTCGACGCCACCCGCTCCAACGAGCTTGAAATCGTCGACGGTCGCCTGACCGGGAAGGTCACCGGCCCCGGAGGTGGCGAGATCATCGATGCCGAGGGCAAGGCACAGGCCGTGCGCAATCAATGCGCGCAGCTGGGCTGCGCGACCGACAAAGCCGTCGTGTTCGGCGACGGTGCGAACGACCTGAAGATGATGGCGCTGGCAGGCATCTCCGTCGCCTACCGTGCCAAGCCCGTGGTGCGGGACAAGGCGACGTTCGCGCTCAGCCATGCGCCGCTCGACGGCGCACTCAACTGGTTCGAGGAATGATGGAACGCTCCAAAAGTAAGGTCCGGCAGTCTCTCCGGCACGGCGCGCTGGCGGCAGTGCTGCTCGCGGCGCCTGTGGTCGCGTCCGCGCACGGCGAGACGAACCATGAGAAGCCGGCGGGGCCGGTGGTCCGCGAACAGAAACCGTGGGGCATCGCCGGCGACGCCAAGGCGGTCAGTCGAACCATTGAAGTCACGATGACCGACAATATGCGCTTCGTTCCCGACTTCATCGAGGTACGGCAGGGGGAGACCCTGCGGCTCGTGCATCGGAACCGCGGCAAGCTGATGCACGAATTCGTGCTCGGCACCCGCAAGGAACTCGACGAACACGCGGCACTGATGAAGCGCTTTCCGACGATGGAGCACGATGAGCCCTACATGGCGCACGTTGCACCCGGCAAGACCGGTGAAATCGTCTGGACCTTCAACCGCGCCGGCGAATTCGACTTTGCCTGCCTGATCCCTGGCCACTACGACGCCGGTATGGTCGGAAAGATCAAGGTGGTTCCGGCTTCCAACCCGCCGGGCAGCAGCCAGGCCGGCAAGAAGCGCTAGAGCCCGAACTGCTCGCCTAGGATCACGCGCTGCTGCGCGTCGCGTATCAGAGGCGCCCAGGGCAGATCCGTCGGACCGGGATCGATGCCGGCCTGCTTCAGCAAGGTCGTGACCTGGCCTCGATGATGCGTCTGGTGGTTGAACATCTGCGTGACGCACAGCCAGCGCGGGCGTGACATTTCGCGTTGAGCAACTCCGGAAAACCATGTCAGCGTGCCCGACAGCTGCTCGGCATCGAGATGGGCCGCCCACGCCGCGATCTCGTCATCCATCGCGCGCCGCGCGTCGAGCAACGCGCCGAAGTCCTCGTGGAGATCGACGCCGATTCCGGCGACGGGGTAGGTCTTGCCATTGAAGCGCGGTAGCCACACCCGATCGGCCCACAGGATGTGGTTGAGTGTGGAGTGGATCGAGCGAAAGAACGCGCCCCGGTCGGCCTTGCGCTCTGCATCCGTCAGCCTGGCGGCTGCCTCGTAGACCTTGCGGTTCATCCAGCCGTTGTAGGCAGCCATTGCCTGGCAGTACTCGGCGTCGATCATGTTCCCTCCGATCCGTACGGTGACGTTCCGCTACGCGCCACGCTGCACCTCGCGTGTCGGGCCGCCTACTACATGCCCGGGGATGCAGGCTTCGGCTTGCCCTGGTCGAGCCAGATCCGCTCGTCACCCGAGTCGACGTGGACGAAGCCGCGCCCGACATAGAAGCCGGTACCACCGCGGCCCAGAACGGACGCCAGCCCTGCGAGCTTGACGCTGGAAACCCCGGGCACCGAGATGTCGGCGGCCTGCCCGACGACGTGTCGCGAATCACGTGCCGCACCCTCGGTGGAATTATTCGTCTTGCGCGTGCGATAGCCCGAGTGCAGTTCGATCGGTGCCTGGATGCCGGAGCGGGCCAGCCACGCCTGGACGCCGGCCAGCGTATCGAGCAGCACGCGGTTCATCGCGAACACACGATCGGCCCGGAGGTCGCGCATGATCCAGCACAGGCGCAGGTACTCGTCCTGGTTGCGGCCGGCGTTCGCCGTCCAGTAGGTCGCCCGCACTTCCTCGTCGCCGCGGCGGACCCAGAGCGTGCGCTTTTCCCGAAGCAACTCGGCCAGGCGCGGATCCATCGCCTGTCCTGCATGGAGGTGCAACGGTACGGCACCGCAGAAACTGCAGCCTGCGGCGAGCATCAGCCGTCGGCGCGTCAGCCGATGCGGCGTCAGGTCCGCGTCGTCCTGTTCCACCGGATTCACGCCAAACGCGTCAGATCCGCTCGAAGATCGCGGCGATTCCCTGGCCACCGCCGATGCACATCGTCACCAGTGCGTATCGGCCGCCGGTGCGCTGCAGTTCATACAGCGCCTTGACGGTGATGACCGCGCCGGTGGCGCCGACCGGGTGGCCGAGCGAGATGCCGCTGCCGTTGGGATTGACCTTCTCGGGTGGAAAACCGAGGTCCTTCGCCACTGCGCAGGCCTGAGCGGCGAACGCCTCGTTGGCCTCGATGACGTCGAGATCGGCAACCTTGAGGCCGGCACGCTCGAGTGCCTTGCGCGTGGCCGGCACCGGCCCGATGCCCATGTACTTCGGGTCGACTCCGGCATGACCGTAGGCCACGAGGCGCGCCAGCGGCTTGAGCCCGCGCTTCTCGGCGACGCTGCGCTCCATCATCACGACGGCGGCGGCGCCGTCATTGATGCCAGAGGCATTGCCGGCGGTGACCGTGCCATTTTCCTTGACGAACACGGGCTTGAGCTTCGCCATGTCGTCCATCGACGTGCCTTCACGGAAGTGCTCGTCGGTGTCAAAGACGACCGGCCCCTTCTTGCCCTTGACCTCAATCGGCACGATCTGGCTCTTGAAGTGTCCCGCCTTGGTGGCGGCGGCGGCACGCCGATGGCTCTCGACCGCCAGCGCGTCCTGCTCCTGCCGCGTGATGCCCCACTTGGTTGCGACGTTCTCCGCCGTGACTCCCATGTGGATCACATCGAACGGATCGTGCAGCGCGCCGACCATCATGTCGATCGCCTTCATGTCGCCCATGCGCTGGCCCCAGCGCCCGGCCGGCACGATGTATGGCCCGCGCGACATGCACTCGGCCCCGCCTCCCAGCGCGATGTCGGCATCGCCCAGCAGGATCGTCTGCGCCGCCGAAATGATCGCCTGCAGGCCGCTGCCGCACAGGCGATTGAGCGTCAGGCACGGGGTGTCCTGGCCGACGCCGCCGTTGAGCGCAGCCACCCGAGCGAGGTACATGTCCTTGGGCTCGGTATTGATGACATGGCCAAACACCACGTGACCGACTTCCGCGCCGGTCACCTGCCCCCGCTTCAGCGCCTCGGCCACCACCGTTGCGCCAAGCTGGGTCGGCGAGATGTCCTTCAGGCTTCCGCCGAAGGTTCCGATGGCGGTTCGGGCTCCACTGACGACGACGACTTCGCGCATTCGCTTCTCCCCAGGGTCTTGTACGGTGATCGGCCACGACCGGGCGATCAGCCACAAATTCTTGCACGTCCCGGATGGGGGCGCTTGACCTGGATCGGACCGGGTCGCGCCACCTCAGAAACGCGCGTTCAGCCCGATCATGCCTTCGTACTGCAGGAAGATGTCGCTGCGCAGGACGACGACACAGCCGCCCGAGCACATGAATCCGCCCGAGCTGTTGACGAACGTGGCGAACCCGCGCGCCTCAGCCCGCAGTCCGATGTTGTCATTGAGCGGCCAGTAGTAGCCGACGCCAAGATTGAGCGACGCGCGGATCTCCGACCCATAGCCGGCCGTGCTGGGGCTGAACTGCGTCGCTCCGATGCCACCGGCGACATAGACTCCGCGCCCGACTGGCCCGTCGACAAACGATGTCCCTCCGATATGCAGGTAGCGGATCGTGAGATCGAAGGGCGCCGCGCTGCCGCCGGGCGACAGCGTGGTCGACTGCTGGCTGTACAGAAGTTGCACCTCGCGCGACGGGTCGAGCATCGTGCCGACCGCAAGAGCGAAGGCGGGCGAGCTCTTGACGGTCGCCTGGGCGTCGGTCGTTGTATTTTCGATGCCGTCGCTGCCGACATACCCGGCGTAGAGCGTCAGCGTCATCTGGGCCGCGGCCGGGCCGGCGAACAGCACCGAAGCCAGCACGAGCGCGCCGGCGATCCGCCGCCGTAGAGCCTTCATGTCCAGTGACGTTTCCATACCGGAGCCACTTCGGGCAGTTTGTCGACCCGCCGCATCATCGCCGCGAATTTCGGGTGGGCATCCTCCAAATAGTCCCGCATCTTCCACCAGCGCGACAGGTTGGCGAGGTAGACATCGCAGACGTAGGGCCGTGGCCCCAGCAGGAATCCGGACTTCTGAGGGAATGCCTGCGCCACGATGTCCCAGCCGAGCTTCATGCGCGCCACCGCCGCGCGCTCGACCGCGGCCCGTGCCGCCGGAGCGCGCGACGTGGTCCAGCGGGCGGGGTAGTCAGCCACGCCGACAGCCGTGTAGGCCGTCGCCGCCACGAACTGCATCCAGCGCAGGCAGGTGGCGCGGTCGCGCGTGGAAAGCGCCGGCACCCAGTCGCTCGGGTGCCGCTCCAGCAGGGTCCAGAGCACCGCGACGCTCTCGGTGAGGACTTCACCGCCGGGCGTGACCAGCGTCGGCAACTGGCCAAGCGGATTGACGGTCTTCAGCTCCTCAAAGCACGGTCCCGGCGGATCGCTCCACGGCGTGGCGTCCTTCAGTTCGAACTCCAGGCCCAGTGCGCCAAGCATCACTTCGACGCTGGCGGCACCGGACCGCTTCGCGGTGAACAGCACGTAACGGGTCGTCATGCAGGCACTCCGTACTGGGCATGCATATCGGACGACGCGATTCTGACGTCGATGTACACGCCGACCAGGCTCCTGTTCAGAGTACACGACCCGGCGCGGCCTCCTTGATCTAAGCGAAGCCGCGTCGCCCCGGTGACCGGACTCCGGGCGCTTTGCGCATCAGGGACGTCTGCATGGGGCGCATGACTGGCGCGCGCCCGATGGGCACCTCTCGTCGTCAGTTGACGCTGCCCCCGACGATGGGCGCCAAGGCCGCCTCGATGCGCGCGGCCTGCGACGCGTCGATCATCGGACCGAGGATCTGCAGGAACCGCGGATCCTGCACGCCACTCACGATGTACTGCCAGCGGTAAGCCGCCAGTGTGGTGCCGGCAATCGCCTCGACCTCGGCATCGCTGAACGTGCGAGCGCTGGCCCGTACGAAGTAGGCTGCATCGGCCTTCGTCTGCATCTGCACGATGCCGTCGACCGCCGCCACCAGGCCGATCAACTCATCGACAGCGCGGTCGCGCGACACGGCATCGATCCGCGTGTTCTCGCGCTGCCACTCCAACTCGTCGAGGATCGCGTGCTGCGATTCCTCCCGCCAGTGAAACAGGAAGACATCCTTCCACAGCGGGTCCAGGTCCGCGTCGGACTCGATGCTGCTGCGGTAGTGCGCCTGCGAAAAGAGCTCGATGTCACAGATCAGCGCGAGGACCGCCCAGTTCGACGCGGCCAAGACCGCACCGGCCACATGATTGGGTTCCGGCAGGAAGGTGTAGCCGGCCGGCATGCCGGTGGCCACCATGGCCTCCAGACGTCTGAAAAGGGCCTGGTGCTTGAGTTCTTCGTCGGTCAGTCGCACCAGCGCCTCGAATGCAATCTGGTCGCCGAGGGCGTGGTCCCGGCTGATCTCCGTGACCTTGGCGCCGATGAAACGCTCCACCAGCGCAAACATGTTGGCGTACGTGCGGCCCTGCACCTGGGAGTACAGCCGCCTTTCGTCGGGATTCAGGAAAGGCAGCTGGGTCACCTTCGACAAGCCATCCGGCAGGAATTTGCGGCCGAAGTCGAAGTCGCGGCCGCGGATCAGATCGCGCTCGGTATCCCAGCGGACGCGTTTGGACACTTCGATGCACTTGGCATAACGGGCTGTATCGACGACGGGGTCGCTGGTCAATCCGGACATGGTCAGTTCTCCTCGAGTTTCCACGGCCCCGCGCTGAGCGTGTCGAGCGACACGTACCGGGGAGTGACCAAAGTGTGGACAGCGCAGATGCCGCGCGCATGAGGCAGATGTCCCGTGGCCGCAGCTGAATCGGCGCGGGCGGGTAAATTCGTGGGACGCCCGTCCCGGAACTGCCGAATAGTCAGGCGCCGGATTGACGCTTGCGGACGTGAACGATGGCCTCGGCCCGGGTACGCACGCCCAGCTTGTCGAACACGCTGGAGACCTGGTTGCGTACCGTCTTCTCGCTCTTGCTCAAGCGTTGGGCGATCGCGCGGTTGTCCAAGCCCTCGGCGATCAGGTGCAACACCTTACGCTCCGCCGGGGTCAGTGCTCCTTCGTCGGCGGCCTCGCCAATTCGCTGCTCGGTCGAAGGCGCCAGAAATGCCCGCACTTCTGACAGGAAGACAGGCCATGCGGGCTCAGAACTCAGCAGCACATGGTTGTCGCTGTCCAGCGGCACAAAGCGTGCGCCCGGGATCAGCGCCGCCAGCCGCCGGCCTTCGTCGAACGGGACGGCGACGTCGCCACGGGCATGCAGGACCAGCGTCGGCACCGAGACTTGTTGTGCCAGCGCACTGACATCGACCTGCTGAAAGGCCTGCAGCGTGCGGGCCGCGACCTCGGCGCTTGCTGAAATGCGCTCGAGATCGCCCCACCACCGCAATTGCTCCGGCGTGCCGCGAGGAATGAAGCGGTACGGGAACACCTGGCGGAATGCGGGGTGATCGCGCCCCCAGCCGATCCTGATCAGATTGACGAGCGTCTCGGCCTCGAGGCGCTCGACTTCGCCGCCGCTGCGCCGCAGCGACCCGCGTGCGTAAGCTCCGGAAAAGACCAGATGCGAGACCCGCTCAGGGTGGCGCGCCGCGTATGCGATGGCGACCGCCCCCCCTTGCGACATCCCGAAAAGAGGAAAGCGCTCGAGTCCCAGCGAGTCGACCACTGCCTCGAGATCGCTGACCCACGCTTCGAGCGACAGCGCGCCGACGTCGCGGTCGGACAGTCCGCAACCGCGCTGGTCGTACCGGATGTAGCAATGAGCCCGCGACAGCTCAGCAAGCCAGGGTCGCCAGACCGGGCTCGCGAGGTCGTACTCCACATGGCTGAGCCAATGCGCGGCGCGCACCAGGGGCGGGCCGTCGCCAATGGACGCCAGCGCGATGCGGGTGCCATCGGCCGAGGTGCAGAAGCGAAGGGTCTGTCGCAGATCCATGATCACGCCATGCTGCCGCCGTTGGCGACCGTGTGCAATGGCGCGTTCGAATGCGACGGCGGACCGGGTTACGCGGGTACGCCCACGAGGTCGTGCTCGCCAGCTTCAGTGATCCGAACGTCCACGAAGTCACCCGCCGCAAGCTTCCTGCGGGTGCGAACCGTGACGACTCCGTCGATCTCGGGCGCATCGGCCGCGGTTCGACCCAGCGCCACCGTCGGCCCGACCTCGTCGATCAGCACGCGCTGGACGGTCCCGACCCTGCGGGCGAGCCGACGTGCCGAGATCTCCTCCTGCACCTGCATGAAGCGCGCGCGGCGCTCCTCGCGCACCTCGTCCGCTAGCTGCCCGGGCAAAGCGTTCGCCGCCGCGCCTGCGACCGGCGAATACGCGAAACAACCGACCCGATCGAGTTCCGCCTCGCGCAGAAAGTCCAGCAGATGCTCGAACTCGGCTTCGGTCTCGCCCGGAAAGCCGGCGATGAAGGTCGAGCGGATGGTGAGCGCCGGACAAATGGCCCGCCAGGCACGGATCCGCTCGATGTTCTTCTCGCCGGAGGCCGGCCGCTTCATCGCCTTGAGCACGCGCGGGTGCGAATGCTGGAACGGGACATCGAGGTACGGCAGCACCCTGCCCTCGGCCATCAGCGGGATGACCTCGTCCACGTGCGGATACGGGTAGACGTAATGCAGCCGCACCCATGCATCGGAGGGCTCTGCCAATTGCGCCAGTTCCTTCACCAACTCGGTCATCTTCGTCCTAACGGCGCGGCCGCCGACGAAGTCGAGCTTGTAGCGGACGTCGACGCCGTAGGCACTGGTGTCCTGGGAGATGACGAGGATCTCCTTCACGCCCTGCTTCAGCAGGTTCTCCGCCTCGCGCATGACCTGGCCGATCGGGCGCGAAACCAGGTCGCCGCGCATCGACGGGATGATGCAGAAGCTGCAACGATGGTTGCAGCCCTCGGAGATCTTGAGGTACGCGTAATGCCGCGGCGTCAGCTTGATGCCGGCCGGCGGCACGAGGTCGGTGTACGGATCGTGCGGCTTCGGCAGATGCCGGTGCACGTGGTCGAGCACCTCGGTCGCGGCATGCGGCCCGGTAACGGCCAGCACTTTCGGATGCACCTTCGCGACAAGGTTCTCACCGTTGTCGCTCCGCGCGCCGAGGCAGCCGGTGACGATGACCTTGCCGTTTTCTGCGAGCGCCTCGCCTATGGCGTCGAGTGATTCCTGCACGGCGGCGTCGATGAAGCCGCACGTGTTGACGATGACGAGATCCGCGCCCTCGTACGTCGGGCTGGTCACGTAACCCTCCGCGCTGAGTTGCGTCAGGATCAGTTCCGAATCGACCAGCGCCTTCGGGCAGCCCAGAGACACAAAGCCCACCGACGGAGCGGTGGGCTTGCGGGCGGTCGGACGCGACCGCCGTGCGGCACTCGTGGCAGTCATTGCGCCGCGGTCACCGCTATTTCTTCTCGCCCGGGAAGCCGGGGAAGCCGGTGAACATCGAACGCGCCTGGTTCTGCATGTTCTCCTGCATCTGGACGAACAGGTTCTTCGACTGCTCGATGTAGTTCGACATCATTGACTGGATCATCGGCGACTGCATGTTGACGAACTGTGTCCACATCTCAGGCCCGATCTTGTTCGTCTCGTAGAAGGCCTTGCTTTGTTCCGACAGTTTGCCCTGGATGTCGATGAACGCCTGAATGTTCTTCTCCAGGTACGAGCCCATCATTCCCTGCATCGCGTTGCCGTAGAAGCGGATGATCTGCGACAGCATCTGCGCACTGAACATCGGCATGCCACCGGCTTCTTCCTCCAGGATGATCTGAAGCAGGATCGGGCGTGTCAGGTCCTCTGCGCTCTTCGCATCCACGACCTGGAAGTTTTCGTTCTCCAGCACGAGCTGCTTGACGTCGGCCAGCGTGATGTAGGTGCTGGTCTGGGTGTCATACAGACGCCGGTTCGGGTACTTCTTTATCAGGCGGACAGCAGTGGCCATTCGTGTTCCTCAGTTGTCATCGCGCGGCGCGCGACGGCCCGTCGTTGCGAGCATCTCCCATTTCTTTGGCGGCATTCTAACGAAGATGACGCACCGCAGCGGAGAAGCCCCGGGGGGAGCCGCGGATGGCCGGACCCCTGAAGGTCTGCCAGAATATTCAGTTCAGACTTTCGACACTGCCTTCCAAGGAGACATGATGGTTCGCCGCACCCTGCTTGCCGCTTCACTCGTGGCCGGATTCTCGATGGCGCTCGCCTCCGGCGCGGCGATCGCCGGCACAGTGACGGTCATCACGTCGTTTCCGAAGGAGCTGACCGCGGCTTACAAGGCGGCGTTCGAGAAGGCCAATCCTGGCGTCACGCTTGAGATCCTGAACAAGAGCACCGTGGCCGGCATCGCGTTCGTGCGCGAAACCGCCGCTGGACAGCGCCCCGACGTGTTCTGGGCCTCCGCGCCCGATGCCTTCGAAGTGCTGAAGCGCGACAAACTGCTGGTCGCTGCGACGGACGTCGACAACAAGGCCATTCCCGCAAAGATCGGGAACTACCCGATCAACGACCCGCAGGGCTACTACAAGGGTCAGGCACTGGCCGGCTACGGGATCATGTACAACACTCGCTACCTGAAGGCGAACAAGCTCACCCCGCCGAAGGAGTGGACCGATCTGCTGGCGCCCGCGTGGCACGGCCACGTGGCGATGACGTCGCCCTCGCGCTCAGGGACGATGCACCTGACTGTGGAAACCATCCTGCAGGGCGAGGGCTGGGACAAGGGCTGGAGCCAGATCCTGCAGATGGCCGGCAACAGTGCCCAGGTGACCGAGCGCAGCTTCGGCGTGCCCGACGGCATCAACAACGGGCAGTTCGGCGGCGGGCCCGTGATCGACTTCTTCGGCCTGGCCGGCAAGAACTCCGGCTTCCCGGTCGAGTTTGTCTACCCGGCCGTCACATCGATCGTGCCCGCAAACATCGCGCTCATTGCCGGAGGCAAAAACACGGCGGAAGCGAAGAAGTTCGTGCAGTTCGCCCTTAGCCAGCAGGGCCAGGAGTTGCTGCTGCTACCGGCGATTTCTCGCCTACCCGTGCTGCCCTATTCGGCACTCGCCGGCAAGATCCCGGCCGGCTATCCCGACCCGCAGGCCATCGTCAAGCGCGCCAAGGTGAACTTCAATGCCGACCTTTCCGAGGACCGCTATTCACTCGTGCACTCGCTGTTCGACCAGACGATCACCTTCCGCCTGAAGGAACTGCAAGCCGCCACCAAGGCGATCCAGGCGGCCGAAGCGAAACTGGCCGCCAGCGGCAAGCCCAATGCGCAAGCCTCCGATCTGATCCGGCAGGCGCGTGAGCTCACCTACTCGCCGATCGTCTCGGCGTCGCTCGCCTCCCAGCCCGAGTTCCTGAAGCTCTTCGCCGCAAACAAGAAGGAAGTCGCGGTCGCCAAGCAGATCACCGGCCTCGAAGAGAGCTGGAACCGCAAGGCGCGCGAGAATTACGGCAAGGCGGCCGAGCTGGCACAGCAGGCGGCGGCACTGATCAGGTAACCCAAGCGCCGGATTGCCTCAGTGAGCGCCGTGCTGGGCGATGGCCGCGGCGCGTCCGCCGGCGCCGCATCTTTGCTGCGTCGCTACGGCACATCGTGGCGCGCCCTGCTGGTGCTGGCGGCAATCGCCGCCTTTCTGCTCGCCCTGCTCATCATCCCGGTCGGCACCGTTTTCGTCACGGCGTTCCGCGATGCCGACGGCAGCTTCACGCTCGGCCACTTCGCGTCGTTCTTCTCGACGGGACTGATGCGCGAGTCGTTCTTCAACTCGCTTTTCGTCGCCACCACCAGCGTCGTTGTCGCCTCGTTCATCGCGGTACCTCTGGCGTACCTGACCGTACGCTTCGAGTTTCGCGGCGCTTTGCTGATCCAGACGCTCGGTGTATTGCCGCTGATCATGCCGCCCTTCGTCGGCGCGGTGGCGATGCAACTGGTGTTCGGCCGCTCGGGCTCGCTCAACCTGATGCTCGAGGACCACTTCGGCTTTTCGATTCCCATCATGCAGGGGCTGACCGGCGTCATCTTCGTCGAGAGCCTGCACTACTTCCCGTTCATCCTGATGAACCTCGTCGTGGCATTGCGCGCGATCGACGGTGCCATGGAGGAAGCGGCGCTGAACCTCGGCGCGCGCGGCTGGCGACTGTTCCGCCGCGTGGTGTTCCCGCTGGCGATGCCCGGCTACATCGCCGGGGCCGCGCTCGTCTTCGTCAAGGTGTTCGACGACCTGGGCACGCCACTGGTGCTCGGGCAGACCAACCTGCTGGCACCGCAGGCGTATCTGCGCATCACGCAGGTCGGGCTGGAAGATCCGCTCGGCTACGTGATCAGCGTCATCATGATCGCGTTCTCGATTCTCGCGCTGTGGCTCTCGGCCCAGGTCATGAAGGGCAAGGACTACTCGACCCTGCAGAAAGGAGGTGTCGGCATCGCCAAGCGGCGCCTGCGTCCGTGGGAAGCCGTGCTGGCCTACATCAGCATCGCGCTCGTGCTGCTGGTCGTGCTGAGTCCTCACCTGGGACTGCTCGTGCTGTCCTTTGCGAAGGTCTGGAGCTATTCGGTCCTTCCCGACGCGTGGACCGCCGCGCACTACGCGACCGTCATCGAGGACTCGAGCGACATGATCCGCAACACGCTGGTCTACTGCGGACTTGCCGCGCTGATCGATGTCGTCATCGGCACGGCGATCGCCTACCTGATCCTGCGCACCCGCATTCCGGCGCGCCAGTGGCTGGACTACGCCGCCAGCGCAGCGATTGCGGTGCCGGGCATCGTTCTCGCGATCGGCTACCTGCGCACGTTCCAGGGCGTCGAGATCTTCGGCACACCCATCACCCAGACGTGGCTGCTGATCATGCTGGCCTACTCGGTGCGGCGGCTCCCCTACGCGCTGCGCGCGTGCATGGCTGCGCTGCAGCAGATCAACATCAGCCTGGAGGAAGCCGCGGAGATGCTCGGCGCCAGCCAGTGGCGCACGGTGCGCCGGATTGTCATCCCGCTGATGGCGGGCGGCATCCTGGCCGGCTTCGTCTCGAGCTTCATCACCGCCGCAGTGGAGCTGTCGGCGACGATCCTGCTGGTGGTGAAGGAATCCCAGGCACCGATGAGCTACGGCATCTACCTCTACATGCAGTCGATCGCGGGCCGCGGCCCGGGCGCGGCACTCGGCGTCCTGCTGGTGCTGACGGTGGCCATCGGTACTTACCTGTCGCACCGGTTGGTCGACCGCGCCAACCGAACCCTGGAGACGCAGCGATGAAAGCCGTGGCTGTCGAGTGCATCGGCATAGGCCTCGCCTATGGCACCAACCAGGTGCTGAAGGACATTACGCTCAGCATCGAGCCCGGCGAGTTCTTCGCGCTGCTCGGGCCCTCGGGGTCCGGCAAGTCGACCCTGCTGCGGCTGATCGCGGGATTTAACCAGCACAACCGCGGGCAGCTGCTGGTCGACAGGCGCGACATCACCGGTGTGCCCCCTCACGCACGCAACATCGGCATGGTGTTCCAGAGCTACGCGCTGTGGCCGCACCTGACCGTGTACGACAACGTCGCCTTCGGTCTGGTCGAGCGGCGCGTCGCGCGCGACGAGATCAAGCGCCGCGTCTCGGAGGCGCTGGACCTGGTCGGGCTGACCGATTACGCCCGGCGCCGGCCGAACCAGCTTTCCGGCGGCCAGCAGCAGCGCGTTGCACTCGCGCGCACCATCGTCATCGAGCCGCAGGTATTGCTGCTCGACGAGCCGCTGTCCAACCTCGACAAGAAACTGCGCGAACAGATGCGGCTGGAACTGAAGCGGCTGCAGCGCAAGCTCGGCATCACGACCATTTTCGTCACGCACGACCAGGAAGAAGCGATGACGACGGCGGACCGCATGGCCGTGCTCGAGGCCGGCGTACTGCAGCAGGTCGGTACCCCGCACGAAATGTTCGACACGCCCGCCAATCGCTTCGTCGCCGAGTTCGTCGGCAGCACCAACCTGCTGGCCGGCCGCAGCGACAGCGCGCGCCGCGTCTTCATCGCCGACGGATTCGGCGAGATCCCGCTGACGGGCAGCGCGAGCGGCACGGCGATTTCGGTGCGGCCCCACGCCATCGCGATTGCCGAATCGCGCGATGCGGTCCGCGTGTGGTTCGAAGGCGCGATCGAGGAGAGCGAGTTCCTCGGCGAGTTCACGCGCTACGGCGTGCGCGTCGGACCGAAGCTACTGACCGCAGACGCGCCGCACCTCTCGGCCACGCCGATCTACACGCCCGGCATGCGCATCCAGATCGGCATCGACCCCGGCGAAGTGCGCGTCCTTGACTGACCGTCCGGCGCCACAGGCCGACGTCGAGTTGCGCGACGCACGGCCCGCGGACGGTTCAGCCGGTCGAGCCGCTCACTTGGACGCTGGCGCAGCGGGCGCTGCCGGCGCAGCATCGACAATTTCTATCTTGGCCGCGGCCTTGAGCGCGTCAAGTTGCTTCTTCACGCCCTGCTGCTGCAGTTGCTGACTGAGCTGGGCCTTGACCTGCTCCAGCGGGGGCGCCTCGATCGCGCGGCTGTCTTCGAGCAGGATGACGTGGTAGCCGAACTGACTCTTCACCGGCACCTCGGTGAACTTGCCCTTTTCAAGCTTGGCCACGGCCGCCGAAAACTCCGGGACCATTCTCCTCGGGTCGAACCATCCGAGTTCGCCGCCGCGCGCCTTGGAACCTTGGTCTTTGGACTTCTCCATGGCCAGTTTCGGAAACTGGGCCGGATCCTTCTTCAGCCTGGCGATGATTTCCTTGGCTTCGGACTCCTTGTCGACCAGGATGTGGCGCGCCATGTACTCCGTTCCGCTGATGGAGGCCTTGATGCGCTCGTACTCGGCCTTGAGCGCGTCCTCGCTGATCGGGTTGCTCTTGATGAAGTCCTCGACGTAGGCGTTGGCCAGCACGGACTGTCTGAGCGCGTTGATCCGGTCCAGTACCTCGGGTGACTTGTCGAGGCCCTTTTTGACGGCCTCTTCGGCCACCACCATCTGGAGTGCCAGTTGATCGATGATGCTCTTGCGTGCTTCCGGCGAATCGGCATGGCCGGCGGCGCCGCCTTGCTTGGCGATCATGTCGATGGTTCGCTGGCTGATGGGCTTGCCGTTCACGGTGGCGGCCGCCGGACCGGTCGCGGCCGGGTCACTGGGCTTGGGACTGCAGGCACCGAGCACAAGCGCAGATGCCGTAACGGCGAGGAGAGTTCCGAATTTGACGAACTTCATTTCATTCCTTGAGTTGCTGTCGGGTCGACGGAAACCCGCATTGTGGCAGGCCCGCGCCTCCGGGCGGGCTCGTCCGGTCCTGACCCCGCCGCAACCGCAGGTGCGCTGAGGGCGTCCTCCTGCGGCGCACGGAGCGGACGCTCCCGGCCGCGCGGGGGCGAATCGTGTTCCGGCCGACGGGTGGGTGAAGTTGCTCGCTCCTCGTCGCAGGCGTTCGAGCAGCACGTGGCCCAGCGGGGACTGCGGGCATCGAGGCGTCTCAGGCTTCGCCGACGGGCGGCACGTGCGTCATCGCATGTTCCGCCAGCGCCGTGATGGTGAGTGACGGATTGACGCCGGGATTGGCGGGCATCGCCGCGCCGTCGCAGACGATCAGGTTGCGGTAGCCGAACACGCGACAGCGGGCATCCACGACGCCGCTGGCGGCATCCTCGCCCACGACGGCCCCTCCGAGGATGTGCGCTGTGCTCGGAATGTTCGCAATCGCCTCGAGCACCGCGCATTGCGCCACACCGCCAGTTTGCTTGGCGAGCCACTCGGCCGCCCTGTTGCCGGCATCGATGTAGGTGGGATTCGGCCTTTCCGGATCCTGCTCGGTTGTCAGCCTCACACCGCGCGTGAAGCGGCGGCGGCGGACCCGGAACGAGATTGCGTTGTCGAGCGACTGCATCACCAGGAACACCACCGTGCGGCGGCCCCAGCCGAAGGGCAGCAGCGTGCGGAAGAACTTCAGTGGATGACGCAGGATGTTGCCGAGCAGCTTCAGCGGCCGCGTGATGCGCGTACCGTCGCCGACGATCAACGTGAAGATCAGCGACATGACGTCGCCCTTTAGGCCGTAGGTGACTAACTCGATATGGGTGTCCTTACTCGTGTGGATGCTCGAACTGATCGCGACATCGCGCGACGGCTCGAAGGTCGTGTCCGCCGGCAACGTCACCGCCAGGATCGCCTCGCTGTTGGTGCGCACGAGGCTTCCAAGCCGGTCGCTGAGACCCGGCAAAGCACCCGTGTGCTTGCATTGGGCCAGCAAGTCGTTCGTACCGAGTGCGCCGGCCGCGAAGACGACGCCGCGCGCGCTCAAGGTCTGCCGGCCCTTAGCGAACCAGGCACCCGGCCGCTCCGTCGTCACGGCGTAGCCGTCAGTGCCATCGGCGGCACCGATCGGCCGCACGTCGACGACCTGCCGCTCGGGCAGGACGGTGGCGCCGCGCTGCTCGGCAAACCAGAGGTAGTTCTTCAGCAAGGTGTTCTTCGCGCCAACACGGCAGCCGACCATGCATGCTCCGCAGCGTGTGCACCCGGTGCGCGGTGGGCCGGCGCCGCCGAAGTACGGATCGGGCACTTCGCGGCCCGGCGCGCCGAAGAAGACTCCGCACGGCGTGCGCGTGAACGTTTCCGCGACTCCGAAAGCCCGGCCAACCTGCTGGAGGAGCTTTTGATTGTCGCTTTCGAACGGCACAGTCTGGACGCCCAGCATGTGGGTGGCGGTGTCGTAGTGAGGCTTCAGTACGCTCGCCCAGTCTGCGAGCGCCGCCCATTGCGGATTCGCGAAGAATGAAGGGGCCGCGCGATACAGGGTGTTTGCGTAGACGATGCTGCCACCGCCGACACCGGAGCCGCTGGCGATCATCACGTCCTTGAACGGCGTGAGGCGGAAGATGCCGCGCAGGCCCAGCATGGGCACCCACAGGAAGTTGCGCAGATCCCACGTTGACTTCGCGTAGTCCTGGTCGCGGAAGCGCCGGCCGCGCTCCAGCACCACCACCCGGTAGCCTTTCTCCGACAGCCGCAGTGCGGAAACGCTTCCACCGAAGCCCGAGCCGATGACGATCCAGTCGAAGTCGAGTTTTCGCTCTTGTGGCTCGTCTTTCATCGTGCAGACGTCGTCTGGCGCTCCCGCAGGCCCGGTGTGTCGCTCGGAGTTCAGGGCGTGACGATCCTGAAGGTGGGGTCGAACGCGACCACGTTAGCAAACACCGCACCGAAGACCTTGGGATCGCCGTCGACCTTCACCATGCCCGCCTGGGTGAGTTCCGCCAGCGTCTTGCCCTGAAGCAGCATCGCCAGGAATGCCGGTCGCGTCAGCGTCAGCGTCACGTCCGGGTTCCGCAGTACGCGGCCCCGGGTGTTGTTCAGCACCGAGTTCGACAGCTCAAGCGCCCACACTTCGTTGATGTCGGTGAACACCATCGCGATGGCCGCCTTCATGCCATCGGTCTTCTCGTGGTTCAGGCGCAGCGCGATGAAATCGAACAGCAGCTCGTTGGTCATGCCGCGCACCGTATCCGGCCCACCGGTGCTCTGGGGGATCTTCTGCGGCCCGCTGCGCAGCTCAAACGCGCCCATCAGGTAGGCGTTGCGCCAGGTGGCCGATTCGGCCTGGTAGCCCAGCTGTTCCAGAGCATCGGCCTGGAGCGCACGCGCCTCGGCGTTGTCCGGGTTGGCGAAAACGACATGGTTCACCATTTCGACGACCCAGCGGAAGTCGCCGTCGGCGTACGCCTTGCGGCCGTTGGCGAGGACAGCCGCCTCACCGCCCATGGCGGCAACATAGCGCTTGGCTGTCTCGATCCGGGGCAGGCGATGCAGCGTCGCCGGGTTGGCGTCGTAGAAGCCGAGGTAGTAGTTGTAGACGGCGCGCAGGTTGTGACTCAGCGTTCCATAGTAGCCGCGCGAACTGGCATCAGTGGCGAGCTCCTTCGGAAAGAATGGTGCGTTACCGAGTTCATCCATCGTCTGCCCCTGATTGGCCAAGTGCAGCGCGCGATCGTGCAGGAAGCGGTAGGTGTCGCGCTGGTTGGCCAGGTAGCGCCGGATGTTCGTCTTTCCCCAGGTCGGCCAGTGGTGGCTGGCGAACGCCACTTCGGCATCGGGAAAGAGGTCGAGTGTTTCGTTGATGTACTTGCTCCAGCCCAGGGCGTCACGAACCTTGGCACCGCGGATCGTGTAGATGTTGTGCATCAGCTTGACCGCGACTTCCGAGAGACACAGCGCCTTCCTGTCCGGGAAGTAAAACATCATCTCCGACGGCGCCTCGGAGCCCTGCGCCATCTGGAACTGGATGCGCACGCCGTCGATCACTATTTCCTCGCCGGTCTTCTTGATGAGGTGCGTAGGCGGGATCAGTCCGATCACGCCGTTGCTGAGACCCAGGCCGAGCCCGGTGCCGACCGAACCCCTGTCATTGGTCGGCAGCGAGACACCGTACATGTAGTTGGCACGGCGCGTCATCGCGTTGCCGGCGAGGACGTTTTCAGCGACGGCGTTGTCCATGAAGCCGTCAGGCGCGATGATCCTGATCTTGCCGGAGCGCACGTCGGCCTCGTCGACAACGCCCCGCACGCCGCCGTAGTGGTCGGCATGACTGTGCGTGTAGATCACCGCCACCACCGGCTTGGTACTGCGCAGGTGTTCCATCGCAAGCTTGAGCCCCGCGCGCGCCATTTCCGCGGTCAGCAGCGTGTCTATGACGATCCAGCCGTTCGCGCCCTCGACCAGCGTCATGTTGGCGATGTCATAGCCGCGGATCTGGTAGATGCCGTCCGTAACCTTGAACAGTCCCTGCGCCGTGTTCAGGGTCTGCTGCCGCCACAAACTCGGATTGACGGTCGACGGCGCGGCTCCCTTGACGAAGTCAAAGCGCTGCGCGTCCCAGACGATGCGGCCGTCGGCGGCTTTGACCAGTGGCTCGCTGAGTCCGGCGAGCCTGCCGCGCGTGGCGTCTTCGAAGTCCTGCCGGCCATTCAGCGACATCGACTGCAGGACGGCGGCGTTCGCGCGTTCGGTCGCCGCGGTGGCCGGACGCGGCGAGGCACCCGCCGTTGCCTGCGCCAGGGCACTCTGGGCCGCCGCCGCCATCAGGCAAGCCGACGCGGCACACAGCAAGCGCTTCTTCATACGAAACTCCCCTTGCGCCGTAAGGCGGCGGCGAATCGCGGGCCGGCGCCCGTCATCGCCGCACGACTTTGTCAGGGTCCAAGGCCTGAGGCCACCGGAAATGAGGCCGCAGTGAAGTTGCTCGGCGGCGCCTTCGGCAACCCGCCGATCAATGTTCCCGGACCGTCGGCTGCCACCGCCGCCGGTCTCGGCCGGATACGGCGGCAGCCGTGCTTCCTAGCACGTCGAACTGTCCCCGCCCCCGTGCCGGCGCGGTCAGCCCATGTGCAGCCCGCCGTTGCAGGAGAAGTCGGCACCCGTCGTAAAGCCGGAGTCCTCGCCCGCCAGCCAGGCGACGATCGCGCCAATTTCGTCCGGCGTACCCAGCCGCTTGACCGGAATCGTCTCGATGATCTTTTCGAGGATCTGCGGCTTGATGGCCATGACCATCTCAGTGCCGATATAACCGGGGCTCACGGTGTTCACTGTGACGCCCTTGGCGGCGAGTTCCTGCGCCAGCGCCATCGTGAAGCCGTGCATGCCCGCCTTGGCAGCCGAGTAGTTCGTCTGGCCGGCCTGGCCCTTTTCGCCATTGACGGAACTGATCTGGATGATGCGGCCCCAGCCCTTCTCGACCATGCCCGGCACCACCTGCTTGGTGACGTTGAACATGCTGTTGAGGTTGGTGTCGATGACCGCGTCCCAGTCCTCGCGCGTCATCTTCAGGAACATGCGGTCACGCGTTATGCCGGCGTTGTTGACCAGAACGTCGATCGGGCCATGTTCCGCCACTGCTTTCGTAAAGGCGGCCTCGGTGCTGCCCCAGTCGGCCACGTTGCCGACAGACGCATAGAAGTCATAGCCGAGCGCCTTCTGTTCGCCCAGCCACTTGTTGAAGTCGCGGCTCGGCCCACAGCCGGCGATCACCTTGAAGCCCCCCTTGTGGAGGCGCTGACAAATCGCCGTGCCAATGCCACCCATGCCACCCGTTACGTACGCCACCTTTGCCATTTCCGTCTCCGCATGTTGTTAACTGCTGTTGTATTCGGGTCGGGCGCCGGGCCGCCCCAAGCAAGACCCGGAAACAAGGTTTCCGCCTGGCGCACGAGCAACGCATAGCGTCGCGTGCACGAGGCCAACCGGTTATCGCTCGACCGTCAGCGCCACCCCCATCCCGCCGCCGATACAGAGCGCCGCGAGCCCCTTCTTCGCGTCGCGCCGCTTCATCTCGTGCAGCAGCGTGACCAGTACGCGGCAACCCGAGGCCCCGATAGGGTGGCCGAGCGCGATGGCACCGCCGTTGACGTTGATCTTGTCCTTGTACGGGGCCTTGTCCCACCCGAGATCCTTGTTCACCGCACAGGCCTGTGCCGCGAACGCCTCGTTCAGTTCCATCAGATCAAGCTGTTCGGCTTTCCAGCCGGACTTTTCGAGCGCCTTGCGCGACGCAGGTGCCGGGCCCATTCCCATCAGGGATGGGTCGACGCCGGCGGAGGCGAAACTCACGATGCGCGCCAGCGGCTGCAGGCCGAGCGCCTTCGCCCTGTCAGATGACATGACCAGCACCGCCGCTGCGCCGTCGTTGATGCCCGACGCATTGCCGGCCGTGACGCTGCCCGCCTTGTCGAACGCGGGCTTCAGCCCGGATAGCGCTTCGGCATTGGTCTTGCGATTGACGAACTCGTCCGTGTCGAACACGACCGGGTCGCCCTTGCGCTGCGGGATCGTCACCGGGACGATCTCGTCCTTGAACCGCCCGGCATCCTGGGCGGCGGCCGCCTTGGTCTGCGACGCCAGCGCCAGCGCGTCCTGCGCGGCGCGGTCGATGCCATGCGCCTTGGCAACGTTTTCCGCGGTGATGCCCATGTGGTACTGGTTGTAGACGTCCCACAGGCCGTCGACGATCATGCTGTCGATGATCTTGGCGTCGCCCATGCGGAAGCCATCACGCGACCCCAGCATCACGTGCGGCGAGGCGCTCATGTTTTCCTGCCCGCCCGCGATGACTATCTGCGCATCGCCGTTGCGGATCGCCTGCGCCGCCAGCATCACGGCCTTGAGCCCGGAGCCGCAGACCTTGTTGATCGTCATCGCCGGCACGGCCACCGGCAGCCCGGCCTTGATGGCAGCCTGCCGCGCCGGGTTCTGGCCGCTGCCGGCCGTCAGCACCTGCCCCAGGATCACTTCGTCGACCTGATCGGCGGCCACGCCCGCACGGCGCAGGACTTCCTTGATGACAATGGCGCCAAGCTCGGGCGCAGGAATCTTGGCGAGCGTGCCGCCGAACTTTCCGATGGCGGTCCGTGCGGCCGCGACGATGACTGCTTCGGTCATGGGATGACTCCGTGGTGAATGCTGCTGCGGCGCCGGGCCTGATGCCCGCCGTCGAGGGATGCTAGCGCGGTCCTAGGCCTTTTCCTTGACGTAGATCCCGGGTGCCGGCACGGTCGGTTTGTACTTCGCATTGCCGTACTGCCTGGGCGCGGGCTTGAGCGGACCCGAGTAGCGCGCCAGCCAGCGGCTCCAGTCCGGCCACCAGCTGCCAGGATGCTCGACCGCGCCATTGAACCAGGCATCGGAATTGGCCGGCAGCGTGTCGTCGGCACCGGCCCAGTAATTGCGCTTGTTCTTCGTCGGTGGATTGATCGTGCCGGCGATGTGCCCGCTGGCGCCCAGCACATAGCGCACTCCGCCCGCCTTGCCGCCGCCCGGCAGCGTGCGGGCCGAGGCGTACGCCGCCTTCCACGGCACAATGTGATCTTCGCGCGCGGCAAACACGTACGTCGGGACCTGGATCCGGCCGAGATCGACCCCCTGCCCGCAGGTGTGCAGCTTGCCCGGCACACGCAGGTTGTTCTCGAGGTACATGTTGCGCAGGTACCAGGAATACATCGGACCCGGAAGATTGGTGCTGTCGCCGTTCCAGTAGAGCAGGTCGAACGCGGGTGGCGACTTGCCCTCGAGGTAGTTGCTGACGACGTAGTTCCAGACCAGGTCGTTGGGACGCAGGCTCGAGAACGTGTTGCCGAGCTCCAGCCCCGGCATGATCCCGCCGCGTGCAAACTGCTGCTCGCGCAGGCGCACCTGGGCTTCATCGATGAAAACATCGAGCACGCCGGCATCTTCGAAGTCGAGCAGCGCCGTCATCATCGTGAGGCTCGTGAGCGGCTCCTCGCCGCGTGCGTACATCACGGCCAGCGCATTGGCGATCAACGTGCCGCCGACACAGAAGCCGAGCGCATTGATCTGCTTGCTCCCCGTGATCTCCTGCACGACATGGATCGCAGTGATCACGCCCTTTTCGAGGTAGTCGTCCCAGGTGACGTGCGCCTCGGGCTGCTTCGGGTTCTTCCACGACACCACGAACACCGTATGGCCCTGCTCGACCGCGTAGCGGATGAAAGAGTTTTCCGGCTGCAGATCGAGGATGTAGAACTTGTTGATGCACGGCGGCACCATGAGGAACGGCCGCGAGTAGACCTTCTCGGTCAGGGGCTTGTACTGGATCAGCTCGAACAGCTGGTTCGTGAAGACGACCCGCCCCTCGCTGGTCGCGACGTTGCGCCCGACCTCGAAGGCGCTTTCATCGGTCATCGAGATCTTGCCCTTGCCGATGTCCTTCAGCAGATTGTCGAGCCCGGCCTTGAGGCTTTCACCGCTCGTCTCGAGCAGGGTCTGCTGCGCCTTGGGATTGAAGGCAAAGAAGTTCGCCGGCGACGCCGCGTCGACAAACTGTGACACCGCGAATTTCACGCGCTTGCGCGTCTTCTTGTCGCCCTGGACGCTGTCGGCCAGCCGGTTCATGAAATCGGAGTTCAGCAGGTACGCGCGCGCGTAGAACGAGGCAAGCGAGTTCTTCTGCCAGCTCGGGTCCGAGAAGCGCGGGTCGGATATCGGCGCGGTCGTGCGTTCAGGATGCGTGAAGAAGTCGTTCCACAGTCCGGTCAGGCGCTGGACGTAGTCCTGCTGCAGCTCGAGCAGCCTTTCCGGTCCGAGCGGCATCGCGGTCGCGTGCGCGGCAGGCGATTGCTGGAGCCACGGCAGCGCGAAGTTGAAGGGCTCCATGCTGCCGAGCGCATGCACGGCGCCTTGCCTTGGCGCGGGCTCGCTCTTCGGTGCCGCTGACGTCGATGGGCCCGCTGCCGCCGACCTGCCACGACGGCCTGCGGCGGACTTCGCGTTCGCCTTGGAGACACGCTTGCGGGCGCGGCCCGGCGTGCCGGCGGACTTACCGCGCGTGCCGCCTGTTCCCGCCCGGGACGCGCGTCCAGCCTTTGAAGTCGCCATGTCTCCTCCGGTGTTGGTGGCCGGTGGACCGAATGATCCCTGCGGCTCTAGCTCAGCCTTGCGATTCTCCACAAGGCATCGAGCACGGTCAAACCCGTCAGTCCCCGGGTCCGATCCACTTGCATGAGGCCTGTTCGACGCTTTAGACGGTGTACTGGCGATCGATCCAGACCAGGGCTGCATGGCGGCCCGTGATGCGGTCGCGTCGGTGACTGTAGAAGCGCTCCGGGTCGCAGACCGTGCAGACGCCGCCACCGAAGACCGCATCGACCCCCGCTGCGGCCAGCGCCATGCGGCCGAGCGCGAACAGGTCAGCGCAGTACTTGCCCGCGCCGGCCGGTACGAAAGCTGCTGCCGCGCCCTCCAGACCCGACGTCATCGCCTGCAGCACGTCGCCCCCGACCTCGAAGTGATCCGGCCCGATGGCGGGTCCAAGATAGGCAATGAGCCGTGCGTCCGGCTCGCGCAGCCGCTCCCGCATCGCCCGGGCTGTGGCCTGCAGGATGCCCGCCGCGAGGCCGCGCCAACCGGCGTGCGCGACGCCCACACAGCGACCGCGCTCGTCAGCGAGCAGCACTGGCATGCAGTCGGCCACCATGACCACCGCCACCGTGCAGGGTTGGTCGGTCACGGCCGCGTCCGCTTCCACGACCCCGTTGACTGTGGCGGCGTCGACCACCCCGCAACCATGCACCTGCCTGAGCCAGCGCGGCTCACCGGGCAGCATCTCGCGCAGGCGTGCCCGGTTGGCCGCGACGATGGAGATGTCATCACCGGAGCCGAGCCCGAGGTTCATGCCATCGCGATTCGGCGCACCGTAGGCGCCGGTCGAAGAGCCGCCCGCGCGCGTCGTGATGATTGCCTTCACGCCCGGCGGCACCGGCCAGTCAGGGCGGATCCAGTCGGAGGACGTCATGCTTCGCCCGGAAGCGCGGCAGGCCGGTCCGTCGGCCCAAACTCCAGCGAACGCATCAGCTCGGCCAGGTCGGCCGGCGGTGCACGAAACCACTGCATCGGCAACCGCGTGCGTGGGTGCTCGAGCCCGAGGCGGCATGCGTGCAGCGCCTGTCGGCCGAAGGCACGCCATGCAACCGTCGCATCTGGCGATGGCAGCCTGCGCCGGTAGACCGGATCGCCGACCAACGGATGGCCAAGATGCTCGAGATGTACGCGGATCTGGTGCGTGCGGCCCGTGTCGAGGCGGCATGCCAGCCAGGACAGCGTTGCATTGCCCTGTCGCACCGACGCCAGGTTCCAGTACTGCGTGCGCGCCGTACGCGCACTGGACGCGTGGCTGACCTTGAAACGCAGCGGATTGCGCGGATCACGTCCAATCGGCGCATCGACGGTGCCGTGGCGCCGCGGCTCCCCAAGGACGATGGCCCAGTATTCGCGTCGCACGGTGCGCGCCTGCAACTGGCGCACGAGATCGGCCTGCGCCGCCAGCGTGCGCGCGACGACCATCAGGCCCGAGGTCCCGGCGTCGAGTCGATGCACGATGCCGGCGCGCGGCACGTCAGCCAGTTCGGGGGCATAGGCGAGCAGCCCGTTGAGCAACGTGCCGGACCAGTGGCCCGCCGCCGGGTGGACCACCAGGCCAGGCGGCTTGTCGACGATGAGCATGTCCGCGTCCTCGAACAGCACGGCGAGCGGCATCGGCTCCGGCCGGTAGGCCTTGGCATCGGGTGCAGGCTGCGGTTCGAGCTCGACCAGATCGCCGGTTGCGAGTTCGTGCCGCGGACGGACGACGGCGCCGTTGACACGCACCGCGCCGTCTTCCACCCACTGCTTGAGGCGGGTGCGCGAAATGTCAGGCATCCACTGCACGAGCGCCTTGTCGAGCCGCTCGCCCGCCCGCGCGGCATCGACGCTGAAGCGGCGGCGCGGGTCGCCTTCGGCTCCGTTGATCAACAGGTCCGCTTCGTCGTCCGGGTCCGGATCAACCGAGAGCGAACCGTATACTTCAGCGCTGGACAACAGGAGCACCCTGAGCAATGGTTGGTTTCGATTCCTGGACGGCGCCGCTCTTGCGGCGCATCGCGATCGTGCTCGCGGCGCTCGCCCTCGGGGGATGCAGCTGGCTCGGGATGGACGAGCTATTCCAGAAGGACAACACGGCCAAGTGGGATGCCGATCGATTGTACGCGGAGGCGCGCGCCGAACTGTCGGCCGGCAACTGGGTCAAGGCACGCGAGTACTACCAGAAGCTGGAGGCGCGTTATCCCTTCGGCCGGCATGCGCAGCAGGCACTGATGGAAATCGCCTACACCTACTACAAGGAAGGCGAGACCGCGCAGGCCGTCCAGACGGCGGATCGTTTCATCCGCCAGTATCCGAACAACCCCAACGTCGACTACATGTACTACCTGAAGGGGCTGGCCGGGTTTGGCGAGGAGACGGGACTGCTCGGGCGCCTGATGTCGCAGGACATCTCGCAGCGTGACGCGAAAGGCGCGCGGGAGTCCTACGACGCCTTCCGCGAACTGGTCACGCGCTACCCGGACAGCAAGTACGCCGACGACGCCCGCGCCCGCATGCGCTACCTGATCAACTCGCTCGCCAAGGCCGAGCTGAGCGCCGCCAACTTCTACTATGTGCGAAAGGCTTATATCGCGGCCATCCAGCGGGCACAGATCGTCGTGCGGGACTTCCAGACATCGCCGGCCGCGGAAGACGCACTGATCCTGATGGCGAAGTCCTATCAGGCGCTCGAGATGCCCGACATGCAGAAAGACGTCGAACGCGTGCTCGCGCTCAATTTCCCGGAAAGCCAGTACCTGCGCGCCCGGCGCTGATCACTCCGCCGGTGCGCGGCGCCGGGTCAGGAACTCGATCGCCTCGTCTTCGCTGCGCGTCCGCGTGAAGGGCGGCAGGCTCGACAGCACGGTGCGGCCGTAGGACTTCGTCAGCACACGCTCGTCGAGAATCATCAGCACGCCGCGGTCATGCTCGTCGCGGATCAGGCGACCGGCCCCCTGCTTCAGCAGCATCACCGCCTCGGGCAACTGGTACTCGTTGAAGGGGTTGCGTCCGGAGCGCCGCAGCAGACGGATCTTGGCGTCGACGACGGGATCGTCGGGCGGGGCGAATGGCAGCTTGTCGATGACGACCAGAGAGAGCGCATCACCGCGGATGTCGATGCCCTCCCAGAAGGTAACGCTGCCAACCAGCACTGCGTTACCGGCGCCGCGGAATCCGTCCAGCAGGGCACGCCGGCTGCCGGTGCCCTGCACGAACAGCGGCAGCGGCAGCGCATCTTCATCCATCAGCTGCTGCAGGCGCGCGGAGATTCGATCGACGGCCCGCAACGTCGTGCAGAGCAGGAATGCCCGGCCGCCGTTGGCCTTGACGAGCGGCCACGCTGCCTCTGCGACCCGCTCGGGGAAACGGGCGTCGTAGGGCGACGGCATCGACTGCGGAAGATAGAGCAGTGCCTGCCGAGCAAAATCGAACGGACTGTCCCAGCGCGCCGTCTGCACGTCGTCGATGCCGAGTTCGGAGAGATAGTGGTCGAAGCGGCCACCGGTGGTCAGCGTCGCGGAAGTCAGGATCCACGCCTGCGGCTGTGCCGCACGTGCGCGCGCCAGGGCATGGCCGGCGGCCAGCGGGGTCTTGTGGAACTGCGCTCCGTGCGCCGTAACCGAAATCCAGCGCACGGTCGGCTCCGCCTCCGGATCTTCTGGAACACCGTCATCGTCGGCGCCGGTGCGCAACGCGTCCTGCCAGTCACCCAGGGCGCGCCTGAGCTCCGCCACGCGCGGGCCGGTCAGGTCGAGCTCCGGATCACGGCCACGATTGATCTCCACCGCGCGCGCGAGTTCGGCCGCCTCCGCGTCCACGGCGCCCAGCGATTCCAGCAGGCGGCCGGCATGCGGCAGGCGCGCCAGCGGCACACGCGCTCCGGAAGCAAGGCCGAGATCACCGAGGGCAAGCCGGACGTCCCGCACGGCGCGCTCGAGGCGGGAGGTCAGCGTCGTCCATGACGCGCCGTCGGAGGCACGTGCCAGACCGAGTGCGCGGCAGTCGCGCGCCAGTTCGAGCCACTGCGCGAGGGACAGTGTGCTGCCGAAGAAGTCGGCCGCGATGTCTGGCAACTGATGCGCCTCGTCCAGCACAACCGTGTCGACCGTCGGCAGGAAATCGCGGATGGCGTCGTCGCGCAGCGCGAGGTCGGCCAGGAACAGATGATGATTGACGACGACAACATCGGCGGCCTGCGCTTCGCGCCGCGCCTTGAAGACAAAGCACTCGGCCAGGCGCGGACACTCGGCTCCAAGGCAGTTGTCTCGCGTGGACGTGACCAGCGGCCAGATGGCAGCGCCTTCGGGCACCTCGGCCAGTTCCGCGCGATCGCCGCTCGATGTCATGCCGGCGAAGCGCAGGACAGCGCGGAGTTGCCGGGCATCTTCGCGCGTCGCGACCAGGGCGTCCGCCTCCGCCCGCGCCAGGCGATACAGGCAAAGATAGTTCGCACGCCCCTTGAGCAGCGCCGTGGCCGCGTTCAGCTTCAGCGCCCTCATTACCGCCGGCAGGTCCTTGCGATAGAGCTGGTCCTGCAGCGGCTTGGTGCCGGTTGAAATCAGCAGCTTGCCGCCGGCGAGCAGCGCCGGCACGAGATAGGCAAACGTCTTGCCGGTGCCCGTGCCCGCTTCGGCCACCAGCGTTCCGCCGTGCTGGATGACCCGGTGCACGGCGGCCGCCATCTCGGCCTGCGAGCCGCGCGGCACGAAGCCCGGCACCGAAGACGCGAGCGCGCCATCGGCCGCGAAGACCTGCGTGACCTGAATGTCTGCGGGAGGTGCGGCTGCCGCCGTCGCGGGCCGACTCACGCCGGAATGTCGGGGACCAGGCGCATCTCGAGCAAACGCACCGAGTCCTTGATCTGCAGCTTGCGCTTCTTCATCCGGCGCAGCGCCAGTTCATCGACGCCGGGCTGCACCGCGAGCCGCTCGATCGCCTCGTCGAGATCACGGTGCTCGATCTGCAGTTCGATGATGCGCCGCTTGATGTCGTCCTGGTCCATTCTCAGTGCGAATCGTCAAAGTGGGCCTGAAAAGGGCACGGTACCCGGCGCTTGGCAGTGCACGAGAGCGCCGATGATAGACTTCCTTCAAAGTCCCATCGACCCGCGTGTCCAGCTTCAAAGTCAACGTCTGCGTCGCCCAGCACATCGGGGACCGGCAGGAACAACAAGACCGCGCCGCCATCATCACGAGCCCGCGTAACCCGGGCGCCATGCTCGCGATCGTCGCAGACGGCATGGGAGGGCGGACCGGCGGCAGGTTGGCCGCCGACCAGGTCGTCAGTACCGCCGAAAACCTATTCAAGGACATGACGGACCGGGACTCGACCTACCGGGACATGCTGCTGCACCTGGCCGCCGAAGCGCACACCGTCATCCGCCTCACCGCGATCGCCGCCGAAAAGGAGCCGCACAGCACGCTGTGCGCCCTCATCATCAAGAAGAACTACGCGATCTGGGCGAACGCCGGTGACAGCCGCCTGTACTTCTTCCGTAACGGTCGGCTGGTCCATCGCACCGAAGACCACACGTACGCCGAACAGCTCCGGCTGGAAGGCCGCCACGAGGACGCCGAACTCGCGGCCGTCCGCTACAAGAACATCCTGGTGAGCGCCCTGGGGATCAACAAGAAGCCCAAGGTTGCCATCGGCGAAGAAAACGCCCTGCGCGAGGGCGACATGTTCCTGCTGGCGAGTGACGGACTCTGGGCGTACTTCGAGGACGACGAGCTCGGCGAGATTCTCTACAGCCAGCCGCCGCGGGAGGCCTCGGAGCGCCTCGTTTCGCTCGCCCGGGAGCGCGCCGAAGGGCGCGGCGACAATCTTTCCGTCGTCATCATCCGCCTGGATCCGCAGCCCAAGCAGGCGCTGCGCGGTCAGTCCTAGCGCGCCGACGCCGCGGCCTCCTCGGCACGCTTGCGCAGCGCTTCGCGCTCGGCCTCCTTCTTTTCCAGGGTCTGCTTGCGCTCCAGCCGCCGCGCCTCACGTTTCTTGCGCTCGGCTTCGGCATCAACCGCCCGCTTGGCGGCGTCAGCCTGCTTCTTCTGATACTCGGCAGCGTTCTGCGCGCGCGTCGCCGCGTCCTGCTGCTCCTTCGCGAGCCGGGCGGCATGCTCCTGCTGCTTGCGTTCGTACTCCGCCCGGTTCTGCGCGGCCTCCTCGGGCGACTTGCCCGAACCGCTCGCCGCCGCTTCCGCACTGCGTTGCTCCGCCTGCTTGCGCGCAGCAGCCTCCTTCTCCGCTCGCCCGGCTTCCTGCGCCGCCCGCTGCCTTTCCTCCTCCGCGCGCCGCCTGGCCAGGTCTTCCTGATCAAGGCGGCGCTTCGTGTCCTTGGCTTCGAGTTCGGCGCGCTGCACTTCGCGCCGCGCGAGTTCGCGCTCGCGCCGCACCTTCTCGCGACAGTCATTGACGAGGATTGCGCGATAGCACTCGGCATCGCGCGCATCGAATAGCTTCTTCTGCCGGTCCTCTTCCTCCCGGGCCGCCTTGATGACCGCGTCGGCCTGCTCGCGCGTCGCGATGCTGCCCGCCGGGAAGCGCGTGGCGAAGTCTTCAGCGCGGGCGTAGCCCTGCAGCAGCATCAGAACGGCAAGGATCAGCAGGCGCATGAGAAGTTAACGTCCAATGCGTCGATTTCGCCTACACACGGACGATGTTCCGGCGTGCAGATTCGAGATACTCCCGCGACTGCATCTCCTCGAGCCGCGACACCGTGCGGGCAAACTCGTTGGCCAGTGCGCCGGACCGGTACAGCTCGCCTGCCGGCACTTCGGCGGACATCAGCAGCTTCACGCGGTGATCGTAGATCACGTCGACCAGCCAGGTGAAACGCCGCGCTTCGGAGGCCTGGCCCACCGACATGCGCGGCACGTTCGACAGCAGCACCGTATGGAAGCGGGCGGCGATCTCCAGGTAGTCGTTCTGCGAGCGCGGTCCGCCGCACAGCACTGCGAAGTCGAACCAGACCACGCCTCCGGCACGGCGGCGCGCGCGGATCTGGCGCGCCTCGATCGTCAGCACGGGGTCGTCGTCGTCCGTCTCGGCCACCCGTTCGAACGCCGCCTGCAGCGCCGCCTCGGCCGCCGCGCCCCACGGTGTCAGGTACGCCTCGATGCGCTCCATCGCCCGCCTGCGATAGTCGATCGCGCCGTCCACGTGCACCACGTCGAGCCGCTCCTTGAGCAGCGCGATCGCCGGCAACATGCGGTCGCGGTGCAGGCCGTCGGGGTAAAGGGCGTCCGGCGCGTAGTTGGAAGTGATGACCAGTCCGACATTGAGCGCAAACAACCGCTCGAGCAGGCGGTACAGGATCATCGCGTCGGCGATGTCGGAGACATGGAACTCGTCGAAGCAGATCAGGCGATGGCGCCGCGCGATCCGGCGTGCAACCTCGTCGAGCGGATCGGCGGTTCCCCTCAGCTCGTGCAGTTCCGCATGGATGCTGCGCATGAATTCGTGAAAGTGCACGCGCGTCTTGCGTATCAACGGCACGGCGGCGAAGAACGCGTCCATCAGGAAGCTCTTGCCGCGTCCGACGTCGCCCCACAGGTAAACCCCGCGGGGCACCGGCGGGCGCACCAGCAGTTTCTTCAGCGCGTTGGAGCGATGCGCCTTGTAGCCAGCCCACTCGTCCTGCAATTGCTGCAGCCGGACCGCGGCCCGCTCCTGGGCCGCATCGAGCGAGTAGCCACGCTGGGCCAGCAAGGCGTCAAGCTGGGAGCGGAACGGCACGCGGTGCGGGGAGTGTGGCGTTGACTGACGGCTGCCCGGTGCTCGAAGCCTGCACTCAGAAGTTGAGCGTTCGCTTGTCCACCGCCAGCGCCGCCTCCTTGGTGGCTTCCGACAGTGACGGGTGCGCGTGGCAGATGCGCGCGATATCCTCCGACGAGGCGCGGAACTCCATTGCGACCACCGCCTCGGCGATCAGCTCGGAAGCGAATGGGCCGATGATGTGCACGCCGAGGATCTCGTCCGTCGTGGCGTCGGCGAGAAACTTGACCATGCCATTGGTGTCGCCCAGCGCACGCGCCCGGCCGTTCGCGGCGAACGGGAAGGTTCCGGCGCGGTACGCGCGCCCGGCCGCCTTCAGCTGCTGCTCGGTCTGGCCGACCCAGGCAATCTCGGGCGAGGTGTAGATGACCCACGGGATCGTATTGAAGTTCACATGGCCATGCTGGCCGGCTATGCGCTCCGCGACCGCCACACCCTCTTCTTCCGCCTTGTGCGCGAGCATCGGTCCACGCACGACGTCGCCGACCGCCCAGACGTTCGGCACATTGCTGCGGCAATCGTCGTCGACCGCGACAAAGCCACGCTCGTCGAGCGCCAGTCCGATCGCCTCCGGACCAAGACCGGTCGTGTTGGGCACGCGACCAATCGAAATGATGAGGCGGTCCACCGCAAGCGTCTGGGGCACACCGGCGGAATCGGTGTACTCGACACGGACTTCCTCGGCCTTGCCCTTCTTCTCGACGGCGACCTTCTCGATCTTCACTCCGAGCGAGATCTTCAGCCCCTGGCGCCCGAAGAGCTTTGCCGCTTCCCTGGCGATCTGCTCATCAACCGCGCCGAGGAACACCGGAAGGGCTTCGAGGACCGTCACGTCGGCGCCGAGGCGACGCCAGACCGAGCCCATTTCGAGGCCGATGACGCCTGCGCCGATGACGCCGAGGCGCTTCGGCACTTCGGCGATTGACAGCGCGCCGTCGTTCGAAAGGATGCGCTTCTCGTCGAACGCCGCGCCGGGCAAGGCGCGCGCGTTCGAACCAGTGGCGACGATGACATGGCGGGCGATGAGCGTTTCCTCCGCCTGACCGCTGACCCTGACTTCGATTCCGGCTTCGCTGCGGCCGACGAACGAACCGCGACCGTGGAAAAACGCGACCTTGTTCTTCTTGAAGAGGTACAGGATCCCGTCGTTGTTCTGCTTGACCACGCCATCCTTGCGACCCAGCATCCTGGCCAGGTCGAGACCGAGGCCCTTGACTTCGATGCCATGCGCAGCGAAGTGATGGCCTGCCTGCTCGTAATGTTCCGACGACTGCAGCAGCGCCTTGGAGGGAATGCAGCCGACATTCGTGCAGGTTCCGCCCGGCGCCGGCCCGCCGTCCTTGTTCTTCCATTCGTCAATGCAGGCCGCTGCGAGCCCGAGTTGGGCCGCGCGGATCGCGGCGATGTAGCCGCCGGGGCCGCCCCCGATGACGACGACGTCGAAATTCTTGGCCATGCTTGCCTTTCGCCGCGTGCGCTAAATCTCGTCGCGCGGCACGAAGATCCAGAAGATGATGTACAGGACGACGGTGAACCCGCCGACCATCAGCCCGAGCACGAAAACGAGGCGCCAGATCCAGGACTCGACTCCGGTGACCGCCGCGATCCCGCCGCACACACCCGCGATCCACTTGTCGCTGTTCGACAGTCGGAGGCGGTTGACCGGGAGCGCGCTGCCCGTGGAGGTGCCCGCGAGCAGGCGTGCCTTTGCCGAGTCGTACTCAGCCTGGGTCAGCGCGCCGGAGAGCAGCAGGCGGTGCAGCTTTTCGAGTTCGTCGGCCACGGTCATGACAGTTCTCCCGCTGGTCAGACTTCGAGCAACAGGCGCGCCGGGTCTTCGAGCGCCTCCTTCATCGTCACCAGCGCCAGCACGGCCTCGCGGCCATCGATGATGCGGTGGTCGTACGACATCGCCAGGTAGTTCATTGGCCGCACCACGACCTGACCGTTTTCCACGACCGCGCGCTCCTTGGTCGCGTGCACGCCGAGGATCGCCGACTGCGGCGGATTGATGATCGGCGTCGACAACATCGAGCCGAAGACGCCGCCGTTGGAAATCGAGAAGGTGCCACCGGTGAGTTCCTCGAGCGCCAGCTTGCCTTCGCCGGCGCGCTTGCCGTAGTCGGCAATCTTCTTCTCGATGTCCGCGAACGTCATCTGGTCGGCGTCGCGCAGGATCGGCACGACGAGGCCGCGCGGCGATCCGACCGCGATGCCGATGTCGAAGTAGCCGTGATAGACGATGTCGTTGCCGTCGACCGACGCGTTGACGACCGGGTACTTCTTCAGTGCCGCCACCGCCGCCTTGACGAAGAACGACATGAAGCCGAGCTTTACCCCGTGCTCCTTCTCGAAGCGGTCCTTGTAACGGTTGCGCAGGTCCATCAGCGGCTGCATGTTTACTTCGTTGAACGTCGTCAGGATCGCCGCTGTGGACTGCGACTGCACCAGGCGCTCGGCCACGCGCTGACGCAGCCGCGACATCGGTACGCGCTGCTCGGGTCGATTGGCCAGCCCCGAGAGGTCGAGTGGCGCCTTCACTTCCGGCAGCGCCGGCTTCGCCGCCACGGTGGCCGGCGCCGGCGTCGGTGCCGGAGCCGTCGCGCCGGCGGCGAGCGCGCCAAGCACATCGCCCTTGGTCACGCGACCGTCCTTGCCGGTGCCCGCCACCGAGCCGGGAGGCAGCCCGGCGTCGGCCATCCGCTTGGCGGCTGCGGGCATGGCCACGCCGGCGGCCGCCGCTGGCATCGCTGCGGCAGCGGGCTTCGGAGCCGGCGCCGGTGCCGGTGCCGACGCGGCAGCCGGAGCCGAGGCCGGCGCCGCGGCCTTGCCCGCCGTGTCCACCGAGGCGATGACCTCGCCCGATACGACGGTGGCCCCGTCGCCCTTGATGATCTCGCCGAGCACGCCGGCCGCGGGCGCCGGGACTTCCAGCACAACCTTGTCGGTCTCGATCTCGATGAGGATCTCGTCCATGGCGACCGCGTCGCCGGGCTTCTTCTTCCACTGCAGCAGCGTGGCTTCCGCCACCGACTCGGACAGCTGTGGAACCTTGACTTCAACGAGTGCCATCTTCTTCTTTCCGGGATGTGTGTTGATCGCGCTACGCCAGCGTGGCGCCGGTCGGCCTGCGGCTGCGGGTGATCGGGGCGTTGCCGCCCCGAGGGCACACGCGACCGGCGCCGACGGCGTCGGTTGCGCGCGTTATCTGTTCAGGACCAGGCCCTTGAGCTTTCCGAAGGCGGTGTCGAGCAGCGCCTTCTGCTGCTCGACATGCTTCGCGTAGTAGCCGACCGCCGGCGATGCCGAGGGCGCGCGCCCGGCGTAGCCGAGCTTCTGGCCCTCGACCATGTTCTCGAGCAGATGATGCTGCGTGTAGAACCACGGCCCCTGGTTCGCGGGCTCGTCCTGGCACCACACGACCTCGGTCGCGTTCGGATACTTGCGGAACTCCGTGGCCAGCGCCTTGTGCGGGAACGGGTACAACTGCTCGACGCGCAGCAGAACGACGTCGTCTTCCTTGCGCTCGCGCCGCGTGTGCAGCAGGTCGTAGTAGACCTTGCCCGAGCACACGACGATGCGCTTGACCTTCTTGGCTTCGATCGACGCATCGCGCTCGCCGATGACGGTCAGGAACTCGCCCCGTGAGAGCTCGGTGAGTTCGGAGGCGGCGTCCTTGTTACGCAGCAGCGACTTGGGCGTCATGATGACCAGCGGCTTGCGGAAGAGCCGGATCATCTGCCGCCGCAGCAGGTGGAAGATCTGCGCGGCCGTCGTCGGCTGGGCGATCTGCATGTTGTTGTCCGCCGCCAGCTGCAGGAAGCGCTCGAGGCGCGCCGAGGAATGCTCCGGACCCTGCCCTTCGTAGCCGTGCGGCAGCATCAGCGTCAGGCCGGACTGCCGCCCCCACTTGACCTCGCCCGAGGAGAGGAACTGGTCGATGACGACCTGCGCGCCGTTGACGAAGTCGCCGAACTGCGCTTCCCAGACGACCAGCGCGTTGGGTTCCGCGCTGGCATAGCCGTACTCGAAGGCCAGCACGGCCTCCTCGGACAGGACCGAATCGATGACGGTGAACGGTGCCTGCGTCTCCGACACATGCTGCAGCGGGATGAACGTACCTTCGTCCCACTTCTCGCGATTCTGGTCGTGCAGCACCGCATGGCGGTGCGTGAAGGTCCCGCGACCGGAGTCCTGCCCCGTGATGCGCACCGCGTAGCCGCTTGCGACCAGCGATGCAAAGGCGAGGTGTTCGCCCATGCCCCAGTCGAGCGGCTGCTTGCCCTCGGCCATCGCGCGGCGGTCCGCGATGACCTTTTCGACCAGGGGATGAACCTTGAACCGGGGCGGGATCGTCGTGATGCGCTCGCCGAGGCGCTTCAGTTCCGCCAGTGGCACCGCGGTATCGGCGTGGTCGGTCCACTTGCGATTGAGAAACGCCGACCAGTCGACCGCGAACTTGCTCTTGTAATTGGTGAGCACTGGGTCCGACGTCGTGCGGCCCTCTTCCATGGCAGCGCGATACGTCTTGACCATCTGCTCCGGCACCCCGGCCGCGATGGTGCCCTGGGTCACGAGCTTGTCCGCGTAGACCTTGCGGGTGCCAGCATGGCCGCCGATCTTCTTGTACATCAGCGGCTGCGTCACCGCAGGGGTGTCCTGCTCGTTGTGGCCAAGGCGGCGGAAGCAGACGATGTCGACGACCACGTCGAGGTTGAACTGCTGCCGGTAGTCCATCGCCAGCTGCGTCACGAAAACCACCGCTTCCGGATCGTCGCCGTTCACGTGGAACACCGGCGCCTCGATCATCTTGACGACGTCGGAGCAGTAGATCGTCGAGCGCGTGTCGCGCGGATCGGACGTCGTGAAGCCGATCTGGTTGTTGATGACGATATGCACCGTGCCGCCGGTGCCATAGCCGCGGGTCTGGGCGAGGTTGAGCGTTTCCATGACCACGCCCTGCCCGGCGAAGGCCGCATCGCCGTGCACCAGCACGGGCAGCACCTTGTCACCCTGCTCGTCGCCTCTACGCTCCTGGCGCGCGCGCACCGAGCCCTCGACCACCGGGTTGACGATCTCGAGGTGCGAGGGGTTGAACGCCAGCGACAGGTGCACAGGTCCGCCCGGCGTCGAGATGTCGCTGGAAAATCCCATGTGGTACTTCACGTCGCCTGCCGGCAGGTCGGAGCCAGACTTGCCCTCGAACTCGGCGAACAGTTCCTTCGGCATCTTGCCGAGGGTGTTCACGAGGACGTTGAGCCGCCCGCGGTGCGCCATGCCGATGACGATCTCTTCCACCCCGGCGGCACCGGCGCGCTGGATCAGCTCGTCCATCGACGCGATGAAGGTCTCGCCGCCTTCGAGCGAGAAGCGCTTCTGGCCAACGTACTTGGTGTGCAGGTAGCGCTCCAGCCCTTCGGCGGCAGTTACGCGCTCGAGGATGTGAACCTTCTGCTCGGCCGTGAAGCTCGGTGTCGAGCGTGTCGACTCCAGGCGCTGCTGGATCCAGCGCTTCTGTGCCGGATCGGAGATGTACATGTACTCGGCGCCGACGTTGCCGCAATAGGTCTGGCGCAGCGCCGTGACGATCTCGCGCAGCGTCATCTGCTCCTGCCCGAAGTACGTGTTGGACGCCGAGAAAACCGTGTCCATGTCGGCTTCGGTCAGGTCATAGAACCCCGGCTCGAGTTCGGGAATCGCCGGCCGCTCCTGGCGCTGCAGCGGATCGAGGTTCGCCCAGCGATTGCCGAGGAAGCGGTAGGCCGCGATGATCGACTGGACGTGGACCTGCTTTCGTGCAACCGACAGGTCGGTCGGCGCCACCTTCGGCTGGAAGGCGCCCGCCTTGGCGCGCTGCGCAAAGGATTCGACGATCGGCGCATGCGCGACATCGCGCGAGCTGGCCGAGCCATCGGCGGCCGGCACCAGCTGCATCTGGTCGAAATAGGCGCGCCACTTGTCGGGCACGGAGCCCGGGTTGTCGAGATAGCGCTCGTAGAGCTCCTCGACGTACGGCGCATTGCCGCCAAACAGGTACGAGTTGACCTGGAACTGTCGCATCATCGCCTTCACCTTTCAGAACGAGTTTCTCGTTGAAGATGCCCGGCGTGGCGGTCGCGAAGCCTCCTGCGCCGGCGACAACACGCTCCGGATTCCGGTGCGGTTGCCGAGAGCACCGGCAGCAATCAGAGGGGCCACCGGCGGCAAGCGCGGGATGCTACCACTGCGCGAGCCGATTTCATCCCGGTGTGGCGCACATGCTGCGTCGGCTCGGGCGACGAGCGTACGACCTCGCCCGGGAATACACTCCCGCGCACCACAAAACTCGCCGCCAAGACGGACGAGGAGGAGACACGTGCAAGCGACGGACATCCGTCGTCCCGACTACTTCCATCGAGTCGTGGACTGCCAGTGGGCGTGCCCGGCGCACACCCCGGTTCCCGAGTACATCCGACTGATCGCAAGCGGGCGTTACACCGACGCCTACATGGTCAATTGGCAGTCGAATGTCTTTCCCGGCATCCTCGGACGAACCTGTGACCGGCCCTGCGAGCCGGCCTGCCGCCGCGGGCGCGTCGAGGAGAACCAGGTCGCGCGGCCCGAGCCCGTGGCGATCTGCCGACTGAAACGCGTCGCGGCGGACCTGAAGGGCGACATCCAGCGCCGGCTGCCGAAACGGGCTGCGCGAAGGAACGGCAAGCGCATTGCATGCGTCGGTGCCGGCCCGGCCTCGCTGACCGTGGCCCGCGACCTTGCCCCTCTTGGCTACGAGGTCATCGTCTTCGACCAGGACCCGAAGGCTGGCGGCATGATCCGAACGCAGATTCCGCGCTTCCGCCTGCCGGAAGAAGTCATCGACGAAGAAACCGGCTACGTGCTCGGGCTCGGCGTCGAGTTCCGCGGTGGCGTGCGCATCGATTCGATGAAGGCGCTGCTGAAGGAAGAGTACGACGCCATCTTCGTCGGCTCGGGCGCGCCGCGGGGGCGCGACATCGACATACCGGGCCGCCGTGAAGCCGCCGCGCATATCCATATTGGCATCGACTGGCTGTCGTCCGTCTCGTTCGGTCACGTGACCAAAGCAGGCAAACGCGTCATCGTCCTCGGCGGCGGCAACACCGCGATGGACTGCTGCCGGACCGCGCGCCGGCTGGGTGGCGAGGACGTCAAGGTCATCGTGCGTTCCGGCTTCGAGGAAATGAAGGCCTCGCCCTGGGAGAAGGAGGACGCGCAGCACGAAGGCATACCGATCCTCAACTTCCTGGTGCCCAAGGCGTTCCTGCACGTCAGCGGCCGCCTGACGGGCATGACCTTTGGCAAGGTGAAGGCCGTCTACGACGAACGCGGCCGGCGCTCGCTGGTGCCGACCGGTGAACCGGACCAGACCTTCGCGTGCGACGAAGTCCTGGTCGCGGTGGGGCAGGAAAACACCTTCCCCTGGATCGAGCGCGATGCGGGGATCCGGTTCGACGACAGCGGCATGCCGGTGCTCGACGCCAACACGCTGCAGTCGTCGTTGCCGAGCGTCTTCTTCGGCGGCGACGCGGCGCTCGGGCCCAAGAACATCATCTGGGCCGTCGCGCAGGGCCACGATGCGGCCGTGTCGATTGACAAGTTCCTGCACGGCGAGGACGTGCACCAGCGCCCTGCCCCGGGCGTGACGCTCGTGTCGCAGAAAATGGGCATTCACGAATGGAGCTATGACAACGAAGTCGCGCCCGACACGCGCTTCAAGGTGCCCTGGCGCGATGTCAGTCAGGCGCTGCGCAGCATCAAGGTCGAAGTCGAACTCGGATTCGACGCCGCCACGGCGTGGAAGGAGGCCCAGCGCTGCCTCAACTGCGACGTGCAGACCGTATTCAGCGCGGCGCAGTGCATCGAATGCGACGCCTGCGTCGACGTTTGCCCGACCGACTGCATCAACTTCGTTGCGAATGGCGAGGAGTCGGAACTCCGTGGCCGACTGCGAGCGCCGGCGCACAACCGCGACCAGGCCCTGTATGTCTCGGGCGAGCTGAAGACCGGCCGCGTCATGGTGAAGGACGAGGATGTCTGCCTGCACTGCGGACTGTGCGCCGAGCGGTGCCCCACGGGCGCGTGGGACATGCAGCGTTTCCGGCTCGACGTGACGCATGCCGGACGCGGATGCCGCGTAAAGCACAAGGAGGCCGCCTGATGAACGTTCCGAAGGACGGGCGACCCCGGACCGAGGGCGCGGCACACGCCGCTCGCCCCGCGCGGATCTCCGCCGTCAACGACTTTGTCGTCAAGTTTGCCAACGTCAATGGCTCCGGATCGGCCTCGGCCAACGAGCTGTTCGCCCGCAGCATCCTGCGCATGGGTGTTCCGGTGTCGCCGCGCAACATCTTTCCGTCGAACATACAGGGCTTGCCGACGTGGTACGAGGTTCGGGTCACGGAACAGGGGCACCTCGGGCGGCGCGGTGGCGTCGACCTGATGGTGGCGATGAACCCGCAGACCTGGGACCGCGACCTCAAGGAAATCGAACCCGGCGGCTACCTGCTGTACGACTCGACCCGTCCGACGCCGCCGAGCCGCCTGCGGGACGACATCACCGTCTTGCCGGTGCCGCTCACCGAGATCGCTGCCGCAAAGTTCGCCGATCCCAAGGAACGCCAGCTGCTGAAGAACATCATGTACGTCGGCGTGCTGGCGGCCACACTCGGCATCGAGCCGGAGGTCATCGCCCAGCTGCTCGGCGAGCAGTACAAGGGCAAGGACCGGCTGGTCAAGCCCAACCTCGATGCGTTCATGACGGGCCTGCACTACGGCCGCGAGCACTTCGAGGACGCTACCCACCTGCGGATCGCGCGCAGCGACAAGGTCGGCGACCGGATCTTCGTCGAAGGCAATGCGGCGACCGCGCTCGGCTGCGTCTACGGCGGCGCCACCGTCTGCGCCTGGTACCCGATCACACCATCGACCTCGGTGGCCGAGGCGTTCCAGAAGTACTGCGCCAAGTATCGCGTCGACGCCGCCACCGGACGCAACAGGTACGCGGTGGTGCAGGCCGAGGACGAACTGGCGTCCATTGGCATGGTGATCGGCGCCGGCTGGAACGGCGCGCGGGCGTTCACGGCCACCTCGGGGCCGGGTGTATCCCTGATGACCGAGTTCATCGGCCTGGCGTACTTCGCCGAAGTGCCGGCGGTCATCATCAACGTGCAGCGCGGCGGACCGTCGACCGGCATGCCGACCCGAACGCAGCAGTCCGACCTGCTTGCCTGCGCCTACGCCTCGCACGGCGATACCAAGCATGTGCTGCTCTTTCCCGAAGACCCGCACGAGTGCTTCGAGTTCGCTGCCGCCGCGCTCGACCTGGCCGAGCGCCTGCAGACGCCGGTGTTCCTGATGACCGATCTTGATATCGGCATGAACCATCGCCTGTGCCGACCGTTCAAGTGGGACGACAGCCGCCGCTACGACCGCGGCAAGGTGATGGACACCGCCACGCTCGAGTCCGGCGCCGACTTCGGCCGCTATCTCGACGTCGACGGCGACGGCATTCCCTACCGGACACTGCCGGGCTCGCACGCGACGCGCGGCGCGTACTTCACGCGCGGATCGACCAAGGACGCCTACGCGCGCTATTCCGAGGTTGGCACCGACTACGTCTACAACATGGAGCGTCTGCTGCGAAAGTTCGACACCGCCAGGGCGCTGGTGCCGCAGCCGATCATCGGCCGCGCGCAGGGCAAGGCCGCCGCTGGCGTCATCTACTACGGGTCCACCAGCCCGGCGATGGCCGAAGCACTCGCCCTGCTGCGGGCGCAGGACGTGCAGCTCGACCACCTGCGCGTGCGCGCCTTTCCTTTCCCGGAGTCCGTCGCAGACTTCATCGCCCGCCACGAGACGGTATTCGTCGTCGAGCAGAACCGCGATGCGCAGCTGCGCACGCTGCTGGTCAACGAGCTCGGGATCGACCCCGCCCGGCTTGTACCCGTCCTGCACTACGACGGCACGCCGATCACGGCGCGCTTCATCGTCAACGCGGTTGCGGAGCGCATGCAAGCGCGCAACGTGCGTGCACTCAAACCCGGTATGGCGGCCTGAGGAGACCCCGATGACCTACCTCGCCAAACCGCGGCTGCACCACCCGGACCTGCCGACCAACACCCTCGGATACACGCGGCGCGACTACGAAGGCAAGATCTCGACGCTGTGTGCCGGATGCGGCCACGACTCGATCTCGGCGGCGATCATCCAGGCGTGCTGGGAACTGTCGATCGAACCGCACCGCGTGGCCAAGCTGTCGGGCATAGGCTGCTCTTCGAAGACGCCGGACTACTTCCTGGGCAACTCGCACGGTTTCAATTCGGTCCACGGTCGCATGCCGTCGGTCATGACCGGCGCGAATCTCGCCAACCGTGACCTCATCTACCTGGGCGTGTCGGGCGATGGCGATTCGGCATCGATCGGCCTCGGCCAGTTCGCGCACCTGATCCGGCGCGGCGTCAACATGACCTATATCTGCGAGAACAACGGGGTCTACGGGCTGACCAAGGGCCAGTTCTCCGCCACCGCCGACCGCGGCTCGAAGTCCAAGCGCGGGGCGGTCAACCGCGACGCCCCGATCGACATGGTGTCACTGGCACTGCAGCTCGGCATCACCTACGTCGCGCGCAGCTTCTCCGGCGACAAGGACCAGCTCGTGCCGCTGATCAAGGGCGCGCTCAGCCACCGCGGTGCCGCGCTGCTCGACGTCATCAGCCCGTGCGTCGCGTTCAACAACCATGCCGGCAGCACCAAGAGCTACGACTATGTGCGCGAGCACAACGATGCCGTCAACCGTCTCGACTTCATGCCGCGCCGCGAAGGCATCGTGGCCTCGTACGAACCCGGCGAGGTCATCGAGATCACTCAGCACGACGGCAGCCGGCTGCGCCTGCGCAAGCTCACGGACGGCTTCGATCCGGGTGACGCACTGGCGGCGATCACCCATATCCACCAGCACCACGCGCGCGGCGAGATCGTCACCGGATTGCTGTACGTCGACCCGTCGGCCGACGACCTGCACGAACACCTGAACACGGTGCCCACGCCGCTGAACCGGCTGACCGAGTCGGACCTCTGCCCGGGGTCTGCTGCGCTCGAACGGCTCAACGCCGATCTCGCCTGAGCGCAGTCCGCGCCGCGCGATTCCGGGCCTGGCGCCCCTCCCTCGGTCGCAGGCCTGCAACGGGGCGCCCCCCGTTGCCCCAGATCAATGCCTCTGGCGCATTCAGGGCCGATGCTCTCGCTTACGTGAGGCCTTCTGCCTCATCGCCCGCGGCAACCTCGCTCAGACGAGGGCGCGGGATCACGCGGCGCACAGGAGAGCACCATGGCGCAGGCGAACGGCGCGCAGGGATACGAAATCCTTGCACGTGAGGACTACTCGGACGTCACCTACATGCTGGAGGTGGCCCACCCAATGATGGCGAAGGCCGCCAAGCCCGGCCAGTTCGTCATCGTCATGGAGCACGAGCACGGCGAGCGCATTCCGCTCACTATCGCCGACTTCGACCGCGAGCGCGGCACGATCACGCTGGTCATCCAGGCCGTCGGCAAGACCACCAAAGAGATGCAGGCCGGCTGCAAGGTCGGCACGCGGCTTTTCGCGATGGTCGGCCCGATGGGCATCCCGAGCCACATCGGAGCCGCGAAGAAGGTGATCTGCGTCGGCGGCGGGCTCGGCGTGGCACCGGTCTACCCGCAGGCGCGCGCCTACAAGGAGAGCGGCGCCTACGTCATCGGCGTGGTCGGCTTCCGCAACAAGGACCTGATGTTCTGGCAGGACAAGTTCGCCGCGGTCTGCGACGAGCTGATCGTCTGCACCGACGACGGTTCCGCCGGCATCAAGGGCCTGGTCACCGAAGGGATCAAGCAGGCCGTTGCCAAACACTCCGACATCGACGAGGTCGTCGCGATCGGCCCGCCAATCATGATGAAGGGCTGCTCGGAGGCCACGCGGGCGCACGGCATCAAGACGATGGTGAGCCTGAATCCGGTCATGGTGGACGGTACCGGCATGTGCGGTGGCTGCCGCGTCAAGGTCGGCGACCAGGTCAAGTTCGCGTGCGTCGACGGTCCCGACTTCGACGGTCACCAGGTCGATTTCGACGACCTGATGTCGCGGCTGGTGCGCTACAAGCGCGCGGAGCACGACGCCATGGAACGCTGGCAGGAGTCGTGCCGGATCCGGGCCGACAAGGTGGTCGACCTGAAGACTGCGGTTCTCGGCACCGAAGCGGACGTGCCGATAGACCTCCAGCCCAGCACCGACGGCTGACCGAGGAGCCGATCCCATGGCCACCGCAAAGAAGAAGACGATCCGCACGATTCCGCAGGAGCGGACGCCGATGCCGGAGCAGGATCCGCAGGTGCGGGCCCGCAACTTCGAGGAGGTGGCCTGTGGCTACCGGCTCGAGGACGCGCTGCGCGAAGCCGAGCGCTGCCTGCACTGCCCCGATGAGCCGTGCGTTCGCGGCTGCCCGGTCAACATCGACATTCCGGCCTTCATCAAGAAGATCAGCGAGAAGCACTATCACGGCGCCTACGAGGTCATCACCGACACCAACCTGCTGCCTTCCGTCTGCGGCCGCGTCTGCCCGCAGGAGAACCAGTGCGAAGGCGTGTGCACGGTCGGCGAGACGCTCGAACCCGTGGCCATCGGTCGACTCGAACGCTTCGTCGGCGACATGGCCATCGCCGAGGGCTGGGAGAACATTCCCTACATCGAGCCTTCCGGATACCGGGTGGGCATCGTGGGAGCCGGTCCGGCCGGCATGGCGTGCGCGGCCGACATGGCCAAGGCCGGCTGCGAGGTCATCGTCTACGAGGCGTTCCACACGCCCGGCGGCGTGCTGAAGTACGGCATCCCGGACTTCCGGCTGCCCAACGACGTCATCGACGCCGAGATCCAGAAGCTGCGCAACCTCGGCGTGCGCTTCGAGTGCAACACACTGGTCGGCCGGCTCTTCACGATCGAGCAGATGGTGACCGAGATGGGCTTCCAGGCCGTGTTCATCGGCACGGGGGCGGGCTATCCGAGTTTCATGGGCATACCCGGCGAGTCGCTCAATGGCGTGCTGTCGGCCAATGAACTGCTCACACGCTGCAACCTGATGCGGGCGCGTGACTTCCCCAATTTCGACACGCCGCTGCAGCCCGGCAAGCATGTCGCCGTCATCGGCGCAGGCAATACGGCGATGGACGCGCTGCGCGTGTCGCTGCGGCTGGGCGCCGAGTCGGTCCACTGCATCTACCGCCGCTCGAAGAAGGAGGCGCCGGCACGCGTCGAGGAGATCCACCACGCGGAACAGGAGGGCGTGGACTTCAACTGGCTCACCAGCCCGGTCGAGATCCTCGGTGACAAGAACAACAACGTGCGCGCGCTGCGCTGCGTGAAGATGGAACTCGGCGAGCCCGACGACTCGGGGCGGCGCCGTCCGGTCGTCGTCCCCGGCAGCGAGTTCGAGTTCGAGGCCGACATGGTCGTTTTCGCCATCGGCACGAACGCCAACCCGATCCTCGGCCAGACGTCGAAGCTCAAGCTCAACAAGTGGGGCTACATCGCCACCGACGACAACCTGGCGACATCGATGGCAGGGGTCTGGGCGGGCGGCGACATCGTCACGGGCGCCGCCACCGTCATCCAGGCGATGGGCGCGGGTCGCAGGGCCGCACGCGCCATGAAGGCCTACCTTGGCCTGCGCGACAGCGATGCCGTCTACGACACCGGGGCCAGCGGGTCGCTCTTCGGCATCCCGCGCGAAGAGCACGGCTTTGCGCAGATCCGCGTTGCCCGCTAGCCACGTCTCGCCACCGGAACCCGAAAGCAAGGAAGAAGCATGAGCGCAGTCCTCGAACGCCCGTCGGCCAGGGACCAGGCCGGCACCAAGCCCGCGGTGAAGCTGCCCGAGCACATCGTTGAGGTCATCAGCGACTCCGGTGAAGGCGCCCAGCGCTGCGGCCAGGCGTTCGCCTCGATTGCCGCTCGCAGCGGCAACGGCATCTGGACCGTGGAGATCATTCCTGCCGAGATCCAGCCGCCGGCGCGCAGCGTGGCCGGCGCGAGCGGCATCCGCATCCGCGTGGGTTCAAAGCATGTCAACAATGGCGGCGACGAGACCGATCTCGTCGTTGCCTTCAACGAGCAGGTGCTGCTGGGGCGGGTGCGCGCCGGCGAGCTCAAGCAAGGTGCCACGATCCTGCTCGAGAACATCTGGGCCGAACACCGCGACCCGGCCGTCGTGAAGTCCTACACCGAGGCGGTGAAGGCACTGAAGGAGTCCGGCTTCCGCGTCATCGACCTGCCGCTCGAGAAGGAGTGCCGCTCGCTGATGAGCGACCCGCGTCGCGGCAAGAACATGTTCGTGCTGGGGGTGCTGGCGAGCATCTACAGCCTCGACCTGCAACTGGCGCGCGACCAGATTGCGCTGACCTTCGGCAAGAAGGACCAGAAGGTCATCGACTCCAATGTCAGGCTGATGGAAGCCGGCTTCGCGTGGGGCGAAGCCAATCTCGACTTCAAGTACGAGATACCGGCCGAGAAGGCCAGCGTGCCGCAGATCGTCGTCAACGGCAACACGGCGATCGCGCTCGGCGTCATCGCCTCGGGCATGGACATCTGCGCGATGTATCCGATCACGCCCGCGACGTCGGCCTCGCACTACCTGTCGGAGTGCTTTGAGAAGGTGGGCGGCATCGTGCACCAGGCCGAGGATGAGATCGCCGCCTGCGCCTTCGCGATCGGCGCTTCCTACGCCGGCCGCTGCGCGGTGACGATCACGTCCGGACCGGGCTATTCGCTGAAGCAGGAAGGCATCGGGCTGGCGGTGATGGCGGAGATCCCGCTCGTCGTTGTCAACGTGCAGCGCGGGGGCCCGAGCACCGGTCAGCCGACGAAAGTAGAACAGGCGGATCTGCTGACCTCGATCTACGGCAGCCACGGTGACGCACCCAAGGTCGTGCTCGCGGCGACCAGCATCGAGGACTGCTTCTACTCGATGATCACGGCGCGCAAGATCGCCGAAACCTTCAACATGGTGGTCGTCGTCCTGACCGACGCCAGCCTGGCAACCGCGCAGCAGCCGTTTGCCCGCCCGACGTTCAACGAGGAGTGGCTGGCGCCGCCGATCGACCAGTCGCCGTTGCCCGCGGGCGCCAAGCCCTATGACTGGGACAAGACCACGGGCATCGCGCGCCGGTTCTCGCCAGGACAGCCGAACGGCATGCACACCGTGACCGGTCTCGCGCACGACCGTGCGAGCAAGGTGGCGTACGACCCGATCATCAACGAGGAAGGCCTGCGCATGCGCAGCCTAAAGCTGGCGACGCTGCAGAAGACGCTGAAGACGCCGCCGGTGTTCGGCGACCCCGAAGGCGACCTGCTGGTGGTCGGCTGGGGCAGCACACAGGGCGTCATCGAGGAAGCGGTGCAACGCCTGCGCGACGAGGGGCTCAAGGTTTCCGCGCTGCAGATGCGCTTCATCCAGCCGATGCCTTCAGGCATCAAGGACATCCTGAAGCGGTTCAGGAAAGTGATGACAGTCGAAGGCACCTGGGCCGATCGTCCGCACGAAGACGAAATGATCGACGAAGAAAACCGTCGCTACGCGCCGCTGGCGATGATGCTGCGCGCGCGCACCCTCGTCGACGTCGACTGCTGGACGGAGGCGAAGGGCCAGCCGATCAAGCCGGGCCAGGTGGTCCAGGCTCTCCGCGCCAAGCTGGCCGAATAACCCGCAGCCAAGGAAACCTGCCGATGGGCTCCGCACTCAGCCAATTCATCATGAAGCTGCACGAGGAACACCGCAGCCTCGAGGACTACCAGGGCGGCATACCGCGGTGGTGCAGCGGCTGCGGCGACAACGCGATCCTCACCGCGGTTCAGCGCCTTTGCCGCGACGAGAACCTCGCTCCCGAGCGCACGGTGTTCGTGTCGGGGATCGGCTGCTCGAGCCGCTTCCCGCACTACATGAAGACCTACGGCTTCCACGGCATCCACGGCCGCGCGTTCCCGATTGCCCAGGGCGTGAAGATGGCTCGGCCGGATCTTGCGGTGTTCGTCAACACCGGCGACGGCGACTGCTGCTCGATCGGTGCGGCGCACTGGATCCACGCGATCCGGTACAACATGAACCTGACCGTGATCCTGCACGACAACCAGATCTATGGCCTGACGAAGAAGCAGGCGTCGCCCACCTCGCAGATCGGCACCAAGAGCAACACGACGCCGCGCGGCAGCGTGCTCGAAGCGATGAACCCGCTGACAGTCACCCTCGGCGTGCAGAACGCCTCGTTCGTCGCCCAGGGCGTCGACTGGATGCCCGAGGTGCTGTACGACATCATCGCCCGGGCCTACAGGCACCGTGGCTTCTCGTTCGTCCGCATCATCCAGCGCTGCCCCGAGTGGTTGCCGAAGACTTTCGAGGCGTGGGTGCACGATCCGGGCAAGACCCTGCTGCTCACGCATGCCAACGGCCTCACGCCGAGTGCCGAGACGAGCCGCATCTACAAGAACCAGCGCGAGCATGATCCACTGGACATCCATCAGGCGCGCGAGATCGCGTCGTCGGTGGACCCAATCCCGGTCGGCATCCTGTATCACAACCCCAGCGTGCCGTGCTACGAGGACCTGCGCGGTGCCGGGGCGCCCCGCACGGCGGAAGCGATCCGCGCCGGACTCGACCGGGAGTTCGACAAATTCACGATCTGGCCGGACGAGGCACGCGAACCGCGCGCTGCCTGACCCGACCCACCCATCGAGGTTAGCCGCCATGGACATGGCCGCCAAGTTCCAGGACCAGACGGTCTTTCACATGACCGGCAAGCGCGCGGGCGACGGGCTCGCGGAGCTCGCGCCCGGTCTACGCCCTGCCCTCCTCGCGGCCTACCGGGACCTGACCCGACTGCGCTACGACTATCCGGTTGTACTGCTCGAGCGCGATGCAGGCAGTCAGTACGTCAAGTCGCTGTCGACGATCATGGGCGAGGTCATCGCGGCCATCGCGCCGCGCGGCATCGAGGGCGAGCGCGTGCGCAAGCAGCTGCTGCGTCTTGAGCGCGAGATCCGCACTCTGTCAGCCAGCGGCACGCGCGGCTCGCTGAAGGATCTGTGGCTGCTGGCCGTGGACAAGGCCGCGGGCCGCGACGACAACGTCCGGATCACTCTGCGGGAGGCCGTCGCGTCGCTCGAGGACGATGGCGAGGTCATCGACTGCGACCGGACGCTGGCCGCGCGCTTTCTGTCGCGCGCCTGGCACAACGTCCACGCCGAGAAGGCGAACCAGTTTCGAAGCCAGGCCGATCGCCTGGTGCGCAGACTGTCGGACATCCTGCGCGCCGCCTTCGTGCATTCGCAGGCCGGCCAGCAGCCCGAGGCGCTGAAGTCGGGGTTCGGCTCGTTGCACGACTCGGTCTTCGACTTCGCTGCGATGTCGCGCCTCGTGGCGCGCAACGTGCCCCAGGACGAGCTGCCGCCGCTGCGGAGGCAGCGCATCGAGTGGGCGCTCGGAGTGCTCCGGAGCCAGCCGTTCTACCCCGATGCCGCCCGAGCCGGCGGCGAAGCAATGTACGGGTTCGTCTTCAGCGACTGCGCAACGGCGATCGAGGCGCACCGCACCCGCCTGCCAAAGCTGGTCGAGGTGGTGAAGGCGGTCGCCATCGCCGACCTCGAAGCCCGCGGCGGCTATGTCGAGGCCGACCACGACGCGTTCTTCGAACGCTTCGACGAGCATGCGCTGACGGCGGACGACCTTGCGCAGTTCCCCGACTATCTCGTCTGCATTCCGCCGGAGCGCAACGATGCGCCGGAAAATGCGATGCTGATGGAGATGCTGTCGGCCGGCATGCCTGTCAAGGTGCTGGTGCAGCACACCGACCTGCTGGAGGAAGCCGCGATCGGCCAGGGCCACTTCGCGTTCGGCATCCGCAGCGCACGGCTGGCGACGACGGCCATGGGGCTCGGCGGCATGTTCGTCCTCCAGTCTTCGGTCTCGAACCTATACGCCTTGCGCGATCGCGTGCGCCGCGGCATGAGCTGCCGCGGGCCAGCGCTGTTCAGCCTGTTCACCGGATCGCCGGTCGAAGCGAGCGACCTGGCGCCTTACCTGACCGCAGCGGCGGCGATGAAGTCACGTGCGTTCCCGGCGTTCACCTACGACGCGGACGCCGGCACCAACTGGGCCACGCGGTTCTCCTTCGAGAACAACCGCAATCCCGCGGAAGAATGGCCCGTCGAGGAATTTGCCTACGCCGACGACGACCTGCAGCGTGTGCAGGAACGGGTCAGCTTCACCTATGCCGACTTCGTGCTGTGCGACCGGCGCCACGCGCATCACTTCGCCGTGGTGCCGCGCGACCGCTGGACCACCGCGATGGTGCCAGTCGCGGACTGGCTGGCCCTGCCGGAGAAGGAGGCCGCCGAGCGTGTCCCGTTCGTGCTGGCCGTCGATGAGGCGAACCGGCTGCACCGCGCGATCGTCGATTCGCGCCTGATGCAGGCGACACGACGCTGCGTGCTGCTCTGGCACCGGCTGCAGGAGCACGGCGGCATCCATAACTCGCACGCCGAGCAGGCGCTGGCGCGCGAGAAGGCCGCCTGGGAGGAACAGAAGCGGCAGGAACTCGACGCGCTGAGGCTGGCGGCCGCCGCGGGCCCGGGCCCGGCGGCACCGGCCGAGGTTGCCGCTGCAGCCGCAACCCCGCCCGCCGCTCCGGCCGAGGTGGCCGCCGAGACTGCCCGGCCGCCGTCGGACGAGCCCTGGATAGAGACGATCCGCTGCTCGAGCTGCAACGAGTGCCAGAACATCAACGACAAACTCTTCGGCTACAACGAGAACAAGCAGGCCTACTTCAAGGACCTCAGCGCCGGGACCTACCGGCAGATCGTCGAGGCGGCCGAGGCCTGTCAGGTCGCGATCATCCACCCCGGGAAGCCAAAGAATCCGAGTGAACCGGGTCTCGAGGAACTGCTGGAGCGCGCGAAGCCCTTCCTGTAGTGCAGCGCCAGGCCCGAGATGAAGATCCTGCGCTCGGACCTCGCTCACGGTCACGAGCTTGAAGGCGCGGTCGTCGTCATTGACGTTTTGCGGGCCTTTACGACCGCGGCCTATGCGTTTGCCGCCGGCGCGCGATCGATGATCGCGGCCGACTCGCTCGACAGCGTCGCCCAACTGCGCAGCCGCACTCCGGCGTCAATGACGATGGGAGCCCTGCCCGGCGGTCGGCCCGTTCCCGGACTGGATTTCGGCAACTCACCAGCCGAGATCGCCGGCCGCGACCTGTCGGGCATCACGCTGATCCAGTTCACTGCCGGCGGCGTCAAGGGGCTGGTGGACTGTGACCATGCCACTGAGGTACTCGCCGGCAGCCTGGTCTGTGCCCGCTCGACGGCACGCTACATCCGCACGCTGGCGCCCTCCACGGTGACGCTCGTCATCACCGGTCTGTGGACCGACCGCGACGGCGACGAGGACCACGCCTGTGCCGACCTGATCGAGGCCTACCTGCGAGGTCAATCTCCGGATCTGGCCGAGTACGAGGAACGCGTGCGCCAGTCGGACTTTGGCCGCCGTTTCGGCCTCAGCACCCACCCGCACCTGCCCGCCGCCGATCTTGACCTCTGCGCCGCTGCCGACCGCTTCGGATTTGCGATGCCCATGCGCCGGACCGAGCACGGACTGGTCATCGAACCGGTGGCGTTGGCATCGCTGCCGACCGCCTGACGAACGGTCGAATTGACAGCGCGATTCCGGCGCGGCATCGTCAATGCACTAAGGCGATGCGCATACTGCTCTCACTCCTGACGGCCTTCCTGCTGGCAGCACCGGCGCCGGTCCTGGCGCAGCTGTACAAGTGGCTCGACGCAGACGGCGTCGTCAACTACGGCGACCTTCCGCCGCCGAACGCAAAGAATGTGCAGGCCGTTGGCCCGGCCTCGCTGAGCGTCGTTCCCGGTGTGCCGAAGGAGCAGATGGATGCCATGCGCGAGCGCGACGAGCAGCGCCGCCAGACGTCGCTGAAGCGCGAGGCCGACGAAGCGCGCGCGCGCGCCAGCGCGCGGGCTGCAGGCGGGGTGCCTTCCGAGCTGCAGTCCTACGAAGAGTATGCCTACGACTATGACTACGGTCCGTTCTTTGGCTATGGACCGCCCCGCGTCCGCCGGCCCGGTGCGAACCGACCGCCGCGGCCCCATCCCCCGATCGCCAAGCCGACGCCCCCGGTCCAGCCCATGCCGCTCGGCGAGCCGTCGATTCTTTTGGGGCGCTAGCCGCCGGCTGCGCCGGCCGAGCCTGGCAGAACCCACCAACGAAAGCGGCGCCCGCAAGCGCCGCTCTCACTCACAACGGATTGGATCTAGCGCTGCGCGATCGGCTTGACATCGCGCTTGACTGAACCGACGAAGAGCTGCCGCGGCCGGCCGATCTTGTACTCCGGATCCGCGATCATCTCGTTGAGCTGCGCGATCCAGCCCACCGTGCGCGCCAGCGCGAAGATCGCGGTAAAAAGCGGCACCGGAATGCCGATCGCCTTCTGCACGATGCCCGAGTAGTAGTCGACGTTCGGATAGAGCTTGCGGCTGACGAAGTAATCGTCTTCCAGCGCGATCTTTTCGAGCGCCATCGCGAGCTTGAACAGCGGGTCGTCGTGCAGGCCGAGCGAGTCCAGCACCTCGTTGCAGGTCTCGCGCATCAGCTTGGCGCGCGGGTCGTAGTTCTTGTAGACGCGGTGGCCAAAGCCCATCAGCTTGACGTTGCTGTTCTTGTCCTTCACCTTGGTGATGAACTCGCCGATCTTTTCGACGCCGCCCTGCTTCTGGATGTCGTACAGCATGTTGAGGCAGGCCTCGTTGGCACCGCCGTGCGCCGGGCCCCACAGGCAGGCCACGCCAGCCGCGATCGCCGCGAACGGGTTGGTGCCCGACGAGGCGCACAGCCGCACGGTCGACGTCGAGGCGTTCTGCTCGTGGTCGGCATGCAGGATGAAGATGCGGTCCATCGCGCGCACCAGCACGTCGTTGACCTTATAGTCCTCGCACGGCGTGGCGAACATCATGCGCATGAAGTTGCCGGCGTACGAAAGATCGTTGCGCGGGTACATGTATGGCTGACCGACCGTGTACTTGTAGGCCATCGCCACCAGCGTCGGCATCTTGGCGATCAGGCGAATCGCCGAAACCTCGCGTTGCCAGGGGTCGTTCAGGTTCATTGAGTCGGGATAGAACGCCGACAGTGCCCCGACCAAGCCGGTCATGACCGCCATCGGGTGGGCATCGCGGCGGAAGCCGCGCAGGAAGAACTGCATCTGCTCGTTGACCATCGTGTGGTTGGTCACGCGCTTGACGAAGTCCGCCTTCTGCTTCGGGTTCGGCAGCTCCCCGTACAGCAGCAGGTAGCAGGTCTCGAGGTAGTCGCACTTGGTCGCCAGTTGCTCGATCGGGTAACCGCGATACAGCAGCTCCCCCTTGTCGCCGTCGATGTAGGTGATCGTGGAGTTGCACGACGCGGTCGACAGGAAGCCCGGGTCATAGGTGAACTTGCCGGTCTTGCCGTAGAGCGCGCGGATGTCGATGACGTCGGGGCCGACGGAGCCCTTGTAGATCGGCAGCTCCATCGTCGGCGTGCCGTCGGAGAACGTCAGGGTGGCCTTCTCGTTGGATGGGGTCAGTGCCATGGTCTTCTTCCCGGGTTCGAGGTGAGTTCAGACGGACCGGAGCCCGTCCAGGACGGTGCGAACGGCATTGTCGTCGAGAGCGCCAGCGGGCTCTTTGCGCGCCAGCAAAAGGTCGAGAAGTTCGTTGTCCGGGAGGTCCAGGAGCGCCTCCAGCGCCAGGACGTCGTCGACCGTGAGGCCTGCCTCGTGCCGGTCCAGGTAACGGGTGACGATGATGTCGTTTTCCAGCAACCCCCGCCGGGCACGCCAGCGCAGCCGGCGCCTTTCAAGTTCGCCGATCACGACGGCGCCCAAGGTCAGACCTCGCGGCGGACCAGCATGTCGCGGATCTTGCCGATCGCCCGGGTGGGATTCAGCTCCTTCGGGCAGACATCCACGCAGTTCATGATCGTATGGCAACGGAAGAGGCGATACGGGTCGTTCAGGTTGTCGAGCCGCTCGTTGGTGGCCTGGTCGCGGCTGTCAGCGATGAACCGGTAAGCCTGCAGCAGGCCCGCAGGCCCGACGAACTTGTCCGGGTTCCACCAGAAGCTCGGGCAGCTGGTCGAGCAGCAGGCGCACAGGATGCATTCGTACAGGCCGTTCAGCTCCTCGCGCTCCTCCGGCGACTGCAACCGCTCTTTCTCGGGCGGCGGCGTGTCGTTGATCAGGAACGGCTTGATCGAGTGGTACTGCTTGAAGAACTGCGACATGTCGACGATCAGGTCGCGGATCACTGGCAGTCCGGGCAGCGGCCGCAGCACGATCGGCTCCTTCAGGTCGCGCAGGTTGGTGATGCACGCCAGGCCGTTCCTACCGTTGATGTTCATCGCGTCCGAACCGCACACGCCTTCGCGGCAGGAGCGGCGGAAGGCGACGCCGTCGTCGAAGTCCGCCTTGATGCGCATCAGCGCGTCGAGCAGCATCTTGTCGTTCGGCTGCAGCTGGACCTCGAGCTTCTGCATGTAGGGCTTCGCGTCCTTGTCCGGGTCGTAGCGGTAGATCTCGAACCGTACCGTCCGCGTGCCCGCCGCGGCACCCGCCACCGCGCTGCTCTCAACATTGCTGTTCGCCGTCATGCGTCGACCTCAGTGAACAGCGCGCCGCAATGGTTACGCCGCGCGCGTATCAGTTGTGATGAAAAAATTCGTCTGGCTCCGCCAGCGAATTTTTCTAGCTCAATCGCGCAAAAGTAGGTGTGCACTTTTGCGCGCATGTCAAAACGTCCGCTTCTTCGGTTCAAAAGTCGGCACCGTAAGGGGCTTCATGTTCACCGGCTTGAAGTCGAGCCGGTTGCCTTCCGAATAGAACAGCGTGTGCTTGATCCATTGGGTGTCGTCACGCTCCGGGAAGTCGTCGCGGGCGTGCGCACCGCGACTCTCGGTGCGGGCCGCCGCGGACACGATCGTCGCCCTGGCGGTCTCCACCAGGTTGTCGAGCTCCAGCGCCTCAATCCGCGCCGTGTTGAAAACCTTCGACTTGTCGCCGATCGCCACATTCTTGGCGCGTTCGGCAAGGTCCAGGATCTTGGTGACGCCCTCGTCGAGCAGCTTGCCCGTGCGGAAGACGCCGCAGTGGGTCTGCATCACCTTTCGGATGGCGTTCGCGACGTCCTGGACGCGCTCGCCCTTGTCGCGCGACTCGAGCCCCGCCAGGCGTGCCCGCGTCGCATCGCCGGCGTCGGCCGGCAGCGCGCGATGTTCCTGCACCTTGAAGTTCTGCCCGACGATGTGATTGCCTGCGGCCCGGCCGAACACCACCAGGTCGAGCAGTGAGTTCGTACCGAGGCGGTTCGCGCCATGAACCGATACGCAGGCGCACTCGCCGATGGCGTACAGGCCCTCGACGACGGTGTTCGGGTTGCCGCCTTTCGGCGCGACGGCCTGGCCGTGGTAGTTGGTCGGGATGCCGCCCATCTGGTAGTGGATGGTCGGCACGACCGGTATCGGTTCCTTGATCGGGTCGACGTTGGCGAACTTGATCGCGATCTCGCGGATCGACGGCAGCCGCTTCATGATCGTCTCAGCCCCGAGATGGTCGAGCTTCAGCAGCACATGGTCCTTGTGCGGGCCGCAGCCGCGCCCTTCCTTGATCTCCTGGTCCATGCTGCGCGAGACGAAGTCGCGCGGCGCGAGGTCCTTCAGCGTCGGCGCATAGCGCTCCATGAAGCGCTCGCCGTTGCAGTTGAGCAGGATGCCGCCCTCGCCGCGCACGCCTTCGGTAATCAGCACGCCGGCGCCCGCAACACCCGTCGGGTGAAACTGCCAGAACTCCATGTCCTCGAGCGGAAGGCCGCCCCGCGCCACCATGCCGAGGCCGTCGCCGGTATTGATGTAGGCGTTGGTCGAAGCATCGAAGATGCGCCCTGCACCGCCGGTGGCGAGCACCGTGACCTTCGACTCGAAGATCATCAGATCGCCGGTTTCCATTTCGAGCGCGACGACGCCGACCACGGCGCCTTCGGCGTCGCGCACCAGGTCGAGCGCCATCCACTCGACGAAGAACTGGGTGCGTTCACGCACGTTGCGCTGGTAGAGCGTGTGCAGCAACGCATGACCGGTACGGTCAGCCGCGGCGCAGGCGCGCGGGACGGGCTTCTCGCCAAAGTTCGCCGAGTGCCCACCGAACGGCCGCTGGTAGATCGTGCCGTCCGGATTGCGGTCAAATGGCATGCCGAAGTGCTCGAGTTCGTACACGACCTTCGGCGCCTCGCGGCACATGAACTCGATCGCGTCCTGGTCGCCGAGGTAGTCCGAACCCTTGACCGTGTCGAACATGTGCCAAAGCCACGTGTCCTCGGTCATGTTGCCGAGCGAGGCACCGATGCCGCCCTGCGCAGCCACCGTGTGCGAGCGGGTCGGAAAGACTTTCGACAGAACCGCGACGTTCAGGCCGGCCTGCGCCAGTTGCAGCGAACACCGCATGCCAGAACCGCCGGCGCCGACGATCACCGCGTCAAAGCGACGACGGGCCAGTTTCGATGCAGCCGCCATGACTCAGACTCTCCAGAGAATCTGCACGGCCCATACCGCGCAGAAGAGCAGCCACAGCACCGTCAGGGTCTGCAGCGTGAGACGGACCCCGGTCGGCTTGACGTAGTCCATCCAGATATCGCGCACGCCGATCCACGCGTGATAGAAAAGCGCGGCCAGCGCGACCAGCGTCACGATCTTCATCCAGACCGGCACAAACATTCCGGCCCATGCGTCGTAGCCTTCGGCGCCGCCGAGCAGCAGGCGCAGAACGAGGAACAGCGAAAACACGGACAGGATGATCGCCGTCAATCGCTGCAGCAGGAACGCGCCGACGCCCTTGTGCGCGCCCACGACGATGCGTTTGGAACCGATGCCCTCGGACGACGTGGTCGAATTCATCAGAACACTCCAAAGAGCTTGAGCGCAACCAGCACCGTCAGCGGCAGGCTGATCCCGAACACGGCCAGCGCACTCGTGCGCGCGGCCGACTTTTCCACTCCCAGGTGCAGGTCGAGCAGCAGGTAGCGGATGCCCGCGACGAGATGGTGGAGAAACGCCCAGATCAGCGCCAGCAGCACCAGCTTGACGAACCAGTGCGAACCGACTTCGGCCAGACGCGCGAAGCTGAGCTCGGACATCAGGCTCAGATCGAACAACCAGAGAATCAGGGGCAGCGCGAGAAACAGCACGGCGCCGCTCACGCGGTGCAGGATCGACACCAAGCCTGGCGGAGGCAGCCTGTACTGCAGGATTTGGGTGACGTGGATGTTGCGGATCTGCGGACGGGCTTTGCTGGCGACTGGAGTGGAGCTCATCGTTATCGTGGTCTTGGCGCCCTAGAGTGACGCGGTATTCTGAACGAATTGATGCGACCGACCAAATCAGGTCAACGTATTGCGGTAGTGGTAATGCGTCGTCTCGTACAGGCCACGACGCACCTCGACGGGCCGGTCGCCGTACGAGTACGAAACACGCTCGACCAGTAGCAGTGGTGACCGCTCGTCGACGCCGAGCAGTTCCGCTGCGGCGCGGTCGGCGCTGACTGCCCTCAGGTTTTCTTCAGCGCGGATCATCCGTGTCCCGAACTCGGTCTCGAAGAGACCATAAAGCGGACCCTTGTATTCGGCGAGCCGCTCTGCCGTCAGTCCCTTGAACTGCGCGCCGGGCAGCCAGATCTCCTCGACCACAATCGGATCGGCGCCAAAGCTCAGCAACCGGCGCAGGTAAACAACCGCATCGCCGGTGCGAAGCTCCAGAAGTCGCGCAATGTCGGCCGACGCGCGTATGCGCCGGCAATCGAGGAAGCGGCTTTGCGGCGCGGCAGGCTCCCCTTCGTCCGGAATGACACGCAAGAAACGGAACTGCGCGCGCGGCTCGTGATGGGTGGCGACAAAGGTGCCCTTCCCCTGCCGGCGCACGAGCAGGTTCTCCGCCGCCAGTTCGTCGACCGCCTTGCGTACGGTTCCCTGGCTGACCTGGAAGCGCCCCGCAAGCTCGATCTCGCTTGGAATGAGCTCGCCCGGCTTCCATTCGCCCTGGTCCAGGCTCTTCAGCACCAGGTCCTTGATCTGGCGATACAGCGGCGAGAACACCGCCGGCCGCGCAGGCCGGGACGGGACCTCGGTCGAGTCGTCGTTCGTGACCACGGTGTGATTTCAGCACAGGGCTTTGATTGATGTGTGACCCGGATTAAATCATATGTCTTATATAAGATATAATTATTCCATTCATTGCCACCCTCACCGCCCGTTCCCTGCCGGCCCAAGCGGACCCCCGATGACCGCCGCCCATCCCGCCTCGCCCCGCCGGAAGCGCCCCCTGCGCTGGCGTTCAAGCGCGTCGGCCGCCGGTAGCGTACCCAGTGCAGACACTGAGCCGGATCACTGCGCGCGCCGATGCGCAGCAGTACACTCGACCGGCTTTCCCGGCCGCGCTTGTGTGCGGCCACGCGAAATCGATTGCACGGTTGTCGTCCTGCCCCCGCCTGCGCCCGAACCCATCATCACCACTCGCACTTCCAGGAGACCATTCCCATGAGCAAAGCTCCCGTACGCGTTGCCGTCACCGGCGCAGCCGGCCAGATCGGGTATTCGATCCTCTTCCGCATTGCCTCGGGTGAAATGCTCGGCAGGGATCAGCCGGTCGTCCTGCAGTTGCTCGAGATTCCGGACGAGAAGGCACAGAAGGCTCTCAAGGGCGTGATGATGGAGCTCGACGACTGCGCGTTCCCGCTGCTTGCCGGCATGGAAGCCCACAGCGATCCGGCGACGGCGTTCAAGGACACTGAGATTGCACTGCTGGTCGGGGCGCGGCCGCGCGGACCGGGAATGGAACGCAAGGACCTGCTGGCGGCCAATGCGCAGATCTTCACCGCGCAGGGCAAGGCGCTCGACAAGGCGGCCAGCCGCAGCGTCAAGGTACTGGTGGTCGGCAACCCGGCCAACACGAACGCCTACATCGCGATGAAGTCGGCGCCCTCGCTGCCCAAGGGCAACTTCACGGCGATGATGCGGCTCGACCACAACCGTGCGCTGTCGCAACTCGCCGCCAAGACCGGCAAGCCGGTCGCGTCGATCGAGAAGATGATCGTGTGGGGCAACCACTCGCCCACGATGTACCCGGACCTTCGCTTCGCAACCATTGGCGGCCAGCCGGCCAAGCCGATGATCGATGACGCCTGGTACCGCGACACCTACATGCCGACTGTCGGCAAGCGCGGCGCGGCGATCATCGAGGCGCGCGGTCTGTCGTCGGCGGCGTCGGCCGCTAACGCGGCGATCGATCACATCCGCGACTGGGTGCTCGGCACCAATGGCCGTTGGGTGACGATGGGCGTCCCCTCCGACGGCAGCTACGGCGTGCCGGAAGAGATCATCTACGGCGTGCCCTGCACCTGCGCCGGCGGCAAGTACGAGGTCGTCAAGGGGCTGGCGATCGACGAGTTCTCGCGCGGCAAGATGGACAACACTCTGAAGGAACTGCTCGAAGAGCGCGACGGCGTCAAGCATCTCCTGGGTTGAGCGCGACCGAAGGCCGACAACGAGGAGGCAAGCGCATGAGCCGATCCGCCGGAGCCGGCTTCCGCCAGGCACTGAAGGACGAAGAGCCTTTGCAGATCGTCGGGACCATCATCGCCAATCACGCGCTGATGGCCCGGCACGGCGGTTCCTGCGCCGCCGACGTTTCGGACGGCGCCGTGGCGGCCGGGTCGCTCGACCTGCTAGACCTCGGCATCAACACACTCGATAACGTGCTGACCGACGCGCGGCGCAGCACCGACGTGTGCGATCTGCCGCTGCCGGTCGACATCGACACGGGTTTACGGCCGAGCGCCTCCGGTCGGTCATGTGGGACATCGAAACGATGTTCCCGAACCTCGACGGGTTCAGCCCGATTGGCTATCAAATGATCGGCGTGCCGACTTCGATGTTCGCGCCGATCATCGTCATCTCGCGCACCAGCGGTTGGCGCGCGCACGTCATCGAGCAACGTCTCGACAACAAGATCATCCGGCCGAGCGCAAACTACATCGGCCCCGACGATCTGCAGTTCGTACCACTGGCGAAACGGGGCTGATGGCTGAGGCGACGCTCAACGGTCTGGCGGTGCGCCGCGCGCAGCGCGCCGACCTGCCGCGCCTGCTCGAACTGCTCGCCGACGACGTACTCGGAAAGAACCGTGAGGGCGTCGGCAGCGAGGACCCGGCCTACATCCGCGCCTTCGACGCGATCGACCGCGACCCGAACCAGACGTTGCTGGTCGCCGAGCTCGAAGGCCGTGTGGTCGGCATGCTGCAGATAACATTCATCCCGGGTCTGAGCCGCCGCGGTGCCTGGCGCGCCAACATCGAAGCGGTGCGAGTTGACAGCGGCCTTCGCGGCCGCGGCATCGGGGGGTGGTTGATATCGCGCGCGCTCGACCAGGCACGCAAGCGCGGCTGCCGACTGGCGCAGCTCACGAGCGACAAGCGCCGCGCGGAGGCTCACCGATTCTACGAACGACTCGGGTTCGCCGAGTCGCATTCGGGCTACAAGCTGGTGCTGGAGCACGCTGAGTGAGCCTGCAGCCTATTGCGCCACTCGGTATCGAAACCCTATCTATAGAAGACAAAGAGGAACGACCCGAGATGGGCAGTCACATCAGCAATGTCCGACCGAAACCCGACCGGGTTTTGGTGGATATCGCTGACTACGTCATCAAGTCCAAGATCAAGAGCAAGGAGGCGATCGACACTGCGCGCTACTGCCTGATGGATACGCTGGGATGCGGCTTTGGGGCACTTGAATACCCTGCCTGCACCAAGATGCTGGGTCCGGTCGTCCAAGGCACGATAGTGCCCAACGGCGCCAAAGTTCCGGGCACGCAGTTCCAGATGGACCCGATCAAGGCAGCCTTCGACATCGGCGCGATGATCCGCTGGCTGGACTTCAACGACACCTGGCTGGCGGCGGAATGGGGTCATCCGTCCGACAACCTCGGCGGCGTCCTCGCCACCGCGGACTGGCTGAGCCGCAACGCGGTCGCCGCTGGCAAAAAGCCGTTGACCGTGGCTGACGTTCTGGTCGCAATGGTCAAGGCGCACGAGATCCAGGGTTGCATCGCGCTGGAAAATTCCTTCAACCAAGTTGGCCTCGATCACGTCGTGCTGGTCAAAGTGGCCTCCACTGCCGTCGTCGCGCAGATGCTGGGACTCACGCGCGACGAGATCATCAACGCGGTCTCTCTGGCCTGGGTCGATGGCCAGTCCCTGCGCACCTATCGGCACGCGCCCAACACGGGCTCGCGCAAGAGCTGGGCGGCAGGCGATGCGACCAGCCGCGCCGTGCGCCTGGCGTTGATCGCCAAGACCGGCGAGATGGGCTATCCGTCGGTGCTGACTGCCAAGGGATGGGGCTTCTACGACGTGCTGTTCAAGGGCAAGGAGTTCAGATTCCAGCGGCCCTACGGCAGCTACGTGATGGAAAACGTCCTCTTCAAGATCAGCTTCCCCGCCGAGTTCCACGCGCAGACCGCCGTGGAAGCCGCGATGACCATCCACGGCGAACTGAAGAAGCTCGGCAGGACGGAGAAGGAGATCGAGAAAATCACGATCCGCACGCATGAGGCGTGCATCCGCATCATCGACAAGAAGGGTCCGCTCAGCAATCCGGCCGACCGCGACCACTGCATCCAGTATATGGTGGCGGTGCCGATCATCTTCGGGCGGCTCACGGCGGGCGACTACGAATACGCAATCGCTGCCGATCCACGCATCGACGCGCTGCGCGCCAAGATCGAATGCGTCGAGGACAAATCGTTCACAAAGGACTACCACGACCCGAACAAGCGCTCGATCGCCAATGCGCTGACCGTCCAGTTCACCGACGGCAAGAAGATGAAGGAAGTTTTCGTCGAGTACCCGATCGGACACAAGCGACGCCGCAAGGAAGGCATGCCGGTGCTGGTCGAGAAGTTCAAGACCAACCTGGCACGCGTCTTCCCGTCCAAGCAGGCCGCTACCATCCTGGACCTGTGCCTTGACGCCAAGCGGCTCGACGCCACGCCCGTCAACGAATTTGTCGACCTCATGGTCATCTAGCAGCCCCACCACATACGAGGCCCCCCATGGCTCAGAACGCATTCAATTCCCTGCAAGACTTTACGATCGGCGCCAAGAAAGGCAGGTACTACAGCCTGGCGGCGCTGGAGAAGGCCGGCGTCGCCAAGATCTCGCGCCTGCCGGTGTCGATCCGCATCGTGCTCGAATCCGTGCTGCGCAACTGTGACGGCATCAAGGTCACCGAAGAGCATGTGCGGCGGCTGGCGAACTGGAAACCGAATGCCGACCGCACCGATGAGATTCCGTTTGTCGTCGCGCGCGTCGTGCTGCAGGACTTCACCGGCGTGCCGCTGCTGGCGGACCTCGCGGCGATGCGCAACGTTGCCGATGCGATGGGCAAGAACCCAAAGACGATCGAGCCGCTGGTGCCGGTCGACCTCGTCGTCGACCACTCGGTCATGATCGACCATTACGGCGGCAAGGATTCGCTCGACCTCAACATGAAGCTCGAGTTCCAGCGCAATCGCGAGCGCTACGAGTTCATGAAGTGGGGCATGCAGGCGTTCGACACCTTCGGTGTCGTGCCACCCGGATTCGGGATCGTGCACCAGGTCAACCTCGAGTACCTGGCGCGCGGCGTGCACCGCAAGGACGGCGTCTATTACCCGGATACGCTGGTCGGCACCGACAGCCATACGACGATGATCAACGGCATTGGTGTCGTCGGCTGGGGCGTGGGCGGGATCGAGGCCGAGGCCGGCATGCTGGGCCAGCCGGTGTACTTCCTGACCCCCGACGTCGTCGGCGTTCACCTGAAGGGCAAGCTGCGTGAAGGCGTCACCGCGACCGACCTCGTGCTCACCATCACCGAAATGCTGCGCAAGGCCAAGGTAGTTGGCAAGTTCGTCGAGTTCTTCGGCGACGGCACGGTGTCGCTCGCCGTGCCTGACCGCGCGACGATCGCCAACATGGCGCCCGAGTACGGCGCGACGATGGGGTTCTTTCCGGTCGACGAGAAGACGATCGCCTACTTCGAAGGCACCGGGCGCACACCGGACGAAATTGCCGCCTTCGAGGCCTATTTCCGCGCGCAGGGGCTCTTCGGAGTGCCGAAGGCCGGGGCCATCGACTATTCGGCCGTGTTGACGCTCGACCTCGCCACCGTGGCGCCATCGCTCGCCGGGCCGAAGCGCCCGCAGGACCGCATCGAGATCGGCAACGTCAAGAAGCAGTTCACGTCGCTGTTCTCGAAACCTGTCGCCGACAACGGCTTCAATCAGTCGGCCGCGCGACTCAAGCAGCGCTTCATGTTGCCCGGCGGCCATGGCCGCGCCGAAGGCAAGCCCGCCGACGCCCCGACCGGTGCCGCGCGCGACCTCGCCGAGATGACCGCCAACCGGCCCATGATGAAACCGGCGCGCGAACACGAGGTTCATGACACCTCGATCGCCGACGGCGACGTGCTGATTGCTGCCATCACCTCCTGCACCAACACGTCGAACCCCGGCGTTTTGCTGGCCGCCGGACTGCTGGCCAAGAAGGCGGTCGAGCGCGGGCTCACGGTGAAGCCGCACATCAAGACGTCGCTCGCCCCCGGCTCACGCATCGTCACCGACTACCTGACGCGCACTGGACTCCTGCCCTACCTCGAGAAGCTCGGGTTCAGCGTCGCGGCCTACGGCTGCACGACCTGCATCGGCAATGCCGGCGACCTGGCGCCCGAAATCAACGAGGTCATCACGAAGAACGATCTCGTCTGCGCGGCGGTGCTGTCGGGCAATCGCAATTTTGAGGCGCGCATCCACCCGAACCTGAAGGCCAATTTCCTCGCCTCGCCGCCACTGGTCGTCGCCTACGCGATCGCCGGCACGGTGCTGAAGGACCTGATGACCGAACCTCTGGGCAAGGGCAAGGACGGCAAGGATGTCTGGATCGGCGACGTCTGGCCGACATCGGACGAGGTGCACGCGCTGATGAAGGCGGCGCTGGATCCGCAGGCGTTCGAGGCCAACTACGGCAAGGTGAAGTCCGAACCCGGCGACCTGTGGCAGAAAGTCGGCAGCGTCGCCGGTCAGGTCTACACGTGGCCGAAGTCGACCTACATCGCCAAGCCACCTTTCTTCGACGGTTTCACGATGAAACCCAAGTACACGGAGCTCGGCGTCACGGCGGCGCGGGCGCTCGGCATCTTCGGCGACTCGATCACGACGGACCATATCTCGCCCGCGGGTTCAATCAAGGACACCTCGCCGGCCGGCAAGTGGCTGGTCGAGCACAAGGTCCTCAAGCCGGACTTCAATTCCTACGGCGCCCGACGCGGCAACCACGAAATCATGATGCGTGGAACGTTCGCCAATGTCCGCATCAAGAACCTGATGATCCCGGTCAAGCCGGACGGCTCGCGGGTCGAGGGCGGCCTGACGATCCACCAGCCTACGGGCGAGCAGATGGCCATTTACGACGCCGCGATGCGCTACATCAAGGACGGCGTACCGACCGTCGTCTTCGGCGGTGAGGAGTACGGCACGGGCTCGTCGCGCGACTGGGCGGCCAAGGGCACGCAGCTGCTCGGCGTCAAGGCGGTCGTCGCCAAGAGTTTCGAGCGTATCCATCGCAGCAACCTGGTCGGCATGGGCGTGCTGCCGCTGCAGTTCCTGCCGGGCGAAGGCGCAGACACGCTGGGCATCCGCGGCGACGAGATGTTCGACATCGAGTTCGAAGGCGAACTCCGACCCCAGATGATGGTGACGCTGCTGGTGTTCGGCAAGGATGGGGAGAAGCAGATCCCGCTTAAGCTGCGGATCGACACGCCTATCGAGGTCGAGTACTACAAGCACGGCGGTATCCTGCCGTTCGTCCTGCGCCAACTGCTTGCCGCCTGACGAAGGGCGACGACTACGGAGCGCGCCGTACTGACGGTATGGCGCGCTCCGATGGTTCTCCACCGAACCGCTTCAGGCTGACCAGCGATGCATCATGACGAGCACCCCAGACAGTATCCGCCGCTGCAGACGCGTCGTGACGGCGCGTCCCGCTGGTCGACAGCAGTGCCGCTGCTGCTGCTAGGACTGCTGGCGCTGATGCTCCTGCAGACCTGCCTCGGGCGCTAGGCGCGGGCGGCCACGCACGCGCGCGAGCCGGTCCGTGTGCTAGCCTCGCCGGGCCTCTCCGATCGCCCGAGCATGCCCGCTGACTCCGCGCAGACCGTCACACCACCAGCGGCACGACTCGACCGGGAACCGGCCGGCGCAGTGCTCCGACTGAGCGGCGCGTGGCGACTTGCCGGGCTTGTTGACATCGAGCGAGAGCTCACGGCCCTGAAACTCCCCGCCGAGCTGGCGATCGACGGCGCGGCCGTGACCGACATCGACACCGCGTCCGCGCTGCTGCTGCTCACCCACCTGAAGAACGCCGGCGTCGACGTCCAGCAGCTGCCGCTCGCGGGCTTCGCGGCGAACGAGGCACGCATCGTGGAGCAGGTGCGCAAGCGGCTCGACGAGGTCACGAAGCCCTGGCCGCACCGCCGGGAAGGCCTGCTTGCCCACATCGGCCGGGAGACGATGGCTGTCATTCAGCTGCTCGCGGGTCACCTGAATTACCTCGGCGAGACGCTGGCGCAGATGTTCCGGTCGCTGGTCGCGCCGGGGACGATCCGCATCCGCGAGCTGACGGCGCAATTCGAGCAGGTCTGCCTCAACGCGATCCCTGTCGTGGCGCTGGTTACGCTGCTGATCGGGGTCGTCGTGGCCTATCTGCTCGGACTCCAGGCGGAGAAGTACGGCGCCAATATCTTCGTCGTCGACGGCGTGGGTATCGGTGCGACGCGGGAGTTCGCGCCGATCATCGTCGCTGTCATCGTCGCCGGCCGCTCCGGCGCCGCGTTCACGGCCCAGCTCGGTTCCATGCGTCTGAACGAGGAAACCGATGCCATCCGCACGCTGGGACTGTCAACCATGGACGTGCTGGTCCTGCCCCGCGTGTTTGCGCTGATGGCGGCGATGCCGCTGCTGGTCTTCGTCGGCGACGTCATGAGCCTGCTCGGCGCGATGTTGATCGCCGACCCGATGCTCGACATCACACCGACAACGTTCCTCGGGCGCCTGCAGGAGAACCTCGCGCTCAAGCACGTGTATGTCGGGCTCCTGAAGGCCCCGGTGTTCGCACTTTTCATCGCCGTGATCGGTTGCCGCATGGGTATGACCGTGCAGCGCGACACGCGTGCCCTCGGCGTGGCGACCACCTCCACGGTGGTCCAGAGCATCGTCGCGGTCATCCTGCTCGATGCGGGCTTTGCCGTCCTGTTCCAGGAACTGGACATCTGATGCCGGCGCCTGCGAAGGTCATCGAGATCGACTCGATCGTGACCCGCTTCGGCGAGCAGGTGGTGCACGATGGCGTCAGCTTCGACGTCGAGCGTGGCACGCTCGTGGCACTGATCGGCGGCAGTGGCAGCGGCAAATCGGTCCTGCTGCGCGAGGTCATTGGCCTGCAGCGGCCGACCTCGGGCCGCATCCGCCTGCTGGGCACGGACGTCTGGAACGCCAGCGCCGATGAGATGAACGCGACCCGCCGTCGCTTCGGAATGATGTTCCAAGACGGTGCCCTGTTCTCGTCGCTGACGGTGGCGGAGAACATCGCCGTCCCGCTGACCGAGCACGCGCAGGTGCCGGAAGATATCCTCGACGCTTTGGTCAGCTTGCGCCTATCGCAGGCGGGGCTCGGGCCGGATGCCGCCCCCAAGATGCCGAGCGAACTCTCGGGGGGAATGCGCAAGCGTGCGGCCATCGCGCGCGCCCTCGCCCTCGAGCCCGAGGTCCTGTTCCTCGACGAACCGACGTCGGGACTCGATCCGACGACGGCGCGCGGCTTCGACGCGATGGTGCGCTCGCTGGTCGACGACCTCGGCATTACCGTGTTCCTGGTTACGCACGATCTCGATACCCTGCTGACGGTTGTCGACCGCATCGTTGTGCTGGCCCGCGGCAAAGTGCTGGCCGACGGCAAGGCGCGCGACGTGATCCAGGTCGACGATCCGTGGATCCAGAGCTACTTCTCGGTGCGGACCATGGTGTCGGGCTCGCCTGAGCCCACTTAGAATCGCGAAGCCATGGAAGCGGAAGCCAAGTACACCTACGTCGGAATCGCGGTCATTGCACTGCTCGCGGCACTCGTGTCGGGCATCGTCTGGCTGAAGCACAGCGGCAGCCGCAGCGACTACAACTACTACACGATCTACTTCGAGCGCCAGCCGCTGGACGGACTGCAGATCGGCGCCGATGTCTCGATGCGCGGCATCAAGGTCGGACGCGTCGAGGACTACGCGCTCACCAAGAACATCAATCGCGTTCGCGTGCTAATACGTACCGATCGGCGCACGCCCGTCAGCAGCAACACCGTGGCGGTCGTCAATCGCAGGTTCGTCACGGGCATCGCGAAGATCGACCTGGAGACCCCGGATCCCCCAGGCCCGCCGCTGACAGAAGTCACCGGCGACGAGTCGTACCCCATCATCGCCGAGGGCACGTCGAATCTCGACGAAATCGCCAGCCGGCTGAACCGGATCGGCGAAACCGCGGCCGAGACCCTCGAGCGGCTGAACGATGTGCTCAAACCCGAGAACCGCGCCGCTCTCGAAAAGTCGCTCGCGAACCTGCGCGACCTGACCGGCGGGCTGAACCAGCGCATGGCAGAGCTCGACCGGACGCTGAAGTCCATCCAGGGCGCGGCAACGGGTCTCGATCGGGCTGGCAACAGCGTGGCTGACTTTGCCGACGCCACTCGACAGGACCTGCGGCCGGCGCTGCAACAGGCAGATCGAACGATGAAGGACCTTTCCGCCGTCGCCGTCACGCTGGAGAAGCAGGTCGCGCAGCTATCGCAGTCGGTCGGCTCGACAGTGAACACAAGCGGCGACCAGGTATCGGCCGCCGTCGCCGAATTGAGATCGACAGGCGCGGCCTTGAACCGGCTGATCGATCGCCTGCAGGATCCGCGAGCGGCGCTTCTGGGTCCGTCGCCGGCGCAGCGCGGTCCGGGAGAATGAGGATGAAGTCGCTGCTCCGTCACGTCGGGCCACATGCCCTGGCCGCCGTCGCGCTGCTCGCCGCCGGATGCATCTCGGTTGACGTCGGCAAAGACACTGCCACACCGCCAGCACAGTTCCGCATCCTCGACATCGGTGCGACGCCGCCCCCCGCGGCGCAGCCCAACGGTCGGCAGCTGGTCATCGCGCCACAGGCCTCTCCCTCCATCGACGACTCGTTCGCACTCGCTTACTCGCGTGCGCCCAACCAGCGTGCGGCTTATCAGTTTGCTACCTGGAGCGACCGGCCGTCGAATCGCCTGAGCCAACTGCTGGTCGACCGCCTCTCCGCTCGACGAACGTTCGCGTCGGTGACGCTTGCGGGGCGTGGCGTGGCCGGTGACCTGCAGCTCAACCTGGGCGTCGACGACTTCGTGCACGACGCCGCGACGAGTCCCGGGACGGCGCGCGTCGAAGTCACCGCCGAGATGATCGACCGGGGCACGCGCAAGCTGATCGCGCGCCAGAGCTTCAGCGCTACGGCGCCCGTTGCGGACGCCAACTCGGCAGGGGCTGCGGCGGCGCTCAGCGCCGCCAGTAGCCGCGTTCTCGACCAGATCGTCGCTTGGGCCGAGGCGAATACTGCCTCGGCGGCGCCCGCGCCAGCGCGCTGAGGCCCCCGGTGCGCGACGCTGATCGCCCGTCTTCCGCGCGCAACGTCCTCGGTGGACCGCTGGCCGCGTGCTGCGAAGACCCGGCGACGGGTTTCTTTCGTGATGGCTATTGCCACACCGGACCGCAGGACGCGGGCTCGCATACGGTATGCGCGCGGATGAGCGCGGAGTTCCTGGACTTTTCACTGCGTCAGGGCAACGACCTCACGACGCCACGCCCCGAGTATGCGTTTCCCGGCCTGCAAGCAGGCGACCGCTGGTGCCTGTGCGCGGCACGGTGGCGCGAAGCCTTCGAGGCAGGCGTGGCGCCGCCGGTGTACCTTGCCGCCACACATGAGAAGGCGCTCCAGTACGTCACGCTCGAGCAGCTCGCACGACACGCGCTCGACGCGCAATGAAGCGGCCCTCCCCACCGTGCGCGGTGATCGACACCAACGTCCTGCTCGACTTCTGGGTGTTTGAGGAGGCGACCGCGGCGCCGCTGCGCGCCGCCGTGGAAGCGGGCCGGGTGCGCGTGCTGCGCAGCGACGCCTGTGTCGACGAGTTCTCCGATGTGCTCGACCGTCCGGCGCTGAAGGTCGCCGCGACCGAGCGCTGCGAAATCCTGCGGCACTGGCATGCGCTCGCCGCACCGGTCGACCGTGTATTCACGGCGCCCTTCGCCTGCACCGACCCGCATGACCAGAAGTTCCTCGATCTCGCCCACACGGCGCATGCGCACTGGCTCGTGACCAAGGACAAGGCGCTGCTTCGACTGGCACGGCGCGCCCGGAATGCGGGGCTGGAGATTGTGCCGCCGTCGGCCGTGACCCCGCTGCTCGCCACGCTCCCATGAGGCCGCGCGATCCGGGCCGCACGCGGGCGATGGTCATGACGGTGCCCGGGCAGCCGCTGGTCCTGCAGGAGCGGTCGGTTCCACGTCCTCGGCCCGGCGAGATCCTGCTGCGCGTGCATGCCTGCGGCGTGTGCCGCACGGATCTGCACATCGTCGACGGCGAACTGCCGGATCCCGCGCTGCCGCTGGTGCCCGGTCACGAAATCGTGGGCATCGTCGTCGAGCGCGGCGCAGGCGTGACGCGATTCGACATCGGCGATCGCATCGGCGTGCCCTGGCTCGGTTCTACCTGCGGGGCATGCCCCTACTGTTCCGGCGGGCGTGAGAACCTGTGTGATGCGCCGGTGTTCACCGGCTACACGCGCGACGGCGGCTATGCCGAGCATGCAGTCGCCGATGCCCGCTACGGCTTTGCGCTACCCGCAGCACTCGACGACATCCACGCGGCCCCGTTGCTCTGCGCGGGCCTGATCGGATATCGCGCGCTGCGCATGGCCGGCGATGCCCGCCGGCTGGGCATCTACGGATTCGGCGCGGCGGCGCATGTCATTGCACAGGTGGCGTTATGGCAGGGACGCGCCGTGTACGCCCACACCCGACCTGGCGACCTTGCCGGCCAGGCCTTCGCCCGCTCTCTGGGATGCGACTGGGCCGGGGACTCGACGCAGCCGCCCCCCGAACCGCTCGACGCCGCGCTGATCTTCGCCCCGGTAGGTGCGCTGGTACCGGCGGCGCTGCAGGCGACGCGCAAGGGCGGCACCGTCATCTGCGCCGGCATCCACATGAGCGACATTCCCGCCTTCCCGTATCGCTGGCTGTGGGGCGAGCGCAGCCTCCGCTCGGTGGCAAACCTGACGCGCGCCGACGGTGAGGAATTCCTCGCGCTGGCCGCCCAGGTGCCGGTGCGCACGACGACTGAGGTGTTCCCGTTGGCAGAGGCCAATGCCGCCCTGGAGGCGCTGCGGGCCGGACGCGTTAACGGCGCTGCCGTGCTCGACTGCCGCTGATCAGGCCGACTGGGTCTCCAGGACCAGGTGCCGCAGCGCGCGCGCGTCGTCGAGCGCATGATGGCGACGCAGCTTGAGGTGCTGTGCCGCCTCATCCAGCGCCTCATACGCGATCGGCACTCGCTGCCAGCGCACCCCGGGAGGGAGATCCTCGCGCCCGAACAACTCGGCGAGTGCCCAGCGGTCGAAGCCGGAGTCGCTGATGATTGTCGTGGGCGTGCGCCGCGAGCGTTCCTCGAGCCACTCGGTCAGGGCCTGCGCGCCGAGTTCGACCGGCACGGCGTCGCCATCCAGCAGCGGCATCACCGTTGATTGCACGAATGCGCTCGCGCGCTCCACATTCCAGCCCTGAAGTTCCGCGTAGAACGCCGTCGAATCCGTGGCGACCGCGCCGATGCTGATCAGTTGCGGCGCGGTGAGATCGGTGAACTCGCTGTCGATGAAGACGTAGGTCTGGGTCGGATCGGGGCGCAGGACCGGCGACGGTGCGTTGAGGATGCGGAACAGCAGAACTTCGTCGGCGTAGTCGCCGGTCGGAAGCTGCAGCTTGGCGACAACCTCCTGGGCCGGCAGGTCGGTCTCACGGAAGCCGGCGCGCCGCATTGCGCGTAACGCCTTGACGTTGCGGCGTGATGGACGCACCAGAAAGCGGTTCACTCCGTAGTTGGCCTGCAACCAGTCGCACAACACGACCAGCGCCTCGGAACCAAACCCGTGGCCGGCCAGTCGCCGCTCGGCCAGCCAGACGTCGAGTTCCACGACGTCGTTCCTCAGGTCGATCGCGCCGTGCGAAATACACCCGATGTCCTCGCCATTGACGCTGACAATCAGCATGCGCCCGGCATAAGGCCGGCTCCCGTCGTAGAAGAAGTCCGGGTAGTCGGCGCTGAACGCCTCGAGCGACGGAATCGGATGGTCCGGAAACATCGCGCCGCCCATCAGGTTGGCCGTCAGATCGGACCCGATGAGCCACTCGTAGACACGCGCCCGGTCGGTGATGCGGGCGCGCTTCAGCGTGACCTTTGGGCCTGCAATCGTCGTCATGTCGTACTGCGCTGCAGGTGCTGCAGCAACGGGCCAAGGAGGTCATGGCCAAGACGCGCGCTGCGGGCGCCGCTCCATCCGGCGGCCGGGTCGGGGGCGTTCGCGTTGTCCTTGAACGGCATCTCGAGCGTCAGCGAAAGGCAGCCGAAACTGTGACCGACGTATTTCGATGCGAGTTTCAGCACGTCGTCCTTGTACTTGCTGGCCGCGTAGCCATGCTCGCTCTGGAAGTCCGGACTAGCCACGCGGAGTGCCGCACTGAATGCATCCTGCTCGGCCGCCTGGCGCGGCGTGAAGTCCGGCAACATCTCGCAGCCGGCCACGAACACATACGGCAGGTTTTCGTCACCGTGGATGTCGAAGAACGCCGCGCAGCCAGTCGCATGGATGGCGTTCTTCACGGCCAGAACCTCGGGGCTGCGCTCGACGCCCGGCGCCAGCCATTCGCGATTGAGGTTGGCACCCGCCGCGTTGGTGCGCAGGTTGCCCATGACCGAGCCGTCAGGATTCATGTTCGGAACGATGTATAGCGTCGCACTGTCTCGCAGAGCGCGTGCCACCGGATCAGCGGGATCCAGCAAGCGCTGCAGCAGTCCCTCGATGAACCACTCGGCCATCGTCTCGCCGGGATGCTGGCGCGCGATGATCCACACTGGCGGGCTTCCCGTGCCGACGATCAGGGCGTCGAGGTCACGACCGAGCAGGCTGGTACCCAGCCGCTGCTGCCGCGCGCCGCGTGAAACCGAGTCTGCCACCAGCGACAGGTGCCGTTCCCACGAATACGGCTCGAAGTACGCCATATACGTCGGACCCTGCGCGGGCGGCACGTCGATCGTCATCGTCGTGCCATCGAAGTGCGTTGGCAAGCGTGTCCAGCGTTCACGATCGGTACTGGCGACCGCACAGTAGTCCTGCCAGCCCCCTGGGTAGGTGGTTGCACCGGCGTTGGTGAAGCGCAACGTCGCACCGGACTGCTCGGCCCCGCTGACCCGGAAGTGAAACCACTGCAGGAACTCCCCCGGCGTCCCGTCGGCACGCAAGTCGCGGCGTATGTGCAATTCGGCGACGTTGCCGTCGATGGCGACGACGTCGACCGCACCGCTGTCGAAAACGCTGCTGATCGCTATTGGCATGGCATTCAGTCGAATCCGCGCACCGCTTGCAGAGAAAGGAGCAACATGTGATCGCGATGCGGACGGGGTGGATCGAGATGCGATGCGTGAAAGCGGCGCACGTGCCTGGCGAAGCCGCGCAAGTATAATTCGCCGCACGCTAAGTCGCTGTTTTACTTGAGATTTCATGGCCATTTCCGCGCCAGTGTCCCGCCTTCCCAACGTTGGCACCACGATCTTCACCGTGATGTCGCAACTGGCGCTGAAGCACGGGGCCGTCAATCTCGGCCAGGGCTTCCCCGACTTCAACTGCGACGAGCGGCTTCAGCAGTGCCTTGCCGAGGCCGTACGTGCCGGCCACAACCAATATGCGCCGATGACCGGAGTGCCCGCGCTGCGTTCGGCCATTGCTGACAAGAACGCCGCGCTGTACGGGCATCGATACGACTCCGATACGGAGATCACCGTCACGGCTGGCGCGACCCAGGCCATCATGGCGAGCGTGCTGGCGCTGGTGCACCCAGGCGACGAGGTGGTCGTGCTGGAGCCGACCTACGACAGCTATGTGCCGTCGATCGAACTCGCCGGCGGCCGGCCCATATTCGTACCGCTCGACGCCGCGCGTGGCTACGCGCCGGACTGGGAGCGCGTACGTGCCGCGATCACCACGAACACGCGCCTCGTCATGCTCAACTTTCCGCACAACCCCACGGGGCGCGTGCTGCGTGCGGAGGACATCGCGGCGCTCGAGCGCATTGTCGAAGACACCGGAGTGCTGCTGCTGTCGGACGAGGTCTACGAGCACATCGTGTTCGATGGCGTCGCGCACCAGTCGCTGATGCGGTCGCCCATGCTTGCGGCGCGTACGGTCGTCATTTCGAGTTTCGGCAAGACCTTCCATACCACCGGCTGGAAGATCGGCTATGCGTGCGCCCCGGCCGCCCTGACGACCGAGATTCGCAAGGTGCACCAGTTCATGGTGTTCGCGGTCAACACGCCGGCGCAGCATGCCTTCGCCGCCTACCTGCGCGACCCCGCGTCTTACCTCGGGCTGCCAGCCTTCTACCAGGCCAAGCGTGACCTCTTCATCGACGGCCTGCGCGGGACGCCTTTCCGCGTCCTGCCGTGCGAGGGTACCTACTTCGTGCTGGCCGACTACTCTGCACTGAGCGATCAGCCCGAGCCGGAGTTTGCACAGGCGATGATCACGCGCTTCGGGGTCGCGGTCATCCCGGTTTCTGTCTTTTATCGCGCGCCGGTGGATCGCCGGGTCGTTCGGTTCTGCTTCGCCAAGAACGACGCGACGCTGCGCGAAGCGCTGCGGCGGATCGCCGAGGCGCTGTAGCCGCCGGCCGTCCAAAAGCGCCAACTTTGCTTTGCGGCGATACTCGGGGGTCGGGGAGCCACCAGGCAGCCTCACCCAAGGAACGGGAACCACCATGCGCAAGGGGAAGTTCGCTCCAACCAAGCCGGTCTACCAGGCACCCTCTCAACTCGTGTGGACGGACGAAAAACTCGCCGCACTGGACAGCAAGCAATTGCTCAACCTGCTCGCGAACCTGCACACGCAACGCCTTTGTGGTCGCGTTGCGGAGGAAACCGCCACCGAGCTCGAACAACGCATTCGCGCGCGCCTGCCGTCGCGTGCCGTCGCCGTGCGCCGCAAGCGGGCGCGCAGCGAGGTCATGCTCGAGGCCAGGGTCGCGGAGCAACTCGGCGGTCTGGCCGCGCAACTCGCGGCGCGCTATGACCTCAGCCCGGAAACGGCGGCCCGCGCTTCCGCTGGCACCAAGGGCTTCAGGGCGCAGACGATGACCGACAGCAAGGGTCATGCGCGTGCCGGCAGCGCCGTCAAGAGCGGCACCGCGGCCATCGACCGCTACATCGCGTGCCGCGTGCGCGACTCGCTGGCGAGCCTCGCCTACGTCCTGCTGGCCGACCATCCGCAGGAGTCCGGCCGCTACGTGCTGCTGGGAACCAGCGACCTGTTCGACGTCGAGCCGCCACCGAATGAATTCACCGCACTGGCCGAGCAGCACGCCTGGTCCGCCGGATCGCGCACACGCATGCGAGCGGCGCCGATGGCGACGTATGCCGAAGCCGCCGAGCGGTTTGAAGCCTTGATCGCCCGCGTGGCCGAGCCGCTGGGGCAAGCTGTCGCGACGGCCTGATCTGGCGTCCTCCGGCCCGCTTTGCAACGTCCGCTTTGTGCATCATCGATCCAGAGCGGTTCAGCGGGCCGGCAGGCCGCATGGAGCATGGAATCCGCGAATTCAAGCCCCGGCGGCGCGCCAGCGCGAAAAATATATCGCTCGACAGAAGCAGGATTACCGCGTACCTTTCGGTGGCTTTCGTTTGAGTTTCGCTTGTCCTTCGGCTTCTCCACTCCGCTGCGTGCAGCGGTGCCTCGCGGGTCTCCACAGGTTCACGTTTCTTGATCGTTCGCTCGCAGCAGGGTATTTCCTGCAGCGAATAACTTCTCATCGACCTATCAAGGAACGAGAAAATGGCACAAGGTACTGTTAAGTGGTTCAACGACGCCAAGGGTTTCGGCTTCATCACGCCGGAAGATGGCTCCAAGGATCTGTTCGCACACTTCTCTGAGATCCAGGGGGGCGGCTTCAAGTCGCTCGCCGAGGGACAGCGTGTGCAATACGTCGCCAAGGATGGCCCCAAGGGCCCCCAGGCCTCGGAGATACAGGTCCTCTAGTCGAGGAACTGCATCAGAAAAAACGCAGCCTTGTGCTGCGTTTTTTTATGCCAGGTCCCTGTGCCTTGGCAGGGCACTCAGTCGACGAAGCGCAGTACCGTGACGAAGTGCGCCGTGCTGCCACCCAGGACGAACAGGTGCCAGATGCCGTGAGCGTGGCGCCAGCGGGTGTCATTGATGTAAAAGACGATGCCGGCCATGTACAGCACACTGCCGGCAACGAGCCACGCGATGCCCTCACCTCCCAGTTGGGTTACCAGCGGAACCGCGGCGACAACCGCCAGCCAGCCCATGACCACATAGGGCCACACGGACGGATCGCCGTCACCCCGGCGGCCCCACGCGCGCAAGATGCCGTACAGCGCCATCGTCCAGATCGTCGCGAACAGTGCCCAGCCCAACGCGCCGCGTAGAGTGACCAGTGTGAAAGGCGTGTAAGTACCGGCGATCAGCAGATAAATCGCGGAGTGATCGAGCCGGCGGAAGACGGCCTTGGCGCGCGTAGCACTGATCGAGTGATACAGGGTGGAGATCGCGTACAGGACGACGAGCATCGTGCCGAACACGCTGAAGCTGGCGATCTTCCATGGATCGCCGTCGAGCGCCGCACGGGTAATGAGGACCACTGCGCCGATTATGGCGAGCGTGGTTCCGATCAGGTGCGTGATGCTGTTGAATCGCTCGCCCTGATACATCGTGCGCGCTCCCCTATTGGAGGCTCAATGACGCAGCTTACCGGGAATACCTCAACCCGAGGTCACCGCTGATAGGGTGCCGGCAGTCGAGAACTCCACTTCATGGCGGCACTCCCTGCGCGCGATGAACCCCACGGCGTCGACGGCGCTCGACGACAGCAGAGGCCCTCCTCCAATGCGGCCCGAACCGCACCAATTTGCACTCGCCTCTGGCGCTGACCCTCTATAAGAATCAGGATGCCAGCCACGCCACGACCGAGGCAGGCGAGTTCTGGAGCGCGAACGGCGAAGTTCGACCCGGAGCCACCGTCCTCAGTTTCCGAAGGCGTCCTTGGGCCGCCCGCGCAAGTGCAGTGGATTGCTGAAGAGTCATTTCAGCCTCTGCCGCCTAGTCCGCTACCGGGCATCTTGGGCCAATCCGCCTCCGACTGCAATTGGGCGGGCAGCGCCGTTGCGCCGCAAAGCATCCAAGAGCGGCTACGTTGAGCCCGCCAGAGCCCGGTTCGTGTGTTCCAGAAGGCTCGGGGTTACGCCGGACTTCGCCAGCATTGCCGTACAGGCCATCACGAGCACGACAGCAAAGGCGCGCTTCAACTGCCGGACCGGTAGCGCATGCGCTGCTGCGACGCCGCGGGGTGCCATGAAGATCGCACTCGCAGCCAGGAGAACGGCGGCTGGCCAGCATACAAGCCCGATCAGCACCGGCGACATGCCGTAGGTAGACAATTGTGGGGGGCCAGCGAATCCCACGCTTCCAGCGAACCCGATCGATAGACCAACGGCGCTCGAAGCCGCCACCGCTCGCTTCATGTCGACACCCTTAAACAGCAGGAAAGGAATGGTCAAGCTTGCACCGCCCACCCCTGCGATTGCCGAGAAGCCGCCGATCAGGAACGCAACTAGGGGAACGGGTACCGCACCCATGCCGCGAACAAAGCGCCCGGGGCGGTCAGTCTGAAGCGGCTGGTCAAGCAGCATCTTCAAGGCAAAGTAGCCACTGTAGACGGCGAAAATGACCGCAACCCAAGCGCCACTTAGTTTCGTCGCAACCTGAGAACCGATCGTCGCACCTACGGCCGCTCCTGGGGCAAGTCGCCACAGCCAGGCACCGTCCAGCGCTCCGCGCCGGAGCTGAGCAAGGGTTGCAGACAGGGCCGTTGGCACCATCGCAGCCAACGACGTGGCCACGGCAACGTTCGGCACGATGTTCGGCTCGACGCCGAGCGCCGGCAGTAGCACTAACAGCACTGGTACTACGATGAATCCGCCGCCGATACCGAGCAGCCCCGCCAGGTAGCCCCCGACCACGCCCGCAAGTATCAATGCCGCATACACCATGAGTTCACGCCTTGTTTGCGAAGCAGCGCCCCGGAGCTGTCTTCAGTGCGACAAGTTACGTGCGGCCTGGCGATTTCGACTACTGAATATTCACATGCGTAATGACGAACACTGCGTTGGCTCCAACAACTCCGATGCAGCACGTGCGCAGGCAATTGACTGGGGCGCGCCGATGAAATGATGGAGCAGTGGATCTGGTGCAACCCCGTCCGCTTCGCAGCGAAGCGTTGACTTCTGTGTCGTCCGCTTCAAGGACGAGTTGACAAGCGGGCTTAAGGTCCGGAGTTCGCCGCGTCGCGTCTATCGAAGCACGTGTCTTACGCGACCCGAAGCGGACTTCACCGATGCGCGACATCCGTCATTCGGGATCCCTTGAGAGCGGACAGACGTTCGCCCAGCAGCCCTAGACCCTTTGCACTTCGATCCATCGCAAAGTACCGCTTCCACTAAACCGATACGGTCAGCGATTGTGCCGAATCAGGCTCTTTGAATTTCACGTCTTTAGCTGGGAGTGGATCATGTTGAATGAGCCTCTGGGTAGCCGTACGCGCCCTTTCATTCAGTCGCTGCTGATCACCGCCTTTGCACTTGCTGGTGTCGGCATGGCGCAAGCCAAAACTAGCGCTCCTGCAACCCCGGCCAAGACCGGCACGGTCTACACGGGGGATGTGATCAATGGGAAGAAGGTGGTGAGTTCCCTGAACACCGCGGACCTGGAGCCCGGCAAGAAGCACCTGCTGTACTTCCAGGGTGTGCAGATGTCCACGGGACAGCATTGGTATGTGTCGGTGATCGTGGCCAAGGGGGCCAAGGCCGGCAAGCGCATCACCCTGACCAGCGGCGTGCACGGTGACGAGATGAGTTCGGTGCACACCGTACAAACGGTTATGGACCGGTTGAGCCCGGCGGAAATGTCCGGCACCGTCATGGCGGTGCTGGACATCGCACGCCCGGCCATGGAGAGCATGCAGCGCCGCTGGCCAAGTTCCGGGCGCGGCCTGGAGTTGACCGACATGAACCGCGAATGGCCAGGCAATGAAAACGGCGTCGGTGCTGTCAGCCGCCAGGCCGGGCTGGTGTTCAACCGACTGCTCAAGCCCAATACCGACCTGGCCATCGACTTCCATACCGGGACCAGCGGCCTGGATGTATCCGCCTTTCACATCGGTGACATGCGCATCCCGGACGTGAAGACGATGATGATGCTCTACCCGGTTCCGGCGATCTGGGACAACCCGGTCTACCCCGGTGTGCTGCACAACGCCTACATCGATGCCGGCATTCCCGCTTTTACGCCGGAGGTGGGCGTGGCGCGGCGGCTGGAACTCGACATGATTCCGATCTTCGTCGAAGGCACGATGAACGTGTTCAAGCACTACGGCATGGTTCCCGGAGCGATCGGACGCACCGCCATCGATGCCAACGTCTATATCGGGAAGAGTGCGGTTCCCGTGCTGACCACCCACGGTGGATTCATCGAATTGTTGGTCAAACTGAATGCCAAGGTCACGCCAGGGCAAAAGCTGGCCATCCAGCGCAACGCTTTCGGCGAAGTCGTGGCGGAGTACACCAGCCCGGTCAACGGCATGGTCGGTGGCCTGCGCAGCGACGCCACGTCGGAGCCTGGCAACGTGCTGCTCTTCATCCTGGCCGACGCCGCGCCGGTGTCCGGCGCAGCCCCTTACTCAGAGTAGTTGGCCGCACTTCAGTTGGCAGACCGTGTGGAGCCACGGCCTGAAACGCCACTTGTGCGGCTGCTCGTTACAGTAAGGCCGCTTCCTCAAAGCCAAGCAATCCTTCAGACGACTGCCTTGGAGGACAGGCAAAGAGCGGATTGGCCCTCGCCTAACCGCGACTCAAAAACCTGATCCAGCGCCGCGGAATGCCAGAAGATGCCAGGGGTCCGCCATGCAGACCTTGGCCTGAGCGTCTGCTTGCGGGCAATTCCGAAGGTAGGACGGGACTGCAGCAATTCGCCGTCACTCGCCAGCATGATCCGTCGCCGACGCGCTGATGGGGAAGGTATACATGATCGAAGGTTGATGAGCTTCTTCACCGCCCACGGCCCTGTACAGAGCGCGTGCAGGATCGTTGGTCGCATCGGCAAGGACCCAGGCCTCGGAGCATCCGAGCCGCTTCGCTTCATCCATCAGGGCTTGAACCAACCGCCGCGCAAGTCCACGACGCTGGTAGCGCGGAGCGACACCCACTTCATTGGTGAACACTTGAGGGCGCTTGTCCGCGTGGACATAGTGCACGGCACTCGCCATGCCGACGACCAGATCGTCATCGACGGCCACCGCAAGGTGATGGCGCTCTTCGGCAAGAAATTCCTCCAACAGACATGAGTCGATCGGTTCGTCAAAGACATCCGGCGCGCACCTGGCAAGCACACCACGATCGTTGCGCCCAAGCAGACGGATCGGTATCACCGGCGACGAGCCTTTGCAGGCATGAACGTGTCCACCTTGTGTTCGAAATGCAGCCTTTGACTAATTGTCCTATTGGCCACCCATTGCCCCGCATGAGGTCAGTCCAGTCAAATCAATGCCGCTCGCGACTTGCCGAGCATCACTTCCTTCATGTCGCCCCTGGCCTGCCTGATCACGACGAGAAGGTACGCCGCCAGGAACAGGCTGCCACCAAACATGGCGAGCGCGCCGAGCAGCAGCCCGGCGCTTGAGAACCGGTGCCGCCACGCAACCCACAGCGCGGAGAGCAGGAGCAGGAACATGAAGTCCAGGTTGAACTGACCGGGCCAGCCCATGGCCATGATGTCGCCGAAAAAGACCTTGAGGAAGCCCACGCCGTGGTTCGCGACGACGGCGGTCGTATATCCGGCGAGAACCCACCACAGAGCAATCAGTAAAGCGCGAAACGCATTCAACGTAAGCCCCTCCACTTCTTGCAGGTCAATGATCCGAGCAGATCGGCCTGCGGGCAATCTACTGTCAAGACCGCGACCTCGGCAAGTGACCGGCGGAGCCCCGCCTGGCTTGCCAATTCATCCTGCAAGCTGTGCCTAGTGCATTTCCGCGCCGGTTGGTTTACAACTGCTCGCACTTCGTTGAGTCCCGCGGGCCGCATCGCCCCGCAGGTCGGCCCTGGATACTGCCCGCCGCGCACATGGGGTTCAATGTGGCGATGGAAGCAGAGGACCTCCTTGCCTTTTAACAGCGCCTCCTGGGCGACGAGGCCATGGCGCCTGCCCAGCAGGTGGCGGATCTAATCCGCGACAAAAGCTTCGGTACGCGAATGGGAAGAAAGGCGGCTGCCCGAACTCTTGCGGTCAATCACCAAATAGCAGACCCCGACTCTCGGGTGCTGAGGATTGCGCCGGCGATGTCCGCCTTGCGGAGGGTCGGGCCAGCCGTCCGCTAACATGCGCCGCCTTAGGGCTCCGGGCGTGACTGCCGCACGGAAGCCTTCCCTTGAGCGCGAACTGAGAGGAATCGATGAACCCGGTACTGGCATTCACCATCATCATGGCGATCTGGACCGTGAGCGACTTTCTCTCCAAGATGTCCAAGGGGCTGGTTTCGTCCCTGTTCGTCGCCTCGCTCATCTTCCTCGTCGGCTTCCTGTCCGGACTGTTCCCGTCCGATCTGCTGACCAGTTCCTCCCTGCTGGCGTTTGCCGGAGTCGTGGTCGGATTCGTCATCGTCCACCTCGGTACCGTCATCAGCATCGACGATTTCATCAAGCAGTGGCGTACGGTGCTCACGGGCATCGGCGCGGTGTTCGGCGTCGCGGCGGCGCTGTTCTTCGTCGGTTCGTTCTTCAAGGGGTCGGACTACGTCATCGCCGCCATCGGTGCCATCAGTGGCGCGACCGTGTCCGTCGTCATCATCCAGGAAGCGGCATTGGCCGTTGGGCTGGCTACGGTCGCCGTGTTTCCCGTCCTGATTGCTGCGCTCCAGGGTCTGGTCGGATTCCCGCTGACGTCGATCATCCTGCGCAAGGAGGCGTTGCGGCTCAGGGACGAGTACCGCGCCGGCAAACTCGCACCGGTCCAGGAAGCCGAGGTCGGAGCCGAGACCAAGTCCAGGCTTCCCGCCGCGTTCCAGTCCACCGTAGGCACGCTCTTCGTCGTCGGCATCACCGTGCTCGTTGCACGCTTCATCAGCGACATCACGAACGGCAACCTCAACACCTTCGTGGTCGCGCTGATCCTGGGCGTCCTGCTGCGCTGGGCGCGCATTTTCAAGCCGTCCGTTCTAAGCGGGATCGACGCCTATGGCCTGATGCTTACAGCCGTCCTCATCCTGGTGTTCGGCCCGCTCGCGACGGTAACGCTCGACGACCTGCGCGCGCTCGCCCTGCCTCTGGCCGTCGCCTTTGTCGTGGGCGTGTCGGGCATCGTCGCGGCCTCGGTGCTGGTCGGCAAGCTGCTTGGCTTCAGCGCCGCGATGTCGGTCGGCATCGGCCTCACGGCCCTGTACGGCTTTCCGGGAACGCTGCTGTTGAGTCAGGAGGCCGCCAAGGCCGTGGGTGAGACGGAAGAGGAGGTCAAGGCGATCGAAGCGGAAATCCTGCCGCGCATGGTCGTGGCCGGCTTTGCCACAGTCACCATCACCTCGGTCATCGTCACCGGGATCATTGCAGCCCGCATCGGCAACTGAGCGTGGCTGTCAAGGCCAGTCGAGTCGACGAAGCGAGCGCAGCTTCCTCGGCCACGGACAATCGGCCGCAACTGGCCGCACAGGGAAGTCGGCGCCGCGCGGCGAGCTAGAAGTCGTATCCGGAGCGGTATTGACCGGCCGCACCAGGCGGGCGTAGCGCTCGCCATCGCTCCGAAGGGACGCACTGCCCACCGTGCTGCCCATGTGTCACTTCGGCCGCTCCAGCCATGCCTTGACGGTCGCTCCCGGCAGCGACGAGGTCCCGGTGCCTTCGAACAGATGCGTCGTACCCGCGCTCAGCTCCACAAGCAGGTCTCCGCAGATATGGCGATTGTCTGTCGGCGCGCGCAGCTTTAACTTCCCATCGCGCCAACTCCCTTCGCTAATGGGCTCTCCCTTGACGCTGCAGCGAACGCCCCACCACGTGATGCGGCCTTCGAGGCGTCCATCCGGGTGTATCCGATCGATCTGGGCTGACCATGTATTGCTGCGCTGGCCCTCGAAGTCCCAGCGCCCGCTCAGCGTGACCGGGACTTGAACTCCATTCAACGTCGATGCGGCTGCGTCGGCGGCCAGCGCTCGCAGGGAAAGCAGACCCGAGGCGAGGAAGAGACCACAGAACAAGATTGCCCTGCTCCTGTCACTCAGCGAAAGGTTCGTCATGCGGCGCCCCACGGTGCGAGTCAAGAAACTGGCTAGTGGGGATCATGACTGCTATGCCGCATTCTTCGCAAGGGGAAAGGCTGTTGCGAAGCGGAAAACGCACTTCACAAGGGCCCTTGGCGCTGGCACACCGATGACTCGTGCCGGGCACCGGGCCACACGGGCACAGTGGATTCGCCTGCGCGGCCGCTTCACCGCGGCGGGAGCCTCTTGAGAACTACGCACCGGAAGGGACTCAGCGATGCGGCCAGCGACCAGCGAGGTAGATATCAAGGTGGCGGGCAAAGGCCTGCCGGTCACTGGTGCCGAGCGCGCTCGGGCCGCCGGTATCAACGCCGTTGGTTCTCAGCGACTCCATCAGATCGCGCATGGCGAGCCGTTCGCCGATCGTCTGTGGCGAGAAGGGCTCGCCGCGTGGCGTGACGGCGTGCGCACCGGCTTCCATCACGGCAGCGGCCAGCGGAATGTCCTGTGTCACGACGAGGTCGCCGGCCGTCACCTGCCCGACAATGGCGTCGTCGGCCACGTCGAAACCGCGCGCCACTTGCAGCGTCCGGATCCAGCGCGAAGTGGGCGTGAACAGGCTCCGGTTGGCGACCAGCGTCACCTGCACCTCGGCGCGCTCCGCCGCCCGGAACAGGATCTCCTTGATGACCTTCGGGCAGGCGTCGGCGTCGACCCAGATCGTCATCGCGGACCTGGCGCTTCAGCACCTCGTGCGCGCCGGCGCGTCATCCTGCCGCCGTCATCGCCTTCAGGTTGGGCATGTCGAATTTGTTCGCCTCGAGTGCGGCCACCAGGGTGCCCGCGGCCGTGGCGTCGAGTTCGACCAGCGGAGGCCGCACCCGCGCCCAGGCCGGATCATCGCTAAAGCGGGCGATCGCACACTTCAAGGCAGCGATCATCGGATGCTTCTGGAATATGGCGCGCGTCGTGTCGAGTTCCCGCTGCAATTGCTCCGCCATTGGCGACTGCCACTCGCGGAACAGGCGATCGATCGGCCCGGGATTGACGTTCGCCGTGGCGCTGATGCACCCCACCCCGCCGCTGCGCATGTTGGCAAGCAGAAAGGATTCGCTGCCAACGAAGACGTCGAAGCCGCGCCCGCCGAACCGCTCCAGCATCGCCTGGGTGTTGGACCAGTCGCCCGAGGAGTCCTTGATGCCGGCGACGGTCCCGGGATACGCCTTGAGCAGTCGTTCGATCAGCGTGAGGCTGATGCCGACCTGCGCGACCGGGGGGATGTGATAGAGATAGATGCGCAGCCGCGCGTCACCGACCTTCTCGATGACCGCCGCATAGCTGCGATACAGGCCCTCGTCGGAGACGCCCTTGTAATAAAACGGCGGAAGCATGAGCACGCCGGCGCACCCCAGCGTGACGGCCCGCGCGGTGAGCCGCGCGGTGTCGGTGACCGCGCAGCAACCGGTACCGGGCATCATGCGTGCAGGCGGCACTCCAGCCGCGACGAGCCGCTCCAGCAGGTCGAGCCGCTCGTCGAGCGACATCGAGTTGGCTTCCGAGTTCGTGCCGAATACCGCGAGGCCGACGTTCTGACCCAAGAGCCACCGGCAGTGACGCACGAGCCGCTCCGCGTCCGGTGCACCGTCCGCACCGAACGGCGTCACCACCGGTGCCAGCACGCCGGTGATCCGTGCATTCGATGCCGCGTTCATCCGTCCTCGCTCCTTTCCGGTGGCAAAAGTTGTGCGGCCTGCTCCGCCGGCAGCGCCTCGACCGAACGCAGTGCGCGCGTCATCTGCCGCGTGCGGGTCTCGGCCTGTTCGATCGTGTTCGATGCCGTCTGCAACTGCGCCTTGAGACGAACCAGCACGTCGCCGAATTTGGCGAACTCCGTCTTGACGGCGCCGAGCACCTGCCAGACCTCGGCCGAGCGCTTTTCCAGCGCCAGCGTGCGGAATCCCATCTGCAACGAATTGAGCATGGCAAACAGGGTCGTCGGCCCGGCGACCACCACCCGCAGCTCCCGGTTGAGCGCTTCGGTCAGACCGGGTCGCCGCAGCACTTCGGCAAACAGGCCCTCGGTCGGCAGGAACATAATCGCGAAGTCCGTCGTGTATGGCGGCTCGACGTACTTCTCGCGCATCGTCTTCGCCTCCAGCCGGATGCGATTCTCGAGCGCGCGCGCGGCGGCGTCGAAGGCGTCACGGTCAGCCGACTCCTGCGCCGCGAGGATGCGCTCGTAGTCTTCGCTCGGGAACTTCGCATCGATCGGCAGCCATACCGGGAGACCGTCCTCGCGACCCGGCATGCGGATGGCAAACTCGACCCGCTCATTCGAGCCCGGCCGTGTCGCCACATTGGCGGCGTACTGGTCGGCCGCCATCACCTGTTCGAGCAGGACCGCCAGCTGCACCTCGCCGAAGGTGCCACGGCTCTTGACGTTCGTCAGTACGCGCTTGAGGTCGCCCACGCCGGCCGCCAGCGTCTGCATTTCGCCCAGGCCGCGATGCACCTGTTCGAGCCGATCGGACACGAGCTTGAAGGATTCGCCCAATCGTGCCTCGAGCGTGCTCTGCAGCTTCTCCTCGACCGTCGCGCGCATCTGGTCGAGCTTGGTCTCGTTGCCCTGTTGCAGGCTGGCGAGCTGCGCCTGCAGCGTCGTGCGCACGTCGCCCAGGTTGAGCTGGATCGCGCGCGTCAGGTCAGCCAGCTGCTGCTGCATGCGGGTCGCGAAGTCCTGCAGCTGCTGCGCGCCTTCCTCCCGGTTCGAGCGGGCCGTCGTCTCCGCAAGTTCCGCCATGCGCGCGACCTGCTGCCCGAACCCCATGAGCTGCTGTCCCTGCACGCCGCCGAGGCCTGTGACCTGCTGCACGAGGCCCGACTGCAACTCGCTGAGCCGCGCACCGGTTTCCACCCGCAGCGCACTCGCGGAGGCTTCCACCGCCGCACGCAGTTCACGTTCGAGCCGCTCGTTGCCGCGTGCAAGCTCGTCGAGCCGCTCAACGAGCTGTGGGTCAGCCGACCGTGCGCGCAGAACCAGCACCAGGGCGACCGCGACGGCGAAGGCGGCAATCGCAAGAGCGATGACAATTGCTTCGTTCATCCGGCGATGATACGTCCGGCCCACGCGCGATCATGGCGTCGGTGCACGGGACGCTCGACAAGCGCCTCAGCGCCGGCGGCGCGCTAGGCCCCGCTCGCAGGCTCGGCGCGATTGCGCATCCAGTCAGCCGTCTTGAAGTACGCCTGGACGAGCCGCACCCGCAGGTCCTCGTCGACGCCTTCCTCGATCATCGCCTGGTTCATGCAGGCCAGCCACTGGTCGCGCTCGCGTACACCGATCGAAAACGGCAGATGCCGCGCCCGCAGCCTTGGGTGACCGAGGCGTTCGACATACAGGTCCGGCCCACCCAGCCAGCCGCTGAGGAACCAGTAGAGCTTGTCGCGCGCCTGCGTCAGGTCGTTGCCGTGCACCTGGCGCAGTTCCGCATACTCTGGCTCCAGATCCATCAGATCGTAGAAGCGATCGACGAGCGTGCGCACGCGCGCCGCTCCGCCGAGGCGTGAGTAGGGTGTCTCCGCGGACGCGTCCGTTGGTGCGCTCTCCGTCACGGCCGCCGCTCCTCGACGCGACACACCGCGCGCAGCTCACGAAAGAAGCGTGACTGGTCCGCGCCGAGCCTGGCGAACTCCTGTTCGACCGGTGCGCCCTTGGCCTGCATCCACCGCAACAGCGCCGCGCGCTCAGCCGCGGACCAGGCTCGCAGATCGAGCAATGCCGCCAGCGGCGCGAGCCGCTCGAAGCCACGACGGTCCGCTTTCGCATGGCCCCCGGGCTTCGACCCGAGTGCGACCGCGACTTCGCGCGCCAGACGCCGCTCGCCCGCTTCATGGGAGACCGCGGGCAGCTCGGCGATGCTTCGTGCCACGGCGGCGCCGAAGCGCAGCAGCAGCGGCTCCTCGAAGGCATCCGCCGGGTCCCAGTCCGCCAGATCGAGCACCAGATCGCCGCATGCAAGACGCCGCAGCACGGTAGCGGGCGTGCGTTGTGCCGGCGTGCGCTTCAGACGTGCGGCCTCGGCGGCGGCCAATGCAACGTTCTCAGGCAGGCTGGGACGGAATCCCAGGCGCCAGTAGAACCAGTACGCACCACTGGCGATCGCCTCGCTGTTGCCGGCGCCGAACTGGTAGCCATTGACGATGAAGCGGCGCGTTCCGAACAGCGTCCGGAAGGCGCGCAGCGTCTCCACCCACAGGAACGCCGCCTCGCTGCCGCGAAACGGGTCGAAGATGTTGATACCGGTGTTGGCCTGCCGGTACAGCGGCGACACGCCGCCGTAGCCGATCGGAACTCCGTTGCTGAGCAGCAGGTAACCGTAGTTCGCTTCGAGCTGCAGCCGCTGCTCCGGCAAGACGCCAATCACGGCCAGAGTCACGCCTTCGCCGAGGTCGGCGAGGTGCACTTCCGCGGGATTCGCGTAGCTCATCGCATGCACCTCACGGCTGCGTGCGACGAGCGCGCTGCGCGCCAGATCAATGACGCGCGCGGCTTCCGCGCGCCCCAGCAGGCGAATCGATTCCAGCGGCCGGGCAACCGCTTCCGTTGTCGACACGGTCGGCCGGCGGAAGCCGCCGCGCCACGTCGGCCGAACCTTCAGCCGCGCATGTGTGACCGACCGCTTCGACTCGTGCAGCTTCCAGCGCAGCGGCACCTCGGCCGCATCCCATGCCGCCGCGAAGCCCCGCGGGGGCGCGAGGCTCGCTCCCCCGCGTGTCAGCCACTGGAGTGCCGTCAGACTCGGCGGCCGTGCGAGTTCGATCCACCGGCGCGTGGTGTACTCGCCCCCTCCAAAGGCATCCTGCTCGGACGGCGCGACGAGGCGCTCCACCAGCCCGTCGAACGCGGCCGGGTCCTCGAGTCCGATCCAGTCGACCTCCGCGTCCTGGTCCCGTGCAAGCAGGCGCGCGATCGGCCATGCGACCTGCGGGCAGGCGATCGTGCCGGCGATGCCCGACTTCTCCGCCGCCGCACGCGCGCCTGCAATGCGGCGCCAGCGGCCTGCGAAGTCGGCCAGTAGCCTGAGCGCGGCTCGACGCGTCGAAGCTGCGCCAGGGAACGCGACGAGGAACAGCAGATCCTCGTGCAGCGCGATGATCTCGCGACAGGTCGTGAGCTGCGCACCGGCGAGCGCCTCGAGCAGCGCGCGCTTGCGCGCCTCGGCCTCGGCGCCAAAGGTCGAGCGGATCCGCCGCAACTCCCGCAATGGCTCACGCGCAAATGACATGGTCAAGGGCGAAGGCAGGACGGCTCGGGCAATTCAGGTACGGATCGCGCGAATTGGCGTCGCGCGACTCCTCCGTCTAAGCCTCACGCAGGGTTGCGAGCGGTGGCGTCTTGAGCACGCCCCGCAGTCCGAGATAGCCGCCGCCCAGCGCGCAGGCGATGCCGCTGCCGACCCCGAGCAGGAACACCCAGGGCGACACCGTGTAGTCGAATTCGAAGGCAAAGCGCGCGAGCGCCCAGCCGATGGCACTCGCCCCGACCGCCGCCAGAAGACCGGCAAGACCACCGATGCAGGCCAGCTCGGCCAGCTGCGCACGCGAAAGCTGCTGACGCGATGCCCCGAGCGCTCGCAGCAGTCCGGCCTCGCGCACACGTTCATCCCTGCTCGACGCCAGCGCCGAGTACAGCACCAGAACGCCCGCCGCCAGCGTGAACACAAAGAGGAACTCCACGGCGGCGACGACCTGGTCGATGACAGCCTGCACCTGACGGAACACCGCCGTCGTATCGATGACCGTCAGATTCGGAAACTCGCGCAGAAGCTCTCCCGTCATGCCGGACTTGCTCTCCGGCAGATGGAAGGCACTGATGAAGCTCGTCGGCCGGTCGGCGAGCAGCGACGGCGGCATTATCACGAAGAAGTTGGCACGCATCGAGTCCCAGTTGACCTTGCGCAGGCTGGTGGCGCGCGCGCTGACGGTCTGTCCCGCGATGTCGAAGGTCATTTCATCGCCAAGCTTGATGCCGAGCGTCTTCGCGATGCCTTCCTCGATCGAAAGCTCGTCACTGCCATCCTTGAACCACGCCCCGGCAACGATGCGGTTATGCCCGGGGGCCGCCAGCGCGTAGGAAATGTTGAACTCGCGGTCGACCAGGCGCTGCGCGCGGTCCTCCGTGTAGTTCTCCGGCCCAACGGCCTTGCCGTTGATCCTGATCAGCCGGCCCCGGATCATCGGATGGAGTTCCGCCTCGATGCCCGCCTCGTGCAGGCGCTGCCCGACCCCGCGCACCTGGTCGGGCTGCACGTTGATGATGAAGCGGTTGGGCGCGTCCGGCGGCGCCGCGCTGCGCCACGCACTCACGAGATCGGTTCGCGTCACTGTCAGCAACAGCAGCGCCATGAGGCCGACGGCGAGCGACACGAGCTGCACGATCGTCGCCACCGGGCGCCGCTGGACAGCCGCGAGCGCGAAGCGCCACGAGATCCCGAGTCGTCCCGTCATTGCGCGCAGCGGCGACAGCAACTGCAGGGCGCCCCACGACGTCAGCGCGAACAGCAGCAATCCGCCCGCGAAGCCACCGGCGGTGACGGTTCCGACCTTGAGATCATTCGACGACCACATCAGCAGTCCGAGGAAGCCGACCAGTCCGATGAGATAACCCAGGCTGCTGCGCCCGGTCGGCAGGCCGATGTCCTTGCGCAGCACGCGCAGCGGTGGAACCACGCGCAACTGCACGAGCGGCGGCAGCGCAAAACCGAGCAGCAGCACCAGCCCGACCGCCGCGCCCTGCACGGCGGGTAACGGTGACGGCAGCGGCAACGAAGTGCTGATGAGCGATCCCAGCGCCGCCAGCAGCGCGAAGTGCGCAACGTAGCCGAGCAGGACACCGACCAGGCACGCAGCGACGCCTACAAATACGAACTCCAGCGCGAAGAGCCGGAAGATGTCACGCTGGGCAAGCCCGAGGCAGCGCATCATCGCGCAGGAGTCGAGGTGCCGCAGCGAGAAACGGCGTGCGGCCGCCGCCACCGCGACGGCAGCGATCATCGCGGCCAGCAGAGCGACGAGCGAGAGGAATCTCTGTGCGCGCTCGATGGTCCGCTGCATCTCGGGGCGACCGCTCTCGAGTGTCTCGAGCCGCTGGCCACGGACGAGGTCGCGTTCGAACGCCGGCACGAACGCGCGCACCTGGGCGCGTTCGCCAGCCGCGAGCAACCGGTACGTCACCCGGCTTCCCGTCGTCACCAGCTGTGTGGCCGGCAGGTCGTCAAGGTTGATCATGACGCGCGGCGCGAAGTTGATGAAGCCGGAACCGCGGTCGGGTTCGATCGCAATGACGCGGTCGATGCGGAAGACCACATCGCCGAGCTTCAGACTGTCGCCCGTTCGGGCACCGATCGCCTGCAGCAGCTGAGGATCGACCCAGACCGAGCCGCGCGATGGCACCTCGCGTGTCAGCGTCTCGGCCGCACCGGGCTCCGTCTTCACCCGCAGCGCGCCACGCAGCGGATAGCCCATTGAGACTGCCTTCACTGCCGCGAGCGCATTGCGATCGAGATCCCGTGCGTTCAGGGCCATGCTGGGGAACGTCACCGTTTCCGCCATCTGCAGGCCGGCGGCGCGCACGCGGTCGCGCAGGGGACCTGAGATCGGCGTATCGGAGATGAGCACGACATCCGCCGCCAGCAGCTGCGCTGCATCGCGCTCCAGGCCGAGCCGGATGCGGTCCACGAGAAAACCGACGCTGGTCACGGCCGCGACGGCGATCACCAGCGCCACGGCCAGCAGCCGCAGCTCGCCGGCGCGCCAGTCGCGCATCGTCATGCGCATCGCTTGCTGCAAAAGATGGGAAAGAGTCATGGAACCGGGCCCGAGTGACGGGCGGAGACGAACGTGGCCGCGCAGTATGACATCGCCGACTGGGCGGAAATTCCGCGGCCACGGCCCGGATTAACCCCCTCCGGCCAAAGCCATCGTTTACAGCGCTGCCCTCGCCCATCGGAGCCGCGCATGACCACCGCCACCCTGTTTGCCGCCACCACGATCGCCGCATTGGCGACCGCCGCTGTCACCACCACGCGCGACGCCAGCCCGCCCGCCGCCGCCACGGCGTTGACAATCTACAGCCACGCCGCGCACGGCGCCGTTTCGCCGGAGCTGTACCGGACCCCGAGCCGCGGCAGCGTTCCCGGCTATGCCGTGGTCCGGCAGGAGCGTGCACTCGACTTCGCCCAGGGCCGCAATACGGTCCGCTTCAGCGACGTCGCGGCACTCATCGATCCCACCACCGTCGTATTCGAATCGCTGACCGACGCCAGAGGCACGACCGTGCTCGAGCAGAACTATCAGTTCGATCTGGTCAGCACCGACAAGCTGCTGCAGAAATACGTCGACCGCCCGATCGCCGTGGAACAGGTGCGTGGCCAGGCCACCGAGACGTTCAGCGGCACGCTGCTCTCGACGCAAGGAGGGCTCGTGCTCCGGCGCGATGACGGAAGCGTGCAGGTTGTCCCCCACAACGCGGGCATCAAGCTGCCGGCACTGCCCGGCGGCCTGATCACGCGACCCACGCTGGTCTGGAACGTCGCTGCCCAGCGCACGGGCAGTCACCGGACGCGCGTGTCGTACCAGACCCAGGGCATGACCTGGTGGTCGGACTACAACGTCACCTACGCGGAAGGCGCCAGCGCGAACAGCTGCAAGATGGACATCGGCGCGTGGGTCAGCATCATCAACCAGTCGGGGGCCGGCTACGCCGATGCGAAGCTCAAGCTCGTCGCGGGCGACGTGCACCGCGCCACCGCAGTCGGGGCAGCGAATGCGCAGTACCCCGCGAGCAAGGCACTGCGCAGCGCACGGGAAGAGGCCGACGGCTTCGCCGAGAAGACCTTCTTCGAGTACCACCTGTACACGCTCGGCCGCACCACCACGCTGCCCGACAATTCGACCAAGCAGATCGAGCTCTTCCCGGCAGCACGGCGCGTGCCGTGCGAAAAGCTGCTCGTGTACTACGGCGCACAGTCCGGGTCCCGCGGCTTCCTGCCCTCGCCGGCGACCGACCGCAACCATGGCGTGCAGTCGAACCGCAAGGTCGACGTCTACCTGCAGTTTGCCAACACCGAAGCCAACGGCGTGGGCATGCCGCTGCCGGCAGGTCGCGTGCGCGTGTCCAAGCTCGATCCCGCCGACCAGACGCTGGAATTCATTGGCGAGGACACGATCGACCACACGCCTCGCAACGAAAAGGTTCTGCTCAAGCTCGGTTCCGCGTTCGACGTCGTCGGCGAGCGGCGCCAGATCGACTTCCGCGTCGACACTTCGCGCAAGACCATGACGGAAGAGATCGAAGTGAGGCTGCGCAACCAGAAGAAGGAGCGCGTCGAGGTGATGGTGAAGGAGAACCTCTACCGCTGGGTCAACTGGAGCGTCACATCGAAGTCGCACGAGTACCGAAAGGAAGATGCGCGCACCATAGTGTTTCCGGTCAGTGTGGCGCCCGAGGGCGAAGTCGTCGTGCGATACACGGTGACCTACGGCTGGTGAACCACCCGCCGCGCCACCGGCGTCGAGGCGGTCATTCCGTCGGCCAATGTGACCCAGCCGCCGCCGAGGGACTGATAGACGCTGACGACCGCGCCGAAGACCTCGGCGCGAACCTGCGCCAGCGTCAGCTCGGCGGGAAAAAGCTGCTGTTCGGCCTGCAGGACTGTGGAGTACGGCACGTAGCCGCCGTTGTACTGCAGCCGAGCCAGCCGTGTGTACTCGCTCAACGCATCGACCAGCCCCTGCTGGGCCTCGAGCTTCTCGCGTGACTTCTGTTGCGCGATCAGCGCGTTCTCGACGTCGGCGAACGCGCCCTGCACCGTCTTCTCGTAGCCGTAGAGCGCCGCCTGCTGCCCGGCCTCGGCCTGCCGTACCTGCCCGGTGATCGCGCCGCCCGAGAAGATTGGTCCCAGGAGCCCGCCGCCGTAACTCCAGACCCGGTTGGGGTTCTTCAGCAGGTCGGACAGGTCGGCGCTGACGCCACCGTACGTCCCGGTCAGCGAGATCGTCGGGAAGTACAGGGCTTTGGCCGCGCCGATCTGCGCATTGGCGGCGATCAGCTGCTGCTCGGC
>Ga0105090_10000005_pt1 | contig 101115 bp, 92 predicted proteins | sample PPLLak3March2015_FD_79110 | JGI IMG/M metagenome (GOLD analysis project Ga0105090, IMG submission 79110) | Freshwater sediment microbial communities from Prairie Pothole Lake near Jamestown, North Dakota, USA - PPLs Lake P7 Core (1) Depth... | ecosystem: Environmental > Aquatic > Freshwater >...
ATGCGTTCGGCCTCGTGCCGCCACGCCGCTTCGGCGGCACGGGCGGTGTGCTCCAGCGCTTGCAGGTCGGCGGCGGCGTCGAGGTGCCTCAACTCGGCCTGCCAGGTAGCCAGCAGCGACGGCAGTTCCGCCGGCGTCGACGGAAACGTCAGGTCCTTGACCGCCTTGCCACGCGCTATGCGGCCCGGGTTGCGGCCAAGCAGGACGGAGAGCGCATTCTCGGTCTGCACGATCTGCTGCTCGATCGCCGGAATCTGCGCCGCCGCGGTCTGCGACTGCGACTTCGCCTGCGCAACGTTCATCTGTGACACCACGCCGTATTTAAACTGCAGCTCGAAGAGCTTCAGCGACTCGTTGTAGGTCACGAGCGTCTTCTGCGCCACGGCGAGCTGTTCATCGAGCGCGCGCAGCGTCAGGTAGTTGTTGGCCACCTGACCGACCAGCGTCAGGATCACTCCGCGGCGCGCCTCCTCGGTGGCCAGCAGGTTTGCCTGCGCCGACTCCGTCTGCCTGCGGATGCGGCCCCACAGGTCGATCTCCCAGCTGGCGCTGGCAATCACCTGATAGGAAGACTGCGTGCGCGAAGTGCTCGGACGGTTCGGCAGCAAGTCGGTCGAGAACTGCTGGCGCGCGCTCTGTGCGTCGTAGACGATCTGCGGATAAAACTGCGACTGCGTCTCGGTGAGCAGCGCTGCGGCCTGCTGCACGTTGGCTGCCGCCTGCTTTATGTTGAGGTTGTGGGCGAGCGCCTCGGCGATCAGGCCGTCGAGTACCAGGTCGCCGAACTGCTTCCACCACTCCGAGTTGATCGTGTCAGCCGTGGCCTTCGGCAGGTACTCGTAGGCGGCCGGAACCGCCACTTCCGGGCGGCGATAGTCGGGCCCGACCGCGCACGACGCCAGCAGGCAGGCCAGCAGCGCAACGGCAGCCGATCGCGCGCGGGTCACTCAGAGCCTCCGCTCGGGGCCGCGGCCGGCGCGACACCCTGGCCCGCCTTGCGCTCGGCACGCCACTCGTTGAAGCGCGCGAACAGGTAATAGAACAGCGGCACGTACAGCATCGCCAGCGTCGTCTCGCCGAGCATTCCGCCGATGATGCCAGTGCCGATCGAGTGGCGCGCGTTGGCGCCGGCGCCGAGGGCCAGCGCGAGTGGCAGGACGCCGAACGCGAACGCGAGCGAAGTCATCACGATCGGCCGCAGCCGCTGCTCGCCGGCGAGCATGGTCGCCTCGATGATCGACTTGCCCTGAAGGCGTAGCTCGACCGCCGCCGACACGCGCAGCACCGCATTCTTGGCGCCGAGGCCGATCAGCACCAGCAGGCCGATCTGGAAATACACATCGTTGTCCAGCCCGCGCATCCAGTTGAAGACCAGCGCACCGAGCACGCCGAACGGCACGGCCGTCATGACGGCGCCCGGCAGTGTCCACGATTCGTACTGCGCCGCCAGCACAAGGAACACGAAGATCAGTCCGAACACGAACGCGACCATCGACGTGCCACCGGACTGCTTCTCGTCGTAGGCGATGCCGGACCACGCATGCTGGTAGCCGCCGGGCAAGACGTCGCGCGCGACCTCTTCCATCGCCGCAATCGCCTGGCCGGAGCTGTAGCCAGGTGCCTGGCTGCCGATGATCTTCGCCGCGGGGAAACCGTTGAAGTGCGGCAGCAGATCCGGCCCCGTCACGTAGCTCGTTCGCACCAGTGCGGTCAGCGGAATCATCTGGCCGTGCTGGTTGCGCGTATAGAGCTTGGTGATGTCGTCGGGAGTCAACCGGAAGCGCGCGTCCGACTGCAGGATCACGAACCACGAGCGGCTGTACTGGTTGAACTGGCTGACGATCAGCGAACCGAACTGCGCCTGGATCGCGCTGTAGACGTCGGAGATCTGCACGCCGAGTAGCGTGGCCTTGTCGCGGTCGACGTCGACTTTCAGCTGCTGGCTGTTGGCACGGAAGGTCGTGCTGAGACTGGCAAGTTCAGGCCGCGCCTTGGCCGCCTTCAGGAACTGCTGCGTCAGGAGGTCGAGCTGGGTTGCGTCGCCGCCGCCGACCGACTGGATCCAGAACTCGAAGCCACCGGTCGCGCCGAGCCCGGGAATCGCCGGCGGCGGGATCGGCAGGACCAGAGCTTCGTTGATCGCGAACGACTTCTTGTATACGTCGATCAGGATCGTGCGCGGATTCTCGAGCTTCGCCGTCTCAAGTGACTTGTAGCGTTCCTTGAAGTCCTTCAACGTGATGAAAAGCGTTGATGCATTGGTCTTGAAGCCCTGGTCGATCAGGCTGTAGCCGTTGATCACGCTGCGGTTGAGTACGCCCGGCTGCTCGGCGTAGAGCTTGTCAACCGCATCGCCCATCTTGACGGTGCGGTCCAGGCTCGCGGCGTCGGGCATCACGATCGCGGTCAGCACGTAGCCCTGGTCTTCGAGCGGAACGAAGCTGGTCGGCGTCGTCTTGAAGAGCCACACGATTGCCGCGATGAAACCGACCAGCAGCACCAGCGAAATGGCGGCGCGGCGGATCGTCAGCATCACCAGCCGGCCGTAGGCATCCGTCAGCTTCTGGAACTGGCGGTTGAACCAGCCAAAGAAGCCCTTGGTCTTGGGCGGCTCGTGCTTCAGCAGCAGCGCACACATCGCCGGCGTGAGCGTCAGCGCGACGAAACCCGAGATCGCCACCGAGACGACGATCGTGATCGCAAACTGTTTGTAGAGCTGCCCCGTGCTGCCGGGCAGGAAGGCGGCCGGGATGAACACCGCGCACAGCACCAGCACGACGGCGATGACCGGCCCCGAGACCTCTTCCATCGACCGGATCGCCGCCTCCTTCGGACCGAGCCCGTGTTCGTGCATGTTGCGGTCGGTGTTCTCGACGACCACGATCGCGTCGTCGACCACCATGCCGATTGCCAGCACCAGACCGAACAACGTCAGCAGGTTCAGCGAGTAACCGAGCGCAAACATGCCAGTGAAGGCGCCGACCAGCGCGACGACGATCGCGACGACGCAGATGAAGGTCGCACGCAGACTCTGCAGGAACAGGAAGACGACCAGCACGACCAGCGCCAGCGCCTCGAACAGCGTGTGGACGACCTCCTCGATCGACAGCCGCACGAAGTCCGTGGTGTCGAGCGCGATGACCGTCTCGATGCCAGGCGGCATCCTGGCCTGCATCGCGTCGAGCGTCCTGCGCACGCCGTCAGACACCGCGATCGCATTCGATCCCGCCTGCTGGTACACGGCGATGTAGGTCGCGGGCACGCCGTTGAGCTTGGAGTCGACGATATAGCTTTTCAGCCCGACCTCGGCGCGCGCAACATCCTTCAGCCGCACAATCGCGCTGCCGCTGCTGGCGGCCCGCAGGATCATGTTCTCGTATTGCAGCGGGTCGGTGAACGGCCGCTGGGTCACGACCGGAAAGCTCAGCTCGACCGGCGCCTGCGTCGGCTGCTGTCCGATCTGTCCGGCACCGAACAAGGCGTTCTGCGCCTGGACGGCCTGCTGGATGTCACTCGTGGTGATGCCGAGCGAAGCCATGCGGTCCGGGTTCATCCAGATCCGCATCGCCTGGTCCGGCACGCCGAAGATCTGCGCCTGTCCGGCACCCGGCACACGCTTCAGCGTGTCAAGCACGTACACGTTGGCGTAGTTGGCGATGTATTCCGGCGTGTAGCGCTCGGCCGGCCCCTTCACCGCGATCAGCATCATGATCGACGATGACTTCTTCTGGACCTGCACGCCGTTCTGCGTGACCGCCTCCGGCAGCTGCGGCAGCGCGAGGTTGACGCGGTTTTGTACCTGCACCTGCGCGATGTCCGGATCGGTGTCGAGCGAGAAAAAGACCGTCAGCGTCAGCTGCCCGGTCGACGAGCTGCTCGACGTCATGTACAGCATGTTGTCGACGCCGTTGATCTGCGCCTCGATGGGCGCGGCGACAGACTCGGCCAGCGTCTGCGAGTCGGCGCCCGGATAGGTCGTCTGGACCGTCACCTGCACCGGGATGATCGTCGGGTACTGCTCGACCGGCAGGGCGCGCATTGCGACCAGCCCAGCCAGCACGATGATGATCGAGACGACCGCCGCAAAGACCGGCCGCTCGATGAAGAAGCGCGAGAACACTCGGGACCTGTTTCAGCGAACGGCGAACGCGATGTCGACGCGCCTCGCCTGCGCGTGTTCGGAACCGCCGACGATGTTGGCGGGCGGGCTCAGGCGGATTCGGTCGGCCTTCACTCCAGTGGCCACCAGCGCGTCGCGCACGGCCTTGGCACGTTGCTCGGCGAGCACGCGGTTCTTGGCGGCCGCGCCTTTCGCGTCGACGTAGCCCGTGATCTCGATCGGGTATGGGGCGCCGATCAGGCCGTTGCCGATCGAGCGCAGTGATTCCTTCGCGTTCGCGTCGAGCGCGGCCGAGCCGCTGGCGAAATAAACGCGGGCCGGCAACGCACTGGCTGTCGCGGAGGCTGGAGGCGGCTTGACGTCGGGCTTCGCCCCCGCCGCAACTGCCGTCGGCGTTGCAACCGGCAGCGGCTTCGTCTTGACGGCGGCACCGGCGGACAACGCCAACGCGCCGTCGACGACGACGACGGCGCCCGGCTGGAGTCCGTTCGTGATCTGCCACTCCTCCCCGATCCACGAACCCACCGTCACCGGTCGCATCTCGACGGTGCCTTCCTTACCGACGACCCATACGAAGTGCCCCTTCGGCCCCTGCTGGACCGCGCGCAGCGGCACCGCCAGGGCATTCGGCCGTACCGCGCCCTTCAGCCGCGCGCGCACGAACTGGTTCGGGCGCAGCAGACCCTGCGGATTCGCGAGCTGCACGCGCACGGTGAAAGTGCCGGTCTGGCTGTTGTAGGCCGGATCGGCGAACGTGATGCGCCCGGTCTCGGGAAAGATCGAGCCATCGGCGAGCACGATTTCGACCGTATAGGCGTCGCCAACCGGGCGCTTCAGCAGGCCGCGCTCGACCTCGTCGCGATAGCGCAGCGCTTCGGCCTCCGACAGGCTGAAGGTAACCCACATCGGCGTCAGCACCGAGACCGTCGTCAGCTGGCTGTTGCTGGTGCTGACGTACGTGCCGTCGGCAACGATTGCGCTGCCGGTGACGCCGGTGATCGGCGAGGTGATCGTCGCGTACGACAGGTTGAGCTTGGCGCTTTCGAGGTTCGCGCGCGCCGCATCGACATTCGCCTTCGACGAAAGATAGTTGCCATTGGCGTCGTCGAGGTCCTTTTGCGACAGCGCATTTTGTTCCGCGAGCGGCTTGGTGCGGTCGAGGTTGAATTTCGCGACATCGAGTGCCGCCTGGGCGTTGTTGAGCTGCGCCTGCGCCGCGTCGACCTGCGCCTGTAGCGGCTTCGGATCCATCAGGAACAGGATCTGCCCAGCGCGCACGACGTCGCCTTCGGTGTACACGCGCTTGTCGAGGAAGCCGCTGACGCGCGCCTGGATGTTGACCGCCTGCGAACTCTGCGTCTGCGCGACGAACTCGAACGTCACCGGAATGTCGCGCGGGTTGACTGTCACCGCCGTGACTTCGGGCGTAGGCCGCGCTGGCGGCGCGGGCGTACCGCGGCCGCAGGCGACAAGCAGGACAGCGGCCATGCCAGTGACACACCAGGACACCGCGTTCTTGCCGCCCGCCATTGCCATCCCATCGGCGCCGTCGGCGCCGCCTGCGGTCATTTTTTAGGTTTGTTCGCCCGACTATATCGGTCTGCGCCGGACATCGCCACGGTGGCGCCGTTCCCAGTCCCGACGCGGCGATGGCAAGCCCGAAGCTGCTTGCTTCGCATCAACAGACCCGTCGCCACGGTCTGCGCCTCGGTGCTTCAAGGTCTATAGTTGCAGTGCAGCATTTCCTCTGCCTACCTGCCGTCACGAATGAACAACCACGCCAAGTACCAACGCCTGCTCGACGCCTGCCGCGACCTGCCGCCCCTTCCGGTCGCCGTTGTCCACCCCTGCGACGAGGCCGCCATCGACGGAGCGATCGGCGCCGCCCGGCTCGGCCTGATCAAGCCGATCCTCATCGGACCACCGGAGCGCATCCGCGAGGCGGCGCGCAAGGCGGGCGTCGACATTTCGGAGTATCCGATCGTCGAAGTGCCTCACAGCCATGCGGCCGCCGACAAGGCCGTGGAACTGGTGCTCAGCGGTCAGGCCGAAGCGATCATGAAAGGCAGCCTGCATACCGACGAGCTGATGGCAGCGGTCGTACGGCGCGAGAACGGGCTGCGCACCTCGCGCCGGGTCAGCCACTGCTTCGTGATGGACGTTCCGGGCTACGAGGACCCACTGATCATCTCCGACGCCGCCGTGAACATCATGCCGACGCTCGAAGACAAGGTCGACATCGTGCAGAACGCGATCGACCTCGCGCACGCCCTGAAGTTTGACGAAGTGCGGGTCGCGATCCTGTCGGCGATGGAAACCGTCAACCCGAAGGTGCCATCGACGGTCGAGGCGGCGGCGCTCTGCAAGATGGCCGATCGCAAGCAGATCACCGGCGCGGTGCTCGACGGCCCGCTTGCGCTCGACAACGCGATCAGCCTGGCCGCGGCGGAGATCAAGAAAATCGATTCACCGGTCGCCGGCCGCGCCAACGTGCTGATCGTTCCCGATCTGGAAGCCGGCAACATGCTGGCCAAGAGCCTGTCGTTCCTGGCAGGCGCCGACGCCGCCGGCATCGTGCTCGGCGCGCGCGTGCCGATCATCCTGACCAGCCGCGCGGACTCCGAACTGACTCGGCAGGCGTCGTGCGCCGTCGCGGTGCTCGTTGCGCGCGCCCGGCGCGAAGCGCTCGCGAAAGTCGTCAGCTGATCTGTGCCATGACCGAACAGGCCATCGTCGTCATCAACGCCGGGTCGTCGAGCGTCAAGTTCTCGGTCTTCTTCCGCAACACCGGGACGCTCGACCTGCGGATCCGCGGGCAGATTGAAGCACTGTTCAGCGCGCCTCGCTTCGTGGCGCGCGATGCGTCCGGCGCCACCGTCTCCGAGAAATCGTGGCCCGATGGAACGAAGCTTGGACACGTTGGTGCGCTTGATCACCTGTTCGAGTTCCTGCGCGGGCGTGCCGATGGAGTGAAGCTGATCGGGGTCGGCCACCGGGTTGTGCACGGCGGCATGGAGTACACGCAGCCGGTTCGGGCCGACGCAGCAGTGCTCGCCGCGCTCGACCGGTTCGTGCCGCTGGCGCCGCTGCACCAGCCGCACAACCTCGCGGCGATACGCGCAGTACTGCAACGCTCGCCCGACGTACCGCAGGTCGCGTGTTTCGACACGGCGTTCCATCGCACCAATCCAGAGATTGCGCAGATGTTCGCGCTGCCCTACGAGCTGCACGAGGCGGGGGTTCGACGCTACGGCTTCCACGGGCTGAGCTACGAGTACATCGCCGCGGTACTGCCGCAGTTCGACGCGAAGGCCGCACAGGGCCGCACAATCGTGCTGCACCTCGGCAACGGTGCCAGCATGTGCGCGCTTCAGGGCGGCCGCAGCGTTGCCTCCACGATGGGATTCACCGCCGTCGACGGCCTGCCGATGGGAACGCGCACCGGCAACCTCGATCCGGGCGTGGTGCTCTACCTGATGGACGAGCGCGGCATGGATGCGCGCGCCGTCGAGAAGCTGCTGTACCAGCAGTCCGGCCTGCTCGGCATCTCGGGCATCGCCAGCGACATGCGCACGCTGCTGGCGAGCCAAGAACCGCGCGCGAAACTTGCGGTCGATCTCTTTGTCTACCGCATCGGGCGCGAACTCGGTTCGCTTGCCGCTGCGCTCGGCGGGCTGGATGCGATCGTCTTCACGGCTGGCGTCGGCGAAAACTCGGCCGAGATCCGTGCGCGCGTCTGCCAGACCGCCGCCTGGCTCGGCGTCGAGCTGGACACTTCCGCCAATGCGGCCGCCGGACCTCGTATCAGCACCGCCACCAGTCGCGTCACGGCACTGACGATCCCCACCAACGAGGAATTGATGATTGCGCGCCACACCGAACGCCTGCTGGCGCAGTAACCGCGCAAGACCATGACGCCCACCATTCCGCAACCGGTCCTGAAAGGAGCGAAGGCGCTCGTCGTCGGCATCGCCAACGAGCACTCGATCGCCTGGGGCTGCGCCAAGGCGTTCCGCGAACTCGGTGCCGACGTGGCCGTGACCTACCTGAACGAGAAGGCGCGGCCGCACGTCGAACCGCTCGCGCGCGAACTCGGCTCGACGATCTTCCTGCCGCTCGACGTCAGCGTGCCGGGGCAGCTCGAAGCCGTCTTTGAAGCAATCGGGCAGCAGTGGGGCCGGCTCGACATCCTGGTCCACTCGATCGCCTGGGCACCCAAGGACGACCTGCAGGGCGGACTGCTGAACTGTTCGGCCGAGGGCTTCGCGAAGTCGATCGACGTCTCCTGCCACTCGTTCATCCGCATGGCGCGGCTTGCCGTGCCGCTGATGACCGAGGGCGGCACGCTGTTCGCGATGAGCTACTACGGCGCCAACCGCGTCGTGCCGAACTACAACGTCATGGGGCCCGTCAAGGCCGCGCTCGAAGCGTCGTGCCGCTACCTGGCCTATGAACTGGGGCCGAAGGGCATCCGCGTGCATGCGATGTCGCCCGGCCCGCTGAAGACGCGCGCGGCTTCAGGACTGAAGGACTTCGACCTGCTGCTCACCGAGGCTGCTCAGAAGGCGCCGCTGGGGGAGCTGGTCGACATCATGGACGTCGGCTTCGCCTGCGCCTATCTCGCCACGCCCTATGCGCGGCGCATCAGTGGCGAAACCGTTTACGTGGACGGCGGAGTCCACATCATGGCGTGACAGACGCCTAAGACCGAATCAGCGAGGAACCTATGGACAACGGCAAGAACCTGGCCAAATCGATGGACGTCACCGCCAAGGTCGCGCAGCTTTATCAGAACCGCGTACGCAAGGCCGTGGAACACTACGACGAGCGCGTCAAGAACGTGCGCGACGATTACATGCTGGGCGTTGCCGCCGTCACCTCGCCGCTCGACGTCATGCGGGACTGGTCGAGCTACGCAATCGACTCCATGCAGCGCGGCATCCTTTTCCTGGATGCGATGCGCCAGCGCGGCAACCAGTACCTCGAACATACGCGTGCCGGGCTGCCACCGGTGCTCAATTTCGACTACGAGATGGTGCTCGACGGCCGCACGCTCGAGCGCGCCGTCAACTACGCGCTGGTGAAGATCGTGCCTCCGGCCGGCGTCACGGTCGATCCCAGGCGCCGCCCGTACGTGATCATCGACCCGCGCGCGGGCCACGGGCCGGGCATCGGCGGCTTCAAGGACGACTCGCAGGTCGGCGTGGCGCTGCGTGAGGGCCATCCGGTCTACTTCGTCATCTTCTTCCCCATGCCGGAGCCGGGCCAGACGCTGCTCGATGTCTGCGCCGCCGAGCGCCGCTTCGTCGAACGCGTGCGCGAACTGCACCCGAAGAGCCCGAAGCCGGCGATCGTGGGCAACTGCCAGGGCGGGTGGGCAGCGATGATGCTGGCGGCCTCGCACCCCGAAGACACCGGCCCGATCGTCATCAACGGCGCGCCGATGTCGTACTGGGGCGGAGCGCTGGCCGACGGCCCGAGCGACAACCCGATGCGCTATGCCGGCGGCATGCTGGGCGGCACCTGGATGTCGTCGCTGGCGTCCGACATGGGCGCTGGCCTCTTCGACGGCGCCTACCTCGTGCAGAACTTCGAGAACCTGAATCCGGCCAACACGTTCTGGGACAAGTACTACAACGTCTACAAGAATGTCGACACCGAGGTGCCGCGCTTCCTCGAGTTCGAGCGCTGGTGGGGCGGGTTCTACCTGATGAACCGCGAAGAGATCGAATGGATCACGCAGAACCTCTTCGTCGGCAACAAGCTTTGGAGCGGCAAGACGTCGGCCGGTGCTGGCAAAGTGTTCGACTTGCGTGAGATCCGTTCGCCGATCGTGCTCTTTGCGTCGATGGGCGACAACATCACGCCGCCGCAGCAGGCGTTCAACTGGGTCGCCGATGTCTACGGCTCCACCGACGAGATCAAGGCGCGCGGCCAGGTCATCGTCGGCCTGCTGCACCAGAGCGCGGGCCACCTTGGCATCTTCGTGTCCGGCGCGGTCGCAAAGAAGGAGCACGCGCAGATCGTCTCGGTGCTTAAATCAATCGAGGCGCTGCCGCCAGGCCTCTACGGCATGGAGATCAAGGAGATCGCCGGCGAGGGCGGCAAGCCGCAGTACGAAGTCGAGTTTCGCGAGCAGCGGCTCGAGGAGATTGTCGGGCGGCTGAACCGCTTCAAGCGCAAGGATGAAGCGGCGTTCGAGGCAGTCGAGCGCGTGTCCGACTTCAATCAGAAGGCCTACGAATTGCTGGCCCGCCCGCTGGTGCAGGCGACTTCGAACGAAGCGAACGCCAAGTTGATGCGCGAACTGCATCCGCTGCGCGCCGAGCGCTGGGCCATTTCCGACGCGAACCCCTGGTTCACATGGCTGGGGCCGCTGGCCGACGCCGTACGCGAGCAGCGTGCCGCGCTTGATGCCGATGCGCTGCCGCGCCAGACCGAGCAGGCGATGTCGGAGCTGATCAGCGCCACGCTCGACTGCTACCGCGCGGTGCGCGACGCGACCAGCGAGGCGATGTTCTTCCAGACCTTCGGTTCGATGTTCGCACTGACGATGGCGGAGGATCAACGCGCGGCCTCGGCCGAGGCGGAAGCGCGCGCCAGCGTAAGCCGGGAAGTCGTCGCCAGGGCGCTGGCGTCGATCGACGAGGGTGGCTACGAGGCCGCCGCCGTGCGCATCGGCGCCCTGCTCGCGCGGCACGGCGAGCCGCTGCCGCTCGAGCGGCTAGCACTGCGCAAGGAACTGATGGACGACTACGCCGGGCTCCTGCCGGACCTCGATCCGGCGGCGTGGCGCCGGCTGCGCGGCGAACAGGAAGTCATCGTCCGTCATGTACCCGAGCAGGCGCTCGCCACGCTGCCGAAGCTGCTGAGGTCGCGGGACGACCGCGCGCGCCTGCTGCGCCTCTTCGAGAGCCTGATGGCCGACCCGCGCCTCCAGGGGTTCAAGCCCAATGCGGAACAGGCGGCGATGCTGGCCACGGTGCGCGCTGAGCTGGGACTGCCCGGCCCGCGTGCAGCAAGGAAGCGCGCACCCAGCGGCAGCGCAAAGCGGGGTGCTGGCAAAGTCCGCAGCCTCTCAAAGGCCTGAGACGACGGCTTGACGGGGCCTGCCCACCGCGTGGGCGGCCTGATCAACCGCCGCGCGCCTTTTCGGCGGCGATCCAGCGATCGACGTTCTGCTCGACAACGGACAGCGGCAGCGACCCGCTGTCAATGATCGCGCTTTTGAACACGCGCGCGTCGAAGAGCGGCCCCGATTCCAACGACGCGTGGCAACGTCCTACCGCTTACTTGCCACCACTCGGCACTTTGCCGACCACGCCGGCAACGTAGTAATCCATCTTGCCGAGCTGCTCGTCGGTGAGCGCGCCGCTGGCAATGACGTCCTTGCCTTCGCTGGTCTTGATCGGACCCGTGAACGGGTGGAACGTGCCGGCTCGGATCTCGTCCTCGCGCTTCTTCACCTCATCGACCAGTTCCTTCGGCAGCTTGTCCGATAGGGCTTCCAGCTTGATGAAGCCTTCCTTGATGCCGCCCCAGACCGGCGCGACCTTCCACGTGCCGTCCATCACCGCTTTCGCCCGCGCGGTGTAGTAGTCGCCCCAGTGGTGCGTGACCGCGGCAAGCTGGGCATTCGGCCCGAACTTGCGCATGTCGGAGTGGTAGGCGATCGCCATCTTGCCCTTCTCCTCCGCCACCGCGACCGTCGCCGTCGAGTCGGTGTGATGAGTGACGACGTCAGCTCCCTGCCCCATCAGCGTGTTGGCGGCGTCGCGCTCCTTGCCGGGGTCGTACCAGCTGTTGACCCAGACCACGCGCACCTGCGCCTTCGGGTTGACCGCGCGCGCACCGAGCGTAAAAGCATTGATGCCCTGAAGGACCTCGGGAATCGGGAACGCCGCCACGTAGCCGAGCGTGCCGGTCTTGCTCATCCGGCCGGCCACCATGCCCGCCAGGTAGCGCCCTTCGTAGAAACGCGCGTTGTAGGTGTTGACGTTGGCGGAAGTCTTGTAGCCGGTCGCGTGTTCGAACTTCGTGTTCGGGAACTCCTCGGCCACCTTGATCGTCGGGTTCATGAAGCCGAACGACGTCGTGAAGATCAGCGTGTTGCCCTGCTGCGCGAGGTCGCGGATCACGCGCTCGGCGTCGGCGCCTTCGGGCACCTTTTCGACGAAGCTGGTCTTGACCTTGTCGCCCAGTGCCTGTTCCAGGGCCAGTCGACCTGCGTTGTGCTGCGATGTCCATCCGGCGTCACCGACCGGGCTGACATAGACGAAGCCGATCTTCAGCGGTTCGGCCTTGGCCGGCGCGGCTGCCGCCTGCTTGGCCGGTTCGGCCTTCGGTGCAGGCGTCTCCGGCTTGCCGCAGGCGGCCAGCAGCAGCGCCGCCAGGGCGACAGGAATCAGTGAGGCTGGGCGTTTCATCGGGACGTACTCCGCGCAGAGGTTGGGGTGAAAGGCGCAGCGGCGCTGCGAAGCGCGGGATTCTAGAGCCGAAGACCATTGCGCTGGCTCTCGGGCATTCCCCACCGGCCGTGCGACACTCCCGGCGCCGTTCTTCCGTCCATCGCTCGCTTCCGGCCCCGTCCGATGTCTGCCCGCTCGCTCGTCGCCCTTGAACGATCTCGTGACCGGTACGGCACCGATGTCGCCGCCGCCAAGCTGACCCTGCTCCGGACTCTCGCGAAGACGGCGCTCGCCACGCCGGAGCAGGTGCGCCGCCTGCACGAAGCGCTGTGCTTCCTGCGCGCCTACCCGGACAACGCCGTGGTCCTGCGGCAGGTTGAGTCGATGCTCGCCGGTTTCAGCCGGCGCCGCGACCTGCAATCGCACAGGGAGGCACTGGCGTACTCCGGCATAGCGGGAACCTTGACGTGGTTTCCGTTCTTTTACCCCACGGCACGCTGGATCGCCGCGCGCTGGCCCGGTGCGCTGCGCCTCGACCGCAGCGACGACGAGGCCGAACGGTCCCTGGCCAAGCTGTTGCCGGCGCTGGTGACCCCGATCGAAGCGCACGCGCTGCGCGAGGCCCACCTGCCGGGTTACGCGGCGCTCGACCGCCTGCGCGGCCGGCGCAGCGATGCCACCTTCGTCATCGAGCGCGTCGCGGCAATGCCAGGCACCGAAGTCACACGCGAGGCGTTCTACGACGCCATCAACCCGAGTTGTGAACTGCTGCCGGCACCAGGTGTCCCGTCGCGCACGCTCGCGCACTTCCCCCGTGCACCGCGCGCCTGGCAGACCGCAGCGCTGCCGCGCGGGCGACCGGAATTGCGCAGCGAAGTCGCGCGCGCCCCGCGCTCGATCCGTCGCGTGCCGGCGCGCGACGCGGAGGCCCTGCTCGCGCTGGCGCACGGCGCGATGATCACGCGCCAGCGTGATCTCGATGCCATCGCCTACGGCAACCCGCGCGACGTCTGGCTCGTCGACGACGGCAACGGACTCGCCTTCGCGCTGATCGGCATGGTGCCGGAGCGACGCCCCGCGCTGCCGGCCCTCTACGGCGGACTGACACTGCAAAACGGCGTCCCCATCGGCTATCACCAGGCCGATTTTCTCGGCCGTTCGGCCGCGATCTCGTTCAACACCTTCGAGACCTTCCGCGGCGGCGCCTCGGCGCATGTGTTCGCACGCTGGCTCGCCACGCTGCACGCGTTCTCGGGTGTCACCTCTTTCAGCATCGAGCCCTACCAGCTCGGGCTGGGCAACGAAGAAGGCATCGAGTCCGGCGCCTGGTGGTTCTACACCAAGCTGGGATTCCGGCCGCGTGCGAGCGCAGCCCTCCGGCTGGCAGCCGTGGAGCTGAAGCGACAGCGCGCTCGCCCGGGTTATCGCACCGCGCCGGACGTGCTCCGCCGTCTGGCCGCTCACCATGTCTTTCTTGACCTGGACCCGAAGCATCCTGCCCCGCTGCTGTTGCCGACCCATATCGGCCTGCGCGTTGGCGGCTACCTGGCCGAACTCGCTCCGGGCGATCGCGACCAGGCGCTCGCCCGGGCAAACGAGATCGCGCTGGCCCGCTGCGGAGCGACGGCCCTGCGCGGGCTTTCGCGCGACGAGCGCGTTGCATGGTCGCGGCTCGCGCCGTTGTTCGCCGCCCTGCCGCTGCGCGGCTGGGCCCCCGGCGAACGCGCGGAGCTGCTGGCCTTGGCGCGAAGGAAAGGAGCACCCTCTGAACGGAACTATGCGCAAGCGTCTGTGACAAACCTGCGCCTGGAACATGAACTGGCCCAATGGAGCCGCGGTGTCGTTGCCAGCCGGCCGCGGGCGTGATGTCGCTCGCCGCGGTGAACTCGCACCCGTTCGCCTGCACACACAACCATCCTGCGGCCGCGCTCGCGGGTTTGCTCAGGCGTTCGGACTGAAGGTCCTGCCGAGTGACGCCGGCATGTTGAGCCGGATCCAGCGTGGATTGCGGGAGATCAGTGCGAGCACGACGATCGTGGCCAGGTACGGCGTCATCGCCAGCCACTGGCTCGGCACGTCGATGCCCTTGCCCTGCAGGTGGAACTGCAGCATCGTCACGCCGCCGAAGAGATAGGCACCGAACAGCACGCGCCCCGGCCGCCAGGTGGCAAACACCACGAGCGCCAGCGCAATCCAGCCGCGCCCGGCGACCATGCCCTCCGACCACAGCGGCGTGTAGATGATCGACAGGAACGCGCCTGCCAGGCCGGCACACGCGCCTCCGAAGACCAGTGCCAGCGTACGGACGCGACGTACCGGAATGCCCAGTGCGTGCGCCGCCTCGGGCGATTCGCCGACCGCGCGCAGCACCAGTCCGGCGCGCGTGCGATAAAGGAACCAGGCCACCGCGGCCACGATCACCAGCGCCGCGTAGACCAGCCAGTGCTGCGCGAAGAGCGCGGGTCCCAGCAGCGGAACCTCGCGCAGGCCCGGAATGCCGTCCGCCCCGCGTGCCGCCAGGCTTTCCCCCTGCAGTGATTGCCCGAGAAAGGCCGACAGGCCCGCGCCGAAGAGCGCGAGCGCGAGTCCGGTCGCGTACTGGTTGGTCAGAAGGCCCAGCGTCAGCCCGGCGAAGAGCAGCGCCAGCGCCGCACCCGCCGCAGCGCCGGCGACAAAGCCGATCTCGGCCACGCCGGTCGCATGCGCAGCACCAAAGCCGGCCACGGCGGCGACCAGCATGATCCCTTCGATACCGAGGTTGACGACGCCACTCTTTTCGCTGACGACGATGCCGATTGCCGCGAGCAGCAACGGCGTTCCGGCAGCGAGCGTGGCAGGTATGAGGGCCGCGAGTTCGTTCATCGGGCGCCCGCGATGGGTCTGCGCCACACAGGGCGATACAGGATCAACGTGTCGCAGGCAAGCAGGAAGAAGAGCAGCAGCCCCTGGTACACGCCCGTCAGTGCCGAGGGGAGCCCGAGACGCGACTGCGCCAGTTCGCCGCCGATGTAGAACAGCGCCATGACGAACGAGGCAAACACGATGCCGACCGGGTGCAGCCGCCCGACGAAGGCGACGATGATCGCGGCAAAGCCGTAGCCTGGCGAGATCGTCGGCGTCAGTTGACCGATCGGGCCGGCGGCCTCGAGGCCACCCGCGAGGCCGGCCAGCGCACCGCTCAGCAGCAGCGCAAACCACAGCAGGCGCCGCTCCGAGAACCCGGCATAGCGCGCCGCGGGCGGCGCGAGCCCGGCCACCTTCAGCTGGAAGCCGATCACCATGCGCCCGAGCATCAGCCACAGTGCGGCAACCGCCACCAGCGCCAGCATGAAGCCGATGTTCAGGCGCGTGCCCGCCAGCACGATCGGCATGCGTGCCGCCGTTTCGAAGAGCTTCGACTGCGGGAAGCCGAACCCCTCGGGATCCTTCCACGCACCCTGCACCAGCCACGCGAGCAGCAGTTGCGCCACGTAGACCAGCATCAGGCTGACGAGGATCTCGTTGGCATTGAAGCGGTCGCGCAGCCATGCAGTGATCGCCGCCCACGCGGCGCCGCCCAGCGCTGCAGCGGCCAGGACCGCGGGCACGAACATGCGCGTGCTGTCGCGCGTCGCCAGCAGCGCGATGCCTCCTCCGGCGATGGCACCGGCAATCAGCTGACCTTCGGCACCGATGTTCCAGACGTTGGCGCGAAAGCACACGGCCAGACCGACGGCACAGAGGATCAGCGGTGTGGACTTGAGCCCCAGCTCAGACCAGCCACGCCGCGTCGCCAGCGGATCCCACAGGAACACCTTGAGCCCCTGCAGCGGGTCCTGCCCCATCAGTGCAAACAGCAGCGCACCCGCCAGAAGTGTCAGCACGATGGCCAGCAGCGGCGAGGCCCACTGCATCGCGCGAGCGGGTGCCACGCGCGGCACCAGCGCTATCGGCAGCGTCACTCTTGCAGCTCCTTCTGCGGCCACAGGCCCGACATCCAGCGGCCGACTTCCTGCACGCTGATCTCGCCCGGCCGCACGCCCGGCGACAGGCGCCCCTTGGACATGACGAACAGCCGGTCGCTCAATTCGAACAACTCGTCAAGATCTTCTGAGACTACGAGGATCGCGCACCCCGCCTTGCGCAACGCGATCAGTTCATTGCGGATCGCCGCCGCGGCACCGACATCGACGCCCCAGGTCGGCTGGTTGACCAGCAGCACGAGGGGTTGCGCCTCGATCTCGCGGCCGACGATGAACTTCTGCAGATTGCCGCCCGAAAGACTTCCCGCCGTCGCATCAGGCCCCGTTGTCCTGACTGCGAATCGATCGATGAGCCGCGCCGCGAGGCGGCGCGCCTCGTTGGCGTGGACGAAGCCGCCCCTACGCAGCGCATCGCGCGTCAGCACGACGTTTTCCAGCAACGACAGTGCGGTGACGGCACCGTGCCCGAGGCGCTCTTCCGGGACATAGCGCAAGCCGAGCGCGCGGCGGCGCAGCGTCGGCGCCCGCGTCACGTCGTCGCCGAACAGGCGGACCGAGCCCTTCACGTCGAGCCATTCACCCGACAGCGCAGCCATCAGCGCGGCCTGGCCATTGCCCGACACACCGGCGATGCCGACGATCTCGCCCCGTCGCACGTCGAGGTCGAGTCCGTGCAGCCAGTGCTGCCGCTCGGTCGCGTGCGTGGTGTCCAGCCCGGTGACGGAAAGCGCGACATCGCCGGGCGGCGACTCGTGGGCCGCGATCGACGGCGGGTCGGCTCCGATCATCAGCCGCGCAAGGCTTGCTTCGGTCTCCTTGAGTGGATCGACGGTGGCGACGAGGCGGCCGCCACGCAGCACCGCGCAGCGATGCGTAACGCGGCGGATCTCGTCCAGCTTGTGGCTGATGAAGAGCACGCTGACGCCGTCCGCCGCGAGCCGCTCCAGCGTGCCGAACAGCCGGTCGATCGCCTGCGGCTTCAGCACCGAAGTCGGTTCATCGAGGATCAGCAGGCGCGGCGCCGTCATCAGCGCGCGCAGGATCTCGACGCGCTGCCGCTCGCCAACCGACAGATCGTGCACGCGCTTGGCCGGATCGACCTCGAGGTCGTAGCGCTGCGCCAGCTCCAGCATGCGCGCGGAGAGCGCGGCCAATGGCTCCGGCGGCAGACCGAGCGCGACGTTCTCGGCCAACGTCAGCGAGTCGAACAGGACGAAGTGCTGGAACACCATCGCAATGCCGAGCGCACGGGCCCGGGCCGGACTGTCGATGCCCACCTCGCGGCCATCGATGAAGATGCGCCCCGCGTCCGGCCGCACGACGCCGTAGACGATCTTCATCAGCGTGCTTTTGCCGGCGCCATTTTCGCCGAGGACGGCGACGATCTCGCCCGGCATCACCTCGAGCGAAATCGCGTCGTTGGCAAGCGTCTCGCCGTAGCGCTTGGTGACTCCCTGCAGGGCGAGGCGGGCTGTCATCGGGCGGGAAATGTCCTGGCGGAAGCGGTGAGATTCGAACTCACGAACGGGTTGCCCCGTTGCCGGTTTTCAAGACCGGTGCCTTAAACCGCTCGGCCACGCTTCCGAAGGGCGGATTCTGCCGGTTTTGCCGTCGCAATGGCGCGGACCGCGGTCCGCGCGCACCCGCGTCCATCGGCCGCTAGCGTGGCTCGACGTCGAGCACGACCTGTCCGTTGAGCAGACTTGCCAGGAACGACCGGCCGATTCCAGGTTTCAGGTAATGGCGGTAGGCCTGTGCACCGAACCGGACCGGATCCACCGCGTAGACGAACGAGTTGATCTGGAGTTCGGACTCGAAACCATCGCCCGGGATCTGGGCGAGGACCTCGCTACGCCGGCCGGGCGGCATCGCTTCGTACATCGCCACGTAGGCGATGTACTCGTGCGCGACGAGCCCGAGCGTGCCACCCCTCGGGTCGGCACGCACGATGGCATGGGCCACCTCATGCGCGACCAGGCCGACGTGGACCGGACGATCGATGATGACGTCATGTTCGAGCTTCGTGCGCTCGCAACCTGCGAATGACAGCACGTAGACGCGGTCCTCGGACCGCACATAGCAGCCCACGGCCGGCAGCGCGCCCGCGCTCGGCGGCAGGGTTTCAACGAAGGTGATGTGAATCGGAACCCGCGTGTCGAGGCCACTGGCGGCAAGAAACGCAGCCGCAGCCTCGGCTCCACGGCATCCGGCATCGCGATCGGCCGGGTCCTCGGCCTCCACGACCACATTCGATCCGCCACATGGATGCGGTTGAGCCGCATCGCCCTGGCCACTCAGCACAAGGCACAGCACCGAGGCCAAAAAGGCCTGCAGCGGCCGGCGAGGCCTGGAATGGACACGCGCCGCGGCGACACGCCGGTGACTCAAACCTCGCTCCCGTCGACAGGCCTGCGGCAGGGAGTCGCACTCCCGACGCGCCTGCACCAGCCGCAGGCCTCGCGTCGTGTCGTCCAGCGGGCGTCCTCAGGCACCGCTCGACTTCGTGGCCACGACCTGCATGGCGCCTTGCGCATCGCGGAGTTCGACCCGGCTGCCTTCCATGCGCATCGTTGAGACGGCTTCGAGCGCCTTGAGGAAAGCTTGCTCCTGCTCCATCAGGCCCGCCTCCGGGCAAAGCCGGCGCGTCGACGCCGGCGCGCTGATCTTCAGTTTCGAGCCATCCGCTTCGTAGCGGGCCGTGTACTGGTTGCAGCCCGCCGACCCGGCAACCTTGCCGTCGACCAGGAACTGCAGCGTGACGGTCGAGCCCGCCACGAGGCTGACCAGCGCGTTGCGGCCATTGTTGATGCCGGTCACCTGCCACGTCGTGCCGGCCAGAGATCGCGACTGCGCTGCGAAGGTGGCCAGCACGGCGCCCTCGGCGCCGAGCAGTTGCAGCTTGCCGTCGACAACGCGGTAGGTCTTCGCGCTGCTGAGCGCGGCCCGGAACGCCTCGGCTTGCTTCGTCACCTCGGGCGGACACGCCATCTGCGTCGACATGCCCTGGCCCGACAGGTCGATCACGTTGCCCCGGGTCGTGTACGGAACGCCGAAGCGGTTGCAGCTGTCGCTGCCCTGCGCGCGTCCTCCTTCAAAGCTCAACGTCGCGACGGATCCGCCGGCCAGCGTGCGTCCCGGCAACGCGGCCAGCACCCACGCCGTGCCGTCGAGCGCAGGCGCGTCAGCGGCCGCCGGCATGGCTGAACAACCGGCCAGCACCAGCGCCATCAGCAGATTCGCCGGTAGTTGAAACGTGCTTTTCATCGAAAACCTCGGGTTGGAAAGGAATGCCTGGTATCCAGACTGATTGGGGTACGGCATCGATGCCGAACGATATCAAGCTCGCCATCTTTGAAGCCCCGTTGTCTCCAGCTTCAGGAGCATGGCAACACAGAGGTGCATTCCATGCCGTGACACACTCCGAGTCACCCGCGGTCGACTCCCGTTGTCACGAGCCTACGGTAGGGACCCCGCCCCTCCCACCCGCCGTCAGCGGCAATCGCCTTGGTTTCACCAGCTGCGCTGGCCGGGCACGGAGCACGCGCAACTGCACTTCCTGTCCGGCGGACGGTTCAGCGCCGACTTTCAGTACGTCTACGAGAAGCGGTCGCTGCCGGTCTGGATGTTGCACGGCGTGCGCGGCGATATCAGCGGCTATCGAGTCGATGCGATCGTCACGGGTCGCACGAACTGGCGGTTCAGCGTCTTTCCGACCGGCGCGCTGCCGCACTTTGAAGTGCCGGGCGAGTTCGTTGCAGCCTACGGCGCCTTTCTGGCGGGCCGCAGCGATCGCGCGTCGGGCAAGGATCCCTCTTGAAGAGGCGGCCGCCCGTGCCGCGCAGGCACGGCAAGTGCCATCGCCGTCAGCCGCCCGGAGCCGCGGCCTCGAGACGCTCCTGCAGCGAATTGAGGCGCTCTTCCACCTGCTTGTTCCGCGCACGGTACTGCTGCACCGTCTCGCGTTGCGGCTTGCGGATGCCTTTTAACGCGGCCTCCCACGCGACCATGTAGTCGCCGAATGCGGCCTTCGCCTTCGGCGTTGTCGCGCTCTTCAGGGCCTCCTTGTAGAGACCGCTGCCGCGCAGCGCCGTCTGGTGCACGCAGTCAGATACTTCACTGTCCGTGGGTGGCGTGCCCTTGGGTTCGCGCTGGCCCTCGTTGACGAGTGAATAGAGCTCGAGCTTCTCGAGGTAAGCCTTGTACTTGTCACTGCAGGTGATGTAGCCAAGGCGCGTTCCCATGACGAATTGGGAGACCGCCGGCAGCGTTGTCGGCTCCTTCACCCCGAGCTGCGCGAACGAGCTCGCTGGCAGGCAGGCAAATCCCAGGGCCCAGAGCATCCTTCGCATGACCGACTCCTTGCACACAGGCCACTACGTTAGCGCAGGAACCGCCCCTTAGGCCGGCAGCGCCACCGCGTGCCACGACGAGCGGTCGGGCACGGACCTCAGCGGGCCGCTTTCGACTGGCGCGCCGCGCTGATCAGCCGCTCGACGTAGCTCTCGTAGAAGCCCGCGCGGTCCAGACCGACCAGTGGTTCGCCCAGCGGGCGCCAGCGGTAATCGAAGGCCATCAGGACCGGTGCAAAGTGAATTCCGTAGCGGTCCGCCAGCTGGGCTTCGGTGAGTGTGCGGCCGTCGATCGCGCCGACCGGCCGCCGGCTCGTGATGTCGACTTCACGCAGCAGGTACTCCGGCTTGCTCCGTCGCTGCTGCTCGGCATACCGCGGTGCCAGATAGTTCTGCCGCGCCTCCTGGCAGAACGGGCAGCCGGGCGTGGTGAAGAGCACGATGATCGGAATACCCGCCCGCGCGCTCTGGGCCGCCAGTGTCTGCACGTCATCGACGGCGGGCAGCGGCGCGCCATCCGCCGCCCGCACCCAAGGGGCGAGCAACAGCAACGGGAAGGCCGCGAGCGCGGCGCGACGGCGCACCCGCGCCCCGTCAGGAGATGCCGGGGTTGCCCGCGACGCCCTTGATGGCCGGCTGGTTGAGTTTCACCGGCTTCACGACCTTCTGGCTGCGCAGGTAGGTCGCCACGACGTCCCAGATCGGCTCGCCCTTGGCGCCTTCGGCCACCGGCGCCCAGCCGGCGACCTTGTAGGACTTGCCCGGCTCGATCGGCTTGCCGGCGAGGCGCATGTCGCTGATGCGGCCGCCCATTTTGCCGGCGGGATCAATGGTGTACTGCAGGCCGCCGACCCGCACCATGTCACCGCCCTGCTGCAGGTAGGGATCAGGGTTGAACAGGTTGTCGGCGACGTCCTCGAGCACGGTCTTGATCATCTCGCCGGTCATGTCCGTGACCGTCGAGTACGGATAGGTGACCGCGGTCTGGTCCATCAGGTGTTCCATCAGGATCGCCTGGCCGGGCAACAGGCTCGTACCCCAGCGGAAGCCGGGCGAGAAGCCGATCTCCGCGCCTTTCACCGCCAGCATCGCGTCCAGGATGAGCTGGTCGAAGGTGCCGTTGAAGTTGCCGCGGCGGTAAAGCAGGCCTTCCGTGGTCGCAAGCTTCTCGTTGAGCTTGCCCTCGTATGGCGCGCGCACCTTCTGGATGAACGACGTCATTTCGGGGTCCGCCGGCAGCAGGTTGGAAAACACCGGCAGCAGCTTGTAGCGGAAGTCGACCGGCTTGCCGCCCTTGACGTCGAAGTCCAGCACCGCCAGGAACTTGCCGTTGCTGCCCGCATTGGTCACCAGCGTCGTGCCGCCGGCGTTCTTCACCAGCGAAGGCTGCGGCACGCCGTCGTGGGTATGGCCGCCGAGGATCGCGTCGACGCCACGCACGCGCGAAGCCATCTTCAGGTCGACATCCATGCCGTTGTGCGAAAGGACAACCACCACCTGCGCGCCCTTGCCGCGCGCCTCGTCGACCATCTTCTGCATGTTGTCGTCCTGGATGCCGAAGCTCCATTCGGGGACGAAGTAGCGCGGGTTCGCGATCGGCGTGTAAGGAAACGCCTGGCCGATGACCGCGACCTTCACGCCGTTCATTTCCTTCAGCGTGTACGGCGGGAACACCTGGTCGCCGAAGTCCGTCGTCTTGATGTTCTGGGCAACGAAGTCGATCCTGCCCTTGAAGTCCTTCTCGACGATCTCCTGCACGCGCTTGGCGCCGTAGGTCATCTCCCAGTGCGGTGTCATGACGTCGACGCCGAGCAGCTTGCAGGCATCGACCATGTCCTGCGCATTGGTCCAAAGTGACGTCGCCGAGCCCTGCCAGGTGTCGCCGCCGTCGAGCAGCAGCGCGCCCGGGCGACCTGCCTTCAGGCGCTTGACCAGCGTCGAGAGGTGGGCGAAGCCGCCGACCTTGCCATAGGTCTTGGCCGCCTCGACGAAGTCGAGGTAGGTGAAGGCATGCGCCTCCGGCGTGTTGCGCGCGATCTTGAAGTGCTTCAGCAGATGCTCGCCGACCAGGTGCGGCGGCTGCCCCTTCGCCTCGCCGATGCCGAGATTGACGCTCGGCTCGCGGAAGTAGATCGGAAGCAGCTGCGCGTGGCAGTCCGTGAAATGCAGCAGGTGCACGTTGCCGAAGCGCGGCAGCTCGTACATCTTTGCGCTGGCGGGAGTCGCCGCCAGGGCGTCGCGCGACGCGACGGGCATGCCGGCGGCGGCCGCCACGGCCAGCACCTGCAGGAATTCTCGACGATCCATCGACATGGCTTCTGCTTCCTCCCGGACTTCGTTATCTTCTTTTCTTCACACTTCCATCAGGACTTCGCCGCGAACCGCATCAGCGCAGCGACGTCTTCCTCGAACATCTCGCCGATTTCGGTGAACACGATGCGACCGCGTGCGTCCACGACGTGGACCACCGGCAGTCCGCGCCGCTTGCCGAACCACGCGTCCGATTGCGCGCCGGCCATCGCCGCGGGAAACGTGTACCCGTGCTTCGCGAGGTAGTCGCGCGCCGCCTGCTCGGTCTTGTCGATCGTGAAGGTCAGCACGCGCAGCGAATCGCCGGCCTCGCGGTGCAGCTTCTCGATGAACGGGTTCTGCTTGGCACAAAATGGGCACCAGCTGGCCCAGAACTCGACGACCACGGGCCGCCCCGTCAGCTCCCGCGCCTTCAGCGTGCGGCCGTCCACCAGCGCAATGTCACTCCAGCGGATGGGAGCCGGCTCATTCGCGCGCGCGCCGACGACGGCGCTCGCGAAGGCCGCGGCCAGCGTGGTCAGGGCAGTGCGTCGTTGCATTTGGGAAGCGGCGAGGAAGCGCGGCCGCCCGAGGCGGCCGCGCAAGACAGCAAAGGCAGGCCTACTTGTTGACCGGCGAATTCGGGTCCAGCAGCAGAGCCATCACGTCCTTGATCTGCGCTTCGCTCAGGATGCCGGCGTCACCGTAACGCGGCATTTGCGAGCACAGGTTGTACGCGTGCGTATTCCAGATCTTGCCCCACGTGTACTTCAGGGTCGCCTCGTTGTAGCCGCGCAGCTTGCCGTAGCCCTTGAGTGAGGGACCGATGTTGCCGAACGATACTTCCGCCTCCGTCAGCTGGTGACAGGCATAGCAGTTGCCGCCATTGACGGTCTTCTCGTTGTCGCTCCACTGCAGGCCGACGCCGGACTGCGCGATCCGCTCGCCCTGCTTGTAGTCGCCGAGGAACTTGCCGTCCGCCGGGTACTTGATCGTGGCCAGGGTCTTCTTCTCGAGTGCCTCGCGCTGCGCCTTGGGCACTTCCTTGCCCATCATCTGTGCGTCTGAACACACGGCCTGGATCTCGGTCTGGTTGAGACGGTCGAGCTTGGCCGGGCCGCGCTCCTTGAATGAGGACTTGACGGTCTGAATCGACTCTTCCTTGGTCGGCGCCACATAGGTGGCGCAACCCGCCAGTACCGCAAGCCCGCTGATCGCAAATATGGCTTGTTTCTTCATCGTCGGCTCCTCAGCGCTTGATGGCCGGCGCGTCCATCTTCGCGCCGTTGGCGTTGACGCCAAGGAAGGTGATCAGGTCGATCGAGGTCGGTGACAGGAACACCAGCTCGGGCCAGCGTTGCTGCCGGAAGCAGTCGTAGAGCCGCCACTGCATGGACCGCAGCGCGCCTTGCGACACGCGGTAGGCCGGCCAGGTCGTGAACGCGCGATCGGCGTCCGGCTTGTTGCTTGAGATGTTCGGCAGATCCTGCAGCCGGATCCGCTGACCGGTGACGCCATGACAGGTCGCACAGGAAAAATCATACGGCCCGCCGCGCATGTAGAACGCTTGGCGGCCGCGATCGAAGGCAGCCCTTTCCTTGGGGTGGCTCTGCGAGATGTTCACGGGCATGCCGCGCGACATCTCGGCCCCGAACGCGGCCAGCGCCTCGATGTCGGTCTGCCGCTGGCCCGCACCCGAGTACGGGCTCTTGGTGACAGCAGCCCGGTCCATGCCCTGCAGGTTGACCATGCACCAGACGATGCGCGATTCGAAGTCCATTACCTGGTCGGCGTCGGGAAAGTAGCGCGGCAGCTGCGCGTAGGCACCCTTGATGACGCCGGCACCGAGCCCGAGGTCGCACTGCTCGAGCGACACGTTCTTCGGCCCGCGCTTGGTCTTCCAGAGCTCCTCACCACGAGCCACGGTGAGCTCGGCGGGATTTCCATCCTGCAGCATCTCGCGATAACGCGCGATGCCTTCCGCCGCGCTGCCCTGGGCCAGTGCACTGGCGCCTGCCAGGCCCAAGGTCACCGCGGCCATGGTCGTGGCCACTGCTTGCTTAATCATGAGTTGCTGCCTCCTGGCTGAAGTTGCTACGGACTCGCCCCTCTGCGTGGGCTCTTGACTATGGCGATACGGACCGCGGCTCAGGGCCGGAGGTATACGTACCCTTCGCGCGCCTGAAGCTTGGCTGCCTCAGCAACCCCGGAAGGAACAACAATAGCTTCAGGAATCACTTTGGAAGGATCGATCTTGCGGGTGACGAGCGTGTTGTTGCACACGCGGAAGTCGACCCCTTTGCCCTTCAGGTCTTGGACGACGATTTCGTAGGGATTGCCGTTCTTGTCCTTCGCACCCTCGAGCAGGAACTCGATCCCGTTGCCATTGGTGACAACCGTGATCTTCGCCGTTGGATCCGCCGCGAGATGGTTTCGGATATTGCCGAGACCTCGCGAAGCCTCCTCGAGACCATTCGTCAAGTGATACACGGTCTTGATCTGTCCCGAGGTCGCCGTCGTGCCGGCCGCCGCCGTGGACTGGGCCAGCGCGGCGACAGGCGTCGCCATCAAGGTCAGGCTGCCCACCAGTGCCGCAGCGGTTGTTCGCAATCGTCCCTGCATCAGTCGTCTCCGTTTCCGCACTCTATTGCTCCGGGCGGCAGAGGCACTGCGCCAACCGCCCGGACGCGCCTAGTTGATGGTCGCTTCGTCGGTGCGGGTTTCGCCCTTGTTGTCGACCCAGGTGACAGTGAGCTTGTCGCCCTTCTTGGCGCCCTTGAACTTGAACTGCAGGTAGGGGTTCTTGGACACCGCCGGGCCCCACTCGGCATTCAGCACCGGCTTGCCGGCATGGGTCACCACCACGGTCTGGATGAAGTGCGCCGGCACCAGGTTGCCAGCGGAATCGCGGCGCTGGCCGCCTTCCATCTCGTGGCTCATAAGCACGCGCACATCGACGCCGTCGGCGGATTCTGTTGCGCGGATACGCATCGGATCAGGCATGGAGTTCTCCTCTAGCTACGTTTTCTGTTGGACTCGTGATCGCTAGCCGCCGCAGCCGCCGAGCGTGACCTTGACTTCCTTGGAGGCCGTGTAGAACTTGTTGTCGGCCTTCACGACCGCGTAGACGTTCGACGTCTGCCCCATCTTGATGCGGGTCGCGACGTTGGCTTCGGTGCCCGCAGGGATTCCGAATCCTGCGGCCAGCGTGTTCGGGTTCTTCTCGACCAGGATGTAGATCGCCTGCGTGTTCGGGATCTTGCTGGTCACGCCGACAGGGACGACCGCACCGTTTTCGGCGATGTCCGGCGCCGTGATCGCGATATCACCGCTCTGCGCGGCGGACGCGCCGCCCAGCGCCTTGACCGTGTCGTCGACCGACTTGGTGTCAAAGGCGGCCTTGTTCCACGCGGCCTGCTGGGCCTGCGCCTGTTCGGCCGTCAAAAGACCTGCTGCGACCATGAGGCCGAGCACGCCGCCGGCACGAATGAATTCCCTGCGATTGCGATCCATCGATGTCCTCCTGCGTTCCGAGTTGTTTAACGCGTTAATGTAACTGAGCGCAAATCCGGGCGGAACTCACGCACGATTGGGGTATTTACTTGGCCCCGCCAAGAATCCAGCTCGCGATGGCCTTGGCATCGCCGTCCTTCAACGTCGGCTGCGGCGGCATTGGCACCGCACCCCAGTTGCCCTGCCCACCTTCCTTGATCTTCTTGACCAGGTACGCCTCGGCGTCGCTGCGGCCCTGGTACTTGCTGCCCACTTCGCGGAACGAAGGGCCGACGATCTTGTTGTCGATACCGTGGCACGCGGTGCAGGAGTTGTTGACGATCAGCTTCTTCGCATCAGGCGCGCCGGCCGCAGCCGCCGCCGGCGCGGCGGCCACCGTCGATTTGCCGGGCTCGTAGCGCGTCGTGTCGATTCCGCGGACCGGCCCCATCGGCCGCTTCTGCTCGGCCAGGTTGCCGTGCTGGTTGCGCGCGAAGTCGGGCAGAGTCGAGACGATCTTGACCTCCTTCACACAGTCCTTCATGCAGCTCGAACCCTGCACGTCCGGCTTGCCCTTGACGCTGGACAGCCCGTGCTGGGTCGTCATCCCATTGCGGTTGGGCATCGGAACCTTGGTCAGGTTCCCGTCGTTCAGCTCGAAGTCCGCCGGCACGATTTCATTGAGGTGGAGCACATACGCCGTCACGGCGTAGACCTGATCCACGGTCAGCGACTGCGGGTTGGTCCACGGCATCGCGCGGTTGATGTAGTCCCACAGTGTCGTAGCCGAGTTGAGCTTCGTGCCGACCGTGCGCATGCCGTCGGCCTTCGTCAGCGCGCTGGCGCGGCCGGCTTGCAGGTCTTCCTTCTTCACGCCCCCGGCGATCGCCATGTAGCGGTTGCTTTCGCCAAAGGTGCCGTGGCAGCTCGCGCACTGGGCATCGTAGATATCCTGGCCCTGCGCCACTGTTCCCTTGCCCTTCCTGACGCCGTGGCCGTCGGGACGCACGTCGATGTCCCATCCGGCGATCTCCTGCGCCGTGGCCGTCCGCCCGAACCCGAAGCGCGGCGCATCCGTGGCCGTCGTCGTCTGTGCGCCGGCCGTCGAGGCGATGAAGCCCGCGAGGAGGAGCAGACTTTTCATGGGCCTAGCCAACCTGGACATTCCACACCTCCCCGTTCGGATTGACCTGCCAGGTCTGGATTCCGTTGTTGTGATAGATCGACCGCGTGCCGCGGACCTCGCGCAACTGCGGCAATGCCGGCTGGACATGGCCGGTTTCATCGACCGCCCGGCTCTGCAGCAATGCAGGCGAGCCATCCCAGTTCCAGTCGAAGCGGAAGCGCGTCAGAGCCTTGGTCAGCAACGGCTCCTGCAGGCGGGCCGTGGCCCAGTTCCTGCCACCGTCGGTGGAGACATCGACGCGACGCACCTTGCCGCGTCCGCTCCACGCCAGCCCGGTGATCTCGTAGTAGCCTTTGCCCTGCAGCATCTGGCCACCTGACGGCGTCGTGATGACGGACTTCACTTCCTGCACCATCGAATACTGCCGGTGCAGTCCGCTCGGCATCAGGTCGATGTAGTGCAGCGATTCTTCGCGCGTGTTCCAGGGCTTGTCGCCGACCTCGAGCCGCCGCAGCCACTTGACGCTGGATACGCCCTGCACGCCCGGCACCAGCAGGCGCAGTGGATAGCCGTTTTCCGGCCGCAGCATCTCGCCGTTCTGGCCATAGACGACCATGACGTCATTGAGCGCGAACTCGAGCGGGATGGTGCGGGTCAGGGCCGAACCATCCGCCCCCTCGGCCAGCACGAACTTGGCGTTCTTCTTGTCATAGCCGACTTCATCGAGCAGCGTGGCGAGCGGAACGCCGGTGAACTCGCTGCAGGCCAGCATGCCGTGCGTGTACTGCACGGTCGGCACCGCGACGTTGGCCCACTCCATACCGCTGTTGGCGCCGCACTCGATGAAATGGATGCGCGACACCGAGGGAAAGCGCAGGATGTCGTCCATCGTCAGCACGATCGGCCGCCGGACCATGCCGTGGATCATCAACCGGTGCTGCGCGGGATCGATCGTCGGCATGCCCGAGTGATGGCGCTCGAAGTGCAGCCCGCTTGGCGTGATGATGCCGAACAGGTTTTGCAGCGGCGTGAAACTCACCGACGACTGCGGCTGCGGTGTCAGCCCGGGGCTCTGGCGGCGTACGACGTTGGCCTCGAATTCCGAGGGCACGCCATAGGGAAGCGCCACCACCGGCGCTCCGAGCGCGCGCGTCCACGGTGCGACGTTCGGCGGCTCGAAGGGTTTCGCGCCGGCACCCTGGGCGAACGCCCGGCCACCGGCGACCGCGGCGACGGCCCCGGCAACGGCGGCTCCGCCCTTGAGGAATCCGCGCCGCGAGCGCGCTGCACGGATGACATCCGCTGAAATGTGGTTCTCGGGCGCCGCAACGACGCGCCCAGGCGAAACCGCCCTGGAATTGCCTCCCCGACTCATCGTCTCTCCTGTTGGTCGGCGCTCTACTTCGCTGCCGACATGAAGCGTTTCAAAGTCTTGCTGGTCACCGGATGCTCTTCTTGTTGTCCGGCAATGTGTACACAGGCGGTCCGGCACAGGGTGATCACGTTCGGATCGCTGATCGAGTAAAAAACTGTGGCGCCGTCACGCCTGCGCTTGAGAACCCCTCGCCCGTACATCAGGTTCAAGTGCCGCGAGACGTTGGTCTGGCTCGACCCGACCCGTTCGACGATGTCCGAAACGCTGCGCTCGCCGTCGCAGATCGTGTTCAGGATCTTCAGCCGCGTCGGCTCCGCCAGTAGGCCGAAGTAGCCTGACACGGTTTCAAACAGGCGATCCAGTTCGGGTTCCAAAGTGCATGTCTATATGCGCAAGGACGCATATGTTCCATGGCGCATACACAAATGTCAAGCCGCACCGCATCCAAGGCTACTGATGCTGCGCCCCGCCCCGCCGGAAGTTCCGCTCCGGATGGCCTGCGAGCACGGTAACGGCACCGCGGCGGCGGGACTTGCGCGAGGTCAAGTGGGACCCATATACCCCATGGGGTATGTAAGCTCTGGGTACACTTGCAATCGGCAGCATTGGAGTCTCCCGACTCCGGTACCGCATCACGCTTTGGGTCACCACATGATGAAAGCAGGTTCCGCGATTGCACGCAGTACCGTCCGCACACTCGCCGCCGGCGGTCTGGCCTTTGCTGCCGCCGTGGTGAGCGCGGCCGGGCCGAAGGCGGCGGCAGCCGGACCCGTTGCACCGGCTTACGAGGTCCGCCTGCGCGACGTCGAAGAGGTATATGCGGCCGATGCCGTGATCGAGGCCGTGCGCCAGGCCACCATTGCCGCGCAGATCTCCGGCACCGTGCTGCAGATCCTGGTCGACGCGGGTGACCCGGTCAGAAAAGGCCAGGTCGTCGCGCGCATCGACACCCGCGAAACCGATGCTCAGGTGGCGGCGGGCCGCGCCGGCGTCGCGCAGGCCGACGCCCTGCTATCCCAGGCGCGCCAGAACCTCGAGCGGACCAGGAGCCTGCTCGAGAAGAATTTCGTCAGCCAGTCGGCACTGGACAAGGCGGAGTCCGACTACAACGCCGCCAAGGCCGCGGCGGATTCCGCACGCGCGGGCCAGTCGCAGGCCGACACCGCACGCACGTATGCCGAGCTGCGCTCGCCGCTTGACGGTGTGGTGACGCGCCGCCTGATGGAGCCTGGCGAGGTCGCCGCGCCTGGGCGGGGTGTGGTGGCGGTCCACGACCCCTCGGCGCTGCGGGCGGTGGGCAACCTGCCGCAGTATGTGCTGCCCAAGACAGCGCACGTGACGCGCGCGCGCGTCGATCTGCCGCAACTGAACCGCACCGTAGATGCGACCAAGGTCACGATCCTGCCGGCGGCCGACGCCCGCCTGCTGTCGACGCAGATCCGCGCTGACCTCCCTGCCAGCGAGTCCGCGAACGTGGCCCCAGGAGCGGCCGCCAAGATCCTCGTTCCGATCGGGCGCGCCCGCAAGTTGGTCATCCCCGCCGCGGCCCTGATCCGCCGCGGCGAACTGACTGCCGTCAACGTCGTGGCGACTGACGGCCAAGCCCAGCTACGGCAGGTTCGCGTCGGAGCCCCCTTCGGCGACGGGCTGGTCGAAGTCCTGGCCGGGCTGAGTGCCGGCGACAAGGTGCTGCCCGCACCGCTGGCACCACGCTGAGCGAGCTTCGCTGATGAGCGCATCGGAAGGCAAGCTCGGCATCTCCGGCCGCACGGCCGGCGCGTTCCTGCACTCGCAGCTGACGCCGCTGATCGCGCTCGTGCTGCTGCTGCTGGGGCTTTTCGCCGTTCTGGTGACGCCGAAGGAGGAGGAACCGCAGATCAACGTGACCATGGCGAACGTGATCATCCCGTTCCCCGGCGCGGCCAGCGAGGATGTCCACAACATGGTGACGGTACCGGCGGAGCAGGTGCTGTCGCAGATCACCGGCATCGAGCACATCTTTTCGGTCACCCAGCCGGGCCTGGCGGTCCTGACGGTGCAATACAAGGTAGGACAGCCGCGCATCGATTCCCTGGTCAAGTTGTACGACACGCTGATGTCGAACCGCGACTGGCTGCCGACTCATCTTGGCGTGATGGAACCGGTCGTCAAGCCGAAAGGCATCGACGACGTGCCGATCGTCACGCTTACGCTGCACTCGACGCGGCCCGAGGTCGGTCCCGCGGACCTGCAGCGAGTCGCGCACGAACTCGAGATCGAACTCAAGCGCGTGGCCGGCACGCGCGAGGTCACGACCCTCGGCGGCCCGGACAGCGTCGTGCGCGTGACGCTCGATCCGGAGCGGATGAACGCGCACCGCATCACCGTGACCGACATCGAGCGTGCCCTGCGGGCCACCAATGCTTCGCTCCCAGTCGGCCAGCTGACCACCGGCAACCGCACCGTCGAAGTCCGAGCCGGCCAGTTCCTGCGCAGTGCGTCCGAAGTCGGCCAACTGGTAGTAGGCCTGGCCGGCCCGACACGCGAACGGCGGCCTATTTTCCTCGCGGATGTCGCACACATCACGGACGGGCCCGACACTCCGAACCGCTATGTCTGGCACGGCGCACGGGCCGACGGAAACCGGGAGTTGCCCGTTACGGAATGGCCGGCGATCACCATCCAGGTGTCGAAGAAGCCGGGTGAGAACGCGTCGAGTGTGGCCGATGCCGTAATGGCGCGCGTGGCACAGCTGAAGGGGCAGTTGATCCCGTCCGATGTCGTGGTGGATGAAACGCGCAACTACGGTGCTACGGCGAACGACAAGGCCAACCAGCTGATCAAGAAGCTGATCTTCGCCACGCTGTCGGTCGTGGCGCTGGTGTGGATGTCGCTCGGCCGCCGCGAGGCGCTGATCGTCGGGAGCGCGGTGGTGCTGACGCTTGCCAGCACGCTGTTTGCCTCCTGGGCTTGGGGCTTCACGCTGAACCGCGTATCCCTGTTCGCACTGATCTTCTCGATCGGGATCCTGGTCGACGATGCGATCGTCGTGGTGGAAAACATCCATCGCCGATCGCTGATCGACCATCTTCCGCTGGCGCAGGTGATCCCGCGCGCCGTCGACGAAGTCGGCGGGCCGACGATCCTCGCCACGTTCACGGTCATCGCGGCGCTGCTGCCGATGGCCTTCGTCACCGGCCTGATGGGTCCGTACATGGCGCCGATCCCGATCAACTCGTCGATGGGGATGCTGCTGTCGCTGGCGATCGCGTTCGTCATCACGCCCTGGATGGCGCTGCGGCTGCTGCCGGCTGCCCACGGTGCGCCAACCAGCGGCGACAAGCTCGGAAAGCGCCTGTCGACGTTCTTCGAACGCGTGATGCGGCCATTCCTGCGCGGCGACGCCGGCCGGAATCAGCGTCGCTTGCTGGGGCTGGGAATCGCGGGCGCCATCGCACTGTCGGTGCTACTAGTGCCACTGAATCTCGTCGTGCTGAAGATGCTTCCGTTCGACAACAAGTCGGAGTTCCAGGTCGTGCTCGACATGCCGACCGGCACGCCGGTCGAGGCGACGGCCGTCGTCCTGCGCGAAATGGCGGTCGAAGTCGCGAAGCTGCCCGAGGTAACCGACTACCAGGCCTATGCGGGTCTCGCCGCTCCCATCAACTTCAACGGGCTGGTGCGGCAGTACTACCTGCGCACCGGCGGCGAGGTCGGTGACCTGCAGGTCAACCTCGTGGACAAGCATGAGCGTGACCGAAAGAGCCACGAGATCGCGCAGGCTGTGCGCCCGGCGCTGGAGGTGATCGCCAAGCGGCACGGTGGCGACGTCAAGGTCGTCGAGGTGCCGCCGGGGCCACCCGTGCTGTCGCCGATCGTGGCCGAGATCTACGGCCCCGACGCCGAAGCGCAGATGAAACTCGCCAAGCAGGTGCGCGCCGTGTTCGAGGCCACACCGGACATCACGGCCATCGACGACACCGTGCTGGATCCCGCCGAACGCATCGTCCTGCGCGTGGACACCTCCAAGGCAGCGCAGTACGGCATAGCGGCCTCCGAGGTCGCGCGCATCGCCCAGCTCGCGCTGGCGAGCGAGGACATCACGCCACTGCATGACGGTGCCAGCAAGTATTCGGTACCCGTGCGCATCGGGCTCGCCGACAGCGCGAAAGGCTCACTGGATGCGCTGCTCAAGATGAAGGTGCGCGGTCCCGACAACGTGCGCGACGAGGCGACCGGCCTGCCCTACGAGATCCCGCTGTCCGAGCTGGTGAGCCCGACGACACTGCCGCGCGAACGCGTCCTTTATCGCAAGGACCTGCAGCCCGTCGTCTACGTGACCGGCGACGTTGCAGGCGGCAAGGGCAAGACCGACTCGCCGCTGTACGGCATGTTCGCGATGCGCGACGCGATCGGCAGGATCACGCCGCCGGGCGGGCTGCCACTGGCCGAGCGCTGGATCGCCCCGCCGGACGACCGCTTCTCTTCGTTCGCACTCAAGTGGGACGGAGAGTGGCAGGTCACTTACGAAACCTTCCGCGACATGGGCATCGCGTACGCGGTCGGTCTCGTGCTCATCTACCTCCTCGTCGTGGCCCAGTTCCGCTCGTACCTGACGCCGCTCATCATCATGGCGCCGATTCCACTGACGATCATCGGCGTGCTCCCCGGCCATGCGCTGCTCGGCGCCCAGTTCACGGCGACCTCGATGATCGGCATGATCGCGCTGGCCGGCATCATCGTGCGCAATTCAATCCTGCTGGTGGACTTCATCCACCAGCGCCTAGACGAAGGGGTCGATTTCCAGGACGCGACGGTCGAGGCGGCCGCCACCCGCGCCAAGCCGATCATCCTGACGGCCGTCGCCGCGATGCTCGGCGCGGTGTTCATCCTCGACGACCCCATTTTCAACGGGCTGGCCATTGCGCTGCTGTTCGGGATCTTCGTCTCGACAGCACTGACACTCGTGCTTATCCCGGTGCTGTACTACGCCGTCAACTACCGCCGGCATGCCCGCCGGGCGCCGGCTCCATCGACTTCCACCGCCAATGCCTGAGGAGGCCACCATGACCGTCGACCGCTGGATTCGTGTCTTCGCCGGAACCTTCATTCTCGTATCGGTGCTTCTCGGGGCACCCGCGAGCCCGCTCTTCGTTTCGCAATGGTGGCTGGCGTTTACCGCCTTCGTCGGCGCGAATCTGCTTCAATACGGGTTCACGAACGCTTGTCCGCTCGGCTGGATACTGAAGAAGCTGGGCGTCCCGGAGACGAATCTTGCCCACACGTAAGGCCACCATGGACCAGCCGCTCACCGAGGCTGCTGCAAGCGCCCGCAACGAACTGATCCTCCGGCTCAAGCGGGTCGAAGGGCAATTGCGCGGCGTGCAGCGGATGATCGAAACTGGCGAGGACTGCGAGCCGATCGCCCAGCAGCTTGCCGCCAGCCGCAAGGCGCTCGACAAGGCCTTCTTCGAACTGCTGGCCTGCGCCATCGAGCACCCGGAGTTCTCGCCCAATCGCAAGGAAGCGAAGGATCGCCGGATCCAGCGCATGGCGCGCGCGCTGGCGCGGCTGGCCTAGACCGGCCGCGCGTGGTTTGTCGCGGATCAGTTGATCCCGGCTGCCGCGAACCCGTCCTCGATCGCCTTGATCTTGCGTGCCAGCACCGCGGCGCTGTCGTTGCGGAACAGCGACCGTGCCGCCTGCAGCACCGCGCGCCGGCTGTCGGCAAACTGCGAAGTGCGCGACAGGTGCACCGTCAGCGCGATGTAGAACAGCGCCGCGATCTCCTTGCGCTTGAAGACGAACTGGCCGCCATTTTTCGCCGTGATGATGCGGTAAGCGGCATAGTTGTGGATGCCGCTGTTGTCGTGTACCCAGCCGTAGTCGTTGCGGTCCCAGGTATACGGCGGCGTCGCCGTCCGGAAGTCGTTCATGTGCTTCGGCTGGCCGCAGCGCGGCGGGTTCGCCATGTCGCGCAGGATGGTTCCCGGACCGTCAAATCCGGCCCCGATCTCCCACACCCAACTGCCGAGCGAGCGCTTCGAGTTGGCGATGATCGTCCCGAAGATATCCGAGTACGACTCGTTCAGCGCCCCGGCCTGCGTGCGGTACTCCAGGCGCGAGGTGTTGTCCGTGACGCCATGAAACATCTCATGTCCGACGACGTCGAGCATCGAGGCCACCGAGTAGAACGAATTGTCCGGGAACAGGATCTGCCCGTAGACCATCTGCGAACCATTCCAGTACGCGTTCTTCCATTGCCGCGCCGGCACCGTGCCTTCGGCGCGGTCCCAGCAATTGACGCTGGAGATCATCTCCCCACCGCGATTGTCGATGTTGTTGCGCAGGACCACGGTGCGCAGGAAGCGCGCCACCTCCGCGCCGTTGGCGTGCGCGCCGATCGCCTCGGGCATCCACGGCGCCGGCGGCGTTTCGCACAGCTTGCCGGGCAATAGATGGTCCTGCGCGGTCGGGTCCCGAAAGCCGAAGTCGCAGGTCGTGACGTTGAGCGCGAGGTCACGCAGCTGCCGCCGGCCACCCGCCACGACTTCGACCGTGATCTTTCTCTGCCTGCGGTTGGCGTCGCGCACGGTCTGCACCTCGGCCGCCATCGTTGCCGTGCGGGGCAGCTCGGCAAGCAGCTTGCCGCTCTTCGCATCGACGACGTAATCCTTGAGCGGCGAGTCGCCGTGCGCTGCCCCGCGCCGCTCGGGGCGTGAGGAAACGTTCTCGAGGATGTAGGCGAGACACCAGCGCCGCTGGTGCTGATCAAAGTAGAAGTAGAGCCGCGGCGTCTGCGTCACATTGGCCGCCGGCACACCGGCGGCCCTCGCGGCGGTGGCCGCCGCCTTCGCCGGCGAGACCTCGGCGATGTTCGAGACGCCGGCCGGCGTCCCCAGCGACGAGTTGATCCCGAGGCAGGCATTGCGCTTGTCGAGCTCCACCGTCACCAGCGACCCGTACACCGGAATCTTGTCGAAGTACTGGCGGAACTTCACGACCGTGGTGCCGGTGAGCGGCATCGCCTCGGCACCAAGGCTCTTGAACTCGGACTGCATCCGGCCGGCCACCGGCTTCACCATCTTTGGCAGGCGCTCGTTCGCAAAGGCATTGTCGAGGTGTTCCTGCGCAGCCGCTTCGGGACCGAGCGCGGCCGCAGTGGGTGCACGCCTGGCGCCCGCGCGCTGGCCGCGCCGCATGCCGGCGGGCGGCGCGGGTTCCTTGAGCTCGCGTCCCAATGGTTCGGCCGCGCTGACCGCGAATCCGCTCAGCCCGGTCTCGTCCTTGGCCGCCGCAGCCGCTGCGCGCGCACCGCGCGGTGCCCGCCGCACGCCCTTCGCGACACTGGCTGGCTGGCTCCTCTTCACTCCCCGCACACGCATCGATCTCTCCTTCAGGTAGTTCGCCGAACGCTATCGTCCGCGCTTCGCCGGACGCGCCCGCTTTGCGCGCGCCTTCGGTGCCGGCTTCTTCGCTGCTTTACTCGCCGGCTTCTTCGCTGCTTTCCTCGCCGGCTGATTCGATTTCTTGCCGGCTGCCTTCTTCGCGGGCTTCTTCGCTGGTTTCTTTGCCAGCTTCTTCGCCGGCCCCTTCGCTGCCTTCTTGCGCGCCTTCTTCGACGGCTTCTTCGCCCCGCGCTTCGGCGCCTTCCTGGCAGGCTTACCTGTTACCGTCTTGGCCGCCGCAGCCGGCTCGAGGGCCGCGCCGACAAGCTCGCCCGCCGCCTCGACGATCCCCTGCAACCGCCGGATTCCGGCGATCGTGCTGCCGGAGCCAAACTCCGCGATGACGGCCTTCATCTCACCGATGAACTTGCGGAACTGGCGCGTGCGCTCCTCGATGTTCGCGATCGCATGGCCGACGTATTCCAGCGTCAGCAGGTCGCGCTTCTCACGTGCGAACGACTGCTGCTCCGGAGTTGCCGCCGGGTCGATGACAACGCTGTGCAGAGCGGCGAACGCCTGCTGGTACGACGCGTCGGTTTGTTCGTTGGTCAGCATGACATCAGCCCTTTCCCTTGTCCTGGTAGGCCATGTAAGCCTCGCGCAGCAGGATCACCGCGCGCTCGAGTTCCACCGCCGACGGAATTGCCGGTTGCGCCTGCTCCGCGGCCACCTGCAGATTACGCAGGCTACGCTCGAGCTCGTTGAGCAGCGCGAGGTAGGCGATCAGGACCTGACGGTAGGCGTTCAGTTCGTCATCCTTGGCGGCCACCTTGGCGAGCTGTGCCTTCCCATCCTGAGAGAGCGTAGCGATCTGCGCCCTGGCCTCTGGCGTCGGCACGGCGGTTCCGCGCGGCGACGCCTTCAACGGCGCGACGAGCCGCACACCGCCGGCGAGTTGCGGCAGCCTGTCTGCCTCGGCATTGAACGCCGCGAGCGCCGCCTCCGCCTCGCGGCTGGCCTGGAACGACGCCGCGAGTTCGCCCAACCTCACACCGGTCGCATTGGCTGACTCGGCGAGCGCGGCGATCTCGAGGTCGTTCAACCCTGCCCGCACGCGGTAGAAGTCGGCGGCGTCCTCGCGCAGCAGCACGATGAACTTGTCATTGATCAGCGGCGCGCCCTTGCCCACCGCTTCGACGAACTGCCGCCGCGAGTGCTCTCGCGCGGCCTCGAGGGCGAGCGCCTTCAGCGGCGCGAGGTAGCCCGATACGTCCGCCGCGCTGGCAGCGACAGCCTTCAAAGGGAAGTTGTTGAGGCTCGCGGAGAGACCGTCGACGGCGGCGGCGAGATCCTCGGCCGGCTTGCCCTCGGCGAGCGCCGTCAGCAGATCGTTGTAGCGCGCGACGACGTCCCACGCCTGCATGCGGACCAGCACATGGTCCACCGGTGCAGACTTCTTCGCCTCGGTGGCCGGATCGAACGGCGCGCCGCGCCGTTTCTGTTCGGGTTTCGCGGCGGCGCGCCGCGCCTTGATCTCCTCGAACTGGGATACCGCCACGCCGTAGTCCAGGACGACCGTTTCTCCGGCGGAACGGGCCTTGGCAAAGGTGTCCTTGTAGCTAGCGAACTCCTTGCCTGGAATCGTCGTGCATCCCGCGGCGACGATCGCCGCGACCAGGCACGCAGCAGCGGCTCCACGGCGCGAAGCAGGACGTGCGGCCATGGTTCTCTCTCCGGTAGTAAGCAGTTCGGTAGGTGGCGTCACGCGGCCCCAAATCGCTCGCTTCGAAGGTTTTGGCAACGCGGGCAATTTGCTGGTCGAGAGCGAGCCTGACCACGTGCGTGACAACGGAAGATCTTGCGACTTTCTGCGAGAAGTTGTCCAGCGTTTGCCGCGGAGCTAGCTTGTTCCCGTTACGCGCGGTTGCCAGCGCTTCCGGTGATCAGCGATTGTCTGCCACCGGGGTCCCTAGACATCGACACGAAATACGATCGGCGGCAGTTCGCTGTCGATCAAGTACTCGAACTTCTTCCTGAAAGCATCGACCGACATCCCGGCCGTCTCGGCGATCCTGGAAAGCCTGAGCGGCTCCTCGAAATCGTCTCGGCGCAGCCGAATCATGTAGCGGCGGGCGATCGCGTAGCGTGTGGAACTGACGTCGACCATTCGGATCTTCGCGCGACCCGTGAGCGGGTCGATGAGATCGCGAAACGGCACGGGGACGAAGTTGCCGGCCTGCATCGAGATCATGGCGGCATTCCCGCCCGAAAGCAGGTACTTGGTCGCGCAGTAGCCCAGGTCGCGTGTGTATTCGAGGTCGTAGGGGATCGGATCGGCACACCGCAGCTCGTAGCCGATGTCCTTCGAGGCGATTGTCATATCGATTCCAAGCGACTTCAGGCGCGCCCGGACAGCCGTTTTCAGAAGATCGCCAATGTCGATCTCGGCGAGCCGGACGTTTCCGTGCGCGTCGCGCTCGATCTTCGACGCGCCTCCTAAAACCTCCGGGTCGAGACCGAGGACGAGCCCCTCCGCGATAACCGCGACCCCGTCGCGGCGTCCCTCCGACAGTCGCTTGACGATGGCGCAGACGAGCGTGTCGACGATCGTCTCGAGGCGGATCTGCCGCGTCTGGAACTCTTCCCGGATCAGGGTCAGCGTTGCGCCAGCCGCCTTGCCGATGCCAAGGGCCAGGTGCCCTGCCGTGCGCCCCATCGCAATGACAAAGTACCAGCGCGAGGTCGTCTTTGCGTCGACCATCAGGTTCTTGACGATCTCCACGCCGTAGTGCCGCGCGGTCTGGAAGCCGAACGTGTCGACATACGCGGGCAAGTCGAGATCGTTGTCGATCGTCTTGGGGACATGGACGATCTGTAGCCGGCCGGCTGCCGTCTCCTCCAGCCTCATCGCCGAATAGGCGGTGTCATCGCCGCCGATCGTAATCAGACGGGAAACGTTGAGCCGCAGCAGGGACTCGATCGCATTCTCGAGGTGCTTCGGGTCCTTCGTGGGGTTTGCGCGCGAGATGCCGATATGCGAGCCGCCGCGATAGTGGATACGCGAGACTTCATCTGACGTGAGCGGCGTGACGTGAGCCGTCTCACCCTTCATGATCCACTCGAAGCCATCGCGGATTCCTATGACTTCGACGCCTTCCAGGATCGCGCGGATCGTGGCCGAGGCGATGACGCTGTTGATCCCCGGGGCAGGACCTCCACCGACGAGGATGGCGAGATGCGGTTGCTGGTTCATGGGAATCTCAGCCCCAGCTTAGCCTTCGCCGACCCGCAGCGCGGGGAATCCATGGCCTAAGTGCGGTAGCCAACCAGCGCAGCCCTTCACTCCTGCTCCCTAATACCCTTGTTGTCACCAATATGTCGGCAACCGGTGGGCGCCGATGGCTGCCGAGCGCGCAAACGCGATCGCTGGTCCCTGGATCAAGCCGAACGCCTCGGGCGGGCCTATCCTCTCCTTCGGCAACGACCTGCAAGGAGGATCACTCGATGGGCAACCACACCGAACTTGCGGCAACCGTGCAAGCGCTGGTCCAGAAGGGCAAGGGAATACTGGCGGCCGATGAAAGCAGCCCGACGATTGCCAAGCGCTTTAAGTCGATCGGCGTCGAGTCAACCGAGGAGAACCGGCGCGCCTATCGTTTAATCCTGCTCGCAACCCCCGGACTCGGCGACTTCATCAGCGGCGTCATCCTCTTTGAGGAAACTCTGGGCCAGCGGGCAGATGACGGCACACCGCTGCCGCAGTTGATCGCACGCCAGGGCATCGTTCCCGGGATCAAGGTCGACGCCGGCAAGATCCCGCTGGCCCTCGCACCCGGCGACGAGATCACGCAAGGCCTGGACGGTCTCGCCAAGCGCCTCGATGGATACAAGCAGCAGGGCGCGCGCTTCGCCAAGTGGCGCGCCGTCTACAACATCTCCGACACCCTGCCGAGCCGGCGCGCGATCGAAGCCAACGCCGGGGCACTCGCCCGTTACGCCGCGATCTGCCAGGAACAAGGTGTTGTGCCGATTGTCGAGCCTGAGGTCCTGATGGACGGTACCCACAGCATCGATCGCTGCGCGGAGGTCACCGAAGAAGTCCTGCATGAAGTGTTCCACGCGTTGCATCGAAACAAGGTGGCGCTTGAACACACCCTCCTGAAGCCCAGCATGGTGGTGCCCGGCAAGGATCACGCGCAACAGGCAGCGCCCACTGAGGTGGCGGCGATCACGCTCCGGACCCTGCGACGCACGGTGCCGGCGGCCGTGCCGGGCCTCTTCTTCCTGTCAGGTGGCCAGTCGCCGGCACAGGCGACGGCCAATCTGGATGCCATGAACCGGCTCGGTGCGCAGCCGTGGCAGCTCAGCTTTTCATATGGGCGGGCGCTCCAGGACCCTGCACTGAAGGCCTGGAAGGGGCAAGCTGCCAATGTGCAGGCGACCCAGAAGGCCCTGCTTCTCCGCGCCCGGCTGAACGGCGCGGCGCGCGAGGGAACTTACGTCCCGTCACTGGAAGAGGCGGCGGGCTGAGCCGACCGACCCCGAGATGGCAGGGACGTCGCACCGACCCGGGTCGTCGTCGGCGTCGGGCTCATTGACACCTAACCGACAGGCCCCAGCGTCACCGACACGCTGTGAACGCCGTCGTCGTCCAGGATCGGGATCGCCCGCTCGGGAAGTTCCTTGCCATCGAGTTCAACCCGCAGGACACCCCGTGCCACGCCGTGCGGGTTGTCGATCACGAATTCGTACGTGGAGCGTTTCGCCCGGTAGCGAATCTTGAAACTGCGCCAGTGCTCCGGAATGCAGGGATCGATCAGGATCTCACGGTCGCGCAGCTTGAACCCAAGGATGAATTCGATGCCGGCGCGATACATCCACCCGGCGGCACCGCTGTACCAGCTCCAGCCGCCTCGACCGGTATGCGGCGGCTCGCTGTAGACGTCGGCGGCGATGACGTAGGGTTCCGCCTTGTAGCGGTGGATGCCGGCGCGGGTGGAGCCATGGTTGATCGGATTCAGCATCTCGAAGAGTTCCGCGGCGCGCTCGCCGTCGCCCTGCAGCGCGTGGGCGATCACGCACCAGACGGCAGCCTGCGTGTACTGCGCCCCGTTTTCTCGCACGCCCGGCAGATAGCCCTTGATGTACCCCGGCTCCTGAGGCGATCGGTCAAAGGGAGGCGCGAATAGAAGCACCATGTCATCACCTGGCTTGACCAGATGTTCGCCCACGGACTCCATCGCCCGCCGCGCCCGAGCGGGCTCACCTGCACCGGAGATCAGCGCCCAGCTTTGCGCCAGTGAATCGATGCGGCATTCCGCGTTGCCCGCGGCACCCAGGGGAGACCCGTCGTCAAAGTAGGCACGGCGATACCAGGCTCCGTCCCAAGCTTCGCGTTCCACGGCGGCCTGAAGATCGTCTGCGTGCGCGGCCCACGCGCGCGCGTGCACGTGGTCACCGCGCCGGGCGGCGATCGGCGCGAACTCGCGCAGCGTTGCACACAGGAACCAGGCCAGCCAGATGCTTTCACCACGGCCTTCAGCACCGACGCGGTTCATGCCGTCGTTCCAGTCTCCGCCGTGCATCAATGGCAGGCCATGCTGTCCCACCGCCATGCTGATGTCGAGGGCACGGGCGCAATGCTCATACACCGTGACCTTGTCCTCCGAGACGGCGGGTTCGAAGTACATCGCTTCGCGCTCGGGCGGCAGGAGAGCGCCCTCGACGAACGGGGCCAGTTCGTCCAGCACGCTCATGTCTCCGGTAGCCGTCAGATAGTGGCTGACGCAGTAAGGCAGCCAGACTCGATCATCGGAAAAGTGGGTTCGCACGCCGCGACCCGAGGGCGGATGCCACCAGTGCTGGACGTCACCTTCACGAAACTGATGTGCCGAGGCGCTGACGATCTGCCTGCGGGTCAGATCCGGGCGCGTGATCGTCAACGCCATGACATCCTGCAACTGGTCTCTGAACCCATATGCGCCACCCGCCTGATAGAACGCACTGCGGGCGTAGATACGGCAGACAATCGTCTGGTACAGCAGCCAGTGATTGAGAATGACATTCATCTGCAGATCCGGCGTCTCGACCTGCACGCGGTCGAGTACCTCGCGCCACTGCTGCTTGACGCGACCCAGTTCGGCCTCGGCAGCCGGCACGGCCCGGTACCGTCGAACCAGCTCTCTCGCAGACTCGGCGTCGGCGGCCTGACCGAGCACGAAGATCAGATCGACCTGGGACTCAGGCTCGAGCGTGACATCACGCTGCAGCGCGGCGCATGGATCGAACCCCGCGCCGCACCGCCCCGAGAGCGGCACGCCCACCGCGAGCGCACCGGGTGCATCCAGATGGCCGTTGCGACCGAGAAACTCCTGCCGATCGCAGGTCAGGCTGGCTGTGGGGGAATCCCACGCAACAAAAGCGATCCGGTCGCCGAACTCGCGATTCCACGGATTTAGCGCGAACACAGCGTCCGTCTGGGTATCGACCTCGGTGACGACGAACGGTGCATTCACCGTCCGCGAGAATCCGAGCACCCACTCCACGTAGGCGGTGACTGAAATACGGCGGGTGTGGTGGGCGCGATTGATGAGGCGCAGCCGCGATATCTTGACCGGATCCTCAGAGGCAACGAACTGGACCAGTTCGCTCTCGATACCGTTCGAGCGATGCTGGAAGCCGACGTAGCCGTGCCCGAAGCGGGTGATATAGCTGGCTTCCTCGACCCGAATTGGCAGCGCCGTCGGTGTCCACAGAACGCCTGAGTCGCGATCAAGCAGGAAGAACGCCTCACCCGTTGGGTCCGACACCGGATCATTCGACCAGGGCGTCAGCTGGTTCTCACGACTGTTACCGGCCCATGTGTAGCCCGAGCCGGACTCGGATGCCTGAAAACCGAATCCGTCATTGGCAACAATATTGATCCATGGCAATGGCGTGCGCTGGCCGCGATTCAGGACAACGGCGTACTCGCGCCCGCTGTTGGTGAATCCGCCCAGGCCGTTTGGAAACTGCAGGGCCGGCGGGTGGAGCAAGGCCGACGTGCCGGGTGCAGCACGCAAGCGCGGCTGCAGCGGAGCCACCTGTTCGCGCTGGCGCATCGCCAGATGCGCCGACAAGTTGCCCTGATGACAGCTAATGACAACGCGTGCGGCAGTCAGCAGTAGCGCCCGTTCGGTTTCGCTGAGTAGATCGGCACGGAGGATGTAAATGGCGCCACGTCCTGCCACGTCCTCGCCGCCCTTGCGCGCGTTGCTTTCGTGCGCGCGCATCTCGAGATCCTTCTGCAGGCCCTCCGCGTACGAGGTCGCCTGTTCGTTGAGGATGACGAGGTCGACTCCAAGTCGCTTGACGTGCAGATACTCATGGGCCGTCAGGAGCTGCCGGATCACGCCGATGTCGGCACCGTCCTCAATGCGCGCAAGCAGGATCGGACGGTCCCCCGAAATCCCGAACTTCCAGAGTTCGGAGACCGCCAGGCGATTGGCCTGCAGAAGGTCACGCGGGCCCCGCAGCAGCAAGTTCGAATAGAGAATCCGGCTGGCCAGTTGCTGGAAGACCTGGGCCTCGCTCCCCGTAATGCCGAGGTAGTGCAGCTTGACCTGGGCGTGGGTCCACGCCAGGTTCGATGCACGGTCGAATGCGCCCGGATCGTGGTACTTGTCGGCGAGGTTGAGGATCGTTTCGCGGCTGTTCGCGACCATCGTTGCAAACGACGCGTGCACCGTTGCACCCGGGGCAATGGCCACGTGGATGCGCAGGCTGGCGATCGGATCAAGGACCGCTCCGACGGTGTTCGACAGGCGCCGCCCCTCCATCAGTGCCAGAGGTGCCTGGACGTTGCGACCGCGACCAAGGAACTTGGCGCGGTCAGTCTCGAACTCGATGCCCGAACTGCCCTCGTTCTTGCTCTCGTAGGCGACCACGTGAGCCGCCCACAGGGGCTCATCGTGGATCGATCGCGGCCGGCGTGTTGCGAGCAGTCCGTTGACCTGAGGCACGTATTCGGTCTGCACGAATAGATTGGAGAAGGCCGGGTGGGCTTCGTCGGATGCGGGCGTTGCCAGCACGACTTCGGTGTACGACGTGATCTCAATCTCGCGCTGCCTCGACCCGGTGTTCTTCAGGGTCAGACGACGAATCTCGACGTCGTCATCGGCCGCCACCATGATCTCCAGTGACGACTCGATCCCGGCATCGGCGCGCATGATGCGCACGCGGTCCTCGGAGAACTCGGCCTCGTAATGAACCGGCTCGGCGCATACCGGCTGATACCCGGCCGACCACAGGTACCCGCTCGTCCGATCTCGCAGGTAGAGATGGCTGCCCCAGTTGTCGCGAGTGGCATCCTCGCGCCAGCGCGTCACGGCAAGATCCCGCCAGCGGCTGTAGCCGGCCCCCGCCGCCGTGACCATCACGCTGTAGCGTCCGTTCGAAAGCAACTGCGTTGACGGCGGCACGGAATGCGGTGAATTGACCCGCCGATCGAGTGGTCCCGCCAGTGAACTCGCGACCGCCGGCGTGGCTCGATCGGAACGTGGCAAGGCGAGCGTGACGTCACGCTGGGCGGTTTCCTGCAGCAGCAATTCTGTCGCCTGCACCATCGGAATGCGATGGAAGCGGTGACGCATCTCGCCATTCAATATCACGTTAGCCAGCGCGACCAGCGTCATGCCCTGGTGGTGTGCCATGTACGCGCTCACGATCGCGACATCCTTCGACTTTGGCAGGCGGCTGGAGGTGAAATCGAGCGCTTCATAAAAGCCGTATCGGCCCAGGGCACCGATCGCGGTCAGCCGCTCGAAGTTGGTGACCGCAGCCTTGGCGTCGTACATGGCGGCGAGCGCGGTCGCGTACGGTGCGACGACGGTGTCCTTGCCCAGACCCCGCTTAAGGCCCAGGCCAGGGACGCCGAAGTTGGAGTACTGGTAGGTGAGGTGGATATCGCGCGCGTTGTAGGCCGACTCCGAAATGCCCCACGGTACGTCGCGCTCGTGACCGAAGTTGATGTGCCGGGCAATGACGCGGCGCACAGTCGCCTCGAGCAGCGTGCCGTGCGGTGTGTCCATCAGCAGCGATGGCATCAGGTACTCGAACATCGACCCCGACCATGACACCAGTGCCGCGCCACCGTCGACAGGCACGAGCGTGCGACCAAGACGGAACCAGTGGTCAGCAGGAACATCGCGCTTTGCGATCGCAGTGAAACTCGTGAGCCTGGCTTCGGACGCGAGCAGGTCGTAGCAGCCAAGATCGAGCCTGGCGTCCTCGACCAGGTAGCCGATCGAAAACAGATCGCGTGTCTCGTCGTAGAGAAAGGTGAAGTCCATCTCGTCGAACAACTGGCGCGCCCGGCGCGAAAGCGTTCGCAGCCGATCGGCGAGTGCCTCGACGGCGTGCTGTGAGTGCGCAATCCTGCTCCGCGCCTCTAGCGCGACCGCGTCACCAGGTTCACCAGCGGCGCCGTCATCAAACCCGCCGGCCGAGCGCTCACTCTCGACAGCCTCGAGCCAGGGCGCCAGCTCGAGACGATCGTGAAGCTGCCCGCGAACGTTCGACAGCATGGCCTCGGACCACAGTACCGCCTCCTGAAGCTCTCCCTTGCCACCTTCGCTGGCTAAGGTCTTGACGATGTCATGCACATCCGATGCAGCGATCGCGAGACTCTCCAAGCGCTGATCGCGGTCATGCGGCGCGAGCGCCGGTGACGCGAGCAGGCGCTCCATCCGCAGCAATGCCTCATGCAACTGGTCGAAGCCCACTCCGGCAGCGCCGCGACGTTCGTCCACGTGAGCGAGAGAACGACGCAGCAGCGCGACCTCATCCCCGATCCCCGCCATCGCGCTGGCCTCAGGCACCTGCCGGTTGACGGCCTCATTGCAGGCCTGCGAGAGCACCAGGAGCATTGCAGCCAGGTTGCCGCTGTCGACAGTCGACACGTACCGGGGCTCGAGAGGCCGCAGGGTGAGCGTGTCGATCCAGTTCAGAAAGTGGCCACGATGGCGCGGCAGAGCGTCCATTCCATCCAGCGTCGCCTCGAGCCGGCTTGCCATCTCATGCAGGCTGATCCAACCGAGATCGCGGGCAGCGATGACAGACAGCAGGTACAGCCCGAAGTTGGTCGGCGAGCTGCGATGGGCAACGACCGGTGCCGGTTCCTCCTGGAAGTTGTCCGGCGGCAGGAAGTGGTGCTCCCTGGTCACGAAAGTCGCGAAATAGAGCCAGGTACGGCGCGCGATCAGCCTCAGGGCGACGACATCGGCAGCTTCGATCGATCCTGCCGCTCCCTTCTTCGGCGGCGTGCTGATCTTCCGAGCGAGCAACGGCGCCAGTAGCCACAATGCAAGAAACGGCAGTGCCGCGCCGAGACGGTCGGGCTGGGTCTCGAACACCGCGAAACCGACAGCGATGACGACGACGGTGGCTGGAAGCATGCTCCTGACAAAGCTCATGCCGGAGAGGCGAGCCGCGGTCTGCACCTGTGCGCTGGTATTCCACTCAAGCAGGTTTCGGTGCCGTATCAGGCGAACGAGTGTGCGCACGACAGCGTCGCAGGTCAGCCAGGCGCGATGAGCCAGCAGCGCCAGGTTCACACCGGCGCGCGTTCCCGCAGCAATGAAGTCCGCCGCCAGACTTCGAAACCAGTGGCTGCGGTCGAGGTCCGGTTGCGGCACCAGGCGCCCAAGCAACGGCAGCACCTGCGGAAACAGCAGGGCGACAAGTGCCAGAGCGATGCAGGGCCCGGGCGCCATGCTCGGAATCAGCCAGCTGGAGACGAGCAACAGAAACAGTGCCGGTGCCGACAACGACCGGCGCAGGTTCTCGATCATCTTCCAACGCGCCAGCGCCCGAGCGCTGCGCCAGTACCGGCCGCAGATCCAAGGCAGCAGCTGCCAGTCACCGCGGATCCAGCGATGTGAACGCATGTCCGCTACGCCGGTATGCGACGGAAATTCCTCGAACAGCTCGACATCGCTGACAAAGCCGCAGCGCGCGAAGCTTCCTTCGAAAAGGTCATGGCTCAGGATCGCGTTTTCCGGCGTCCGTCCCGTAAGCGATGCTTCGAAAGCGTCGACGTCGTACAAGCCTTTGCCGGTAAAGGTGCCTTCGCCAAACAGGTCCTGATTGATATCCGACACCTGGAACGTGTACGGATCGACACCGGCATGACCTGAGAAGAGCTGCTGGAAACGCGTGCCGCCGATGCGCGTCGGCAGCGCAGGCGTGATGCGCGGTTGCAGGATCCCGTAGCCCTTGACGACCCGGCCGCTCGCGTCGAACTTTGGCCGGTTCAACGGATGTACGAGAGTGCCGACCAGCTCAGCAACGGCACCGATCGGCAGGATGGTGTCGGCGTCGAGTGTCAGGACAAAGCGCACCCCATCGGGCGGCGGTACAAAGTCAGCATCAACGACGAACGATGTATCTTTCGCACCCCGCAGCAGGCGGTTGAACTCCTGCAGCTTCCCGCGCTTGCGCTCCCAGCCCATCCACCGCGACTGCGCGGGATTCCACAGCCGGCGTCGATGGAAGACGTAAAAGCGCGGGCAGCCAGCCGATGTTCCGTCCGTCGCGTTCCGATACCGGCCGTTGAGCTTACGGACTGCCGTCACCGCATAGTCGTACTGGGCGCGATCTTCCGGCATCTGTTCACTGTCGGCGTCGGGCCAGTCCGTGAGCAGCGCGAAGTAGATCTCTCCGGCGCCGCTGGATAGGTGACGCGTTTCGAGCTGATGGACCTGTTCCGCGATGGACTCATCGCTGCCGAGCAGGATTGGCACGACGACGAACGTGCGCATCGACACTGGAATGCCGCCGGCGAGTTCCAGGCGCGGCAAATGACGAGGCGCAACGGCCGCGGCGGCCAGCCGATTGACGACGGTGACCGCGATATCGGAGGCCGGGAAGATCGCCAGCGCCACGAGAAGGATGAGGAAGGAGATAGCGACGCCCGCTTCCGCGCTCGGCACGATTGCGACGGCGACGACGCCGAGTGCCAGGAGCACGATTGCACCGACGTACAGAGGCAACGCGATCCGCAGCGCCGCCCGGGCAATCCTGCGTGTCAGTGGAACCCGGTATCCGACCTCGCGCTCGAGTTCCTCCCGCCCGTCATCGATCAGGTAGTAGCCAGGGTCATGCAGCCGTTCATCCTCTGCAGCGCCGGCCTGAGCGGCACGCGCCACGGTCACCCGCGCGACTTCGAGCTCGCTCAGAGGGGCTCTGCGCGCAAGTTCCTCGACCGCGTGCCGATAGCGATCTCGGGTGGTGAAGTCCATGCTGGCGAACAGGGGCGCAGAGCACAGGGCGTCGTGCACGAGGCTGACAGCCTCGACGAACTTCTGCCATTCGAACGACGAGATCAGTCGCAGGCTGGTGATCAGGTTGCGCACCGAAAGATCGGCCGCCGTTTGCCGGTCCACTTCGAGCCGCACCACCTCCTCGGGTTGGGTGCCCTCCCTGGCCAGCCGTTCCGTGAGGGTCGCGAGCACGGGACCCGCCACGACATCGGCGTAACGCAATCGCTGGTAGAGCTGTGCCGCGGACGCGCGCGGCAACGGCAGGCTCTCGTCAAAAGGCCAACTGGGCTGGTTCGATGCGCCGCTTGGGCCAAGCCCAAGCAATTCATCGGCAAAGCGATCTGCCAGTTCTCGGCCGTCGATCGACTCCACGATGCGCGCGGCCAGGCGCCGCAGATTCTCGATCATCACGACGCGCAGCATGATCGGCAGTGCCCACAGCTCCGCCAGCGTCAACGGCTGCACGCGCTGGTACGCGACGACAAATCGTTGCAGCAGGGCCGCGTCGAAGTGACTGTCAGTGTGTGCGGTGAACGCCCATGCAATGCCGTAGATGCGAGGCATCCCGAACAGTGGGCCGCTGTCGAGTGCGGGCAACTCATTGAAGAAGCCCGACGGCAGCAGTGACCGGATGTCGCGGATCTGCTCTTCAACGATATGGAAGTTGTTGAGCAGCCACTCGGCGGCCGGAGTGATCGAACTCTGCTGGTCGACTGCCTTGCCTATGGCCTCGTAGGCCTCGGTCAAGACCCGCGCATTGTCGGCGCTACGCCGGGCGAAGCCGAACCAAGGCAGGCGTAGATCCCCGGTGGTCTGTGCTTCTGCAAGACTTTCGGCGTGCTGTTCCAGCCGCTCCGCGCTGAATACTTCGGCCCATAAGGGCTCGTCGCGTGCGCCCCAGCGCTGAGGCCGCGACAGCGCATCGAACCAGTTGGAGAGATAACGATAGAAGTTCAGTAACTACCTCACGAAATAGGATCGATTGCCGGCGGTAGTCGAGCCGTGTGGGAACACTGGCCCGCAGTCAGGCGCTGCCAGCAGGGCTAAAGGGTGACCCCCTGATCATCCGCTCGAAGCGGGCAATTGCAATGCCGTTCCCCGGGGTGGAGGTAGCCCGGAGCAACACGTATAGCGGACGGTCTCAGTCAATCCCGCCGACCTTGCAGGGCCAGATAGGACGGCCTGACGGAATCTCTTATGCCACATCGGCCAAAGAAAAAGGGGCTGCATCGCTGCAACCCCTTGATTAATTGGCGCGCCCGGCAGGATTCGAACCCACGACCCCTTGGTTCGTAGCCAAGTACTCTATCCAACTGAGCTACGGGCGCGAGGTCGCGAGTTTACCACGCACGACTGCCGCGCCTTGCCGCCGGCGCTAGAAGCCGATGGTCACGCCGATGTTCGCTACCGGGTAGTACTTGAAGTTCTTGATGCTGTCCTGCAGGTCGATTGCCTCGAGCGCGGTACTGGCCTGGATCTGGCTGCAGAGCGCCGCCGGTGTCGCCGGACCGCAGGTGGCGGTCAGCGTCGCCTTGGGCGTGCCCTGGAACATGACGCCCAGGTCGGCGTAGAAGTTCACCCCGGCGCCCGCGACGCGGCCATAACCGATACCGAGGTACGGTGCGGCCGAAGTCCCGGCCTTTACCGTACCCGACAGGCTGCCAATGGCCGCCGCGGGATAGACGATGCCGCCCAGCGTGTAGGTACCACCCGTGGGCTGCGCGGTGACATCCACCTTGTTGGCATTGAAGATGACGCCACCCGTCACGCGGAACAGTGGGCCCAGCGGGGCCCAGTCCAGGAACACGTTGCCGTTGGAGAGTTTCAGCGTGCCGTCGTAGTTGACGTCGCTGGATTCGACCGACGTGTTGAAGTTCAGCCAGGAGTATCCGAAGCGCGCGGAGAGCGTCGGCACCAGATCGAAGGCGATGTCACCGCCAATGCCGGTCGTGCCGGCGCGGATTCCGACTCCGGCGGCCGAGGCCGAACCCGCCCCCAGCAGGGCTGTGATGACAACGGCGAGGCGGATTTGACGCACAAGCTTCTCCAGGCGATTGGCAGGAAGACCAGATTATCGAACGGCCGCCGATGTCGTCGCGAGCCTGCGTATGTTCTAACCGCGATGCGGTATCAAGAACGCAAACGCCCCCGAAGCGGGGGCGTTTGCATTTGGCGGAGACGGACGGATTCGAACCGTCGATGCACGTTTTTGCGCGCATGCTCCCTTAGCAGGGGAGTGCCTTCGACCTCTCGGCCACGTCTCCAAAACTCATCTACGAAAAAACTGCGCGGGACTCTGCCCGCGCGCGGCGCAAGTTTAGTCGGAGCCAGACCTCAGGGCAACGTCAGGCCGGCGCCTGCTCAAGCCCGAACGCCTTGTGCAGCGCGCGCACGGCGAGCTCCATGTACTTGTCCTCGACCACGACCGAGATCTTGATCTCGCTGGTGGAGATCATCTGGATGTTGATCCCCTCTTCCGACAGGGTGCGGAACATCAGGCTCGCGATGCCGACGTGCGAGCGCATGCCGATGCCGACCACCGAGACCTTGGCGATCTTCGGGTCGCCGACGATCTGCTTCGCGCCAACGTGGTCCTTGACCTTGCTGTTGAGCACATCGAGCGCCTTGCCGTACTCGTTGCGGTGGACCGTGAAGGAGAAGTCGGTCGTGCCCTCGACGCTGATGTTCTGCACGATCATGTCGACGTCGATGTTGGCTTCGGCAATGGCGCCGAGGATCTGGTAGGCGATGCCGGGCCGGTCGGGCACGCGTGTCAGGGTGATCTTGGCCTCGTCGCGCGAGAACGCGACGCCGGAGATGACAGCCTTTTCCATCTTCGCTTCTTCCTCGAATGTGATCAGCGTGCCGGAGTTGGCCTCGACGTCGAGCGCCAGGTCGGGCTCCGTGAGACTCGACAGCACGCGCAACGGAACCTTGTACTTGCCCGCGAACTCGACCGACCGGATCTGCAGCACCTTGGAACCGAGGCTTGCCATTTCGAGCATTTCCTCGAAGGTGACCTTGTCCAGCCGGCGCGCCTCCGGAACGATGCGCGGGTCCGTCGTGTAGACCCCGTCGACGTCGGTGTAAATGAGACATTCGTCCGCCTTCAGCGCCGCCGCCAGCGCCACCGCGGACGTATCGGAGCCGCCCCGGCCAAGGGTCGTGATGTTGCCGAACTCGTCCGCGCCCTGGAATCCGGCCACGATGACGATCGCGCCCTGCTGCAGGTCCTGGCGGATCTTCTTCTCGTCGATTTCGAGGATGCGGGCCTTCGTGAAGGCGCTGTCGGTCAGGACATGCACCTGCGGCCCGGTGTAACTCTTCGCTTTGAGGCCGCGCTCCTTAAGCGCCATCGCCAGCAGGCCGATGGTGACCTGCTCGCCGGTCGAAGCGACGACGTCGAGCTCGCGCGGGTCCGGATTGGACTGGACTTCCTTGGCGAGCGCGATCAGGCGGTTGGTCTCTCCGCTCATCGCGGAGACGACGACGACCAGCTGGTGGCCGGCTTTTTGCCACTTCTCGAGGCGGCGCGCCACATTCTTGATGCGGTCGACCGAACCGACCGAGGTGCCGCCGTACTTGTGAACGATGAGAGCCATGGACGCGCGAATGAGAGTCGCCGCGAAAATTGATCAGCCTGCGATTATAGGTGGCGGCGAGGTCGCGCCGACCTGATGTACGTCAGCCGCGCACGGCGGGCGCACGACCGTCGCTCATTGACGATCGATCAGCGTGGCGTCTGACTGCCAGCCGATGCGGATGCGTTCGCCGTCGCGGTCGGTCAGGCGTACGTCGGCCCCGAGCCCGGCGACGAAAATCAGCTCGTCGTCGCGCCAGAGCAAGGGCAGTCGGCCCCGGTCGAATTCCGCAATGCCAGCCTCCTGGTACAGGCGCTTCAGCGTCTTCGATGGTCGTCCCGCGTAGGGCTTGAAACGTTCGCCACCCGCACGCGGCTTGACTTCGAGCGGCCGCTGCTCCAGCCACTGGGGGTCGAAGCCCTCCTCGTCCGCCACCCGCGTGAAGCGCAGCACACCGCCCCAGGCGGGCAGCGCGATCTCGTCTTCTCCGTTCCACCGGAACGTCTCGGAGTCACGGCTGGCGGATTCACTGGCCTTCAATAGCAGCAAACCCCGATAGCGCCGGACCTCGCGTTCGCCGACGCGCAGCAGCAGGCGTGCATCGCTCTTCGCCGTACTGACCTGGTCGAGCATCTCCTGCAGCCGCGCACGCGACACGGCTTCAATGCCGTGGGAGGCCAGCCACGCGCGCAGCGTCCAGGTCTGCCGCGCGGGTGGCAGCAGCGCAAGTGCGTCGAGGCGCAGCATCCCGTCCGGGGCGCCGTCCTGGCACACAGCGAGGTCGCCATCCGCGACGCTGCGCAACGCTTCGGCCGCCTCTGCAACGAGGTCGACCGAACGCGCCGCCGCCGCGCGGAAGCCGGGCCGGAGCGCATCGAGCCGCGGCAGTACCTCGATCCGGAGCGCGTTGCGCATCAGTGCGCGGTCATCGTTGGTGTCGTCCTCGACAAAGGCCAGATTCCGGTTCTCGACGTAACGCTCGAGCTCCTCGCGCGTCACGTCGATGAAGGGGCGAACCAGCACGACCTCGCCACGGGCAAACGGGCGCGCGGGCGCGAAGGCGGCAAGACCCTCGAGCCCGGCACCGCGCATCCACTGCATGACGAAGGTTTCCAGGCGGTCATCGCGATGATGGGCACAGCAGACGATGCGCGCGCCGACCTCGGTGGCCACCTCGGCCAGCGCCTCGTAACGGGCCTCGCGCGCGGCGGCTTCCAGCCCGCGACCGGCGCGCTTGACGGTGACATGGCGCCCGACGAACCGCAGGCCGAGCGTGGCGGCCTCGCGCTCGCAGTGCACGAGCCAATCGTCGGCGTGGCGGCTGATGCCGTGATGAACGTGCACCGCCACGACCTCGTGCAGCCCGGAGCCGCGTTGCGCCGCGAGCCGCGCCATGACGTGCAGGAGCGCCGTGGAATCGCGGCCGCCGCTGTATCCAACGATGGCCGTCAGCTGAGGCCGCCGCGCCGGCCGGCGACGCAACGGTTCGGCGCTGCGCGGGTCGAGCGCATCGAGCCGCTCCTGCGCACGCTGCAGCGCCGAGCCAACGGCCTCCAGCAGCCGCGTTTCGAGCGGGTCAGCCTTCTTCGGTCGTGATCTTGAAGCGGCCATAGGCCATCAGGCGCGTGTGGCGCGCCGCCACCAGGTCGCGCGGCTTCATGCCGCTGAACTGGCGTAGGCTGTCCGCCAGGGCGCGCTTGAGCAGGGCCGACATCTGCTTGCTGTCGCGATGCGCTCCGCCGAGCGGCTCGGTGACGATCTTGTCGATCAGCCCCAGCGCCTTGAGCCGGTGCGCGGTGAGCCCGAGCGCTTCGGCCGCCTCCGGCGCCTTGTCGGCGCTCTTCCAGAGGATCGATGCGCAGCCTTCGGGCGAGATCACCGAGTAGGTCGCGTACTGCAGCATCAGCACCTGGTCGGCAACGGCGACCGCGAGTGCGCCGCCCGAGCCACCCTCGCCGATGATCGTCGAGATGATCGGCACGCGGAGCTGCGACATCTCGTACAGGTTGTGGCCGATCGCTTCCGACTGGCCCCGCTCCTCGGCGTCGATCCCGGGGTAGGCGCCGGGGGTGTCGACAAAGGTAAAGACCGGCAGACTGAACTTCTCGGCGAGCTTCATCAGCCGCAATGCCTTGCGGTAGCCCTCGGGCTTGCTCATGCCGAAGTTGCGCAGCGCCCGCTCCTTCGTGTCGCGGCCCTTCTGATGACCTAGCACCATCACCGCCTGCCCGTTGAAGCGCGCGAGTCCGCCGATGATGGAAAGGTCATCGGAAAACGCGCGGTCGCCGTGCAGTTCGTGGAAATCGGTGAAGATGTCCGCGACGTAGTCGAACGTGTAAGGCCGCTGCGGGTGGCGCGCAATCTGCGAGACCTGCCACGGCGTGAGCTTGGCGTAGATGTCCTTCAGCAGGCCCTGGCTCTTTTTCTGCAGCCGCTCGATCTCCTCGGAGATGTCGACCGCGGAGTCGTCCTGCACGAAACGCAGCTCCTCGATCTTGGTTTCGAGCTCGGCGATCGGCTGTTCGAAGTCGAGGAATGTGGTCTTGGCCATTGTTGTGCCGTCAGTATTCCACCGGGACGGGGTCCAGGCTGCGCCACAGGTACCAGGTCGCGACACTGCGCCAGGGCTCCCATGCCGCAGCCAGCGCGCTGACCTGCGCCCGCGCGCCTTTGCCGGTCATCGGCGCTCCATCGAAGTAATTGAGGCTCACCGCCTTGAGCAACCCGAGGTCGTCCAGCGGCAGCACATTAGGCCGGAGCAGGTTGAAGATCAAGAACATCTCTGCGGTCCAGCGGCCGATGCCGCGGATGTCCACCAGTTCGGCAATGATGTCTTCGTCGTCCCTTTCCGCAAAGCGTGCCGGATCGACGCGCCCGCTGACGAAGTGCTGAGCGAGGTCGCGAATGTATTCCACCTTCCGGTCTGACAGCCCGCAGGCCCGCAGCGTTGGCGCGCGACGTCGCAGCACCGCCCGCGGCGTCATCTCGCCACAACAGTTCGAGAACCGGCCCCACACCGATTCCGCCGCCTTTACCGAGATCTGCTGCCCGACGATCGAGCGAGCCAGCGTCGTGAAAGGATCGCCGCGGGTCGCGAGCGCGACGCGCGGATGCGCGGCGATGATGCGGGCCAGCGTTGGATCTTCGCGCGCCAGCGAGCGCTTGGCCCGCGCCCAGTACGGCGGACAGACGGCCGCCGCCATTCACTGTCGGCGCCAAGTGGTGCCGCCGGCGCCGTCCTCGAGCACGATGCCTTCGGCCATCAGCTCGGCACGGATGCGGTCGGCGGCGGCGAAGTTGCGCGCCTTCTTCGCGGCGGCGCGCTCGGCGATCAGTCTCTCGATTCGGTCGCGTCCTTCCTCAACCTTGCCGACGGCTTCGAGCGTGATCTCCCCAAGCGACACGTTCAAGGAAGCCATGACTCGTCCTTGCAGGAATTCGTCCGGTACGCGCTGCAGGAGGCCAAGAACCTTGCCCAGCGCCTTGAGTTGCGCCGCCGCCGTCGTCGACTTCGTGCGGTTGACCTCCCCGGCGAGTTCGAACAGCACCGAGGCCGCCAGCGCCGTGTTCAGGTCTTCGTCCATCGCGGCAGCGAAGCGCTGGGCGTACGGCTCGTTCCAGTCGACTTCGGCATCGGGCACGTCCAGCCCGCGCAGCGCCGTATAGAGCCGGGTCAGGCCGGCCTTCGCGTCGTCGATCAGCGACTCGGTAAAGGCGATCTGGCTGCGGTAGTGCGAGCGCACGAGGAAGAAGCGCAGCACCTCGGCGTCGTACTTGGCGAGCGCCGCGCGGATCGTGAGGAAGTTGCCGAGTGACTTCGACATTTTCTCTTCGCCCACGCGAAGAGCGCCGCTGTGCATCCAGAGCCGTGCGAAGGGCTGCTCGTAGGCACCTTCGCTTTGCGCGATCTCGTTCTCGTGGTGCGGAAAGACGAGATCCGGACCGCCGCCGTGGATGTCGAAGGTGCGGCCAAGCGTCTCGCTCGCCATCGCCGAGCACTCGATATGCCATCCCGGCCGGCCCGGCCCCCAGCGCGACGCCCACTGTGGTTCGCCCGGCTTGGCATGCTTCCACAAGACGAAGTCGAGCGGATCGCGCTTCCTGGCATCGACCGCCACGCGCTCGCCTGCGCGCAGGTCGTCGAGCGACTTGCCGGACAGCTTGCCGTAGCCGGCGAACTTGCGTACGGCGTAGACGACGTCGCCCTCGGCGTCCGACTGGTAGGCCAGGTCCTTCTTCTCCAGCAGGCCGATGAGGTCGAGCATCTGCGGAATGTATTGCGTCGCGCGCGGCTCCAGGTCGGGCGGCAGCAGGCCGAGTGCCGCGAAGTCCTCGTGCATCGCGCGGATGTTGTCTTCCGTGAGTTCCGTCGGGGTGACACCGCGCTCGGCCGCGCGACGGATGATCTTGTCTTCCACGTCCGTGATGTTGCGAACGTAGGTCACCCGCAGGCCGCGCGCGCGCAGCCAGCGCACCGCCAGATCGAAGGCGATGAACGTGCGCGCGTGCCCCAGGTGGCACAGGTCGTACACCGTCATGCCGCAGACGTACATGCGGACATGGCCTGGTTCGAGCGGCACCAGCGGTTCGACGCGGCGCGTCAGCGTGTTGTGGATCTGGATCGTCATGCGGGAACCCCTCTCAACCTCCGGCGGGCGCCGGACGGGAATGTGGCGTCGGACAAGGCTGGAACGAGCTCGTCAACAGCGCCGCAGAGTCATTTCGAGGAGCGTGGCGAATGTAGAATGCTTCCAGTATATCAATCGCTTACGCGGCAACCCTCGGGCCCTGTCCGCTCCTCGATGCGCCATTGCACTGTCCTCGTCTGTACCCTCGTCCTGTCTGCGTCGGCTGCCCTGCCGGCCGTTGCGCAGACGTCGAGCGCGCTGCCGCCGCAGACCATTGGCCGCCTGCCGGCGGACATCGAGATCCCCACCGAGTTGCAGCAGGTCCAGCAGCTGCTCGCTGCGGGCAAACGCCAGGACGCCCTCGCGCGCGTCGATGCCGTGCTCGCGAAGAACCCGCGCGACGCGCAGATGCGCTTTGTCCGCGGCGTGATCCTCACCGAGCTGAAGCAACCGGCCGAAGCGCGCGAGGTGTTCCGGCGCCTGACCGAAGACTTCCCCGAGCTGCCGGAGCCCTACAACAACCTTGCCGTCCTGTATGCGAGCGAAGGCCAGCTCGACAGCGCGCGCGCGGCGCTCGAAATGGCGCTGGCCGCGGCGCCCAACTACGCAACGGCGCTCGAGAACCTCGGTGACGTCTACCTGCAGATGGCCGCCGACGCTTACCAGCGCGCCGCCAAGCTCGACCCGTCCAATCGCCAGGCCGGGGCCAAGCTTGCGCTTTCACGCGAACTGATCAACAAGTCGCGCAACGTGCGCTGACCCATTCCCTGAAAGGCACCCTCAATGAAACGACTGAGCATTCTGCTGGCGCTGGTCCTGGCGCTCCCCGGTCTCGCTTGGGCGCAACGCGTCGCGCTCGACACGACGATGGGCACGATCGTCATTGAGCTAGCACCACAGGCCGCGCCGAAGACAGTGGCGAATTTCATGGAATACGTGAAGAGCGGCCACTACAACAACACGGTGTTCCATCGCGTCATCGGGAACTTCATGATCCAGGGCGGCGGCTACACGGCCGACATGAGCGAGAAGTCGACGCGCGCACCGATTCCGCTCGAAAGCCAAAATGGGCTTAAGAACGAGCGTGGCGCAGTGTCGATGGCGCGCCGCGGCGACCCGAACTCGGCGACGGCGCAGTTCTTCATCAACGTCGAGAACAATCCGAATCTTGACTACCCGAAGCCCGACGGCAACGGCTACGCCGTGTTCGGCAAGGTCGTCGAGGGCATGGACGTCGTTGACAAGATCCGCGCCGTGCCCACGACCGCCAGCGGCGCGCACCAGAACATTCCGACGACCCCGGTCGTCATCAAGTCCGCACGCGTCTTGAAGTAGCTCCAGGAGCAAGCATGATTCGCCTCTACACCAGCCTTGGCCAGATCACGATCGAACTCGATCACCAGCGCGCCCCGAAGACCGCCGAGAACTTCGAGTCCTACGTGCGCAGCGGCTTCTACGACGGCACGCTGTTTCACCGCGTCATCAACGGCTTCATGATCCAGGGCGGCGGTTTCGAAGCCGGCATGCGGCAGAAGACGACCGAGGATCCGATCGAGAACGAGGCGCGCAACGGCCTGCGCAACGCGAAATACACGGTCGCCATGGCCCGGACCGGCGACCCACACTCCGCGACGGCCCAGTTTTTCATCAACGTTGCCGACAACGACTTCCTCAACCACACGGCGGCCACGCCCCAGGGCTGGGGCTACTGCGTGTTCGGCAAGGTCACGGACGGCTTCGGCGTGGTCGACAAGATCAAGGCGGTACGCACCGGTCGGCGCGGAGCGCACTCCGACGTACCGGAAGTCGACGTGCTGATCGAGCGCGCCGAATTCGTCCAGTGAACGGCACGCCGGCCGACCTTCCCCCGGTTCTGGCGGTCGAGCACGCGGTCGAACCGCTCGCCGACCCGATCTTCATTTCCGACCTGCATCTGACAGCGCAACGGCCCCGCACGATCGCGCGCTTTCTTCGCTTCCTTCAGGAGGACGCCCCGGGGCATCCCGAGCTGGTCATCCTAGGTGACCTCTTCGAGTTCTGGATCGGCGACGACGCCGGAGCGGCCGCCGCGCCAATCGTGGCGGCACTCGCCGCCGCGACGCGCAGCGGGCAGCGCCTGCTGCTGATGCACGGCAACCGCGATCCGCTGCTCGGCCACGACTTCGCGCGCGCGACCGGCGGGCGGCTGCTTGCCGATCCGATCTTGGTCGGTGTGGCCGGCACGCCCACGCTGCTGTCGCATGGCGACGCATGGTGCACGCTCGATACCGACTACCAGCGCTTTCGCGCGCTTGCGCGGCAGCCGGACTTCCAGCGCCAGTTCCTCGCCAAGCCCATCGCCGAGCGCGTCGCCTTTGCACAGGGCGCGCGCATGCAGAGCGAACAGGAAAAATCGGTGAAGGCGACGGACATCATGGATGTCACGCCCGACGCCGTCGCCGAGGCGCTGCGGACGGCGCAGGTACAAAGGGTGATCCACGGTCACACGCACCGGCCTGGCGCGCATGTCCTTCTCGTCGACGGCCAGCTGGCCGAGCGCTGGGTTCTGCCCGACTGGGATCTCGACGAGGCGCAGCCGCGCGGCGGGTTCCTCGACTTCGTCGACGGCAAACCGCGGCTGGTGTTCTTCGACGACTGAGACCACGGCTCGCCGGACGCAACCTGCGCCCGGGGCTACGTCGGGCGGGACGAGTCCTGCCTCGGTCCGCCCTTGCTCCTTACTCGTCAACCAGCCGGTTGAGCTGCTGCGGATCGACCTTCGGTGCTTCCTGCCGCGCCTCGTCGAGCGCGATACCACTGCGCTCAAGTGCAGCGATTAGGCGCTCGATCTCGCGCTGCTGCGCGGTTGCGTGATCGATGAGCCCGTGCAGCGCCTTGGCAAGTGGATCGTCGCCTTCCTGCGTGATGCCGTAAGCCGAGAACCCGAGCTGGTTGGCGGTGGCTTCGCGCTGGGCATCAATGTCCTTGTGCAGGATGCGTGCGGGGTTGCCGACGGCGGTCGCGCCGGCCGGCACTTCCTTGACGACGACCGCATTGGACCCAATGCGCGCGCCGTCGCCGACGGTAAATCCGCCCAGCACCTTGGCACCGGCACCGACGATGACGTTGCGCCCGAGCGTGGGGTGGCGCTTCGAGCCTTTGGCAAGCGACGTTCCGCCCAGCGTGACGCCCTGGTAAATCGTCGTGCCGTCGCCGATCTCGGCCGTTTCGCCAATGACGATGCCCATGCCGTGATCGATGAAAACATGGCGGCCGACATACGCCCCCGGGTGGATCTCAATGCCCGTCAGCCAGCGGGACAGATGCGAAATGAAACGCGCGAGCCAGCGGAAGCCCCCGCTCCAGCAGGCGTGTGCCACGCGGTGCAGGGTCAGCGCATGCAATCCCGGATAGCAGGTCAGCACCTCCCAGCGCGAGCGCGCCGCGGGATCGCGTAGCAGGATGCAATCGATGTCTTCGCGCAGGCGCGTGAACATGGATGACGCTTCATAGTGTGACGGGGCCGATTGTACGGACGGCGCGTTGCCCGCCGGGCTCAGGTTCGGTGTTTGCGGCCAGCGCGATCGGCACGGGACTCGATGACCGCCGCCAGCACTCCCCGCAGAAGATCGACCTCGGTCTGCGTCGGCCGCGCCCGGCCGAGGAGACGACGCAGGCGCGGCATCAGGGTCTTCGGTTCAGCCGGATCATGGAACCCGACAACCGTTGCCGCGCGCTCGAACTCCACGTAGAGCTTTTCCAGCGCATCGACGCTGGCGGGCGGGTCCTCGGCGTGAAAGCGCTGCTGCTCCGGCTGGATGGCAGTGGTCGCGCGCAGCGCGAGCTGGCACTCGTACGCAGCCACCTGGACCGACTGCGCGAGGTTCAGCGACGCAAATTCCGGGTTGGCCGGTATCGCGCAGCTCAGCTGGCAGCGCATAAGGTCCGCATTGGACAGGCCGCTGCGTTCGGTGCCAAAGACGAAGGCGACGTCCCCGGCGGGCGTTGCCTGCAACTCATCGGCGAGCCGCGCCGCGACGCTGTGCAGGTCCAGCAGCCTGGGCCCGAACTCGCGGTCGTAGCCGGTCATCGCGATCGCCAATGTCACGCCCGCGAGCGCCTGCGTGAGTTCGGCCGCGGTTTCGCTGGCCACCAGTACATCGGCTGCACCGGTCGAACGCGCGATCGCGTCGGCATCCTGCCGATAATCCGGGTCGCGCGGTGCGACGACCACCAGGCGCGAGAAGCCCATCGTCTTGATGGCCCGCGCCGCCGCACCGATGTTCGCGGCGAGCGTCGGCTCCACGAGGACGAAGCGGACGCGCGTGAAAAGCCGGGCGCTGGGGGGGGAACCGGTCACGGGGAGCAGTGTTCGACTAAAATGCGTGGTTCAGTCTAATCGCGACGGCGGTCCTGCCGCACGCGCCCCACCATGCACCCGATGCTTAACACGGCCGTAAAGGCCGCGCGCAAGGCAGGTTCCGTCATCAACCGCGCCAGCGTGGATCTCGACGCCGTGCGAGTCGGAGCCAAGGGCCGCAGCGACTTCGTCACCGAGGTGGATCATGCGGCCGAGCGCGCGATCCTCGACATGCTGCTCAAGGCCTACCCCGACCACGCCGTGCTGGCGGAAGAGTCCGGCGCGAGTGGCAATTCCGAGTACACGTGGATCATCGACCCGCTCGACGGAACGACAAACTTCATTCACGGTTTCCCGCAGTATGCGGTCTCGATCGCCCTGCGCCACCGCGACCTGATCACGCAGGCAGTCGTCTTTGACCCGACCCGCAACGAGCTCTTCACCGCATCGCGCGGGCGCGGCGCCTTTCTCAACGAACGCCGCATACGCGTTTCGCGGCGCGACAAGCTCGCGGACAGCCTGATCGGCACGGGTTTCCCGTTTCGCAGCCTTGACCATCTGGACGAGTATGTCCGGATGTTCAAGAGCATCACGGAGCACACGGCCGGCATCCGGCGGCCGGGAGCCGCGGCGCTCGACCTCGCGTACGTCGCCGCCGGCCGGCTCGATGGCTTCTGGGAGATCGGCCTGTCGCCGTGGGACATGGCCGCCGGCAGCCTGCTGATCCTCGAGGCGGGTGGCCTCGTATCCGACTTCGACGGCGATCCCGGCTATCTCGAAGACGGTCGCATCGTCTGCGGGTCACCCAAGATCTTTCCGCAGTTGCTGCAGCTCGTGCAGCAGGTCCATCGCAAGGCGCGCGCGGCCGGCGCACTGGGCTAGATCCGCAACTGGCTCAGTTCACCGCCGCGACCACTTTCCCCTCCGAGCCCGTGACGACGCGCGACGAGCCTCGCGGGCACACGCCCATGATGCAGCAGTACCTGCGCATCAAGGCGGACCATCCGAACGTGCTGCTGTTCTACCGGATGGGAGACTTCTACGAGCTCTTCTACGACGACGCCGAGCGCGCCGCCCGCCTGTTGAACATCACGCTGACCTCGCGCGGTGCCTCGGCGGGCACGCCGGTGAAAATGGCGGGCGTTCCCGTGGTGTCGGTGGAACAGTACCTGGCGCGCCTGGTGAAGCTCGGCGAGAGCGTGGCGATCTGCGAGCAGATCGGCGATCCGGCCACGAGCAAGGGGCCGGTCGAGCGACGCGTCGTGCGCGTGGTCACACCGGGCACGCTGACCGACACCAGCTTGCTGCCGGACAAGCTCGACGCACCGCTGCTCGCGCTGGCACCGCCGCGACAACGTGGCGGGCCGTTTGGCCTCGCGTGGCTCGTGCTGTCGTCGGGGGAGTTGCGAGGAACGCTGGCGACGTCGGCCCAGCTGGCTTCGGAGCTCGCCCGCATCGCGCCCTCGGAGATTCTGATGGCCGACGCCTGGACCGAAACGCTCGCGCCGCAGGTTGTACAGGCAGGCGCCACAGTGCAGGCGCGGCCGGACTGGCACTTTGATCCGGAGCGTGGCGCGGCGTCGTTGCAGCAGCTGCTGCAGGTTGCCACGCTTGAGGCCTTTGGTCTGGCCGACGCTCCGGAGATCCTGGCGGCAGCGGGCGCCTTGCTCGACTACGCCCGTGGCACCCAGGGCGGACGACTGCCACACGTGCGCGCCGTGCTGCGCGAGTCATCGTCGGACTACGTCATCCTGGATGCGGTGACACGCCGCAATCTCGAGATCACCGAGACGCTGCGCGGTGAAGACGGTCCGACCCTGTTTCGCCTGCTCGATCACTGCGAGACCGCCATGGGCAGCCGGCGCCTTCGCCACTGGTTGCATCACCCCATCCGCGACGCCACTGAGGCCCGTGCGCGCCATCGGGCCGTAGCCGCGCTGCTGGATGCCGCACCGCTGCATGGCGCCTTGCGCGACGCGCTGCGCGGCCTGCCGGACCTCGAGCGCATCGGTACCCGGATCACGCTGGGCTCGGTGCGGCCGCGGGAACTCGCCGCGCTGCGCGAGGCGCTGCCTGCCGTCGAGCGAGTGGCTACCTTGCTCGCGACCGCCGAAGCGGCGCGGCTGCTTGAACTCTCCCGGCCCTGCGGCCTGCCGGCGACACTCGTCGCGACTCTGCGCAGCGCCCTTCATGCCGAGCCCGCCCACTCCGTCCGTGACGGGGATGTCATTGCGGCCGGACACGATGCCGAGCTCGACGAGCTGCGGGCCCTGCGCGACAACACAGGCCAGTTCCTGATCGACCTCGAGCAGCGCGAGCGCGCGCGCACCGGCATCGCCAACCTTCGGGTCGAATACAACCGCGTGCACGGCTTCTACATCGAAGTCACGCACGGCCAGGCGCAGAAAGTGCCCGACGACTACCGAAGGCGCCAGACGTTGAAAAGCGCCGAGCGCTACATCACTCCGGAACTCAAGGCCTTCGAGGACCGCGCGTTGTCCGCGAGGGAACGCGCGCTGGCGCGCGAGAAGAACCTGTTCGAGGCACTGGTCGAAGCTCTGGCGGTGCAGGTGCCCGCGCTGCAGGCGGCGGCGGATGCGGTGGCCGCTCTGGACGTATTCGCGGCCCTCGCGCATCACGCGCGGCTGGCACGCTGGGTCGAACCAGAACTGGCGGATCGCGCCGGCATCGAGATCCGTGCCGGCCGGCATGCCGTCGTCGAGCGTGAACTCGAGACTTACGTGCCCAACGACTGCGTGTTGCATCCCGGCCGCCGGCTGCTAGTCATCACCGGACCCAACATGGGCGGCAAGTCGACCTACATGCGGTCCGTCGCGCTGATCGCCCTTCTGGCCTACGCGGGCAGCTTCGTCCCGGCGGCCAGCGCACGGCTGGGCCCGATCGATCGCATCCTAACGCGCATCGGCGCGGCCGACGACCTCGCGCGCGGCCGCTCGACCTTCATGGTCGAAATGACCGAGGCCGCGGCGATCCTCAACAGCGCCACCGAGACCAGTCTGGTGCTGATGGATGAGATCGGGCGCGGCACGTCCACGTTCGACGGCATGGCGCTCGCGGGCGCGATCGGCCGTGAGCTGGTCGAGAAAAACCGTTGCCTCACGCTCTTCGCCACGCACTACTTCGAGCTGACGCAACTGGCTGAGCAGCACGCGGAAGTGGCCAACGTTCACGTCGCCGCCGCCGAGGCCAACGGCAAGGTCGTGTTCCTGCACGAGGTCCGCGACGGGCCGGCGAGCCAGAGCTATGGGCTCGCGGTCGCACAGCTGGCGGGAGTGCCGCCCAGCGTCGTTCGCCGCGCCCGCGCCCTGCTCGTGCAGCTCGAGGAACGCTCGCTCGGGGCGCAGCCACAGCTGGACATGTTCGTCAGCGCGCCACCGCCCACGGCGACCGACGACTCCGCCGATGCGCTGCGTGAAAAACTCCGCTCGATCGACCTCGATGCGCTCTCACCGCGTGAAGCGCATGCGCTGCTCGATGAACTGCAGCGACTGGCCGCCGACCAAAGCTGACTCAGTGCAGGGTCTTCGGGTCCGGCACACGCAGGAAGTCGGGTACCCCAGGAGCTTCGGCCTCCTCGAGTTCCTGTGCCGTGGCCTGGCGCACGTCCAGCACGCGGATGTCGAATCGCAGCGCGATGCCGGCCAGAGGATGGTTGCCGTCGAGCACCGCCATGCCATCGGCGATGTCGGTGATCGTGAAGACGCACCGATCCTCGCCGTCCGGGCCGGCTGCCTCGACGCGCAGGCCGACGGTCACCTCGGCGCCGAGATCGTCCACGGGCGTCAGCATGACGAGTTCCGGATCGTATTCGCCGAACGCGTCTTCCGGTTCCAGTTGCAGCATCAGGTGCGAACCGACCTCCTTGCCGGCCAGTGCCTCCTCGATCCGTGGAAAGATGTCTTCGTGACCGTGCAGGTACTGCAGCGGCTCGTCGGTCTTGTCGAGCAGCTGGCCCTGCGCGTCGTACATCGACACCTCGAGGCTCACCAGCGCGTCGTCGGCAATTTTCATCATCGTCCCGGGTCCGTGGGGATTATGCCTCCGGGTGCATTCCTATAATCGTTCGCGTGAATACCCTGCCGTTGCGCAAGCTTGGCGCGCTGCCGGTCGCGCAGTTCATGCGCAATGCCTGGCAACGCCGGCCGTTGCTGGTAAGAAATGCACTGCCTGGATTCGTGCCGCCGGTCGGCACCCGGCAGCTGCTGGAACTCGCCCGCTCGCCGGAGGCCGAAGCGCGGCTGATTGAACGCGCGGACGTGACGTGGAAAGTCAGCCACGGCCCGTTCCGGCGCCTGCCCTCGCCGCGTCGACCGCACTGGACCGTGCTCGTGCAGGGTGTGGACCTGCTCGACGCCGGCGCCCACGCTCTGCTGCAGAGGTTCCGCTTCGTTCCCGACGCGCGGCTGGACGATCTGATGGTCAGCTACGCCACCGACGGCGGCGGTGTTGGCCCGCATGTCGACTCCTATGATGTCTTCCTGCTGCAGGCCCATGGCCGGCGTCGCTGGCGCATCAGTCGTCAGCGAGACCTGCAACTGGTCGACGGTGCGCCGCTGCGCCTACTTGCGAACTTCCGTCCCAGCGCGGAGTACATCCTCGAGCCCGGTGACATGCTCTATCTGCCGCCTGGCGTCGCGCACGAGGGCACCGCCCTGGGCGAGTGCCTGACCTACTCCATCGGGTTTCGTGCACCGACCTACCAGGAGTTGCTGGAGCCGATGCTCACTGACTTTGCCGCCCACGCGAAGCTGCGCGGGCGTTACTCCGACCGCGGCCTCAAGCCGACGCGGCATCCCGCCGCTCTGCCCAAGGGCATGCTGCGCACGGCGCATGCCGAGCTCGTCGCGCCGCGACCGCGTCAAAGCGATACCGCCCGCTTTCTGCTTTGCTACCTGTCCGAGCCGAAGGCCCAGGTCGTCTTCGAGCGCCCGCTGCGTCCCCTGCGGGCGGCGGCGTTTCAGGCGGCCGTGCATCGGCGTGGCGTGATACTGGATCGGCGCACGCGCATGCTCTACTACCGTGGCGCGGCCGGCATCAACGGCGAGCACGAGACCCTCGAACCCGAAGCCCGAGTCCCGATGCAGCGTCTCGCTGACGCCCGCGGGCTGGCACCGGCTGTGTTGCAAGGGGCGACGGCCGCGACATTCGCGTCCCTGCACCGCTGGTACGTCGCTGGCTGGCTGCACATCGCCCATGGAAACTCGCACACATGAAGCCATCTGAACTGTCGCTGGCAAGCGGAACGCCGGAGCGCGCCCTGATCACGTCACGTGCGGAAACGCACGAGGCCGTCCTGATCGCGCTGCGCCTGGCCGAGCGGTGGGTGCGGTGCCTGCATCGCGACCTCGGCGTATTCGACCTGGGCAGCGTGGCCGCCGAAGACCAACTGAGCCGGTTGCTGCTGTCTCACCGGTCGGCCCGCCTGCAGCTGCTCGTCGACGACGCCACGTGGCTCAACACGCGCGCACCGCGACTGCGCGCTCTGCAGAGACGGTTTTCGCACGCGCTCGAGATGCGCGTGGCCTCCGAGGACGATCCGGTCGGCGACGATGCCTGGGTGCTGATCGACGATCACTCCTCGATCGAGCTCAAGCCGACGGCTACGGCACGCGGCGACCTGTGGACCCACAACAAGCCGCGCGTCCAGCCGCTGCTCGCGAGTTTCGTGCGCCGCTGGGACGGCGCCGGGCACAACCTTGCCGTCGTGCCGCTGGGCCTCGGTTGAACCCTCGGCCGCCATTGGCCTTTATGCTGCAGTGCACCTATAATGTGCGCCCGTGACAGAAGAGGTCTGTTTCGTACCCTTCGTCGCCCTCGGACTCAGCGATCACGCGAACTCCAGAATCCCACATCAAAACTCAGGAAGGGTGCACATGAAGAAGTCACTTTTGATTGCCTCAATGATGGTCGTCGCGCTTGCGGCCTGCGGTAAGAAGGAAGCCGCCGCTCCGGCGCCCGCTCCGGCTCCGGCCGCTGCTCCGGCCCCGGCGCCTGCACCGGCTCCGGCTCCCGCCGCTGACGCTGCCAAGCCCGCCGATGCAGCCGCCACCCCGGCCGCCGCGCCTGCGGCCGGTGCTGCTCCCGCAGCCGGCGCAGCTCCGGTCGGCGAATCGGGCACTTCAGCGATGCCGGGCCAGGACGCTGCCAAGGCTGAAGCCGCCGCGGCGGTCGAAAAGGCCAAGCAGGCTGCCAAGAAGTAGATCGCGCACCAGTGCGAACGAGGGCCGGCTCTGCCGGCCCTTTTCATTTGCGCGGCCACTGGAGGAGGGCTACACCTCGCGCCACGGCAGACCCTCTTCCTGGTCCAGGACGCTGATCTCACCGGCCCCGCAGCCAAGCACGCGGGCCAACGCCTGTTGCGCGAGTTGCGGACGGTTATTGCTTCTGGACAGATGCGCCGCCGCCACCCAGCCGAGCGCCTCGCTGCGCGCCCGATCCAGAATCCCGGCGGCCTGCACATTCGACAGATGCCCCTGCGGTCCGGCGATCCGCTGCTTGAGAAAGGCAGGATAGCGTCCGCCTTGCAGGAGGTCGGCGTCGTGGTTGCACTCGAGGATCAGCGCATGCAGTCCTGACAACGCGTCGATGATCGAGTCCGAACACTCGCCAACGTCCGTCAGAAGGCCTGCACGTCGCGACCCATCGGTAAACACGTACTGCACGGGTTCCTGCGCATCGTGCGGCACGGCAAACGGGCTGATGCCAAGCGGCCCGAGTTCGAGGACATCGCCGGCACGGATCGCGCGCCACGTGACGCCGTGATCGACCAGGCCGCCGGCGACTGCGGTTCCCTCGGTGCAGTAGATGCCGACCCGGCAACGGCGCGCCAGCGCGACCACACCGCCCACATGGTCGGAGTGCTCGTGGGTGACGAATACCGCATCGAGGGCCTCGAGCCCGAGGCCGGCGCGTTGCAGCCGCCGCTCCAGTTGCCGCAGATTAAAGCCGTTGTCGATCAGGACGCGCGTCGTCGAGGTGCCGTCGCGCGCCTCGACGACGAGTCCGTTGCCGCTGCTGCCGGAGCCAAGACTGCAGACGCGCAGCACGCGGGCCGTCAGCGCAGCTGGTCGTTCAGCAGCGCAAGGATGCGATCGCCGGCCGCGGAGCGCTCCGGCTTGCCGTCCTTGTCGAACACCTGGACCTGCGTGCCCGCCTGCCCCGTCGCGCTGACCTGCACGCGGTACTGCGGCGCCGGAACGGGTTTCTCCTGCCCGAGGATCTTGGAGAAGAACCCCTGCTCGTCCTTCTTCTTCGCCTCGTAGTCGGGATCGAGGTAGCGGACAAAGTAGATCCCCTTGGCGCGATCACGGTCCTCGACAGTGAAACCACCGCGGTCGAGGGCGAGCCCGACGCGCCGCCACGCCCGGTCGAAGGTATCGTCGATGACGAGCCGCTCGCTGCGGCCGTCGGCGCCCTTGATGACCCATGCCTGCTCCGGTGCTGCCGCCACCGTGGCCGCCGCAGCTGCGGCAGGCGCACCCGCCGCCGGGGCCTTGGCGCTGGCCGCCGGACGAGACACCGTGCTTTCGAAGCGGGCGAGCAGACGCTGCAGCATTTCGGCTTCAAGCGCGGGATCGGGCGGACGCGGTTGCCAGGCCGTGCGGTCCTGCGCCGACGAGGTGAACACTTCGATCATGCCGCGATGGGAGATGAAGATCTCCGAAGTGTCAGTGGCGGTGCGTTCGATGCGGGCCCGGTAACGGTCCTGTTCGCCGGTCTCGTAGACCGAGCTGAAGACGCGGCCGAGCGATCGCCGGATTAGATCCTGGGGTAGCTTGGCCTTGTTCTCCGCCCAGACTGTTTCCATCACGCCGGTCGCTGCGTCGGAATTGTCCACCGCCAGTCCTACGCTGGGCCAGAACTCGAGGAGGATGGGCCACGCCTTTTCCGGCGGCATGTTGACTGCAAGCCAGCGCTGGTTGCCGGCACGCTCGATGCGGGCAATCGTCGCCGAGGGCGCCACCGCGGCCGCGGTGGCCGGGCCGGGCGCGCCGACCGGCCCACCGGGGCGGCCTGCGGCGGTGGAGGATGCCGTGACCGTCTGCGGCCGTTCCGGCACGGTGAAGCGCTCGTCGCGCGGCAGTTGCGACAGGTCCGGCGGCACCTCGAGCGGTGCCGAACGTGTCCGCGCATTCTGGTACTCGACGGTCTGCGACACGCTGCTACCGGTCCAGGTGCAGGATGACAGGACCGCGACCGACGCCACGGTCGCGGCCACGATGACGCGCGAAAAAATCACGGGATGCATCTGCGAAGCTCCTGCGCGCATCTAGATAAGGCCCACTTCCTTCAGCGCCGCCAGCACGATGTGTTCCGCCGGAACCGACAATGGCGTGAGCGGCAGACGAATGCCACCCTCGATGCGACCCATCTTGGCGAGGGCCCACTTGGCGGGAATCGGATTCGGCTCGACGAAGAGCTTCTGGTGCAGGGGCCAGAGTTGGGCGTTCAGCTGGCGCGCCCGCGCGAGGTCGCCGGACAGAGCGGCCCGGCACATCTCGGACATCAGCTTCGGCGCGACGTTCGCGGTCACCGAGATGACACCGTGCCCGCCCAGCAGCATCAGGGCCAGCGCGCTGTCGTCGTTACCGCTGTAGAGCGCAAAATTCGTGGGCAGGCGCCGCAGCAGATCCGCGGCGCGGGCGGCATCGCCCGTGGCGTCCTTCAGTCCGACGATGCCGGGCACTTCGGACAGGCGCATCGTCGTGTCGTTGGCCAGATCAGCCACGGTGCGACCCGGCACGTTGTACAGGATCATCGGCAGATCGACGGTTTCGGCGATCGTGCGGAAGTGCCGGTACAGCCCTTCCTGCGTGGGCTTGTTGTAGTACGGAACCACCTGCAGCGTGGCGTCGGCGCCGACGGCCTTCGCGTGGCGCGTGAGTTCGATTGCCTCCGCTGTCGAGTTGCCGCCGGTGCCGGCGATGACCGGCACGCGGCCCCGGACTGCGTCGACGGCCACGCGGATCAGTTCACCGTGCTCCTGCTGGTCAACCGTTGGCGACTCTCCCGTCGTACCGACGGCGACAATGGCATTCGTGCCCTCGGCAACGTGCCAGTCGATCAGACGCCGGTAGGCGTCAAAGTCCAGCGAACCGTCGTCGTGCATCGGCGAAACGATGGCGACGATGCTGCCCTTGATCATGATATGTACGGCCTCCTCAGCCCAAGCGGCGGATTCTACAGACCGCGCGCCTCTGCGGCGGCGCACCGCTCACAGCGCCAGAGATTCGACCGGCTCCGACGCCCTCGGTTCAAGCCTGAGCGCGGCAATGCGCTGGATCATCGCCGGCTGCGGTGCAGCGACCAGTCCATCCTCGAACGCGAGAATGCGCAGATCCCCGAACGCGTCGAACAACTCGCGCGGGCGCAGCAGGAAATCCGGATTGCGCGGCCGCCCGAACTGCTCGTTGCCGCGCGCGAAGGTTTCGTAGACCAGCCGCCCACCCGCCGCGACGGCTTCTGCCAGCAGGCCGAGCAGCGGCCGGTGCAGGTAGTGAACGACGATGACCGCGTCGAACTGCCGCCCCGCAAGTGGCCATGTTCCGCGTTCGAGATCCGCCTCGACGAACTCGATGCGGGGTTCCGTTGCCAAAGACGCCCCGCAGGCGGGATCGACGTCCACCGCCGTGACTCGGCAACCGCGACGCGCGAGCCAGCGGGCATGCCGGCCGTGGCCACACGCCACATCGAGCACGCGGGAATCGGCGGCGAGCCGCGAGGCAAACCGGACCACCCACGGCGACGGCTCAGTCGCCTGCGGGTTCGAGCGCGGCGGACCGTCGCCTGAAGCCACGTCAGTCGTAGACGAGACCCATCGCGTCGCGCACGTCGCGCATCGTTTCCTGCGCGGCAGCGCGGGCGCGATCGCAGCCGTCCGCGACGATCGAACGCAGCAGCGAGGGGTCGTCGAGGTAGGGCTGGGCGCGTTCGCGCCAGGGCTGCTGCTCACGGAGCATTGCATCGATGACCGGCTGCTTGCAGTCCAGGCAGCCGATGCCGGCCGTGCGGCAGCCTTGTGCCGCCCAGGACTGCGTCTCCTCCGTCGAGTAGACCTTGTGCAGCTGCCACACGGGGCAGCGCTCGGGTTCGCCGGGGTCGCTGCGGCGGACCCGCGCGGGATCCGTCGTCATGCGACGGATCTTCTCCGTCAGGGCCTTGGGCTCCTCGCGCATCAGGATCACGTTGCCATAGCTCTTCGACATCTTCTGGCCGTCGAGCCCCGGTAATTTGGGTGTTTCGGTGAGCTTGGCATCGGGCTCGACAAGGATGACCCGGCGCGAGCCTTCGAGATAACCGAAGGCGCGCTCGCGATCACCCATCGACATGGACTGCGCCTGGGACAGCAGCGCGCGCGCCTGCTCGAGCGCATCGTCGTCGCCCTGCTCCTGGAAGCGCGTGCGCAGGTCGTGATAGAGCTTCGCGCGCTTGGCGCCGAGCTTCTTCACCGCCGCCTTCGCCTTTTCCTCGAAACCAGGCTCGCGCCCGAACAGGTTGTTGAAGCGCCGCGCGATCTCGCGCGTCATCTCGATATGCGGGACTTGGTCCTCGCCGACCGGCACCATGGTCGCGCGGTAGATCAGGATGTCCGCGGCCTGCATCAGCGGGTAGCCGAGGAAGCCGTAGGTCGCAAGGTCGCGGTCGCTAATCTTCTCGATCTGGTCCTTGTAGGTCGGCACCCGTTCGAGCCAGCCGAGCGGTGTCGACATCGACAGCAGCAGGAACAGTTCGGCGTGCTCGGGCACGCGCGACTGGATGAAGACCGTCGCCTTGTTGGGGTCGAGCCCGGCGGCGAACCAGTCGATCACCATGTCCCAGACGCTCGCCGCGAGCACCTCGGGCGTCTCGTAGTGCGTCGTCAGTGCGTGCCAGTCGGCAACGAAGAAAAAACAGGGGTGCTCGTCCTGCAGCTTCACCCAGTTCTTCAGCGCCCCGTGGTAGTGGCCGATATGCAGCGCGCCCGTCGGGCGCATGCCGGAAAGCACGCGGTCAGGAAACATGGTTCAGACGAAGATTCGAACGATGGCAACACCGAACTCGTAGAACGGCTGCAGGAAGAAGCCGAGCGTGTTGGTGGCCAGCAAGGCGATGAGGATGAAAAACCCGTAGGGCTCGACACGGGCAAGCGCATACGACAGGCGATGCGGCAGCAGGCCGACGAGGATGCGTCCACCGTCCAGCGGCGGCAGCGGAAGGAGGTTGAGTGCCATCAGGCCGATGTTCACAAATACGCCAGCCTTCGCCATCTCGACGAAGAACTTCTCCTCCAGGCCGGTCACGATGAGCCCCTTCAGGAGCAGCGCCCAGCCGATGGCCATCAGCAAGTTGACGGCAGGCCCGGCCGCGGCAACCCAGATCATGTCGCGCTTGGGATGCCGCAGGTTGGCGAAATTCACCGGCACGGGCTTCGCCCAGCCAAACAGGAAGCCCGCCCCGCCAGCGAGTTTCGACAGCAGGACGATGGCGAGCGGAACGATCACGGTGCCTACCGGATCGATGTGTTTGACGGGATTGAGCGTCACGCGGCCCAGCATGAAGGCTGTCGAATCGCCGAACATGCGCGCGACATAGCCATGCGCCGCTTCGTGCAACGTGATGGCCAGCAGCACCGGGATTGCGTAGACGGCGATCGCCTGGATCACGCTGTCCATGAATCGGAGTCTATCAGTCGGGCGTTGCCGTCCCGCGCAGCACAGCGCGCCTCCCGCCTCGGTGCCGCGAGGCGCGGCTGACGTCTGCGTCTGTCGCCCTCCTCCTGTCCGCCCCGTGCCGTTGATACCGGGCCGTACGCCCGGCCGCTCCGAAGGGAGGCCCACAAGCCAAACCGCACGCGGTGCACGTGCGACCGCGCAGCGGTCGCGTACACCGCGTGCGCCTTTACAACCCCAAAGCAGCCAGGTCGCCCTTGCCTTCGCGAATGACGACGGCTTCGGCGCCCGACAGATCGACGACAGTGGTCGGTTCTATCCCGCACGGTCCGGCATCGAGGACGAAGTCCACCAGGTGATCGAGCCGCGCACGGATGTCGTCGACATCGTTCAGCGGCAGTTCATCGCCCGGCAGCTGCAGCGTCGTGCTGATCAGCGGCTGCCCCAGGACATCAAGCAGGCCGAGCGCAACGGGGTGGTCGGGAATGCGCAGGCCGATGGTCCGGCGCGACGGGTGCGACAGGCGCCGCGGCACTTCGCGCGTGGCTTCGAGGATCAGCGTATACGGGCCGGGTGTGACGTCCTTCAGCACGCGGTAGGTGGCGTTGTCGACCTTGGCATAAGAGCCGAGGTCCGACAGGTCGCGGCACATCATCGTCAGCAGATGCCGCTCGCCGAGTCGGCGGATGGCGCGGATGCGGTCCACGGCCGCCTTGTCATCGAGATGACAGGCCAGCGCGTAGCACGAGTCGGTCGGAATCGCGCCCACACCGCCGTGATCGAGGATCTGTGCGGCCTGGCGTAGCAGGCGCACCTGGGGATTGAGCGGGTGGACGACGAAGAGTTGCGCCATTTTCAGCTCACGCGAGCGCGCCGGCGTCGCGCGTCGGCAAAGCTGGGTGGGCCGCTCATGCGAACCGGTGCCAGACAGGCGTCAGGCCGGGCGGCAGCGGCGCAACCACTCCCAGTTCCACGTTCTCCGCCTCGCCGGGGCCGTGGAAGTCACTGCCGCGCGAGGCCTCGAGCTCCATCTCGCGCGCCAGCGCGGCAAACTGTCGAACCTGCTCGCGCGAATGATTGCTGGTCACGACCTCGAGCGCCACGCCGCCGGCCTCCTTGAATTCCCTGACCAGCTCGTGCAACTTGAGGTCACCAACGCGGTAACGCCCCGGATGGGCCAGCACCGCCACGCCACCGGCCGCCGTGATCCACTGCACCGCCTCGTCCAGATGCGCCCACTCGTGTGGGACATAGCCCGGTTTGCCCGCCACCAGGTAGCGCTTGAAGACATCGCGCACATCGCGGCAGATGCCCGTGTCGACAAGGTAGCGCGCGAAGTGGGTGCGTGAAATCAGTTCGGGATTGCGCACGTACCGCAGCGCGCCTTCGTAGGCATCTTCAATCCCCGCCGCGGCGAGCCCGGCGCTCATCTGTTGCGCGCGCTCGGTGCGGCCGCTGCGCACGCGCGCCAGCGCCTTGAGCAGCTTCCGGTCGTCCGGATCGATACCGAGGCCGACGACGTGCACGGTCGTCGCCCCCCACGTCACCGAAATCTCGACCCCGGTCACGAACGACAGGTCAAGTTCGCGCGCCGTCGCGGCAGCTTCCTCCAGCCCCGCCAGCTCGTCGTGATCGGTCAGCGCAAAGAGCTCGACCGCGCGCTCGGAAGCCCGCTGCACGAGCTCGCGGGGCGACAGCACGCCATCGGAGATCGTGGAGTGGGAATGCAGGTCCGCGGCAAGCGCACTCGCCGGGTGTTCTTCAACCGTCATGGACGAATTCTAACGGGCGACGTCGACGCGCCGCGCGACGAAGTCGCGGATCGCCTGTGCGATGTGCTCCGGCTGGTCGTGATGCACCATGTGGCCGGCGTCCTCCACCTCGATGGCTTCGACGTCGCGCAGCACCGCGCGGCGCCGCTCGACCTCCTCGATTGCTGACTGCGGTTGGTCGGTGACAAAGCGCAGAACGTCCGTGTTTTCCGCGCGGACCCAGAGTACGGGGCACTCGATGCGCGCCCAGCACGCCAGGACCTCATCCAGGCGGTAGAGCGTCGGGTTGACGATCCGGTGCGCCGGGTCCCCTGCCACCGCCCAGCGGCCATCGGCCTGCTCGATCGCCCAGTGCTGGGCCAGAAACGCGGCACGCTCCGGCGTCAGCCGTGGATTGTTCCGCTGCAGGCGGCGCGCGACGTCGGCCGCGCTCTCGTAATCACGCATGGCAACACCGTTGCGGAGTTCGTCGAGCCATTGCGCGTAGCGCCCTGGAGCCTGCGCCGCGTGGGTTTCGCGCAGTCCAAAGCCTTCCAGGTTGATGACCGCACGTGCGCGATCCGGCCGTATCCCGGCGTAAAGCAGCGCGACGTTGCCGCCCATGCTGTGGCCAACCAGGATGGCAGGTCCCGGCACATGGGCATCGAGCACGCGCTCGAGGTCTGCCAGATAGTCGGGAAACCAGTAACAGTCGGCACGCGGGCGCTCGGTCAGGCCGTAGCCGCGCCAGTCCGGCGCTACCACACGCCAGTCCTCCGGCAGGGCATCGACGACGAACTGGAACGACGCCGAAACGTCCATCCAGCCGTGCAGCATGATCAGCGTGTGGCGTGCCTGCTCCGGGGCCGGACCCCAGCAGCGCAGGTGGTAGCGCAGGCCACGGATGTCGATGAACTCGGAGCGCGAGGGCCGCAGATTGGTGTTCAAGAGATTTTCCAGCGCACGCGCGACGTCGTTCGTTGCATCGTCCAGCGGCTTCGGCGATTATAGGAAGCCCGCCATACGAAGGGATCCCCATGCGCGACCAGTATCGCGCGCTCTATGAGTCGTTCCGCTGGAGCGTGCCGGCGGAGTTCAACATCGCGACGGTCTGCAGCCGCCGCTGGGCCAGCGAGTCATCGCGGATCGCCCTGCACTGCGAGGACGAGCGCGGCAACCGCGCCTCCTACACCTACGCCGCCCTGCAGGCTGACGCCAACCGGCTGTCGAACGCGCTGCGCGCGCTCGGTGTGCAACGCGCAGACCGGGTCGCTATCGTTCTGCCGCAGCGCCCCGAGACGGCGGTCGCCCATATCGCCATCTATCAGCTGGGCGCCGTCGCGATGCCGCTGTCGCTCCTGTTCGGCCCCGACGCGCTCGAGTACCGGCTGCAGGACAGCGGCGCCGTAGCTGCAGTCGTAGACGCCACCGCACTGCCGGCACTCGAGTCCATCGGTGACCGATGCCCGGACCTGAAGAACCTGATCGTCGTCGACGAGGTCGCATCGGCCGCGCGGGACTGGAGCGCGCTGCTGGCCGCCGCGTCGGACCGGTTCGAGACGGTCGTCACGTGCGCGAGCGATCCCGCCCTCCTGATCTACACCAGCGGGACGACCGGCCCACCGAAGGGCGCGCTGATGCCGCACTCGGCACTGATCGGCAATTTGCCGGGCTTCGTGGCCTCGCAGAACTGGTTTCCGCAGGCGGGCGATGTGTTCTGGTCCCCTGCCGACTGGGCGTGGACCGGCGGCCTGATGGACGCGCTGCTGCCGACGCTGTACTTCGGGTTTCCGATCGTCGGCACCCGCGGCCGCTTCGCGCCGGACCGCGCGTTCGAGCTGATGCAGCGTTACGGCGTGACCAACGCGTTCCTGTTCCCGACCGCGCTGAAGATGATGATGAAGTCGGTCGACGCACCACGCAGCCGCTACAACCTGCGCCTGCGTTCGATGATGAGCGCCGGCGAAGCGGTGGGCGAGACCGTGTTCGACTGGTGCCGCGCCGCGCTCGGCGTGACGGTCAACGAGATGTTCGGCCAGACCGAGATGAACTACATCGTCGGCAACTCGCACGAGAGGTGGCCCGCACGCCCCGGCAGCATGGGCCGGCCCTACCCGGGACATCGCGTTGCGGTCATCGACGATAGCGGAGATCCCGTGGCTGCAGGAGCTACGGGCGAAGTCGCGCTGCATCGGCGCGACATCCATGGCCATGCCGATCCGGTGTTCTTCCTCGAGTACTGGCGCAATCCCGAAGCGACGCGCCGCAAGTTCAGCGGCGACTGGTGCCGCACGGGCGATCTCGCCAGCGTCGACGCCGACGGCTACCTCTGGTACCAGGGACGCGCCGACGACATGTTCAAGGCGGCGGGCTACCGGATCGGGCCGAGCGAGATCGAGAATTGCCTGATCAAGCACCCTGCCGTCGCCAACGTCGCCGTGGTTCCCAAGCCCGACGCGGAGCGCGGCGCGGTCGTGAAGGCCTATGTCGTGCTGGCAAGCGGCCATGCCGCTTCCCCCGAGTTGGTCGAGGAACTGCAGTCGCATGTGCGAGGCAAGCTTGCCCCCTACGAGTACCCGAGGGAAATCGAGTTCATCGAAGCCTTGCCGATGACAACCACCGGAAAGGTGCAACGACGGGTACTGCGCGAGCGCGAGGCGGCGCGCGCTCGCGGTGAAGACGGCTAGCGAAGATTCAGGCGTCGGCCACGAGCATCTTGCCGCTCGCGGTCGCAACGAGTTCGCCGGTCTGATTACGGGCTTCGCACTCAGCTACGACAATGCCGCCGCCATGTCCGGGTTTCGGCAGCAGTTCGGTCACGGTCCACTCGATCGCGAGCACGTCGCCCGGCCGCACCGGAGCCAGGAAACGCGCGTTGTGCTCCAGATACCCCAGGGCCGTGCCTGAAACGAGATTACCGAACGGAGCACTCATCAGTGCCGAGGTGAGCACGCCATGGAGTATCCGTCCGCCAAAGCGGGTGGAGCGGGCGTACGCGTCGTCGACATGCAGGGGATTGAAGTCCCCGATCAGTTGGGCCCCCTGATCGAGGTGTTCGGGCGTGACCTTGACCTTCGAGCCGAAGGTGTCGCCAAGGCGAAACTCCGAGAACCGCCAGCCCGTGACTGGCGCCGTGCGTGGCGTTGCCATCGCCGGCTCAGCGCCGTTCGTTGTTCGTCGGCCAGGTGCCGGGTCGCATCGCCCGGCCGCGGTAGGAGGCATTGGCGATGGCAGCGGCCAACACACGTTCGCGTTCCTCGGAATACGAGTCGATGAGGCGCGTGACATAGGCCGTCGGGACATCCCGATAGCGGCGCCGATCCGGGCGAAACGTGATCTCGCGCCAGCCCTGCTTGGCCAGCCAATACCAGAGCGCATCGCTCATGCCCGCCTGAACGGTCATGCGCACGTCGTCGCAGCAGATCCGGGCGCCGATGCCCGGCTTGAGCCCTGGCGACCGCAGCCCGCGCTCGACGCGGATGTTCAGCAGCGTTCGCACTCGATCCCGAACTGGTCCGACCAAGTCCACTTCTGTCTATTCCTCCAGATGAAACTCTAGCGGCTGCGATGCCCCGCCGTATCCCCCGAACCGGTTAGTTCATTGGGCTGCGTGCAACCGCTTCGCGCCGTGGGCGCGTTGCCTCCCGGATCGCCATCAGCAGAACCTTCTGGCGATCGTCCGGGCCGACATCGTAGAGCCGGTTCACCAGTGAGGTCGAGAGGGACGTGTAATGGAGCCGGTTCTCACCGGTGCGCAGTTCGCGCCAGCCGAGGCCGGCGAGCCACTCCCACATCTCGTCGGTCAGGCCCGCCTGCACCGACATGCGCAATCCGGCGCAGCACAGGGTAGCCCCCATTCTGGGCTTGGGCGCGAGGGCGGGCAGCGGCGGAAGAGCCTTCTTGCGGCCAAGCAGCTCGGTCAACGGGGTGTTCAGGATCAGTGCCAGATTCATGCGTCCTCCTCGATCGCTAGCAACTTTATCGGCACGCCACTTTGGATTCGATACCACGTGCCGGCGATCGCGGTTGCAGGCTAATCCCGGGTCATCTCACGCGAGTCCGGTATCAAGTGCTGCAGTGCCTCAAGTTCCGCGGCGGTGAATCCGGCGGCCCGGCGGGCGTCCAGGTTGAATGGGCCGCGCAGCCGCGGCGCCCTTCGGAGCGCCGCGATATCGGCATACGTCGCCATGGGGTCCAGGCCACGCCGGGCGCACAACCAACGGAACCAGCGGTTGCCGATCGCCACATGGCCGATCTCATCCCGCAGGATGACGTCCAGAATCGCCGCCGCCGCGTGGTCGCCGGCCGCGGCAAGCTTGGCGCGCAGCCGCGGCGAGGCGTCGAGCCCGCGGGCCTCGAGCGTCCGTGGCACCAGGGACATGCGCTCGAGGACATCACCCTCGGTGCGTGCGGCGACCTCCCACAGGCCATCGTGCGCATCGAAGTCACCGTAGCGATGGCCGAGTGTGCCGAGGTGCGCCGCGAGCAGCGCGTAGTGATGCGCCTCTTCCTGGGCCACCCGGCACCAGTCGAAGTAGTACTCCGGCGGCATGCCGGGAAAGCGCCAGATGGCGTCGAGCGCGAGTCCGATCGCGTTGAACTCGATGTGCGCGATAGAGTGCAGCAGGGCTGCGCGCCCCTCGGCGCTGCGCGCATCACGGCTCGGAACCCGGTCGGCGGCCACCAGCCGAGGACGCGGGGGCCGCCCCGGGACCGGTCCTTCGGCGCGCAGTGCACGCTCGACGTCGACCTCGCTGACCGCAGCCAGACTCTCGACAGCACGACAACGCGCCTCGGGTTCGGCGATCGCAATGGCCCGGAGGGCCGCCGTGCGCAGTTCGCTCATCCGCGTGCGGTGCCCCGGCCAAGGCGAGCTTCCGCCGTAAACTCGGGCGCATTCCCGGATGGCAGTGCTGACTGTCTCGGCCTCCTCAACTCACCCTCCTTCCCGTATGAGCATCTACCAGATCGGCGACCGCATTCCCGTCATTGACCCCACGGCCTTCGTATTCGAGTCTGCCACTGTCATCGGCCGCGTCGAACTGCGGGCCCGGGTCAGCATCTGGCCCTACGCGACGATACGCGGCGACGTCGAGCCGATCATCATCGGCGCCGACAGCAACGTGCAGGAGGCCAGTGCGCTGCACACCGACCCGGGCTTCCCGCTGACCGTGGGCGAAAACGTCACGATCGGGCACCAGGCCTCGGTGCACGGCTGCACGATCGGCGACGGCACCCTCATCGGCATCCAGGCGATCGTGCTGAACGGCGCCCGAGTCGGCCGCAACTGCCTGATCGGCGCCGGCGCCTTGGTGCGCGAGGGGGATGAGATCCCGGACAACTCGCTGGTCGTTGGCTCGCCCGGCAAGGTCATAAGGACACTGGACGAGGCCGGCATCGCGCGCTGCCTTCGCAACAGCGCCGTCTATTCGGAACGGGGGCAGTTGTACCGCGTGGCGCTCAAGCGCATCGGCTGAGCCCAACGCGAGCGCGGAGCCCCGATGTCCGATCGCCTGCTGAAGTTCATGTTTCGCGGGGCGCCCGTCCGGGGCGAACTCGTGCGGGTCGCCGACGCCTGGCGGGAGATGACGGCGCACCACCAGTATCCGGCCCCCGTGAAGCGGCTGCTCGGAGAGATGGTGGCGGCGGCGGCCCTGCTTGCGAGCAGCATCAAGTTCAACGGCGCGCTGGTGATGCAGGTCCACGGCGACGGGCCGGTCAAGCTGCTGGTGGTGGAGTGCCAGCCGGACCTCACACTTCGCGCGACGGCGAAGTTCAGCGAGCAGTCGTTTGTGTCTGGCGCGACGATGCGCGAACTGATCAACCGCAGCGGGCGCGGGCGCTTCGCGATCACCCTCGATCCGCGCGATCCGCTGCCGGGGCAGCAGCCGTACCAGGGCATTGTCCCGCTCGACGGCGATTCGATGGCCGAGGTGCTTGAGAGCTGCATGCGCCAGTCGGAGCAGCTCGAGACGCGCCTCGTGCTGGCTGCCGACGAGGACGTCAGCGCCGGGCTCCTGTTGCAGCGACTGCCCGATACCGGAGGAACAGCCGGCGACATCGACGAAGATGCGTGGGACCGCGTAACGACGCTCGGAGCCACGCTGAGCGCCGATGAACTGCTGCGACTGTCTCCGGAGACTCTGGCGCGCCGCCTCTACAGCCAGGAGGTGCTCGACCATCAGGCGACGCTCGCGCCCCGCTTTGCCTGCCGTTGCTCACGCGAGCGCATCGGTCGCATGCTGGTGTCACTCGGGCGCGAGGAAGTCGACTCGATCATCGCGGAACTGGCCACGGTGACGGTCACGTGCGACTTCTGCGGCCGTCAGTACTCGTTCGACGCCGTCGACGTCGCTCAACTCTTCGCCAGCGGCGAAACCACCGAGGCCGACGCCCGGCTGCAGCACTGAGGCGACGAAGTCGGCAGGCGCTCGACACGGCAGAGCACAGCGGTTTCCAGGACGCGAGAACGCCTCGGCCGCGAAGCACTGCAGCGAACTTGAGACCGGCCCGGGCACAAGGCTAGGCGAGTTTCGCCGCGAGGCGGACGATTCCTTCGCGCACCCACCGGTGACCGGCATCGCGCCGGCGGCTGCGGTGCCAGACCACGTGGGCCTTGAGCGGCGCCGCCCGGAAGGGCAGCGGCAGTAATTTGAGGCCCAGTATCTTGGTCCACGGCGATGCGAGGCGTCGGTTGCACACGGCGATGAAGTCCGTGCCCGCGACCGACACCGGCAGCTCGAGGGGCTCACGGACCTCCAGTGCGACATCGAGGGCGTGGTTGCCGAGCGCTCCTTCGATCTGCACGAGATTTCCAGGGAACCGGAGGCTGCGATGAACGACGTGCCGCTCAGTCAGGAACTGCTTGCGCGACAGCGTCTTTCCAATCCGTGGGTGGTGTCCGGCCGCGATGACCAGCAATTCATCGGCGAAGAGCTCCGCGCTCTCGAGGTCGCGCGCATTTGCCTTCGCCTGGTCGATCAGGAAGTCGAGTCGACCGTCGCGCAGTGCCGCCACAGCTCCTTCCCGGTTCTCCTGGGGCACCCACTTCCAGCTCAATAGCGGCGCTTCACGCTTGAGCCAGTTGGCGAACGACTGGCCGAGCCGGATGCCGGGCGCGTACAACATGCCTACCGTGAACCGCCGGTTCGACTCGTGCGGCTCGAAGTGTCGCGTTTCGCCTAAACCCTCCCGTATGGCGTCCAGAGCGCCCTTGACCCTCGGATAGAGCTGTTCGGCGGCCGGCGTGACGGCCGCCCCGCGGCGTCCCGCGACAAACAGCTCGTCGCCCGCCGCTGCGCGCAGGCGGGCCATGGCGTTGCTGACAGCCGGCTGCGTCATCGCAAGCCGCTCGGCTGCACGCGTCATGTTGCGCTCCTCGTACACCGCCTCGAAGACCGGAAGCAGATTCAGGTCTATCGCCCTGAGATTCAGCATGTGAATGTCTGGTTAAGTATTTCTCTATTGGAAATGATGTCACGAGCCGTCGAAAATGCAACCGTTGCAGCGGCTCACGAGGCCGCGCCATGCAGTCACGTCCGTGCCCAAGGAGGCGCCCGACGATGAACCTACGCCGCTCGCGGCGGGAGGCGTTACACGCCCCCGGCCTGCACCCCAACATCGACTCGACCGCGCCCGCGGCCGACAAGTCGTGATGTCGAAACCGGAGAACCAGGACCGCTCGGCCCTGCGCCGGGTGACGCGCCGCAGCCAGGAACTGGTCGCCGCGCGTGGTATCGGCATCGGGGTCGCCCTCGGCCTGCTTGTGTGGGCCGCTTTGCTGACCGTCTGGATGATCTGAACGCCAGCACCGCAAACGGAACCTGGCGGGTTCGTGGCGATCGGCGCGGGCGGTTGCTGAACGGTTGGTGTCTGGTGCGCAACTGTCGTGGAGCCCGCTTCGGACCCAAGTGCCGGACTCGTTGCCGAGCCCCAGGCCAGCCGGAGACTGCTATTGGCAGCCGCGGGAATCGCTGGGGTGGATCGGCTGCTTCACGGGCTCGTTCGGACGACTCCCGGCCAGCAGCGCAATGATGGCTTCCCCAAGGAAGTCCTCCCAGGCGCCGACATTCGCGCCGGCGCGACGTGACTCGGTCGCGCGCCGGTTCAGCTCGGATGCGCGGTCGGCATCGCCCGTGCTCCTCCAATGGCCCGCGCAGCGATCCTGCTTATAGGCGAGGTCGCTGTAGCCTGCCTTCGTCGCGCAGCCGCCCAGGAACGGCACCGCGATGACAAGCATCCAGGCGCCGACACTTCGTGGCTTCATGTCCATTCGATGGCCGGACCAGCGACGTTGCGACAACCGTGATGCGGGCCGATGCAACGAAACGATGGCCGGAAACCCATCGCCGTCAGCGTCGCCGGCTAAGATTTCCGACGATGCGGTCGCAGCGGGCGTGATCGCGCGCATCCGCAATGCCTGGCAGCGTGCACCACGCCAGCAGGACCTGTTCCGCGCTGTCCGCGCCGCCTGACGTTGTGCGCTTGAATCGATCACGCAAGTGCTTGACCTGGACCGCGAGGCGCTGGGGCTGCAGGTCCGATGGGCTGTCAATTCCCAGCATCAGTTCGAGTTCGAGCAACGCGTCTCGCCTTGTCGCGGCGCATTCCTGGATCTTCGCAAGGTGATCCTCGCGGTCATAGGCATCCGCCATCGCCTGCAAAGCCGTGTCGCGCCGCTCGCTCACCTTCTGCTCCCACTCGACAGCAAGGGGCGCCAGAGCGGCCCATCGCTGCTGCAATGACTCCACGCTCGCCGGGTCCGGTTCCCTTTCCGCGCTCGCCAGGGCGTCCAGTTCCTCGCATAGCCAGACCTTGGCGAGCAGCGCCTGCCACACGGCAACTTCGCTTGCTCGCGCACGTCCACGCAGCAGCTCGTCGACGCCGGCGCGCGCCGCCTTGAAGCGGGCCTCGATTCCCGCCGGTACCGGCCCACTCTCCGAAATTGCCTTCCGCCACTGTTCCTGCAGGTCGCGCTGGGCACTGCGGACCCGCGCCTCATCGGCACCGGTCGACTTGGCGAGCTGCTCCAGTTGTGTACACAGCGCCTCGAGCGTCCGGCGCTGTGACTGCTTGCGCTCCTCACCTTCCTTGCGCGAACCTGCGCGCGCATCGAAAACCGTATTGCATGCGGTACGAAACCGCTCCCACAGCGATCGTTCGTCGCGCTGTGCCAGCACGATGGCCTTGGCATGCGACTGCCAGCGGCCCTGCAATTCCTTCACGCGTGATGGGGTATCGCGCTCCGTGGCCCGGGCAGCCAGTGCTTCCGCCTCGGCAATCAGGGCCTCGCGCTCCTGGCGCGCCTGCAGGCGCGCCGCCGACAAGGCATCTTGCAGCGGCGCCAGCGCCGCCTTCAGGCGCGCGTCGAGTCGCTTCCACGCGGCCGGTTCGACACTGCCCAGGCTCGTTCCGCGCCAGGCCGCGTCGGTATCGCGCAGCCAGCGCTCGATTGCGCGCCAATCGGGCGCCTCGCCCAAGAGAGTCGGAGCATGCGCGGCAGCGGCGGCAATGAATTCCTCGCGCTGCTTGCGGGCCTGCTTGTGCTGCGCAGCCTGCTCCGCGAAGTGCCTTGCGGCAGGCGCATAGGCCCTTTCGCAGGCGCCATCGAAGCGCTCCCACAGCGGCTTCGGTACGCCGGCATGCTGCTCGTCGAGCTTCTTCCATTCGGCACGCAGTTGCTGGACTTCGCGAGCAAGCGCCACCGGGGTGAGCGCCTGCGGCAGAAGGGCTTCGGCGCGCTCGCACAACTGGACCCGCGCGGTCTGCTGGCCGAAGGCCTGCCAGCGCTCGAGTTCGACCAGCTGCTGCACCACGCGGCTGAGCCGCTGCACGCTGGGCTTCGGCAACAGACCCGCGAGTGGCTTCAGCGCACGCGTCCGGTCGGCGGCGGCGCGGGCCTCCACCAGGTGTCCCGCCGCCAGCGCCTGCTCGGCCTCGTGCAGTGCCGCGTGCAACTGCTGCCGCGCCGTGCCCTGCTCCTGCTGCGTCGCGCGCACATAGGCGAGGCGGCGTTGCTCGATAACGAGCAGAGCAGCCTCGAAGCGCCGCGTCAGTGCCGGCGTGCGGGCCGCAAGGTCCAGCGCCTGCCAGCGTGCCGGCAACTGCGCGTCGTCGATCGGCGTTCCAGTCGCCAGCTGTTCGGCTTCTGTCACCAGCGCCTCGGCGGCGGCCAGCGCCGGAGCGGCCTCTTCCCACTGCGCGATCGCCCGCTCGGCCTGGTCCAGCTGGGCGATGGCTTGAGCATCATTGTCGCGGGCCGCCGCTGCACGCAGTGCGATCAGTTCTTCGCGCAGCGCCGGCAGCGCCGCCGTCGGCGGCGGAGGGTCAAGCGAAGCAAGCCACGCCTTCAGGCGCTCTTCGAACTTTCCATGCGCACGCTGCTCCTCCAACTCGCGGTCAAAGCGCTCCTGCATGCGCCGGCCGATCTCCTCCCAGCGGGCGCGCCGATCGGGATCTTCGCCGAGCGCCAGCGCCTTCCAGCGGCGATCGAGTTCAACGGCGGCCATCACAATCGGCCCGGGCCGCACGACCAGGGCCTCGGCTTCCTGCAGGATCGCATCGGCCGCTCCGGCATGCTCGATGCGCTGGTTGTAGGCGTCGAGCCGCTCGCGCGCCAGGCGGGCAACGCCGCGATCCTTGTCCCGTGCGCCCTTGAGTAGCCGCCGCAGCGGTTCGGTCGCCCGAACGCGCTCGGCTGCAGCGCTCCGCACAGAGGCGTGCTCGGCGGCCAGCGCCACGTCGACCAGCACCTCCTCGTTGGCGATGCCATCGATCGCGGCACGGCGTCGTTCATCGTCCTGCGCATGCAGCGCGACTTGCGCGCGAACCTCGTCGCTGCACTCCGGGGCGGCGAGGATGGTCTGCGCGAGCCCGGCATCCGGCGTTGTCGCTGCCACCTTGCCCAAGGACGCGGCGATGGCGGCTCGCACGTTCTGCTCCGGCTCGGTCCTCAACGCGTGGGCAAGCGCTGCCGCATCATTGCAGTGCAGGGCCGCTGCGGTGCGCACGTCCGGCGAGGGATCGGCGCCTAGCAGTTGCGCAAGCGCCTTCGAATCCCGTGGCAGCGCCGCGACTCCGATCACGCGTTGCGCCGGGTCGCTGTTCTCATGCAGCGGAGTTCCAAAGATCTTGTCGAGCACGATTTCGCTTGGTTTGCTGTCGGTTGTCCATCCGCATCCGGCAAGTCGGCGCGGCGCTTCAATCAGAATGGTACCGAGTACAGGGCGCGTTCGTCGGCCGGCCTGCGGACGTGGATTTCATCAGTCCCGCCGGGCAATCCCCGCCAGGCGGCGGTCGACGATCACCCGGACCCGGCAATGCGTCCGCGCCACCGGCACTTTCCCTCGGGTCTGCATTCGCGAAGTCAGATCCATCGGCGCACGGCTTTCGCGTACGCCCGGTATTCGTCCCCGAACCGGGCCTCGAGTGCACGTTCCTCCGGCAGGATCTGGAAATGGTTCAGGTAGGCCACGTAGCCCGCGACCCACACAAACGAAAGTGCGTGTGACTGATGCAGGGCCAACGCCAGCAGCAGGAGTGCCATTCCCAGGTACATCGGGTTGCGGCTGCAGCGAAAGACGCCGCCTTTCACGACGCGACTGGCGTTGTCCGGCGTGAGCGGATTGACGGTGGTCCTCGCGCGCCGGAACTCGTACACGCCGAGGACCGCGAGCAAGACCCCGACGACGCCGACAACGGCGGCCCCCGCCGTGGAGCCGGGCCATGAAGCCCGCCAGTCCGGCAGCCAGTGCGCCGTACCGACCATGGCGGCAACAACCGCCACGGTCAGTGCGAGCGGCGGAATGCGCAGTTCGAACCACTTCATTCGCCGAGCCAATCGCTCAAACCTGCTGCCACACGGCGCGCGTGAGGCGGTACAGGCAGTGCCGCCGCAGCCGCCGAGGAGTAGTTAGCTTGAGGACCGCAGCCACGGAACGACGAAGCCGTACTGCCCGTGCTCAGGTCACGGTGCCAAACTCGGCGCGCTCCATCTCCCGACGAAACGCTGCAGCCGGCGCGTCGAGATCGATGTCGACGTCGCTCCAGCGCACGGTCTGCCCGGCGCCCACTGCCTGCCGAAGTCGAACATGATGGGCCAGACCCAATGGCAGCCCCCCGAGCCGCAGCGACTCGGCGGCAGGCATCACCCGCCCGTACACCGTTGCACCGCCCTCTCCGTCCAGCGTCTCGCCTGCGCCAAGATCGCGCTTGGCTGTGGCAACGACATCGGCGTTGAAGCCGATCGGCGCGCCGGTCGGTTCGCCACGCAATCCGACGCTCGCAACGCTGATGCCGAGTTCGAGGCCGATTAGGTGAAATGGCTTGTAGAGCGCCGAGTACTGCCCGCTCGGATCGGTCACCAGCCCGTACTCCTTGAAGCAGCGTTCCACATACTCGCTGCCGCCGGCAAACACGACATAAACGCCCCAGCGCAGGTCGCGAAACACCGGACTGCCATCGCGCTTGAGGCTCGAGATCACCTCGACCTGTCCCCGCTGATGCAGGACGCCGCCTTCACTCATGGGCCGCAAAACCGTGGGCAACTCGTCCACGCCGCACGGCGGGAACGACAGGCCTTCCGGCGCGTTCAGCCCCGTTGCGTTCGCCACGGCGCACATCTCGATGGCGCTTTTGGTTCCATCGAGAAACGAGTTGAACATCTGGGCATTGAGTCCGCCGCGGTGCGCGTCTTCCTCGGTCAGCCCGTAGTACTGCCACACCGTCGCCGGGGTGGAAGCGTGATACTCGGGAAGATACTTCGTGCCCTTGCCCGCCGCGATGACCTCGAAGCCGCAGGCGCGCGCCCAGTCGACCATTTCGCAGATCAATGCGGGCTGGTCCCCGTACGCCAGCGAGTAAACGATCCCCGCTTCCTGCGCCCGCCGCGCCAGCAGAGGACCCGCGAGAGCGTCTGCTTCGACGTTGACCATGACGATGTGCTTGCCGCGCTCGCAGCAGGCCAGGACGTGCGCGATGCCCGCGCTCGCCGAGCCGGTGGCATCGATGACCACGTCGACGTCGGGTTCCTCGATCATGCGGCGCGCATCGTCGAAGAACCGCAAAGACGCGATGGCCGTGTCGGCCCAACCGACCCGGCGCAGGGCGTCCCTCGCCCTTTCAGGGCTGAGGTCGGCGATTGCCACCACGCGCATGCCCGGCGTATGGCGCACCTGCGACAGGAACATCGAGCCGAACTTGCCCGCGCCGATCAGCCCGATGCGAAGCGGCTCGCCGCGCTCCTCGCGCTGCTTCAGCAATCGATGTAGGTTCACCTTCGCCCTCCGTCTCGGCTCAAGGGTGCAGCGCGCAGTTCAATGCCGGCCCCGCACGCCCACGCCAGCCACGCGCCCGTGAAGCCGCCAGACGGGCGCTCAGCGCGGCGACGCGCCCGCGGGGTCGGAGCGCGTGCCGACGAACTGAAAGAGCACTTCGCCGTCACGCACCATGTTCAGCTGCAGGCGCGCGCGCTCGGCAATGGCTTCGTTGCCCTCGCGCAGGCTGGCGGCTTCAGCAGCCGCGTCCGCATTGCGGGCGGCCAGTACCGCATTGGTCGCACGCTGGGCGGCGAGCTGGCGCTCGAGTTCATTGACGCGGAGCCACCCGCCCTTGCCAAACCACAGCGGATACTGGATCGCCAGCAGCAGCACGCCGATGACCACGGCCAGGATCCGCATCGATCAGCGCAGGTTGTAAAAGGCGCCGCGACCCGGATAGCTGGCGATGTCGCCCAGGTCTTCCTCGATGCGCAGCAGCTGGTTGTACTTCGCGATGCGGTCCGACCGGCTCATCGAGCCCGTCTTGATCTGCAGCGCGTTGGTGGCGACCGCGATGTCGGCGATCGTGGCGTCTTCAGTCTCGCCGGAGCGGTGGCTAACGACGGCCGTGTAACCCGCACGCTTGGCCATCTCGATCGCCGCGAAGGTCTCGGTCAGCGTGCCGATCTGGTTGATCTTGATGAGGATGGAGTTGGCGATGCCCTTCGCGATGCCCTCGCGCAGGATGCGCGTGTTGGTGACGAAGAGATCGTCGCCAACCAGCTGCACTTTCTTGCCGAGTGCGTTGGTCAGGTGCGCCCAACCGGCCCAATCACCCTCGTGCATGCCGTCCTCGATCGACACGATCGGGTACTTGTCGCACCACGTCGCCAGCAGGTTGGTGAAGCCATCGGCATCGAGCGTGAGGTCTTCGCCCGCAAGGCGGTACTTGCCGTCCTTGTAGAACTCGCTGGCAGCACAGTCGAGCGCCAGCGCAATCTGCGAGCCGGCCTCGTAGCCGGCCTTGTCGATCGCCGCGAGGATCAGCTGGATCGCCGCCTCGTGATTCTTCACGTTGGGCGCGAAGCCGCCTTCGTCGCCGACCGCGGTGCTCATGCCCTGGTCGTGAATCAGCTTCTTCAGGGCATGGAAGACTTCGGCGCCGTAGCGGACCGCCTCGCTGAAGCTCGGCGCGCCCACGGGGACGATCATGAACTCCTGCAGGTCGAGGTTGTTGTTGGCGTGCGCCCCGCCGTTGATGACGTTCATCATCGGCACCGGCATCGACATCGCGCCGCTGCCGCCGAAGTAACGGTAAAGCGGCAGGCCGGCCTCCTCCGCGGCTGCTTTCGCAACGGCCATCGAAACCGCCAGCGTGGCGTTCGCACCGAGCCGCATCTTGTTGTCGGTGCCATCGAGGTCGATCAGCGCCCGGTCGAGGAAGGCCTGTTCGCTCGCCTCGAGACCCATCACGGCCTCGGAAATCTCGGTGTTGATGTTCTCGACGGCCTTGAGCACACCCTTGCCCAGGTAGCGGCCCTTGTCGCCATCGCGCAGTTCCACGGCTTCGCGCGAGCCCGTCGAGGCACCGGACGGAACCGCCGCACGGCCCATAACGCCGGATTCCAGTAGGACGTCGCACTCGACGGTGGGGTTGCCGCGCGAATCGAGTATCTCGCGGCCGATGATGTCAACGATGGAGGACATGGTCTCTGGTTGTTAGGGGAAAGTACGGTCGTTCAGGCGACAGGTGCTGGGACACCTTCGACGAGGATCATGTTGAAGTATTCGGTCGCGCCGGCACGCTTTGTGCGCACGGCGGGGTAGCCGCCTTCGTCGTACCAGGCCTTGGCCTTTTCGTAGCTCGGAAACTTCAGTATCGCCACGCGGGCCGGTTGCCAGTCGCCTTCCAGCGCCTCGTGCCGGCCGCCGCGCACCAGGTACTCGCCGCCGGCTGCCGCAATGGTTGCCGGCGCGGCCGCCATGTACTGCTTGTACTGCTCGGGATCGGAAACCTTCATCTCGACGATGACGTAGGCGGCAGGCATGTCGTGCTCCCGGCTCAGTGAAAGTCAGCTTCGAGGAACCCACCTCGCTTGGCAACGCGGTCTAGTTCCAGCAGCGTCTCCAGCAGTTCGCGCATCCGGTCGAGCGGCACGGCGTTGGGACCGTCGCTCTTCGCTTCAGCCGGATTCGGGTGCGTCTCCATGAACAGGCCCGCCACTCCCACGGCCACCGCCGCGCGCGCCAGCACCGGCACGAACTCTCGCTGACCGCCGCTCGACGTGCCCTGCCCGCCGGGGAGCTGTACCGAGTGGGTGGCGTCGAAGACGACCGGCGCGCCCGTGTCGCGCATGATCGCGAGCGAGCGCATGTCGGAGACCAGGTTGTTGTAGCCGAACGAGACCCCGCGCTCGCACGCGAGAAACCGGTCTTCCGACAGCCCCGCCTCGCGCGCGGCGTCACGGGCCTTATCGATGACATTCTTCATATCGACGGGCGCCAGGAACTGGCCCTTCTTGATGTTGACCGGCTTGCCGCTCACCGCACACGCGCGGATGAAGTCGGTCTGGCGGCACAAGAAGGCCGGCGTCTGCAGAACGTCGACGACCGCCGCCGCGGGCGCGATGTCGTGCTCATCATGCACGTCGGTCAGTACCGGCACGCCGACCGCCTTCTTCACCGCCGCGAGGATGCGCAGCCCCTCGTCGATGCCGAGGCCCCGAAAGCTCCTGCCCGAACTGCGGTTGGCCTTGTCGAAGCTCGACTTATAGATGAACGGAACACCCAGTTCGCGCGTGAGGTCCCGCAGGCGCCCGGAGGTATCGAGGGCCATGGCCTCCGACTCGATGACGCACGGCCCGGCGATCAGGAACAACGGGCGATCGAGCCCGACGTCGAAGCCGGCCAGCTTCACCGGGTAGCCCTCGGCGCTGCGCTCATGCCGCCGCTTTCGCCAGCGCCGGCCCGGCGGCGGAGCGTTCGCGACGTGCCAGCGCTGCCTCGACGAATGCCTTGAACAGTGGATGCCCGCCGCGCGGCGTCGAGGTGAACTCGGGGTGGAACTGCACTCCGATGAAAAATGGATGCGACGGCAGCTCCATGATCTCGGGCAGGTTCTCGGTCGGCGTGCGCGCCGAGACCTTGTATCCCTTGGCCTCGAGCTGCGGCACGTAGATATTGTTCACTTCGTAGCGATGCCGATGCCGTTCGTTGACCTCGGCGCCGTAGACGCGGTGCGCCAGCGTGGCCGCCTCGACGGGGCACTTCTGCGCGCCGAGGCGCATCGTGCCGCCCAGGTCGGACGATGCGTCGCGGCGCTCGATGCGGCCGGTGCGGTCCATCCACTCGGTGATCAGCGCCACCACCGGATGTGGGGTATCGGGGTCGAACTCGGTCGAGTTGGCTCCGGCGAGCCCGCACACATTGCGCGCGAACTCGATCGTCGCCAGCTGCATGCCGAGGCAGATGCCCAGGTACGGCACGCCGTGTTCGCGCGCGTACTGGATCGCCTTCATCTTGCCTTCGGTCCCGCGCTTGCCGAAGCCCCCCGGCACCAGGATCGCATCGAGGCGCGAGAAGTCGATTTTTGCGCCGGACTCGAGCGCTTCCGAATCGACGTACTCGATCTCGACCTTCGTGCGCGTATGGATGCCGGCGTGCCTCAGCGCCTCGTTCAACGACTTGTACGAATCCGACAGGTCGACGTACTTGCCGACCATGCCGATTTTCACCTCGTGCTCCGGGTGCTCGAGCGCATAAACGAGCTTGTCCCACGCCGTGAGATCAGCCGGTCGCGATGGCATGCCGAGCGTAAAGCACACGATCTCGTCGAGCCCCTGCTTGTGCAGCATCGAGGGCACCTTGTAGATCGAATCGGCGTCCCAGACGGAAATGACCGCGTTGCTCGGCACGTTGGAAAAGAGCGATATCTTGGCGCGTTCCTCATCCGGAATCGGCCGGTCGGCGCGGCACAGCAGCACGTCAGGCGAGATGCCGATTTCGCGCAGTTTCTGCACGCTGTGCTGGGTTGGCTTGGTCTTGAGTTCGCCCGCCATCGGAATGAACGGCACCAGCGTCAGGTGCACGAAGCAGCACGTGCCGCGGCCCAGCCGCAGGCTCATCTGGCGCGCGGCTTCGACGAATGGCAGCGACTCGATGTCGCCCACGGTGCCGCCGATCTCGACGATCGCGACGTCGGTCTTGCCGCCCCAGGCCGCCGCCGCGCCGCGCTCGATGAATTCCTGGATCTCGTTGGTGACGTGCGGAATGACCTGCACTGTCTTGCCGAGATACTCGCCGCGCCGCTCCTTCTTGATGACCGACTCGTAGATCTGGCCGGTGGTGAAGTTGTTCACCTTCCGCATCTTGGCGGAGATGAAGCGCTCGTAATGTCCGAGGTCGAGATCCGTTTCCGCGCCATCTTCGGTCACGAACACTTCGCCGTGCTGGAACGGCGACATCGTGCCGGGATCGACGTTGATGTAGGGGTCCAGCTTGATGAGGGTGACTTTGAGGCCGCGCGATTCGAGGATCGCGGCGAGCGAGGCGGCGGCGATCCCCTTGCCAAGGGAGGAGACCACGCCACCGGTAACGAACACGTATTTCGTCATCGTCTGCGCGCTGCCCTGCTAGCGTCAGGGTTCAGGCGTTACCGGTAAAGCGGCAGTATACCGACCCAGGCTGCGGGCAAGACCGCCGCCGGATGCGAACTTACGAACGGTGCCCGCAGCACATGCGGGTCAATCGACCGCAATGCCTGTCTCCGCCAGTGCTCGCCGCGCGCGATCCGGGTAGTCCGTGATCAGGCCGTCGACGCGCAGCGCCACCAATCGTTCCATCTCGGCCACATCATTGACGGTCCATGGAACCACCTTGAGCTCAAGCGCGTGCGCTTCCTCGACGAGTTCCGCGCTCACGTTGCGCCAGAAAGGAGACCAAGTCGAGCAACCGGCCGCCCTGGCGAGCCTTGGCAGCGAATTGCCGTGATCTGCCGCCCGGAGGCCCGCGTGCCAGGGCGAGGCTCCACTCCCCGCCACGCGCACCGTGTTCATGCCGCTGCTCTCGATCGTCAGGCAGACGGTGGCGATCTGCGGCGCGAGCTTCCTCACTTCGACCAGGGTCCGCCAGTCAAACGACTGCACACTGACGCGTGCCTCCATATCCGCCGCCAGCACTGCGGCGACGACGGCCCGAGCGAAGTTTGCGGGATCGGCTGTCGGGACATCCGAGTCCGGCGCGAGCTTCGTCTCGATGTTGAAACGGACCGGCTGACCGCCCGGCGAGCGCGCGCCGCGGGCCAAGGCGAAGAGCGACGCCAGGGTCGGAATGCGCTCTCCGTCGAACGCCCTTTGACCGGGCCACTGCGAGGCGTACTTGTGCGCGGGGTTCAAGCGCCCGACGTCGTAGCGCTCGAGCTCGATGAGATCGAGGTGCACGAACGGTGCGCCATCGGCCGCAAGCCATACTCCATCGGGCCCGCGCGTCAGGGCCGACGCAAGCCGCGGCTCGTGCGAGAGAACGAGAACCCCGTCGCGCGTCAGGGCTAGATCGGTTTCCAGCGTGGTCACACCGATCCCGAGGGCTGTCCGGAATCCTGCGAGCGTGTTTTCGGGGGCGAGTCCGCGCGCTCCTCGGTGCCCCTGCAGATCGACGGCGCAGGCGCCGCCCAGGCAACCCGCAAACAGAACGGCGGCGACGATCGATCCTCGCATCCTGCGCACAATAGCCAAGTTCCGCCAACCGCAACGGACCACTGCTAATCCGCCGGTGCTGCGATAGACTGGAATCATTCGGTACCAGCCTCAATGCGCTTCTGTTCAATATGCGGGAATGCAGTCACGCTGCGCGTGCCTGGCGGTGACAATCGACTGCGCGCCTGCTGCGACCAGTGCGGCGCGATCCACTACGTCAACCCGCGTCCGGTCGTTGGCACGATTCCGGTCTGGGGCGACGAGATCCTGCTGTGCCGCCGCGCAATCGAGCCGCGGCACGGCAAGTGGACGCTGCCGGCGGGCTTCATGGAGGTTGGAGAAACAACGGCCGGCGGCGCCATGCGCGAGACGCTCGAAGAGGCTGGCGCCCGGATCGAACTCGGGCCGATCTTTTCGGTGATCGACGTTCCGCAGGTCGAGCAGGTGCACATCTTCTTCCAGGCCCGACTGCTTGACCTGAGCTTTGCACCGGGCGAAGAAAGCCTCGAGGTTCAACTGTTCCGCGAGCACGCGGTTCCCTGGAGCGAGCTTGCGTTCCGGACCGTTGCGACCACGCTGCGCCACTACTTCAGCGACCGGGCGCGCGGCAGCTTCGGCGTCCACACGGAATCAATCGAGCCGCCTGGACCGCGTCACGGCGTGTCAGGCACATGATTCCCTGGCTGTCCGCGGGGCAGCCGTTTCCGGGCGTCGACACCGCACTGCGGGCACCGAACGGACTGCTGGCTGCCAGTTCGGAGCTCACGGTCGAGCAGCTGATCGCGGCGTATCGACAAGGGATCTTTCCCTGGTACGCGGAAGGCGAGCCGGTGCTCTGGTGGTCACCCGATCCCCGCATGGTGTTGTACTGCGACGAGTTCCGCGTCTCGCGCTCGTTGGGCAAGGCCCTGCGCCGCGCGGCCACCGGCCCCGACATCGAAGTGACGGTCGACCGGGACTTTGCGGGCGTCATGCAGGCCTGTGCCGCGCCGCGCTCAGCCGAGGTCGGCACCTGGATCACGCAGCAGGTCAAGGACACCTACGGCGCCCTGCACCGGCGCGGGCTTGCTCACTCGGTCGAGACGCGGGTCGACGGTCGTCTGGTCGGAGGCCTCTACGGCGTCAGCCTCGGCCGCATGTTCTTCGGCGAATCGATGTTCGCGCACGCGGCCGATGCCTCCAAGATCGCGCTGGCAACTCTGGTGCGAATCCTGCAGATCGAGCGGGTGCCGGTGATAGACTGCCAGCAGAACACGAGGCACCTGGCCTCTCTCGGAGGACGCGAGATCGCACGAGATACGTTCTGCGCCCATGTGGCGAGCGCGGTGACCCTGGCGCCGATCGCCTGGGCCAAGTACCGGCACGCGCGGCTCAATGCGCTGCTGGCGCCGCCGTCACCCTCTGAGGTGAGCTGACGTGGCGAATCTCAAGGAACTTCCCTTCTCGGCGCTGCAGTTTTACGCGACGGCGCCGTACCCTTGCAGCTATCTCGACGACCGTCAGGCCCGCTCGCAGGTCGCCACGCCCGCACATCTGATCAATGCGGATGTGTACAGCGAGCTGGTCAAAATGGGCTTTCGCCGCAGCGGCATCTTCACTTACCGCCCCTACTGCGACGGTTGCCGTGCGTGCGTGCCCGTGCGCGTGCCGGTGGCCGAGTACCGCTCGAACCGGGCACAGCGACGGGCCTGGCAGCACCACGCGGACCTGGTCTCGCGCGTGGCCACGCTGGCGTTCGACCCCGAGCACTACGACCTCTACCTGCGCTACCAGGCGACGCGGCACGCCGGCGGCGGCATGGACAACGACAGCAAGGAGCAGTACTCGCAGTTCCTGCTCCAGAGCAAGGTGAACACGCGGCTGGTCGAGTTCCGCGACCCGGTCGCTGACGGCAACGGCGTCGGTGCGTTGCGCATGGTGTCGATCATCGACCTGCTCAACGACGGCCTCTCGTCCGTCTACACGTTTTTCGATCCCGACGTCGAGGCTGCCAGCTTCGGCACCTACAACATCCTCTGGCAGATCGAGCAATGCCGGGCGCTGAAGCTGCCGTACCTCTACCTGGGCTACTGGATCGCCGAGAGCCCGAAGATGGCTTACAAGGCGCGCTTCCGGCCGGTCGAGATATTGCGCAGCGGTCGCTGGGACCGTTTGCGAGAGCCGCCCTCCGGGACCTAGTCCGGCCAGCACGCCGCTAAGATGGCGGCGTGCTGTATCCCCTGGCCCGTTCCGTCCTGTTCCGGCTCGACCCCGAGGTCGCGCACGAGCTGACACTGCACAACCTCGACCTGGCGGCCGGTTGCGGCCTGACCCGTGTCATTGCCGGCCGCGTCACCGACCTGCCCGTGCAGGTCATGGGTCTCACCTTCCGCAATCCGGTGGGGCTCGCCGCAGGCATGGACAAGAATGCCGCGCACATCGACGCCCTCGGAACCTTTGGCTTCGGGCACATCGAGGCTGGCACGGTCACACCCCGTCCGCAGCCCGGCAATCCCAAGCCGCGCCTGTTCCGTCTCGTGCCGGCGCAGGGCCTGATCAACCGCATGGGCTTCAACAATGACGGCGTCGAACGCTTTGTCGCCAACGTGCGAGCCCACAAGCGCTTCCGCGCGGAGGGCGGCATCCTCGGACTCAACATCGGCAAGAACGCCACGACCCCGATCGAGCGCGCACTCGACGACTACGTCGCCGGCCTGCGCGCCGTCTATCTCGATGCTGACTACGTCGCCGTGAACATCTCGTCGCCCAATACGAAGGACCTGCGCGCATTGCAGGGGGAACGCGAGCTCGGCGGCCTGCTGCGCGGCCTGCGCGACGAGCGCCGCAGGCTCGAGGACCAGCATGGCCGTCGCGTTCCGCTGGCGGTGAAGATCGCTCCCGATCTTGCAGACGACGCGATCCCGCCACTCGCCGATGCCCTCGTCGCGCACGGTGTCGACGGCGTGATTGCGACCAACACGACGACTGCGCGCGAGCGGGTGCGCGGCCTGGCGCATGCGGAGGAAGCGGGCGGACTCTCCGGGCGGCCGCTGCGGGAGCGTGCGACTGAAGTCGTCGCCAAGCTCGCCGGGCACCTGCAGGGTCGGCTTCCGATCATCGGCGTCGGCGGGATCATCGAGAGCCGCGATGCCGTCGAGAAGATGCGCGCAGGAGCCTCGCTAGTTCAGATCTATACCGGGTTCATTTACTCCGGGCCGGAGCTCGTCGGGCAGTGTGTGGAGGCCATCCGCGCAGCGGATGCGGTGCCCGCCGCCGTGCGCAAACGGCGCGCCACGCGCGCCGCGTAACGCCATGCGGTGCTTCATCGCCGCCTGGCCTACCGATGAGACTCGACTGGCGCTGGGGCGCCTGATTACCGCGCTGAAGACCCACGTAGCGGACGGCCGCGCGATGCAGGCGCGCAACCTGCATCTGACGCTGGCCTTCATTGGCGAACTGGAGCCGGACCGTGCCGCAACGCTGGCGCACGACTGCGACGATCTCGCAGCCGAACCCTGCGACTGGACGATCGACACCCTTGGCAGCTTCCCTCGGGCACGCGTCGCCTGGGCCGGCGGCACAGTCACGCAAGAACTTGCGACGTGCGCGTCACGGGTTCGCACGCGCCTCGATCGGTACGGCATTCCGTTTGACCGCAAGACCTTTGTGCCTCACGTCACGCTGTTTCGGGACGTGCGCCGCTTCGACGGTGCTGGCCCGCTGGCCGAGCCGGTTCCGTGGCGCTCCGCCCATGTGGCGCTTTACGCCGCCGCGCGCGATGCGGACGGCCCCGTCTATCGGCGCGTCCCGGCGACTAGCGCGCCGGACGCTCCGGTGGATCGAAGCTAGGTAGCGCTAGCGCCGCCAGCGCGTCGCTCGCGGTACAGGTCGCGGAAGGTGCGACCGCTTGGCGCCGGGAAGTCACGGCTCCCGGTCCAGCCCGCCGCGCCGATCGGTAACTGTCGGATCAGCCGGTCGCGCCCGCCCATGAAGTTGAGCAGCCGCACGGCAAGGCGGGAACTGAGCGCGTAGAGCGCCGGGCGCTTGGCGACAAACGCCCAGCCGCCGATCGCGACATGCTCGTACCACGGCCTCAGCCCGCGTTCCCATTGCTTTTCACGCAACTTCCGCAGCAGGTCGGGCAGCGGGATCTTGACCGGGCAGACAACGCTGCACTGGCCGCAGAGCGTGGCGGCATGGGGAAGGTCGAGCGCGTTTTCGATGCCGACATAGCTTGGCGTCAGCACGGACCCCATCGGCCCCGGATAGACCCAGCCATACGCATGGCCGCCGATCTTCTGATACACGGGGCAATGGTTCATGCAAGCGCCGCAGCGGATACAGCGCAGCATCTCCTGGAACTCGCTGCCGAGAAGTCCCGTCCGCCCCGCATCGACCAGCACGTAGTACATGTGCTCGGGGCCGTCCGTTTCCCCTGCCCGTCGCGGCCCGGTGAGGAGCGAGAAGTAGTTCGAGATCGGCTGTCCGGTGGCAGAACGCGGCAGCAGACGCATGATGGTTGCCACATCTTCCAGCGTCGGCAGCACCTTCTCGATGCCGGTCAGCACGACGTGCACCTTGGGCGGCAGGATCGTGCACATGCCTTCGTTGCCCTCGTTGGTGACCAGGGCAACCGACCCGGTCTCCGCAATGAGGAAGTTGGCGCCGGTCACGCCCATGTCGGCCGACAGGAAGTGCCCGCGCAGCACCTCGCGTGCCTCGCGCGTCAGCTGGGTGATCTCGTCCTTGCGCTCGGTGCCGTGGGTCTTCGCGAACAGCGCCGAGATTTCTTCCTTGTCCTTGTGGATGACCGGGGCAATGATGTGCGACGGGGCCTCGTTGTCGTTGATCTGCAGGATGTACTCGCCGAGGTCCGTCTCGACCGGCTGCACACCTGCGGCGCTGAACGCGGCGTTCAGTTGAACCTCTTCCGACACCATCGACTTCGACTTCGTGACCTTGCGCACGCCGTGTTTCCTGGCGATGTCCACGATGAGTCGCGTCGCCTCTTCGGGCGTCTGCGCATACAGCACGACGGCCCCGCGCGCGGTCGCGTTGCGCTCGAAAGTCTCCAGCCAGAGATCCAGGCGGGCGAGCGCGCGGTTGCGGCGCTCCACCGCCGCGCCGCGCGTACCCTCGAAGTCGTCAAGCTCGGTGATGGCCGCCGCGCGCGCCGTGACGAACTTTTCCGACAGCTTCTTCAGGTTCTTCTGCAAGCGGGCGTCCGCCAGCTTCTGGCCGGCGCGCGCCTTGAAATGCATCGACTGCGTCTGCATCAGGCATCCCCCGCTAGAACCTGCGCCACGTGCAGCACACGCGTCGTCGTGTCGCCGGTGCGTCGCAACCGGCCTTCGATGTTGAGTATGCAGCCCAGGTCACCCAGGACCACTGCATCGGCGCCGCTGGCGCGCACATTGCGGCACTTTTCGTCGACGATCGCGCCGGAGATGTCACCGTACTTCACCGAGAACGTGCCGCCGAAGCCGCAGCACTGCTCGCAGTCCTTCATCTCGGTCAGGCGGACCCCAGGCAGCTTGGCGAGCAGGGCCCGCGGCTGGGACTTCACGCCCATTTCGCGCAGCCCGCTGCAAGAGTCGTGGTAGGTGATGTGCCCGGCGAATGTCGACGGCAGGGTCTCGACCCGCAGCACGTTGGTCAGGAAGTCGGTCAGTTCGAAGATGCGGCTCGCGAGGTTCTCGGCCCGTGACTTCAAGTCCGGGTGATCACGGAACAGTTCGATGTACTGGTGCTTGATCTGCCCGCCGCAGGAGCCGCTCGGGATCACGACATACTCGAACCCGTCGAACTCGCGCAGGACTTTTTCCGCAAGAGCGCGCGCAGTGGCGCTGTCGCCCGAGTTGTAGGCGGGTTGGCCGCAGCAGGTCTGACCTTCGGGCACGACGACTTCGCAGCCCGCCGACTCCAGCAATTTGAGGGTCGAGAAGCCGATCTCGGGACGAATGGCGTCGACTAGGCAGGTGACGAAGAGCGCTACGCGCATGCTTGTGCTCCGGTACGCGGACTTCCGCGCTGCGATGCGAAACCGATGTTGCACCGCCCATGACGACGATCAGCCTTGGCGAAGCCGCATCGGCAAACGATGTTTGCCATCGTTTCGTATGGTGGTATAACGCGTACAGCAGCAATATTGCTCTGCACCATGCCCCCGACCACGCGCGAAAAGACTGCCATCCAGGTGATCGAGCGGATGATGAAACTGCTCGATACGCTTGCTGCTCGATCGGATCCGGTCAGCCTGAAAGACTTGGCAACTGCCACCGGACTGCACCCTTCGACCGCGCACCGGATTCTAAATGACATGGTCGTCGGTCGGTTCGTCGACCGCGCCGAAACGCCGGGTTCGTACCGGTTGGGCATGCGCCTGCTCGAGCTGGGCAATCTGGTGAAGGCGCGCCTGTCGGTGCGCGAGGCCGCGCTGGAGCCAATGCGCGAGCTGCATCGCAAGACGGGACAGACCGTCAACCTTTCCGTGCGCCAGGGCGATGAGATCGTGTACATCGATCGCGCCTACAGCGAGCGATCGGGAATGCAGGTCGTGCGGGCGATCGGCGGACGTGCCCCGCTGCATCTGACGTCGAGCGGCAAACTGTTCCTGGCGTTCGACGACCCGCGGGTCGTGCGTGCCTATGCCACGCGCACCGGCCTCGCCGGGCATACGCGCAACAGCATCACCGAGCTCGCCAGGCTGGAAAAGGAGCTCTCCCAGGTGCGCTCGCGTGGTTACGCGCGCGACAACGAGGAACTGGAACTGGGGGTGCGTTGCATCGCCGCCGGCATACGCGACGATTCGGGCCGACTGGTGGCGGGGCTATCGGTGTCGGCACCCGCCGAGAGGATGCAGGACGAGTGGCTGGAGGACCTGCTGGGAACCGCCGGTCGCATCTCGGCAGGTCTCGGGCACGTCCCCGCGACCCACTGAGCCGTCGTCTTTCAAATCGGTTTTTCCATCCCTGCGACGTTGGCGAGCGGCTTGCTGGCGGTGGCAGACTTTTCGGCGCCGAAGCGTTTCGCCTCGAGCCAGTCCCGAATGCGCTGCGCATCGCCGATCCGGGAATACTTGCCGACGGAGTCCAGCAGCACCATCACGACACGCTGGCCCTCGACGACAGCCTGCATCACGAGGCAGCGACCCGCCGCGGAGATGTAGCCGGTCTTCTGCAGACCGATGTCCCAGTCCGGGTTCGCCGTCAGGCGGTTCGTGTTGCCGTAACGGACCATGCGCTTGCCCACCGGCAGCGCCAGTTCGCCACTGACCGAGTGCGAGCGGATGACTTCGTGTTCGTACGCGGCCTTCACGAGCTTCACGAGGTCGTTGGCGCTCGAGCGATTCTCCGGTGACAGTCCGGTGGGATCGGCGAAGTGGGAATCGCTCATGTCGAGCATCCGCGCCTTGGCGTTCATGGCCTCGACG